>Ga0209979_1003887_pt1 | contig 12789 bp, 8 predicted proteins | sample AnhtaG_FD_183114 | JGI IMG/M metagenome (GOLD analysis project Ga0209979, IMG submission 183114) | Deep subsurface microbial communities from Anholt, Denmark to uncover new lineages of life (NeLLi) - Anholt_01485 metaG (SPAdes) (version 2) | ecosystem: Environmental > Aquatic > Marine > Oceanic >...
TTCGACAGGGAAGGCTGGCCAAGGATTGCAAGCCGAGGTGCCCTACCCTCGCAAAACAAGGGCAACTAAAATAACTGGCGAACCTCAACTCGCCCTGGCTGCCTAAGAGCAGCCACGTCTGATCAGGTCTCCCCTGATAGACCTGGACCAGATGCCATAAGAATCGGGGTGCCGTGTTCTGGACGTCGATAAAGAGCATCAAGGCCAGGGCAACAAAGCCCAGGATCGACTAGTTCGAGCCAGACCCTGTCGGTCGGGGCTGACTTGAACGAAAGATAAAAGATCGACTAAGCTTGTAGCACATCCTAGGTCGAACTCTCTGGACGCGGGTTCGATTCCCGCCATCTCCACCAAATTCTATGCCTGTAGGGATTCCCTACCCTACAGGCCCTTTATTTACTGGACATTCCTTTCCACCTGCAAATCATCATTTCGCATAGTGTAGGTTTGCTTTGGGGAATATACAGTAGGGTGGAGTTAAAGGGCGCGTTCGCTATGCGAAGACACGAAAACCAACTAGAAATGCACGTAGTCTCGCTTCAGAAGACTCTTACGATCAACACTGAATACATCCAACAACTCCCCTATCAACAACGCCTTGTGCTCAGCATCTTTTTTTGACCAGGTACGACTCTTGATCTCCAAAAAGGCTCCTTCGTAAGCCGGCTTAGTTAACTTGTCCAAATTAATAGCGAAATGCACCCCCTTGTACCTGATGTGCCAGCGCTGCCGATGCTTGTGAACCTCTTTCACGCTGTCGGGCTCAAAGTACTCACAATAGAAACGCAAGGTTCGATCGGCCTCGGAGGTGAAACGAGAGCAGGAGAGAACAACGGAATTGTCAAACTCCTGCTCACTGCTAGGCCCAGTTAAGGTCAAAGTGTATATGGACTCAGGTATCTCGCCCTCTTCCCTCACTAGATAATCCTCACGATGGCGAATGTAGCCCTGGCTCTCGTCTGCAAAAAGGAGATAGGTATCATATTGATCGCGGACCGAAGGCCTCCACACAGCAGAAATATGAGGGTGAGCTAGCCCTTCCTTGACGGCAGCCTCGTCCTCCACACGCCCCTTGACTTGCACCTCAAACGTTTCCTTCCATTCCAAACCCCCAATAGCGACGAGCTTGTCCAAGAGGCTCTCCTCTCTCCGCATCATGAAAGCGTTTATCCGATCAGCGATGCGTTGGGCCTCAGCCATGATCATTTCTACATCCACAGTGAGAAGCTCTCTATCTCTCATCAACAAGCGCCCATTCACCAGGACATGACGCACATCGGCGCTCTTAGCAGCGTAAACCAACCGAGAATAGATGTTATCGGCCGATAGATCGAACTTTGGCGTGACGTGAAGGACATCCAAATCTACCACAGCCAAATCGGCCTGTTTGCCCACCTCAATAGAACCTGTGATGTGATCCAGGTGCAGGGCTCGCGCCCCCCCGATAGTAGCCATGCTCAAAGCAATGCGCGCTGGCACAGCTTTGGGATCGCCCGTGATGCCTTTGGCCAAGAGGGCCGCCAAGCGCATCTCCTCGAACATGTCCTGGTCATTGTTGCTGGCGGGGCCATCGGTGCCGATGCCTACATTCAGGCCCAGGTCCAACATACGAGCCACCGGCGCCACGCCGCTGGCAAGCTTCAAATTGCTGGTTGGTGCATGCGCCACACCGACGCCCCTCTGCCCCATCAGCTTCATCTCTTCCTCAGTTAGGTACACACAATGGACAGCTAAAGTCTTGCTAGCCAAGACGCCCAAATCGTCCAGGCAGAACGCCGGCGCGCAGCCATAAAGCTGCTGGGTGCCCTGCACCTCCCCCTCCGTCTCCGCGACATGGATAATCACAGACACGTCATGTTCCTGGGCCAAACGCGCTATCTCTCTCAGGATATCCGGGGTACACGTATACGGCGAGTGCGGGCTGACGGCAGGCACGATCAGCTCGTGTCCCTTCCACCCAGCAATGAATCGCCGACAGTATTCCAAACTCTCGTCGTAGCTAGCCGCATCGGGAGTAGGCAACTTCATAACCGTTTCAGCGCAGACTGCCCGCATACCCGCTTCCTGTGCCGCTCTAGCTACCTCATCCTCGAAATAATACGTATCGGCAAAGCAGGTCACGCCCGAGCGGATCATCTCTGCACAAGACAGCAAGGTGCCGTAGTGACAGAACTCCTCGTTCACAAATTCCCTCTCTACAGGCAACATATAGCCATGTAGCCAGACATCAAGCCGCAGATCGTCGGCCAAGCCTCTGAGCAAGCTCATGGGCGCGTGAGTGTGAGCGTTGATCAAGCCAGGCATAACCACCTGCCCAGCGCAGTCAATTGTCTGCTCAGCCTCGTACTTTCCACGTAAATCAGCCACCGGCCCAACAGCGACTATCTGGCCATCTTTTATGACCACCACCCCCTGAGGAAAAACCTCCAGCTCCTCATTCATAGTGACCACGGCGCCATCGGACAAAATCACATCCGCTTTCATCTTACCACCCCCTGTCAAGCATTGACGCCCATTATAACGGCTTTTGCCAGGATAAACAAACTTCGGTGTGTTTCATTTCACATAAAAATGAAAGTGTGCTATAATATTAAATGCTCATCAAGCATCATCGCTGCGGCGGGGGACCTTCGTCCCGTCGCCCTCAGCGCCGACCGGCCCATGGCGGTGGGCACCCCCCACACCCTCAGCCTGACGGCACTGAATCAAGGAGACCCCTAAATGCGTGCAGTTGACATCATCGCCAAGAAACGAGACGGTCATCCCCTTACTGCCGAAGAGATAAACTTCTTCGTCCAGGGCTTCGCTCGGGGCAAGATACCCGATTACCAGGCAGCATCCCTGCTGATGGCTATCTACCTGAAAGGGATGAACGAGCGGGAAACCGCTGACCTTACTATGTCCATGGCCCGCTCAGGTAAGATGTTGGATCTCTCACCTATAGCACCTCTGGTGGTTGACAAACATTCCACTGGCGGTGTAGGCGACAAGACCACCTTAGTAGTCGCCCCGCTGATAGCGGCCGCGGGATTACCAGTGGGAAAGATATCGGGCCGCGGCCTGGGCTTCAGTGGCGGGACCCTGGACAAGCTGGAGTCCATCCCTGGCTTCAAGGCTAACCTCTCTAGCGAGGAATTCGTGGCCACGCTGCGGGATTACGGTATCGTCGTCGTCGGGCAAACGGCCGACATGGTCCCGGCCGACGGCAAGTTTTACGCCTTGCGTGATGTGACAGCCACAGTAAGCAACATCTCCCTCATCGCCAGCTCCATTATGAGCAAAAAGATAGCCAGCGGTGCTAACGCCATCGTCCTGGACGTCAAAGTGGGCCTCGGAGCTTTCATGCACACCAGAGAAGAGGCGATAGCGCTGGCCCATGCAATGGTAAACATCGGCCAGGCGCTGGGCCGCCGCGTGGCGGCCGTCATATCCAATATGAACCAGCCCCTCGGTCTGGCTGTGGGCAACGCCCTGGAGCTCAAAGAGGCCATCGTTACCCTACATGGGCACGGCCCCACTGACTTTCTCGAGCACTGCCTGATCATCGCCGGTCAGATGCTGCTTCTGGCCGACCGTGTGGGAGACGCCCAAGAGGCCCGCAAGCTGCTGTTGCATCAGCTAGATAGCGGTCGTGCTTGGCGCAAGTTCCGCAATTGGATAGTAGGCCAGGGAGGCGACCAGGCTTTCATTAACGATCCCTCCCGATTACCCCAGGCGACCTTTATTGAGCATCTGCTAGCCCCCCCCTCCGCCTACATAGCTGGCCTGAATGCTGGGGAAGTTGGCCTGGCTGCAGCGCTCCTCGGCGGTGGCCGAGCCCGCAAGGGAGAGCCAATTGACCACGCCGTGGGTGTAGTCCTGGCTAAGAAGATCGGGGATTATGTCAAAAAGGGCGAGGCGATACTGACTATCCATGCCAACGATGAGCAAAAGTTAACCGACGCCAAGCGCAGGCTCCTGGGTGCCTACTCCTGGAGCGATGAGCCTGTAGAGCGTCCGCCTCTCATGCACGAAATCATAAGCTCAAAATCCAAAGTTCAAAGTTCAAAGCGGTAAACATACGTTTCCGGATCCACCAAATCGCCGTTGTCGTCGAACGTGATAGGGCCGATCAAACCTGGATAGTTTTCGAGAGTGCTTAACTCGGCGACGACGGCATCCCTGGCAGCCCTTCCCTGTGACTCGATGGCCCTGGCCAAAGCCTCCAGGAGAACGCGAGTGGCATCGTAGGCCAAAATCGCCTGCGGGCCAGGCAAGCGCCCAGTTAAGGCCCGGTAGCTAGTCACAAAATCCCCGGAATTGGCCAACTCTTCGACTCTCGGCGCTGCAGTAATATAGAGGGTTCCTCTAACAGCCTCCCCTCCAATCTGTGCCAACCGGGGGCTATCTAACCCACTACCTCCCATGAAGGTCGCCTCAACGCCAGCCCTTCGTGCCTGCGCTATCAATTCCGCTCCCTCAATCGCCCCCCCGCTGAAGAAAACCAGGTCAGGCGATGCAGCTTTGAGAGCAGCCAGCCAGGCCTGGTTACTTGTACTGAGCCCAGCCGAAGTATCGCCGTTAGCATCTAACACAACCTCGGCCCCCAACAACTCAGCCATCTGGAGGAAGGCATCGATCAGGTCTCCACGGCCACGCAGGACAGCAAGGCGGCACATTCCCAGCTCCTCCACAACGTAGCTAGCTGACTCCATTCCCAAGAGATCGTTACGAGCATAAAGGCGAAAGACCTCAGGGTAGCCCCGCTCTGTCACGGCGTCCGCTGCCACTTGAGTGATCAGCGCCAGCCCAGCCCGATGGTACTCATCCAGGGCAGCCAGAGCTGCCTCATCGGAGAAATGGCCGATAACCCCCATGACGTCAGAGTCAACGATCATCTTCCTGGCCTGCAATCGCGCCCTAGCAGGATCGTTGCCGTCGTCCAGGCCTACCAGCTCTACCATATAGCCGCTTACGCCACCTGCCGCGTTGCGCTCTCGCACCGCTAGCTTCACAGCGTAGAGCACCTCGTAGCCCAGGTGCCGGTAGAGCCCCTCGAAAGGGGCCACCAGCCCGATCTTGACCACAGGTCTGGTGCTGCGAAGCCCAGCGCAACTGACAATCAGCCACCCCAGAATGAAAAGCACGCCCAGCGCCAACGCCTGCGTGCACCTCCCTTTGCTGATCCGCCCCATCACTGATCAATCCTATCGTTGATATCTATCCTGGTTTTGAAGATGCTCCTCAAAAGTTCTAGCGAAGGCGTGCGAGCCGTCACCCTTAGCCACGAAGTACAGATAATCGCTCTCCACAGGCTCCAGGACGGCTTGAATCGAGGCCAATCCTGGATTGCAGATAGGTCCAGGGGGCAGCCCCCGGTGAAGGTACGTATTGTAGGGAGAGCCAACGCGGGCGAACTCTTCCAGGGTCACTGGAGTTTTCCACCATCGGCCGGTATCCTCCTGGTAGCCCAAAGCGTACTGCACCGTGGCGCAAGAGTCCAGGTTCATGCCCTCCTCCAGTCGGTTCAAGAAGACTCCGCCTATGATAGGACGCTCCTCCGCCACCACCGCTTCTCGCTCCACGATGGAGGCCAGGATCACCACCTGGTAGGTGGTCATCTCTCGCTCCGCGGCTATCTCACGCATCTCAACGGTGAAGCGTTGATCGAAATTGGCCAACATGCGCTCGATTATGTCGAGGGCTGTGGGCTGGGCCGGAAAGTGATAGGTGTCTGGGAAAAGAAAACCCTCCAAAGTAGCCCCTGGCGGCTGATTCTGTAGGAACTCGTAATCGAAATCCCTGCCCTGGGCAAAGTCGAAGGGCCCGCCTCGCACCAGAGCCAAGAACTCCTCGCCGTCCACGCCCACTTCTTCTGCTAGCATCTCAGCGATCTGCTCTGCTCGCCAGCCCTCGGGCACGGTCACCGTCATCTCCTCGAGGCGCCCGTGCTGCAAGCACTCGATGATCTCCTCCATAGTCATGTCTGGCCGCAGTTCATACCTGCCAGCCTCCAGCTTGCTATCGGCTTTATGGTAACGGGCTAGCAGGCGGAAGAGCTCGGCGTCATTGATTAAGCCCAACTGCTTCAGCCGCAGAGCAATGTCGCCTGCCGTCTCCCCTGGCTCCACGATGAAGACAACCGGAGTGTGCTCATCCCCTTCGGCTCCGCTCAGGGCAGGGCTGGCCGGTCGGGAGATCTCCTCCTGACGAAAGCCAAGGTAGACCCTCAAGAGCAAGTCTTCTAGCCCCCCAGGCCCTTTGCCATCCTCCTGGCTCAGAGCGCAACAACCCGCACTCACCAGCACGAGCATCGTGAGACCAAGAACCAGCATTGAGATGCTCTTTTTCATAACGAGCTTCCTTCGGCTCCTTTCTCCCCAGCAAATTGGCGTGAATCCAGATAATCCTGCAAGATCACCGCCGCAGCCACGGCATCAATCCTCTCCCGTTTCTTCTTGCCTCTCAGGCCCGCTTCCCTCATCAGCCTTTCGGCGCTGACGGTGGAAAAGCGCTCATCCCACAAAAGTACCGGCACGGTTAGAGATTCGGCCAAACCCACGGCATAGCGCTCCACCCTCTCGGCCTGCGCGCCGGCCATCCCGTCCAGGCTCCGTGGATGACCAACCACAACCTTCTCTACCTCGTGTTCCTCTACCAATCGAGCCACAGCAGCGAAATCCTCCTGACGAGAGCCCCTCTGGATAACTTCCAAGCTGCGAGCAAGGGACCGACTCAAATCACTCATGGCCACGCCAATGCGCTTTTCCCCAACATCCAAGGCCAAGACGCGCATCACCCCTCCTGGATCGAGACGCTGATGCGGAAGCCAAGCCACGGCATCCGTCCTGGCCAAGTAGGTGTAACCTTAATGATGGCAGCTTCCTCCAAGCGCAAATTCTCACTCAGATAGTCCTCGGCCCAGTCCAAAGGCCGGCCCCGGATAGCCTCCTTGATGGCCCTCACATCAATCTGGGTCGCCATTAAGCCAGACCCTCTCATAACAAAGGATACTTTCCCATCCTCCACTTCGGTGATCTCGCCCCTCTGATACTCCAAGCCTTGACTCACCAATGCGAAACCCTCGGGCACCTGAGCCTCGAGACCTGCCTGGATCAGGACCTTGGCGTCCTCCTCCTCGATGGCCGTCCCTCGCAACATCACCTCCATCTCCAGGGTGAGCACATCGGCCTGCTCCTCGAGGAACTTGTCGTACATTTCAGTCACAATGTGGTCTACAGCCACGGTCTCGGAAGCCAAGAACTCCCCTTCCCTGAGCTGCTCGCTCAATTGAGCGAGGGCTTCCTGCTGCAATTGCTGCAAGAGAACAACTTTGAGACGTTCCTTGTCGGCAGTAGTGACCATCCCCACCTGCTTGACGCTGCCTCCCCGCATTGGCTCCGGATTAGTGACCCCAACTTGCAAGGAGAGAGGCCCCTCAACGCTATTAATCAAGTGGGCCCTCACGTTGCCGGTGGGGCCTGGATCAAGAGCTACCACCTCTGCCTGAGCCGTGCCTCCTACCGTCTCTGGCAAAGTAACATCCTCAACGGTAGTAAACCTGATAGTAGATCCGGTTGAGGTAGCGACCACGGTTCCTTTGGGAACGGCAACCGGCTGGTTTATCTTGTTTACGAAAAGGACCATCCCCCAAGCTGGCTCATCGGGTGCATCTTTTGCTCCAGTAACAGGAATCTGAGCAGTCCCTTCGAGCTGAGCTTTTACCACCCTGGCTGGGATCTGACCTGTGTCATAGTTAATCCTCTCCAACTCAGGGTCAGCTTGAACCTGCACTATGGCATTAACCGCCTCACTAGCCGGGACCAGAGTGACCTCAGCGCTGGGCACGATCAAAAGAGCACTGCCCACCAAAACTGACAGGGCCACGACGAAGATAGAACCAGCAAATATGCGCTCCCCCCAGCTCAAGCGCCTCCCCCACCTCGGAATTGCCTTCGGTCGACGCCACTTGGCCTTCCGGCCCCGCTTCGCCGAGACGAAGACGGAGAAACCCAACTGACGAGCCAGAACCCGCGTCTTGCTAGCCCTGGTGACAAGAGCTACCTCCAGGGCCAGAGACTCGGCGTAACGCTGGAGCAGTTTGAAATCGAGCAAGCTATCGAAGGCTTGACATCCTGGCGGCACGACCAAAAGCACCCGTGGGGCCTCGGCCTGTTTTAGACGGGCCCGCACAGTGGTGATATCGTCGTCAACTTCCAGATGAATAACCTGCGCCATCACCTGAGCCCCTCCGCAACCAGATCGGGCACCAGGCACAGGGCCTCCACGATACGGTCTGTGTCCCGGCCGCCAGCCTGGGCCAGAGTAGGCCTGCCTCCCCCACTGCCGCCCACTACCTGGGCCACCTGCTTTACGAGCCGCCCGGCATGAAGGCCTCGCTCCACCAAATCCGGGGTGACAGCAGCCACAAAACTGGGCTTAGAAGCCATCACCGCTCCCAAGACGATAACGCCGGACCCCATACGATTGCGGAACCAGTCGCTCATCTCCCGCATAGTATCCATGTCGGCCGCTTCAACCTGAGCAGCCAGGACTTTTACACCACTTACATCCTGCACCTGAGAGAGCAGTTCCCCAAAATCCCGCTGGGCGATCTCCCGACGCAAGCGAGCAACCTCCTTGGTCTGTCCCTGAAGTTCACCCAGAAGCACCAACACCTTTTGATCAACCTCATCGGGAGCACAGCCGAGGGATGCCGCAGCGGATTCCAAAACCCTGGTTTGTTCCTGTACCAACTTCTGAGCAGCCTGGCCTGTAACCGCTTCGATGCGACGGAGGCCCGCTCCGACACTCGATTCGGACACGATATGGAAGAGACCAATCTCGCTGGTCCGTTTCACATGGGTGCCACCGCAGAGCTCTTGGCTGAAAGGCTCGCTTGGGTCGCCGATCTTGAGCACCCGTACCCGCTCACCGTACTTCTCGCCAAACAAGGCAATCGCCCCTTCGGCGATGGCCTCCTTGTAGCTACTATGGGTTACCTCCACAGGGTAGTTGGTCAGGATAGCCTCGTTTACTGACTGCTCGACCAAACTCAGTTCATCCTGACTGAGCATAGCCGAGTGGGTAAAGTCAAAACGCAGGCGGTCGGGAGCCACCAAGGAGCCAGCCTGCTGAACGTGCTCACCCAGGACACGGCGCAGCGCGTTGTGCAAAAGGTGGGTGGCGGTATGGTTGCGGGCAATGTCCATGCGCCGTTCGGAGTCCACCATGGCCCAGGCACTATCGCCCACCCGAGGACTAGCTGACAAGACCTCCCCGATGTGGACGATGAGGCCTGGGAGAGGCTGCCGGACATCCCTGACTGTGACCTCCCACCCTTCGACAGCCCTTCGACGCGACTCAGGACAGGGCTCAGGCCACCGCTCCGGCTCCCCTTCGGCTCCCCCTTCGACTTCACTCAGGACAGGGCTCACGGCAGGCCCTTCCCCATCACGACACTGGATAATCACGCCGGTATCACCAACCTGCCCGCCGCTCTCCACATAGAAGGGAGTCGCGGTCAACACCAACTCGACTTCATCGCCCTCCCGCGCCGAGCCAACCACCTGTCCAGCCCGCACTATGGCCGCTACCTTCGCCTTGGCCTCCGTCCCCTCGATGTAGAGATGCTCCACGCCAGCCTCAGCCAGCCCTCCTGCCCGCTTCAATTCATCCAGAAGGGCGCTGTAGACTTCTAGCCCCTTTTTCTTTTCAAAAGCAAACTGCTGAGCTGCCCGAGCCAGTTCTCGCTGTTTCTCCAATGCCGCCGCGAAGCCCTCTTCGTCCACAGTTAGTCCTCGCTCTTTGGCCACATCCCTTGTCAAGTCCAACGGGAAGCCATAAGTGTCGTAGAGCCTAAAAGCCTGGCCGCCCGGAATCACGGTCTCTCCCCGTGAGCTCAGGTCAGTAACCAGCTCATCTAGCAAAGTGAGCCCCACATCCAGCGTGTGCTGAAAGCGCTCCTCCTCCTGGGTGATGGTCTGCAAGATGAACTCCCGCCTGGCCCCTAGCTCGGTGAAGTAGCGCCCCATCATTTCGATCACCACTTTGGCAACCTCGCTCAAGAACGGGCCTTGAAAGCCGATCTTGCGGCCGAAGCAGGCGGCACGACGCAGGATCATCCGCAGCACATAATTGCGCCCCTCGTTGGCTGGCAATACCCCATCGCCCACCAGGAAGGTCACTGCGCGTCCGTGGTCCGCGACAACCCGATAGCCCACGATGTTTGCCTCGCGCTCAGCGTCGCTGTCGCCAAGCATTTCCTGCAAGCGAGCCATGATTGGTGTAAACAAGTCGGTGTCGTAATTGGAAACGACGCCCTGCAAAACGGCCACCAGGCGCTCAAAGCCCATTCCAGTATCAATATGCTTGGCAGCCAGCTCGCGGAGCGTCCCGCTATCGTCCTTATTGTATTGGATAAAGACCAGGTTCCACAATTCAAAAAAGCGCCTACAGCCGCTGTTCACGCCACAAACGTGAGTGGGATCATCCCGGCGGTCACAGGCCTCCTCTCCCCTGTCGAGGTGGATTTCGCTGCAAGGTCCACACGGGCCTGTGTCGCCCATTTCCCAGAAATTGTCCTTACGCCCAAAATAGAGGATGTGCTTTGGGTCTATGCCTGTTTCCTGTGCCCAATAGCGAGCCGCCTCCTCATCGGTTTCCAGCTCGCCTTCCTCATCCTTGAACACCGTGGCCCAAAGCCGGTCCTTGGGCAACCCCCAGACATTGGTGAACAGCTCCCAGGCCCAAGCGATGGCCTCCTTCTTGTAATAATCACCGAAAGACCAATTGCCAAGCATCTCAAAGAAGGTATGGTGGTAGGTATCGTACCCTACATCCTCCAGATCATTATGTTTACCGGAGACCCGCAAGCACTTCTGAGTATCTACGGCCCGCGTATACTCTCGCTTCTCTAAACCCAGGAAGATGTTCTTAAATTGATTCATTCCAGCGTTGGTGAACAGCAGCGTAGGATCATCGCCAGGCACCAGCGAGGCACTGGGCACTACAGTGTGCCCCTTACTGGCGAAAAAATCCAAAAAGGATTGCCTGATCTCCGTGCTGGTCATTGACATAGCCAACTCTCACCGCCAACTTTAATCGTGCGTTCAAGGATCAACTCCTGCGCTAACACGGTCATTTTAGCCCAAGTTAGGCATAATGTCAAACCCATTTGCTCAATTTCTGGAATTTGCTTTCTTTTTGATTTTAGCATTTTTTTGTGATGCGGGAGATACCGGAAGGGCAAGGGAGGCATGCGCTGAGGCACTGGAGATGGCCGAAAAGTTGGGGATTGGGAAGATCGTTGAACAGATAACCGATCTGAAGCAAGGGCTAGCCAAGAAACAAGTTAAGAACTCTTAGCTTCTGTAACTCATAAACATTTGACCCCCAGGGACTGCAACACCCAGCCCAAGGGGTCTTTCTATCCCTGGAGGTTGTGATCGTAGTAGGTCTTGAAGTGCAGGTCACCCTCTCTCGGCTGACCATCCAAGTACATCGCCTCCCCACCGTAGGCGTCAAGGGAGTTCTGCCAAACCGTCGTTCTGTTTCCCTCCGTCGCGTAGATGAAAAAGTAGTAGGTCTTGTTCTCCGAGTCGGCTTGAGGAGGAAAAGAGAAACGGCACGGGTCGTTGTGTTTCAGGTTGGATGTATCAACAGTAAGAGTGACGATAGTAGAAGATCGAGATCACTCAAGGACAGATTCTTTCAAGCTGCTCACTTTGGGCATTGAGAAAGAGCCGCTTGGAAGAGTCTTGAGGCACGATAATGTTCAGAGCTTGGGGCACGATCTCGAACTCCATCGGGGTGGTGCCAATAAGGTCTCCATCCACCTGGACGGATAAGGGGGTAGCAGTGCTGATGCTCACCTTCCTGCACTGATAGTACTCGACCTGGGGATCGCGGAGGTGGCGACGGGCAAATACCTTAATGGCGTGATGGACGGTTGAGGCAAGGTTGACCCCCTTGAAAATGCAAACGTCTAGCAACCCATCGTCAAGATAGGCCTCGGCTGCGACTCGCACCAGCTTGGCGTAGAGCTGAGCATTGCTTACAATGACCAAGATGCACCGAGTATTGATACTATGGCCATCTATTACCACCCTCGTCCGGGTGCCACGAAAATCCTTGGCTACCAAGACAGCAGCCACAGCATAGGCCAGGGTGCCCAGGCGCTTTGTGGGTCGAGCGCGGGGCTCAATTCGTTCGGTCACTTTGGCGTCAAGGCCAATGCCAGCCCAGAGGATGAAGTGGCGCTGGCCAGCCCTGTGGAATAGAGATTCCACAGGCCCAGCCCTGCCGAGGTCAATGCGACGGATTTCGCCTTCCGCTAACACCTCGGCCGCGTCGAGTAGGGAGTGTCTTCGCAGCGGCGAAGGGGTGGGGATGCCCATCTCCAGCGCCCACACGTTGCCCACACCGGTGGGCAGTACCCCAAGGGCGGTATCGCTCCCAGCCAGGCCATCGGCAGCTTCGCCTACCGTTCCGTCGCCCCCGGCCACGAACACAGCCTGGTAGCCGGTAACCACAGCCTCACGGGCAAAGGTTGTAGCGTCACCTGGCCCCCAGGTGTCCCTGAAGCTCACTTGCCAGCCCCGGCCTTCCCAATAGGCCATGACCTGCTCCAGTTCCCGCTCCACATCTCGGCCTCCGGCAGCAGGGTTGAAGATCAGCATAGCTTTCATTTCTGTACTGAGCCTCGTCGAAGTATCTGCGCCATTCGCAGGATCTTGTTCATTTCGCTTCTCCAGACGCTCTCGCACCACCGTCTCAGGAGCAACCGTCTGGACAATGACCAGTTTAGCT
>Ga0209979_1003889_pt1 | contig 12782 bp, 9 predicted proteins | sample AnhtaG_FD_183114 | JGI IMG/M metagenome (GOLD analysis project Ga0209979, IMG submission 183114) | Deep subsurface microbial communities from Anholt, Denmark to uncover new lineages of life (NeLLi) - Anholt_01485 metaG (SPAdes) (version 2) | ecosystem: Environmental > Aquatic > Marine > Oceanic >...
AGATGATAATGGCACGACCGGTGTGCATTGAAGCTGGTCTCCAGGTCTCGCAGACTGTCGCTTCCTTTGATCTGTGCATGAAGCATGGAACACAATTGAGCCCAGCAGGGAAACCGGCGAACGCGAAAGTCTCCTTTGAACAACTGAACAACTTTCTGGAAAAATGACCGGGGCAAAAAGGTTGTCAACTGAGCGAACACTGTATTACGATGTGCCATGGCTTGTGGCTCCTCTTCATGGGTTCCACTTTTTGGTTTTTTCCCATGGTACACAGTGGTGTACAGGAGCCCAAGCCCTTTTTCAGTTTTATGCGTCCAGGGATGGAAACAATCAAAATCACCCCAATCCACAAACATGTCCCTCGTCCATAATTCGCGAGATCGAAAAAATGCGGTTCTTTACGCTTCTTTCTTCTGCTCGCTGCGTTACGGACTCCGCTGCAGGACCCAAACGGCACTTATCCACAACCTTTAACCGGACAGCAGTGTAAAGAGATGACCCTCGGACAATCGCGCTCAGGGCAAGGACCTTTTTTCGATGAGGGTTCTAGTAAGTGCGCGGACCTCCGGGGACTTCACCCCGATGAACGCTTGCTCTCCTACATCCCCATGATTCCTGCTTCCTAGCCTGGATTATTCATAAAAAAGGAGCGAGGCATCCTTAATGCGTTGTGCTATACTGTGTTAGGCCGAGTACAGGTCGAACACAAAAGCAGGTCTCACTCATGGAAAACTCTACTTCAGAATAGCTCGTTTTTTCAAGTATTTCTGGCAAGAAAGTTACGGCTGTTTTTGACGATCATCGGGTGACGTCGGACGCGGGGGTCTTAGTGTTGCGAGAGGTTGAGCAGTGCATCAAAGTGATTGATGCCCTCACTGATGCCATTGTGGACTCCCGTCATCCCTCCTACGTCCGGCACGAGGTGTGGGAGATGATTGCTCAACGGGTCTTCCAGATCGCTCTGGGGTACGACGACGCCAACGATTGTGACACCCTCAAAGGAGACCCTGCGATCAAGATCGCTGCGGAACGTCATCCGGTGGAGGATCCGGACTTAGCCAGCCAGCCCACCATCTCTCGTCTGGAGAATATGGTAACCCGAAAGGATCTGCTTCATATTGCCTATGCCTTGTGTGATCTCTTCATTGCTTCCTACAAACGCCGTCCCAAGGTGATTGTCATCGACATGGACTGTACCACCGACACCGTCCACGGGGAACAACAGTTGCGCTTCTTCAACGCCTACGAGAACGAGTACTGCTTTCAACCCTTTCATGTATATGAGGGGTTGTCCGGGAAACTGATCACGGCCGTGTTGCGACCGGGCAAGACACCCACCCACCGGGAGGTCATGGCCGTGTTGAAGCGGGTGGTGAAGAAGCTCAAGGAAGCGTGGCCAAAAACCAAATTTCTTCTCCGGGGCGACTCGCATTTCGCCAAGCCCAAGGTGCTCGACTGGTTGGACTCGCAGGGCATCTTCTATGCCACGGGATTATCCCCCAACTCTGCCCTGCGAAAACGGTCTGAGGCGACGCTGGAACAAGCCAGGGAACGGTTTGAGCGATGCGGACGAAAGGTCCGCCAGTACGCCTCGTTTTACTACGCGGCAAAGACCTGGACTCGCCCCCGCCGCGTGATCCTGCGAGCCGAGGCCTCTTGCCATGGCGTGGATCCACGGTATGTCGTCACCAATGTTTCCGCTCGACCCAAGCTCCTGTACGAAAAACTCTACTGTTCCCGGGGCGAGGCCAATCAGTTTCGCCTGTTCCTCCACAGCGCTGCCTACATTCTCATGCACACGCTCCGTTCCACTGTGCTGAAAGGCACCGAGTTGGCCCGCGCGCAGTTCGACACCATCCGTCTTCGCCTCTTGAAGATCGGCGCCCGCGTCCAGATTCTGAAGACGAAGGTCGTCTTTCACCTCCCTCTCTCCTATCCCCTCAAGCCTGTGCTGACTCACTGCATCACGACCCTCCCTGGGCGGGCAGGAAAACTCCTTCACCCCATTCCAGACGGATAACTCTCTGCTTGGCGTGCCCCCCGCCTGAAAACCGATTGGGGGTAAGGGGGCAGTGTCTCTCTACACAACCCCACAGCCCATCTTTCCGCGCGATTTACAACGTGGCGTCGCAAAAGCCACCAAAACACCCTTTCAAAGAGCGATTTGTATATGTTTATGAATAATCCAGGCTAAGCCTCTTGTTCAAGGTCTAGCCGTCTATTGCGTGTGACTTGTTCATAAAAGAGTCAAGTTTTCAAGCAGCGCGTTGAGACGAGGGGACCCCGCCGGAGATCAAAGCATCCAGTTGGGCATCGACCTTCTTGAGGGCAGTTACAAGCCCTGCCGGCCACGGGGCGTCATCATCGGCAAAGGCAGCCATGGCGGGGCGAAACACCCGGGCTTGCAGGCGAGCAAAGAGTCGGGCCACCTTCCACCCGTAGGGGGTGAGAAAATAGCGGTTGGTTCCCGGACGCCGAAAGATGATGCCCTTGAGGCGGAGGCGTCGCAGGTCATAGGTCATGCGTCCCGGGGAGTAGGCGTTGGGGTCTGCCTCCAGCAGGGTGGCCACCAAGGCACGCAGGTCGCGGTTGCGAAAGCCATGGAGCAGGTGGGAAAACGAAGTCGGCGCCACAAACAGGGCCATGACCCGGCGATCGCCGAACTGAAGCCCCGGCGCCGGTTGTCCGTCCTCAGCGACGGAAGGTTGCACCACCCGCTCCACGCTCTCACCCGACAGCCCGCAGGTGTGGCTCACCCGTTGGACGTCCAGAAGACGTCGGTTGATATGGCGACCCAACGTCTGCAGGTATTGAAAATTGGGCAGTCCCTTCTTCACCCCGAAGTCCTTCGGGTCGTTGAAGGTGCTCTCCGTGCGAAGAGCCCGTCCCTCCTTGAAGTATTGTTTGAGCTGGAATTTCTTGTATTCGATGTGCAGGCTGGGGTAAACGCCCCTCTGGATCACCCGCGTGCGAAACCGACCGGGGGTTTTCTTGGTGATCTTTCTGTCGAACAGATTTGCACCCGGTCAGGACGCCCCAGGTCCAGGTTGTCGCGGATCACCTCTTCGAAGAACTCCCGTCCCCGCAGCGGTCGATCGAACACCTGGGTCAAGCTCACCTCCATCGGCCAGATGGATAACCGCCAGCTGTACCCCGCGGCGCGGGCCTTGCGGTCCAGCGGTAGAGGCAGACGACACAGCCACCGGCGGAAGAACCGTTCAATGTGTTTCGGTCCCAGCGAATCACAGATGGCCTGGAGAGCTTTGGGGTTGTCACACCGGACAAAGCCGTTGTCCAGGGCCCCGAAGCCAATGCCCCGCTTGACCAACTGACGTTTGGCCCACTCATGGCCGTTGAGACAAACCTTGATCCCCCAGGGTGCATAGCTGCACACATTGATGAACGCCGGACCAAACTCTCGGTCGTCCAGGTAGAAGTAGTAGGAGTTGACGTACACGCTCTTCTCCCGGCGGAAGTCGAACCCCACATAGCCCCTGGTGCTGTTCTTGTGCCCCACAAAGGTGACCGCCTTTTCCTGGGCCACCCCGATGAACACCACTCCGTCTCGCACCCGCCGCTTCTTGCGAATCTCGTTGGCGATGGCGTCCTTGCGTTCGTCGTGTTTGAACTTCACCATGGGAATGCCCCGCTGCCGGGCGAACTCTTTCACCTCCCTCACGAACCGGTGGGTTACATGGCCCAGCAGTGCCGGGGAGGGGATGGGCTGGCCCAGATGCTCCATCAGAAACCTCACCAACGAGCCGCTGGTCTGAAGCCGAGGGACATAGCCATTGAGGTACAATCGGTCAATGCACTCCACCTCAAGGCTCACATGATCACGCAGAAGATCATTAACGTTGGCCACAATAACCATAGCTTTACCAAAAGGCCATGGCTGGCACAAGCAACCTCGGCCCGTTTACTCTCGTCGGTTTGAGGTCGAAGACTTCGCTAGGATAACTCAGCCGACTCCGCGGCCTTACGCAAAGGCTCTGCCTCGGATTTTCCACTATACACGCGCACAGAGGAACATCGCGCGCTTTCGAAATTAAACGGCGCGTGAATTCGAAAAGCGGGGAGCCGTCGATCGAAGGCAGGGATCAGCGGGGCGGGTTCCGCGGCTGTGGTGTCACCAGGAAGGTGGGCTGTCCTCCAAAACACGGTTCATCGTAGGACCGTCCGGACGGTGGCCGGAACCAACCCAGGCAAGGCAACTTACGGTGCAATTTGCTCGCAGCTCATTCTGAGGGATTTACTACTCGCCCCAAGAACAGAATGGCTCCGGACTGCGTGTCTCGAATCAAGAAGATGAATGGATGATTGGCGCGGAAGACCGGTGGCAAGGTAGGAGCCTCTGCCTCTGCGACTACTTCAGCAGTCGCCGCAGCCGCCTCAGTGCCCTTTTCGTTTACCTCTACGAAGGCCTTATGCAGCATCGCTGATATAAACAGATCCATCCCGCCGGTCATTCCCGATAGGTCTGCCGGAGGCAGCGAGAACGCGTCTGTCATGCCCATAGACTGGAGCACCTCGTCTAACCTGAACTCCGAAGTCATTCTGAACCTCGGCAGGTAGACCCTAACTTCTTGTTGTCGGAGATTTCCGAACCATTCTTTCAAGTTACTTGCTGTGAGTAGACCCTCCAGCTCGGCGAGCCCGTCAATCTTCTTCGGCAACAGAACGACCATGGACAGTTCATTGTCCACGTACGGCAATTCGAGTGCTTGGAAGGTGTCCCCTTCCGTGTACTTGAGTTCCCTGCTTTGATACATCATAGGCACTTCGAGCTTCTTGTCCGGCGCGATCCAGAACAGGGAATCTTTGGTATACCCTTTCTCGAACTGCCTGGCCCAATTACCCTTGAAGTAGATGGCGTTAGTTAGAACAAGCCGCGTCAGGCGGTTAAGGATTTCTGGCTTGATAAGGTTCTTGATCTTGCCCTCGGTCTGCTTCTCAACCCAGGTGTTGATCGTCTTGCGGGCTGCCTCTCTGGCCGCCCGTGTCCTAAAGTCAACCTTCCTCAGCCCCGCACCGTAGCTGCTCCTGGTAAGGTCGAGGAACTCCTTGAGAAACCTGTACCCCTTCTGTCCCCACAACGCATTGGCGACACTCAGTTGATAGCCACCGTCCTTAGCCTGTGCGTTCAGCCGGGCGATAAGCGCCCCAAAAGCCAGACGCAGTCGCTCCTGACCTGAGTCGAAGTGCAACACCTCCGCCATCTGCTTTGCCGTCCTGCCTCGGGCGCCGGCATAGGTCATGGCCAAGGCGCTCGAGATACTGTAAGGGGAGAAGAATATGTTGCCTTCTTCCTCTTTCAGCTTTGCGTACAGGTCCAGAGCAAACGCGTTGTTTCCCTCAACAACCGCCTTCTCGTCAATTTCTCCCGGGTCGGCGAAAGCCGCTGTGTCGCAGCAGGTCGCCAAAAGTCCAACAGCAAATGGAATAATAAAGATTCGGTAGATTCCTCTCATCTCGGCCTCCTCTCTCCGCCACTACTGCCCTCTTTCAATTCCTTGTCCGTCAGGCCCTCCGTTTCCCAGTAGGGCACCAGCGCTCATCGCGGGCTAATTCCGCGAAACGGTCTCGTGGAGCGCACATTACTCCTCCCAACACTTGGCCCATCTTCTACAGTTCCCGGGGGGCTGAAAAATTGGGGCGTTGGAAATCAAGGAGTTATGAAAATATGATTTACTTTTCGGCGAAAAGGTAGTGCCACAAGGTGGCAGATTCTTGAGTTAATCGAGTTTTTTTTGACATGTATTGTCCTGTGTGGTTCTATTTATTTGTAGTGACTGAAACTGGGGCCACTATGGGAGGAAAGGCGCATGTTTGTGAGAGTGAAGAAGTCCGGGAAATACGAATACCTGCAGGTGGTTCACAACTACAGGGAGGGTAGAAAGGTGCGGCAGGAGATCATCGGCACGTTGGGTCGTTTTGACGTGCTGATCAAGACCGGGCAGGTAGACGGTCTGATCGCGTCGTGCGCGAGGTTTGCCCAGCGGGTTGCTGTGGTTGACGCCACCAGACGGGGTAAGACTCCGCCAGCGGACACCGTCCGGATCGGGCCGGGGCTTGTTTTCGAGAAGCTGTGGCGAGAATCGGGTGTGCCGAAGGTAATCAAGCAGCTTGTCGCCGGGCGTAAGTATCAATTCGATGTGGAGCGGGCTGTGTTCCTGACGGTGCTGCACCGTCTGTTTGGTCCGGGCAGCGATCGAGCGGCGGAGGTGTGGCAGCACAACTACAAGATCAAAGGGGCAAAAAAGCTGGGTTTGCATCATCTGTACCGGACGATGGTCTGGCTGGGTGAGCCGCTTGCGAGGCAAAGGGAGACGGCGGTCTGTGGCATGGCTCCTCGCTGCACGAAGGACCTGATTGAGGAATGGTTGTTTGATTTACGGCGAGACCTGTTGAGCACCCTGGACATTGTGTTTATGGACACGACTTCCATCTATTTTGAAGGTGAGGGGTGCGAGACGTTGGGAGAGTACGGTAACAGCAAGGAGAACCGCCCCGACGGCAAGCAGATGATCGTGGGGGTGGTGCTGGAAGAGAACGGACGCCCCCTGTGCTGCGAGCTATGGCCGGGCAATACCGCCGATGTAAAGACCCTCATCCCGGTTGTGGATCGTTTGAACAGGCGGTTTCACGTCGGCTCGATGTGCGTGGTAGCGGACAGGGGGATGATCAGCAGGGAAGTGATCGAGCAACTCAAACAGGCTCACCGCAACACGAGGTTCATTCTGGGGGCGAGGATGCGGGCGGTGAAGGAGGTCAGGGAAGAAGTGTTGTCGCGTGCCGGTCGGTATCGGGTGGTTCACGGTCCGAGGGACGACAGGAAGCACCCTTCACCTCTGAAGGTGAAGGAGGTGTCCCTCAACGGGCGTCGCTACATCGTTTGCCACAATGAGGAACAAGCGGAGAAAGACAGAGCTGACAGGGGAGCAATGGTCGCAGCGTTGCGGGAGCAACTCAAGCGGGGCGACAAGTCTCTTGTCGGAAACAAGGGGTACCGGAAGTTTCTCAAGACACCCTCAAGCGAACGGTTCGCGATAGACGACGAAAAGGTCCGCCGTGAAGCTCGCTTCGATGGCAAGTGGGTTTTGCAAACCGATACTGACATGACGGCGGAGGAAGTGGCCCTGAAATACAAAGAACTGTGGATGGTGGAAGCAGCCTTTCGGAGCATCAAGTCCGTTTTACGGACGCGGCCGATTTACCACAAACTTGACGAGACCATTCGCGGCCACGTTTTCTGCAGCTTCCTGGCACTCATGCTCTTGAAGGAGCTGGAGGCCAAGATGGAAGCTCGCGGCTGGACTCTCCACTGGGAACGTGTGAAGAACGACCTCGACGACCTGGAGGAGATCACCGTGCGAAACTCCGGGAAAACGTTTGTGATCCGAAGCCGCACCCGGGGCGACGCCGGCAAAGCTATTCAGGCCGTCGGTGTAGCCCTCGGATCAACCGTCCGGCTGTGCGAGGCGAAACTTCCCTGACAATCGCAAAACCGCACAGAAAGCGAAAAGTAGTGCCAACAGCAAAATCGAAAGACACAATCGCCCTTTGCTCAAGGAGTTACAAAATCGCACTGTAGAAGATTAGCTTGGCGTCAAAGACTTTTCGCTTGTGCGCAGGCAGAGGGATACAGGCTTTACCCTATGTTTAGCCCCGTTTTGGGCAAAAAGGAAAGAGTACGTGCGCAAGCTCCAAAATCTTACGGCGAGTCAGTTACTTGGTGTCAAGTGCTGCCCAGACGGTCACTACGCCGCATGGAACAGCAAGGAGGCAATGCAAGCCTGACTGTCTCTTTGCTCACGCAAAGCAGACAAGCCTCACGCTTCCACTATCAAGGGAACATCTTGGATAGCGTTGTTCCCAGACTTCGGGAAGGGACGAGGCATCGGCTGGGGGATGTCATTGGCGTCGATCGTACGGCATCGCAGGCGATACCGGCCAGCACGCGGCACCGTCAGCGGGGCGGTCCAATGGACAATCGTATAGCGAAGGGGCCATGAGTGGGGCTTGCCGGTCCCAGAGTCGAACTGCAACAGGATCGGCGGCAGTTTCCCGTTGGGTAGCCCACCTCCCCAGTTCTTCGGAGGCGGCAGGATTTCGGCGTCCTTCCAGTCAAGCTTGGTGAAAAAAGGGTCGTCCTGTGGCAAGGTAGCATCTTCAGATTGAAGCGAATACTGCACTTTGCTCAAACCCGACATGCCCACCTGCGCGAAGCCGATCAGCGGCACCGAGTCGCCCACTTCGATCCGCTTCGGGGGGTGGATGAAGCGCGTCTGAGTCTTCATGTGGGTATTCACGTCATTGTTCCATAAGGCATACGTGTCGTTAGCGCGGTAGTCGTTGGTGAGAACAACGCGCTGAAGCCACTTGACCCATTTGTTGCCATACCGCCCAGGCACAACCATGCGAACCGGGGCGCCATTCTTAGGCGACAGCCACTGCCCGTTCAGCTTGTAGCAGAGGATCACGGGCAGTTTACCCGGGGGGTCCTCCAGCACGCGCCCGATGGACAGCGAGCTTTGGAAACGCTGCTTTGGGTCATCATTGTGATAACCCCAATAGTAAAGGCGGCGAACATTCCTGTTTGGCCGAGCCATCCAGATCACTTCGCGCAGGGGCACGCCTTCCCACAGGCCCATGCCGATGGGCTCCGCCATGTTGGTGCAGGTCAGCACGTGAAGGAACCGCACCGCATGCGTTTCCGCCAGGGTCATGAGCCGCTTCCATGTGAGTGCCGTACCTGAATCCTTGGAGAGTGGCCGCTCCACCTGGTACCCGCTTTCCTCATCGGCCACGACCTCCAGTCGCCAAGTGTCGCGGTGCAGACCGACCTGGCGACGTTTCTCAACAGGCAACTGATCTATTCGAGGTTTCTCACGCCCGAATTCGCGGAACTCCTCCGGCCGAGTAAGATACTCGAGCCCAGCAGTCGCCGTATCAAGGAGCGGATTCGCTTCTGCGGTTTGGTCCCAGAACGGTAAGGCATTCAACCCCAGAGCCCCAGCCGCGCCGAGCTTCAGGAAAGAACGGCGCGTCAGATTGATGTGTTCTTCAGCACGACTTCCGAGATCATGCATGAATACTCCTCCAGTATCAGCAGGCACTGCCGGATTGATCCGCCCGCAACCTTGGCTCACTCGCGATCTGCGAACACAGCCTATAAGATTTCTCACACCTGTGCAACCCTATGAGGACCTTGTCGCACACAAGGAGAACTGTACGTTTGCTGAAAAGCGTTTCTCGCGCTTTTGCTTCTTAATCGCCCCACAGGGCAAAATCGCGCGTTTTCAGAACTATTGCAGAATTACGGCCACCGGGGGCTGAAACCAGCGGCCGACAGGAGGCAACGTCTCGGGCCTGGTCGAGGTTAGTGGCGAAAACGCCTTCAGTGCCTGCGTAATTGACGTTACAAACATATCTTGCGAAGACACCGTCGATGCAAATCCTGTGGCGCCAGTTTTGAGGGCTAAAGAGCATTCCTAACAGTCCCAGATTGACCTACATGCAACCAGTACACCGATTCGGCTCAACATGTGGACCCGCTCCACAGCAGATGGTATTTGCACAAGGCTTTCCGCTGCGCGCTTGTGCTTATGAGACTTGTGGTCTCCATCCCCAGTCACGCGGCTCTTGCGTACCCTGTTCGCTCAATATGAGGCGGTCACTAACGCCACGCCGCCAGCTTCTGAGCCCATGACGGAAGCGTGCCCCTATTTGGCAACCTCAAAGAACAGGTATGGTGGCTGTTCGGTGCCGAATTTTCCTCTCGCCTCGTCCTTGCGAGCAAGAGCCCAGACCTCGTAGATTCCCACGCGGAATCGCTTCCTGATGGGGAACTCGAGCACAGCCTCGCCGTTTTCGTCAGTCGTCCGGCTGAATCCGTAGCGCATGTTGATCGGCGGTATGTGAATCCAGATGCCGACTTCGGCTTGTGATACATGGTTTCCATACTGGTCCGTTACGGTAATTGTTATCTCCGCCACCTCGCCATAATAATAGGTCGGCGGGGCCCCGGGTAGACCTCAGGCCATACAGGCTGGTCGTACCCCCAGTGCAGCGACACATCGACTTCGAGGGTCGGATCCGGCCAAACGCGCCTGACGTAAACGACGATCGAATCGCTTCCGGTTTTTCCATCGTAGGTCACCGATGCCGTAATGGTGTGTTCAGTATATTCCTGACTTTCGAATGCAGTGAGCGTTGTCGAGAAAAAGCCGGGGTACTCCTCGGGGTACCCAGACTCCGGTTCCGGGTACAGCGTGCCCTGTATGTCGGATTCCCAAAGCAGCTCGGCGGTGAGCTTCTGTTCCCCATAACTGGCCGTTCCCTCGAAATAAATTGGAATTTGGGTGCCGTTGTCGAGTATGGCACCATCCCTCGGCCTGGTAATAGCAACTTCGACCTCGGTCTTCCCCTTCCCTTCGGGTTTCCCCTTGGCATGGGTGGCAGGTGCCATGGAAATAGCCAATGCCAGGGTCCCTGCAAGCATTAACAAGAACACCTCCAAGAACCTGTTCCTCATCTCTCACCCCTCCTTGTCGTTTTTGAGTTTGCCAATACCGATATACGCCGGAAAAAGCGCAATTTGAAGTTCCCTGTCACTTCTGGTGATCTCAACGTGATCTCACCCAAAGAGAAGTCATGTCCAGGCCCATGTCTCGATGATCACGCCCGCCCCGTTAAGGCTTCGTCTGCCGACCTATAAGAGACCGGGATTTTCCGAGTCGTGTCCACCGCCCCCTATGATCGCCATGTTCGATTTCGGCAGCTGCTCAGCTGCGTTCGGATGCTAAACGCACGATAAACTGTGCATACTTAAAGATTCGCCACTTTTGAGGTTGAGCAGCGCGACAAGGGCAAATGGCGGGATGGGAGGCCTTGCGCAGGGACATTTTTCGAAATATGTGAGGGGAGGAGAAGCTTGAAGACCGGCGAAAACAGACACCCAATGGAAGAGATAGCATGGGGCAAGAAAGGATGAGGGATATATCTTGATTCTTGCTACCGGTCGAGTGAGAATTGCGATGCCCTCCACGAACCATAGTCATGTTCTGGCGGTGGTGACTCTGGAGTGAACAAAAAATCTGCAATCAAGAAGGGAACACGAAGATGAAACGGAGAACGTTTTTGAAGCTTTCCGCCGGAGCGATTGTCTCGGGTATCGCCTGTCCCAACGTAGTCGTCGCTCGGGCTAAGGATCCGATGAAGCGGATCGGAATGAGCAGTGTGACATTCCGTGCTCGCTTCAGGCAGACGAAAATCAAGAACCATCCCCCAATAAACGAGCTCAAATTGGTGGATGTGCCGGAGTACTTCGCGGACCGGTTCAAAGTCCACAATGTAGAATTCTGGAGCAGGCACTTTGAGTCGCAATCCCCTGCCTATCTCCAGAAACTAAAGAAACGAGTCGCCGAGACCAAGTCGCTACTAATCAACGTTCAAATTGATGAACCATATAATCTGGCCGATTCCAGTGAGGAAAGCCGCCAGAAGAGTGTAGCCTTCTTCAAAACCTGGATTGATTCGGCCGTCGCGTTGGGCTCCATATCCATCCGAGCCAATACGGGAAGCGGGTCTGCCGATTCCTGCATCCGCTCTTTCAGGGAAATTGAGAAATACGCCAAGCAAAAGGGAATCCTTCTCCTGGTAGAGAACCATGGTGGGTTATCTTCCGACCCTGATGTGCTAATTCAGGTGGTAAAAGCAATCGGCAGTAAGAATCTGGAAATTCTTCCGGACTATGGGAACTTCGCACCGGACATCCGCTACCAGGGCCTCAAGGCAATACTGCCTTACGCCAGACATCTGATCTCCGCTAAGACCCACCAGTTTGATGAAAACGGAAAGCACACTGATTTTGATTTCGATCGCTGCATGCGGATGGCTCAGGCCAGTGGCTTTCCTGGTTATTACTCGGCGGAATACTATGACGGTCATGGCAAGCCGGTAGATTACGAAAAGGTCACCGACTGGATGATCGAACACATCAAAGGAAACCTATGAGACGCTCAGAGACAAGCTGATCAAGATCGGAGCCAAGGTGGTGAGGCGTTCGCGGTATGTGGTGTTTCAGATGGCGGAAGTAGCTGTACGGAGGGCCCTCTTTCTGGAAATCCTTGACCGCATCCGGCGGTTGCGGTTCTTGACAATTGCTGGGAGGCCGGCATGATGTGTGGAACTGCTGAAAACCGTGTTGTGGAATGGAGGTCAACGGCGGCGGTGTGCCAAAATAGTGAGAAAAAGTGGGTTCTTCCCGCAAACACCTTGCTCTTCTGCTGTTTTTTGCGACATTTCATGCTGACCCGGCCGGAAAGTTGTCGAAATTGAGATAAAGTTTTGGTATTATAGGGCTTGAATTGTACAGGAGTGCTTTAAAAACGGTGTCAAAGCGTACAGGAGCACCGTTTATGAAGTTAAATGGGAAATGTCGGTTGAAATTCCCGCGAAAAAATCCCGCGACCATCGTGACAACGGCTTCTCATAGATGCCCCCCAATGTCCCGTACTCCATACTGCAGAATGACAAACGTTTCGAATAATGTTCCGTTTTTCTTTGAAATATTAGTGAATTCGCTTCGACTATCCGGATGTCGTCTGTCTGTGTGAATAGACAAGATTTACTGTAGCCGCATGAGTTAGAGTTATTACTGAGAACATAATACAGTAGACGCGCGATAGAGGTTACGCTATAATGTTTCATTATGAGGAACAAAGATGCTCGTTTTCTCTCTCCGGAAACTCAGGAGTTCATTCGCCTGCGAGTGGTGC
>Ga0209979_1003894_pt1 | contig 12774 bp, 17 predicted proteins | sample AnhtaG_FD_183114 | JGI IMG/M metagenome (GOLD analysis project Ga0209979, IMG submission 183114) | Deep subsurface microbial communities from Anholt, Denmark to uncover new lineages of life (NeLLi) - Anholt_01485 metaG (SPAdes) (version 2) | ecosystem: Environmental > Aquatic > Marine > Oceanic...
TTAAGGGTATAATGTGACTCTTCTCTAGATACAGTTCTCCTCTGATGATATACATATGTTACGCCTCTTATTTATCATGGATTGCCATGATATATCATGAGGGTGACATATGTCCTGTCCTAACACAATTGTTTCAGTGGAAGACCAAACCAACTTCTTTTTTACATGGTATGTCAAAACATTTAAATATGCAGACTTATATAATACATACGGTATAGATGAGTATATTGTAGCCATCTATTAAAATAATGGAATGATAACATGGAAAAAGATACGATAGTAGAGAAAGAGCAGAAAGCAGTCAAAGTCCTCCAGCACCTCGGTTTTTCAAGAATGGAAGCACAGACTATCCTCTTCTTGTTCAAAACAGAAAGGGTCACCGCAAGAGACATCGAAGAAGGCACAAAACTCAGGCAACCGGAGGTCAGCCAGGGGACAAACGCCCTGATCAACAGAAAATGGATAAAGAAATTGAAAATAACAACTAAAGGCAAAGGCAGACCGCATTACAAATATTACCTTGCCAAGCCCAAGGAAAAAATCCTCGACAACATCCAGGAGGAAATACGGAAGAGGATAGAGCAGGAACAGCAGAACCTCATCACAGTCCGCGAACTATTACTATGGAACCAGAATACACTATCAAGCTAAAATGGCGATATTCCGATAATTGAGGATGAAATGTTCAACCAAATTATATATATCCTAGTTTTTCTAAATATAGTATAAAGAATAGAAAAAATATTAAGAATGTCATGCAATTACTTATCTCACTATAGTTTATGGATCCATGTCTGCCCTGTCTGGAACGCTCCATACCCCGCTAACAAAGCCTTTTTCATCTTGTTATCGTCTTACAAGTTTTTCTAATGCCTTATAGCCTTTTACTGCATCTTTTTTATGGAGGATAAGGGTCAGTTCAGTATTGGTTGAGACTATTTCAAAAATATTGATGTTTTCCCAAGCGATGTTTCGGACAACGTTGAACACAACACCGGGAGTATGAAGAAAATCCTTAGCATATGTAAGAGTCAATGATACGAGATCTTTTTCTACATTCAAAACCTTCTCGTCTTTTAAGAATCCAAGCGTTCTCTCCCTGTACCTCTCGTTGGTTACTATGCTTACCTCGTATCTCCCATGTATGACATTAAGGATATCCCCTTTTTCAAAATCTACAATATCGTATATCCTCTTAAGCTTGTCCAACAATGACGGCGACCTAAACACAGCGACATCGCAAATATCTGTCTTCATAATGATCTCGGAGGTATAGTCAAAGGAAATCTTCTTATGTAGTTCTTTCAATGTTTCTGTATATCTCCGGAGTGCCATAACGATCGCATGGTGCTTTACTTCTCTTCCAAGTTCTTCCTCTATTTCCGGCTTCAATTGCTCTGCCAATGAACCATGGGAGATGATCCCCCTGCTCATCGCTTCCTGGATGAAAACCCTGTCATTGACCAGCTTCTGGACAACATGGCTAATCGTTACCATTCACAAACACACCCATACTTTGTGATTATTATCACATTAGGTATTTATATAACTTATGGTTAATATTTATTGTGAGTATAATGGCAAGATGTACCGAATGCGGAACAGAGATAACCATAGAAAACCTAAACCAAGGAGAAAGGGTTGAATGCCATGGGTGCGGTATTGATCTAGAGGTTACCGATAATGGTCTTATCGGATTGCAGCTAGGTCCATCAGAAGAATGAGATAGGTGAATACAAATGGTTGAGATACTTGATTCCACACTGAGAGAAGGAGAGCAGACTCCTGGCGTAACGTTTTATGTAGAAGAAAAGATTGCAATAGCAAATTTACTGGACGGGTTTGGTGTTGATATAATAGAAGCAGGCCATCCAATGGTCTCCAAAGATGTTTTTAGAGGAGTAAAAGCGATAGCGAATGAAGGATATAATGCCGAGATATTAGCACACTGCAGAGCCGTAAAGGAAGACATCGATATGGCTGTTTCCTGTGACGTTGACTGGGTTGGGATATTTTTCTGTGTTTCAAACCCGAGGCTAGAGCGACAGTTTAGATTGAATCTGGATAAAGCTGTTGACCTTATAACAAGTATGGTAGAATATGCAAAAGAGCACGGCTTAAAAGTACGCTATACTCCAGAAGATACCGTAAGAACAGATTATGCATCTGTGGTTAAAGTTTCTAAGGCAGCCGTTGATGCGGGTGCCGATAGGATAAGCATAGCAGATACTGTCGGGGTGGCAACACCACAGAAGATGTACGATTTGGTTAATCGACTGAAATCTGATTTACGTGTAAAACTGAATGTGCATTGCCACAATGATTTGGGGCTTGCTACGGCAAATGCTTTGGCAGCGTATGAGGCTGGCGTGACGATGATCGATACGTCGGTAAATGGATTGGGGGAGAGAGCAGGCATTACTTCGTTAGCAGAACTTTGTCTTGCTTTGCATTGCCTATATGAAGTAAGAAGGGATTGGGGATTAGAGTGGTTGCCAATTCTATCACAAGTAGTGTCGGAGTTTTCTGGGGTGGGAGTTTCGCCCAATACTCCTGTTGTAGGTGAAAATGCCTTCTCGCATAATGCGGGATTACATGTTGCTGCTGTCATTCATGATCCGAAGTATTATGAGGCATTTCCTGCTGAACTGGTTAAAGGAAAGAGAAAATTTGTTTTAGATAAAATGGCAGGCACGCAAACAATCAAACAAAAAATGGGACAGATGAACCATGTCGCCTGCGATGAAGACATTACAAGAGCGATGCGTTACGTTAAATCAAAGGAAAAGGGCATTACTTCAGATATGGAACTGATGAATTCGTTGAAATAGTGGACAATCTATCAAAAGATTTATATATCGCTCTAATATACCCTTATATAATATATTAGATATTATTAACGTGAGGAGAAGTTTATATGAATAGCAACTCGGAAAAGAGCATGTTATCAGAAAAAGAACTGAATGCAGCTGATGCACTCAAACGTCTGGACATACCGAAAATAGAGAACCGCATCCTTCTCTGCCTCTTTAAAAAAGAGGGGATTACTGCAAGAGAGATCGAAAGAATCGCTGATCTCAGACAACCTGAGGTGAGCCAGAGCACCAACGCCTTGAAAAAAAAAGGATGGATAAAAGCGTCTTTAACACCAAAGGATGGGAAGGGGAGGCCATACGACAGGTTCTACCTCGCTAAACCCAAAGAAGCAATCATATCAGATATCCAAGAAAGGGCGCAGAAGAGGATAGAAAAAGAAAAACAGGATATGAATGCACTCTATGATATGCTAGGTATTAAAACATAGGAAACATTCTGCCACCACCCTTATAATATTAGATAACCATCTAATATATATAGAGAATAAGAATAGAAGGAAGCCGACTCATTATCTTATGCCTTAGACAGGTTGCGATATGCCTGGCGAGATCTCCACTATTTACACAAAATCTATTCTATCACCATCTTTTTATATTAGATGTCATATGTATATATGCAGGCAATGGAGGTAGGTTTCTTTTAGCAAAAGGGTAGCCAACTCTTTGCCCTGCCTCCTTACCTTCCCTTTCTAGTTTGTATCCACTTCTGCATAGGTAATTTTTAAGCATTCATCAGTTTTCATAGGTGATGACATGAAAAATTAAAAGACAAAAGCTCCTGGACTAGATATATACCCATTTTGGTTTGGCCAAATTTGACGAAACCTGTATACTTACAGGGACAGGCACCCCATCGAAATATAGTTGGTTAATAAATCTCTCGGTCAATTTCCAAGGAGAGGAAAATTTACCAATTCTCAATTGATGGGTTCCCCAGGGACAAAAACTTTTTGTATACAAAGTTGTATATGTCTGTTGGATGGATGTACATGAACAAAGTCTTATCTGTTAGAATAGCCACGTTTTCGCTTCTTTTCTACTGGTGTCTCTATCCTAGTCACTACCATGTTTGGACATCGGTCGTAGTGACGGGGCAGTCCTGACAATTGCCTTCTGTCCCTTTTTATGGGCCGATGTCCTTCTCCTATTAAGGTGTTTTTGTGGAAATGGAGCATTTCATATTAATATTATTATAAGGAAAACCAGATATATAAAGTTATTGATAAATCGGGCTTTTGTGGGGATTTTTGGATAGCGAGTGATGCAAAATCCACGCCAACAGGTATTTTGGTGAAGACTTATCACTCGGTATCCAAGATTCTCCTTTTGTGTATTAAGTAGGATTAAACCCAGACTTTATACACACTTTGGTTACTTTCTATAAACATATTAATTTTTTAGAAAACATTTATATACCTTGTAAGTTATAACTTACATTGATATATATGTCAGAAGTAGCATTGATTAAAATAAGCTCAAAAGGTCAGATAGTAATACCATCTCATTTACGAAAAGATTTTGTAAAAGGAGATGAATTTCTTATCTATAAAAAGAAAGATCTTGTATTACTAAAAAGAATTAAGGATCTTGACGAAAAAACTAAAGATGATATTAAATTTGCAATAAAAACAGAAAAAGCTTATCAAGAAATCAAAAAAGGAAAATGTAAAACATTGCCTTTAGAAGAATTTTTGAAAGAATTTGCAAAATGGTAATAAAAGTCACCTATAGCAAACAATTTGAAAAAGATTTTAGCAAGATAAAAGATAAATCTTTTAAGAAAAAAATAACAAATGTGTAAGGACATGAGATATGTCGCTTCTATTGCTTTATGACAAGGATCTTTTCTAATTTAAGACTTTTGACAAGATGATTATACCATTCGAGATCTCGCTGTCCAGAGTATCGTTCCTCCGGATAGGTAGCTATTGCAGAATGGTATTTTCCATTGTTGTACCAATGGACATAAACATCGATGTAGTAATCAATATCGTGAATATCTCTAGAAGAACCTATTTTATGGTGGAGGAATCGTTTCAGTCCTTTCTGAAATGCACTGAGTTTTCCCATTGTTTGAGGGTGATGAATACTTGTCCAAATGTGTTTTTCATTGATGTATTTCTCACAGTATTCACGGATAACTTTGTTTTTTCTGCTAAACTGTGACCCATTATCTGTGAGTAGATTATCATATCTGACTTTGAGGAGTTTCTTCATCCCTCGTACAACAGTTTTATCTTTTTGATTAGTCAGCCTTATTGCCCATCCACGTCGGGAGTAATCATCCTCTGTAGTAAGAAAGTGGAATACCATTAAACTTGGTGAGATCTGCCTGAATCAATTGATTTGGATGTCCCCATTCAAATCTTTTCCAGTCTTTCTTAGCACGTTTTTCAGATTCAATTACGCCTCTTCTAACCAGTATCCGAGATACCGTTCGAGGAATCATTCGCTCAGTCTTATCCTGGTTTTCAAGGCTGATGTTAACAATCTGACATAAATTAAGAGAACTGAAACCTGTTTCTTCTCTTACATTCACGACAAGGTCTTCAAGCCAAGCAGGAGTTTGATTTGGACTTCGATGAGGTCTTTTTGATTTATAGCGAAGGCCAGGTATCCTCTCTTCTTGAAATCGATGAAGAAGACGTTGGAACTGACGCATACTGATTCTCAGGTTCTGAGCTGATTTCTCTCTGATGATATTGTTCTTTGAAGAAAGAGCAACAGCAACAGCACGATATCTCTTTTTTACATACTCTGGTTCTTTTTTCAGGAGTTGAACGTGATGTTTCTTTAGATAAATCTCTCCATTGCGAATGAACATATGTCACACCTCATGTTATCATATATGTTTGTCATGATACACATAGGAAGCGACATATGTCCTGTCCTAACACAGAAAAAAATAACAAAACAAATAGAAAAAATAATATATAAACCAGAAATTGGAAAACCAATGAGATATGGTAGAGTAGGATCAAGAGAAGTTTATGTTTCACATTTTCGATTATCTTATATATATAATAAAAATAACGATGAAATGGTTTTATTATCTATCTATCATAAGGATAAACAATAGAACATATTAATTTTTTAGGCTTTGTGTAATAAGTAGAATAAAGCCTTGACTTTATACACAGAACCATTACTTTATACACAAGTGGGACTTAATACACAAAGCCGATAAATCGGGCATTATTTACACAAAGTCTATTCTATCATTATCCTTATATATTATAGGTACTATAATGTATATATGTAGGCAATGGAGGTAGGTTTCTTTTAGAAAAAGGGTAGCCAAGTCTTTGCCCTGCCCCCTTACCTTCCCTTTCTAGTTTGTATCCACTTCTGCATATGAGTTTTCATCTTTTACCCTTCAGTTGAGTACAAAAGGCGAGTTCAGGAACTGTTCTGGAAGTATAGAAAAAAGGCAGTACCTTAACCAAATATTTAAATATAGTGACGTATATAATTATATGTGGGATAGATGAACATGAAAAAAAATACCATAGCAAAAAAAGAACGAAAGATACTTGAAGCCCTCCAACACCTCGGATTCACAAGGGTAGAATCCCATACCCTTATGTATTTGCTTACAGCAGATGGGGTAACAGCAAAGGACATCGAAGAAAACGCTGATCTCAGACAGCCTGAGGTAAGCAATGGGATCAATGCCTTGATAAACAGAGGATGGATAAAAACATCTTTAATACCGAAAAAAGGCAAAGGCAGACCATACTACAAGTATTACCTCGCCAAAACCAAAAAAGAAATCATCAATAGTATCCAAAGAGATGCACAGAAGAAGATAGAGGCAGAACAGCAAAGCATTGACGTAATTTGCGGACTACTGGAGACATGAACCCACAAGCGATTATTTTTTCTTTTTGCCTTTAATATATTTGACCAAATCCATAATCAAAGAAAGAAAGATCGATGCCTCATTAGATGCAGTTATAAGCGCAATAAGACGATATGAACCTGATTGCTATGACAAGATATTTGAAAACGCACGCAAGGTCATATGTCGGACCACCGCTCTATCTACAAGGAGCCCATTGGCAAATATCGCCCTCACCAAAGATGCTGAAGTCCAAAAACTGCTTCCAAAGCTTTTCTCCATGATCCACTACAAGCAGGGAGATGTTTTAAGAATTATTCACGCGGATGAAGCCATAAAATATCAATATATTTATATACCGTACTGTATAATATATATTAGTAGGCAAAATTTCAAACTAACAGATGGTAATTAAAATTCAAAGGGAAAACATGAAGAAATCCAGAGATAGGGATGCAAGTCTTGGCTATGATTCCTACAGGGAGATGTTTGTCTACGAGTACAAGATCCATGTGGTTATAGACGTGGAGACCTATCTTCCCCTATGTGTAACTGTTACAAAAGCAGGATATGGAGAATCGAGAACACTGAGGCCTTTTGTAGATATCATCCATGAGAGATATCCTGTAGACATGGAGAAAATCCTTGCAGATAGTGGATATGATGGAAATCTCAATCGTCTCACATCTGCGGGGGATATTCTTTACTAGCACCTAGTATATCTTTGGTGTAATTTAATATTTTGAGTCTACAAATAAAATTCTTCCAAAAAGCCAGAAAAATTCACGATAATGAATAATACTAGGAAGGAGGGATGGGTATTAAATGGGTACTACATTCCTGTATAGAAAAATGTGAGTTTGCCCTTCCTAGTTAAGATACGATATTGTTTTATGTTTTTAAGTGCCTTTTTCGCAGATGAATATGTAAATAGGTGTGCAACGACATTATCGGTAGGTTGTATCCTTAAAAATTGCTAAATTCTTCAGCCATAATAAAAACCTTATTCTATTTTTACTTCTCTGCCTGAATAAAGTAATCTAATAATTATCCAATTGCCTAGAGAAATAATTTTAAAGGATATCTAGCATTCCAAACAACAGTAATTGAGGAAATATACGATGAACGCTCTTGTTCTTGGCGCTGGCATGATGGGTCGTGCAATTGCATATGATCTAAGTAAATATTCAAATTTTGACAGCATTACAATCGCAGATAAAGATAAACAAACAGTTCAATCTGCTGAAAGATTTCTTGAAGGTAAAAACATAAATTTTACCAGCATACATGTAGATGATTCAAATAACGTAAAGAAACATTTTCAAAATGTTGATGTGGTAATCTCTGCAGTTCCATATAAATTCAACTATGTATTGACAAAAATAGCAGTTGAGACACAAACACATTTCCTTGATCTTGGAGGAAACAATGATATTGTAAAGAAGCAGCGAAGTCTTTCTGAAAAGGCTAAGAAAAATGATGTGACAATTATTCCTGATTGTGGACTTGCCCCGGGGATGGCCTCAGTTATGACCCGTGATGTTGTTGAGCAGATGGATTCTGTTGATTATGTAAAATTAAGAGTGGGTGGATTACCTCTTAATCCTAAGCCTCCGCTTAATTATCAGATTGTATTTTCTCCCTATGGGCTTATCAATGAATACGTTGAAGATGCAATAGTTCTTGATCACGGCAATATTGTTGTGAAAAAGTCTATGACAGAACTTGAAACAATCAATTTCCCGGAGCCATTTGGAGAGATGGAGGCGTTTCTTACTTCAGGCGGTTGCTCTACCCTTCCATATACTTATAGAGATAAGATAAGCTATCTTGACTATAAGACAATTCGATATCCTGGCCATTGTGAAAAATTCAAAACATTGTTGGATCTTGGATTTGCCGACGAAGAGAAAATAAAAGCAGGAGACCTACGAGTTTCTCCAAGAGAGTTATTAGCAGCTCTCCTGTTAGAAAAGCTACCTATCAATGAAAAAGATATCGTTTTGATAAAGATTCTTAGCAAAGGAATGAAGAATGGAAAAAACATCTCTTTGGAATATACCGTGATAGATTATTATGATGAAAAAAACAACATTACTGCGATGATGCGGACAACAGCATATCCCATCTCAATCACTGCTCAGATGATAGAACGTAACATAATTAAAGAATATGGTGTTTTTTGTTCTGAAGAGGTTGTTCCCCCGAAACCTTTTTTTGAAGAGCTTGAAAAACGCAATATTATAATTGATAAGAAGATGGAATTCGTGTAAAACATATGCCTGTGAAAAAAGAGTTTATAGATGGTAAAAAGAATGCTTTGAAATCATTGGAAAAAGCATGTCGTGAGAAACAGGCAGATGACGGGATCCTCTCAATACTTCAGTTAATTAATGATTCCTCTCACTATTATACTTCAAGTAGTTGCGCCGGTAGAATCGTGTTTCTTGAAATACCGCGTATTGGAGATAAAAAAGGAGCTATCTTTTTGGGGAGATGGCATAGAACAATAGATTCGGATGAAATCAAAGAAGCTGCAAAAAAGGCAAAACGTGGTCTGCTCTGGCTTCTTGCACAAGCTCCTATAATTCATATTGTTTCAGAAACAAACAAGGCAGCAGATACCATGATAAAAGCGGCAAATGCATGTGGATTTAAGAACTCTGGATTAAAATCTCTTGGAAAAAAAATTGTTGTTGAGATTTGTAGTACAGAACGTCTAGACGCACCCATTGGAAGAGATGGAAACCTGTTTTGTAATGAGGAATATCTTAGGCTTTTGATAGAGATTGCAAATGAAGTGTTTGAGAAATCAAATAAAAAACTTACACGATTTGAGAAAAAATTATGCAAAATTTTATAAAAATCGACAAAACATTTATATACTGTAATGGATATTAGTGGTTGGGGAAAAAAATTATGAAGGTTAAGAGAAAGATAATAGGCGTACTTATTTGCATGCTACTGTTAACGACGATACCCTTAGCAGCTGGAATGACAATAGAGAAAGAAATAGAACCTGAGGAAGAACCTGAAGGAATTTTTGGTATCACCATTATCCGAGGGTTTGTTGCAAACGTTAAACAGAGAGGAACCGATATTACGTTTCGTGCCATACGACTGCATTACCTTACAATTTCTGTTATGGAGAAGAGTATAGGTGTCCTTCATTTTGAGAAATGCAGAGTAAATAATTTTATATTTGAACGTCGTTGGGACATGGGACCACTTGGTTCGTTTTCGTGGATTTTCGGAATCGTCCGTGGCGATATATGTTATTAGAGGCTTGCCCTCTTTTTTAATTTTTTTTAGAATATTTTTTTATAAATCTTCTTTTTGTACATCAAATATTTTCGTTTTAAAAAATGAAGAAAGAATTTTAGAGATTCTCAAACTTCTTTGCAACTTCTTCTGCAACCTCTAAGGATGTATTCTCTCCACCCATATCATAGGTTCTCACTTTTCCTTCTTTTATGACTTGGGCAATTGCTATATCAAGGTTTTCCGCATGTTTTTTCTCACCAAGCCAATCCAACATGAGTTTGACGGAACGAATCATAGCAGTAGGGTTTACTTTATATTGTCCTGCATATTTTGGTGCAGAGCCATGTGTTGGTTCAAAGACTGCGTAGTTATCTCCTATGTTGCCACTTGCAGCAAACCCAAGACCACCAACGATCTGTGCAGCAAGATCAGAGATGATGTCGCCAAACATATTTGAAGATACGAGGACATCATAGTCTTGTGGGTTTTTCACAAGCCACATACACATTGCATCCACATTTGTCTCCCACAACTTAATATCTGGATATTCTTTTGCGATTTTTCGTGTTTCCTGCACCATCATGCCGCTGGTTTCTCGTATCACATTTGGTTTTTCCACAAGGGTTACACTTTTGCGGTTGTGTTCTTTTGCATATTCAAAGGCTTGTCTGACAATATTCTGACAAGCTTTTTTTGTAAATATTCTACATGAAATCGCTATATCTTCAAGTGATGTATCTTCAAATTTCTTCATTTTTTTATGTGTCATCAGTGCTTGAAAGACTTGTTTGCTCGGTGGTCGGAACTCCACACCTGCATACAGCCCCTCTGTGTTTTCTCGAAAAACAACAAGATCAATATCGTCACGATAGTTCAACGGGTTTCCAGGATATGCCTTACAAGGTCGTAGATTTGTATGAAGATTCAGCTTCTGACGAAGTCCCACAATAGCGCTTGAATAAACAATGCCTTTATTTCTCAATTCAGGAATCAATTCTTTTTGCGCATCTTCATTTGGCTTTGAAGTAATAGCTCCAAAAAGACAACAATCTGTTTCTCTTAAGAGTTTAATGGTTCTCTCAGGCAATGGGTTTCCTTCGTTTTTCCAAAATTCCCAGCCGATATCTCCATGAATGTATTCAGCATCAAGATTTATCGTATCGAGAACGATTCTTGCTGCCTCCATTACGTCGTTTCCAACGCCATCTCCAGGGAGTACGGCAATATGATATTTTGACATGGAGGACTGTAATCCTGCAGATATTTTTAAAGGTTTTTAACGAGTATTCTTATGTTACAAGGTAGTTATAAACGGAGGATCAACCGAAAGATAAAACGCAACTCATAATATCATAATAGATTAATGTTATAGAAAAATAATATATATAATTATAAAAAGCAAAAATGTATATTGATGTTGTAGCGAGGGAGGAGAGAATACGGAGCTTCATTTTCCTTTTTATCTATCCCCCATTTTTCTCTCTTTCCCAGCTCTCCTGCCACAAATAGGAAAAGACCGGAAATGGTGAGGACAGTCTTTTCCTAACCACTTTTTAAAAGAAGTAATTAAATCAATATAAAACAGGGTAAAACAAAAATCTATTTCCTCAGTTCTCCAAGTGTAGTAACTCGTTCTGCAAAGGCATTATGTTTATGAATTGATTCCTCGCTTTCACTTCTTGCAATGACAATAACGTTGTCTGGGAGATCCTTGTATTTTCTTAAAACCATGCTGAGCATATCTCTCACTACATCTTCTACAAACTTTGGTTTTTTATGTGCTCTGAGAACCAATTCTGCCTCCTCTTTTCGTTTTAAAATGCTATAGGTTGGGCTACTAAATGAGTTTTCTACGATCGTTATAAGATCATCAGCATCAACAGAATATACATCACGTGGAACCTCTATCATCAACGTACCAATATTACGCTGATTATGAGTAGGAACCGGAAATTTACCACGAGAATCCAGCTTTCGTACCACCTCCATTGCACAGGGGCATGCAGTCATTCCGATTACTTTGACACCGATGAGTTTTTTTACATCTCCATTGTTTTTCGCTCGTGCTTCTGCAACAAGCTTATATGGTTCTGATCCTTTTTTACCGGTTGGATATGTTACATCCAAAAAATAGTCAGCTTCTGCTTTTACTTCTGAAAATGTTGCATAATCATGTTTTTTAAGAAGTAATTGTGCTGTTTTTGCACAAAATGATTCAAGATCGGAAACAGGTTTTTGAAGAGTACGATCTATAATTTCAGATACTAATTCTAAGTTTCTAGACATATGACTTCCTTTCTGAGATGCAGGAAGATCTACAAAGAGATCCAATGTAACAACTAATGGTATAATTGTATCTTTATTAGGCCGCTTGATATGAACAAGTTTTTTAACTCCAGTTACTCCTACTCGTGTTATCTTAAAATTAGATGGCGAAAGTCTGGATTGAACGTCAGGTAGAGCTATAGAATTAATCTTAGATCACCGAACTCAAAATTAAGTAACTACTAAAAAATGTTCGCAATTAACTCACTTTTGCCAAAAAGTAAAATAAACCCCTATTTATTCAGGAGAATACAATTTGCCGCTGTGGCTTAGAGGTATAGCGATTCCTTGGTAAGGAATAGGTCGGGGGTTCAATTCCCCCCAGCGGCTTACTATTTTGATAGTACATGACTTTCGGTAATTCCTAATTTTATGGCAAATTAAATTAGACAATATTTAAATACCAGAACCGAATATACAATATTCATGACACATCTGACTCAACATACCAGAGTATCTAAGATTCTG
>Ga0209979_1003895_pt1 | contig 12770 bp, 7 predicted proteins | sample AnhtaG_FD_183114 | JGI IMG/M metagenome (GOLD analysis project Ga0209979, IMG submission 183114) | Deep subsurface microbial communities from Anholt, Denmark to uncover new lineages of life (NeLLi) - Anholt_01485 metaG (SPAdes) (version 2) | ecosystem: Environmental > Aquatic > Marine > Oceanic >...
CCTTCGCCTCTTCGGCTTGTTGGAAGCTTCACTATCGGGAACGATATGGCGTTCCCAAGTTCCGTTGCGAACCGTTGAATGACCCGCCATGGACTCCGACCCCGGCACGTCGCTGTCACACTCGCCGCTATCGCGTGCAACGCTACTGGCTTCCAAATGGTGAAACCCTTGGCCCAATGCAATATGACATATTTCGGGGCTGAACACCTTCACTTTCGTTATGGCTGACCATTCACCTTTCCTTAAGCTTTGCATATCTCGTTACCTCGATATACATTAAGTTCCGTTCTGGCCTGGTGGCTAACCTTTGACCAGGCTGGATTGTCCAGCTGATTCACAACAGCTTACCTTGGCACACTCTCCAAAATGTCTCCACAAATGTCAAATTTGATGATTGATGGAAGCACCAAACCCCAAATATTTGCCGAAAAAGCAAATATTTTTTGAAATTTTTCATTTTTTTCGGATTAAGTATACGGAGGTATTTCACGACGACTATATAGAATGGATCTCTGGATTCGTTTACCTTTTATTTTGATCAGAAAACACAGATTTTGCGTGAAGGCTTCAATGTACGATTCCAAACAAATAAAGAGCTGACAACTCTCTCGGGCTGCCAGCCCTCTGGACGTTCTGGGTGTTCTGTTTCTTTCTGAGATGGCCTACTGCGCCAGGGCCACGATTCCTTCGGGACTCAGTGCTGTGCTATGGATGTGTGCAAGAACCTGTAGAGATACTCGGAGTAATTTTCGTAGCATAGTCTGCTGAATGCGACAGAACACTCCTAAGTGACTTGTTTAGTTAATCCCTGTCGGGTATAATTATGGTTTGAACGACTTGTTGTGTATGTGGATTAACGCCACATGGATATTCAAGAGCCAGTCGAGGCATGGTTGTTCACGTCGCGGTTCTCTGAAAGCAATGTGGCTCTAAAGTTCGCCGAGCTTGAATCCCACGATACGTCGAAGAAGCAAGGAAGGCCCGCTGGCGGTGGACCGGCCTGACTTGTGATCCATTCACTTGCAGGAGGTGCGAAATATGAAGCAGATTCTACTGAGTCAGTTGTTTGTGATTGCTTCCGGAGTATTGTTGGTTCAGGTGGTCCAACCAATCGCTAGTCTGGGAGACGAAGACCAGGCATGGGAGCAGTTCCCTGATGGGTCTGTCGGCCGAACTACTGAATTCCGTGGTACCGATGAGACATTGATTGCAGCCTTTGTGCGCAAGCCGAAGGGACAAGGGCCCTTTCCCGCTGTGGTAATGATTCACGGGGGCGGGCAGTCGAAGCAAGGCACATACGCCCTCGGCCGCATGACTGGCGCGCCGACCGCCAACTTCATTGCCGAAGGTTGGGTTGTCTATTCGATCGACTTTCGACCGAAGTCGGCGTTCGATCCCATCGAATGGGAGGACACAGTGCGCGCTGTGGAGGCCGTTCGGCAGTTACCTTTTATCGATGACCAGCAGGTCTCTATGATCGGCGGTAGCCACGGCGGCTTGGTGACTTCGCGGGTGGCCTCACGCTGTGCTTTGAGCTGTGCAGTTGCCTGCGCCCCAGCGGCCATCGATCTGATTGAAGTCGCTAAGGCCCGGCAAGAGGGTTTCAGGATCATCCCCAAACTGGCCACATTGATCAGGCGCATGGAGCAGGAGTACGGCGCGCCCCTTGCGAAGATCATGGAAGATCCCGAGGCTTTCGACTATCAGTCAGCTCTTACTGAGGTCGAGAAGGTGCGCTGCCCGCTGCTGTTAATCAGTGGACGGAATGACACCAGTTCTCCGCCCTCAGTGATGGAGGCCTATGCGAGGAAGCTGAGAGAGGCTGGAAAACAGGTCGAGCTTCACCTGCCGGACAACGGACCTCATGGTTTCTATTTCGGTCGACCTCGCATCCCGGAGACCGATGAGGCGGCACGACGGGCGGTTAGATTCATGCGCAAACACTTCAGCTTGCCCACTGAAGCCACCGCTCCAGCATCCGCGATACTCGGGATGGCACCAAATAAGCAAAGTCTCGCTGAAGAAGAACGTCTGGACAGAGATCGCATCGAGCAGGTCTTTCGCCGATTAGACCGCAACGAGGATGGAAAGATCGCGGGCGACGAGGCAGTCAGCGAGCCCGGGAGGCGGTTCCTCCGGATGTTCGATAGAGACGGAGACGGCGTTGTCACCCAGGAGGAGATCCACAGCCGCATGGGCGTCGATGGTCCTTCAAAAGGTCGGCCTCAACCTCCACAGCGTCGAGCTGCCTCTCAGACACAGCCCCGCAGCCGGGCACCAATACGCCAATTGCTGCACGAAGGCCGCATTAGATGGAACGACGGGCGTAAGGACAAGGCCGAGGACATGCTGCTCAAGACCTTTGACAGTCAGGCCGTCGGAGAGAAGGTCAGCTATCTGGTCTATTTGCCGCAACAATACAAGAGGCAAAAGGAACAGCGTTTTCCGGTAGTTTACTGGTTGCACGGCGGCGGCGGCACGCAGCGCGACTGCTGGAGATTCCTGGAGCAGGCCAAGCTTGCCATGCGCAAAGGCCTTTGTCCGCCCATGATTGTGATTGGCGTCAACGGAATTGCGGGCAGCATCTACAGCGACTCCAAGGACGGCGAGCTACCGTTCGAATCCGTTGTCATCAAGGACTTGATTCCGCACATCGATGCAACCTACCGTACCGTTCCGCACCGGAGAGGTCGAGCCCTGGAAGGCTTTTCCATGGGAGGCTTCGGTTCGCTGCACCTGGGATTGAAGTATCCGGAGATGTTCGGGACGCTGACGGCGCTGGGGCCGGCCTTGCTGGAGTTCGACAGCGGCGCCGGCAATGTCGAACGAGCGCTGCAAAGTGGCCCATACGAAGGTGATCGCGACTATTTCCATGTCAACAACCCATTCTATCTTGCCGAGAAGAACGCCCAGGCAATTCGCGGCCGTACATTCATTCGCCTGCTGGACAATGAAAGACCGGATACGTTTACGCACCGGCGGACGCTGGAATTCGTTTCCCTACTGGACCGGCTCAACATCGCGCACGAATATTCTCGCCTTGAGGGTACGGGTCACAGCTATGCTAAGTACTATGACGCCAAACCGGATGCCTATGAATTCTACACGCGTGCGTTTGCCGCTCTGGATACCACGCCGACCGCTGAGCAGACGAGTGCCGTCGACTACCCGCTGCCTCCCGTATGCTACGACCAGACGGAGATTCACCGCGAGCGGGCGCGCGACGCCAGACCCGTTGAGCCGTTTGAGATCATGGATGGGCTGTATTACATAGGCAACGATCATGTGTCCGCACATTTGCTGACGTCGGACGACGGTCTGATCCTGATTGACACCACTATGCCGCACGAGGTTCCCTGGCTGCTGGAGAGCATCCACAAGTTGGGCTTCCATCCCCGCGACGTGAGGGTCGTGATTGGAACTCACTGGCACGTGGATCACTGCGGCGGCCACTGGTATTTTCAGCATCATTTCGGCTCGCAAACGTGGCTGCACGAGTTAGACGCGCCGCTGGTTCTGTCCGGCGCCAAATGGACAGAAGGTCGCAAGATCGAGCTGGATGGAACCGTGCAAACTCTAAGCTCCGCATTTCCACCATTTCGTACCGACTGCCTGCTTAAGGATCGGGAGGTCGCCAAATGGGGCGGCCGGGTATTCACATTCCATCAGGCGCCGGACCATACGCCGGGCACACTGGCCATCGAGTTTCCGCTTCGTAATGAAGATGGCCAGGAATTAAAGGCCATCCTCTTGGGTGGGCTCAGGCCCGGGAGCAAGGTCTTTACCAGCTCCTGCAAGCGTCTGAAGAATATCGAAGCGCAAGTTTGGCTCGGCTCTCATCCTTTTCAAAACGGCACGCTGGCCAAACGTGAGCGACTCCTGGCCGGAAGAAGGCCCAATCCTTTTATCGATCCCCAGGGCTGGCAGGATTATCTCGACCGTATGATCAACCTGGGTGCTGGCGAGGCACGGGATCGTTCGTCCGAGGACAGCGGCAACTAGACCCTAGCGAGGTCGCCCACCTTCCGGGCGGCCGCCTCAGAACGTCCCGACGATGACGAGATCGACTCGGACCGGGTGCGCTTGTCAAGCAAGCATCGGACCGCTGCATTATTGATACAGCAGGGACTTCACATGTGCAGAAAAAGGCCAATGTATTTCGATAAATTCATGGTCGAGTAGACGTAATATAGCTCTCTCATTTAGGCATGCTTTGTGTTCCCGGTTTCTCTTCTCTTTCGATTGAAGAGTGTCACAATATCCCGGCCAAATAGTATTTTGCAGGTGAACAAGGTAGGAGCTGTGACTTTTAAGAACGTCAGCTACTTGCGGTTTGTCAAAGGTAACATGGGGCCAACGTACCGGTTCGCTATGACAACATTGTCGATAAACAGGTGATCGTCACTCTCTGCAGTCCATGTGCCGCCGTGGTAGATGTTGATCCAGATACACTCGATATTCAAGCCCGACACATCGCGCATGCGTACATCTGTCTTCTCGAATGCGAGTTTGCCATCGACCCAGCCCCTAAGGACACCGTCGTTCTTTTCTGGTGTGTTCATCCTCACGTACTGCTCAACACAGTACCATCGATTGTTCTCAATATAGCCCAGTTTATCCCTCTGCCAAATCCAGGCACTGCCATACCGGCCCCGCATGTCAGCATGATAGCAGTAGAAGCCTATTGGCGTCTTTCCTTCTCTTTGCCCCACGAACTGACCGCGTGCCGACCATCCATTTCGACCGTTGCTTGGCCTGCCACCCCAACCACCCCGACTATATGTACCGCTTATACCGGGAAGCTTGCCGCCCCTTCTGGGATTCCAGTCGCTACCAAAACGAAGATAGTACCGAAAGTAGATCTCTTCAGGCTCGCTGCCCGTCTTGTCCTTGAACTTGTATTCAATGCTCGCACCGTAGTGTTCACCCTTGCGAACTTTGATTTGTAATGCCTTGTTCTGTAGGGGCTCAAAGCTTCGCTCCTTGTCCTCAATTACCACACGTACACTCTTTCGCCTTCCGCCTGACCAGTGCTTGTGCCACTCGTCGGACTCGAAATCCGTGAAGAGGATGACGTTTGGGTCTTTTTCGATCCCCTCGTCACCAGCATACTTAGCCGCCAATCCTATTTTACATGGCGTTTGTCCACCGAGAGAGATGACGGCAAGCATAAGGCAAATCGCGGCAAGTAACGACATTAATGTCCATGTATTCTGAGACTTATGTGCGACCATGCCGAACTCCTTTCTGTGCATAAGGCACTGTCCAGTTGATTATAATTTGAAAGATGAACTTCAGCAATTGATAGGGAGTTGTCCCTACCAAAAATTCCGTCCTTGTTTATTTACAAGGGTTTACATACGATCGCCGACTCTCGGAAAACTAACAGAAATGATACCATAATCAGGAAGAGTTGGTCAAGATGAGTATCTGCAAAGTGCTATTTGTTTTAATTCGTGGCTTCTTTGTCAGCCGAAGCAATTTGATCTTGGAGAATCTGGCTCTTCGCCAGCAACTAACTGTCCAGCAACGAACAATCAAACGCCCTAAACTCAAGCGCAAGGACAGAATTTTCTGGGCATGGCTTTCGCGAATATGGCCTGAGTGGAAATCAGCTTTGATTGTCGTCAAACCAGAGACTGTGATCAAATGGCATCGGCGGGGCTTCAAGTTGTATTGGCGTTGGAAATCACGGCCCAGCAAAGTTGGGCGACCAAGAATCAGCAAGGAAATCCGTGATCTGATCAGACAAATGTCCCAGGAGAACCCGACTTGGGGTGCTCCCAGAATTCAATCTGAATTGAAATTGCTTGGCTTCGAGATCGCAGATTCTACTGTGGCGAAGTACATGATTAGACAGAAGAAACCACCTTCACAAACATGGAGAACCTTTTTGAAGAACCACGTCAAACAGATCGCTGCCATTGATTTCTTCACAGTTCCAACTGTCCGGTTCCAAATACTGTACTGCTTCGTTGTTCTTCGGCATCATAGACGGCAAATTGTCCATTTCAATGTCACTATGCTTCCTACTGCTCGCTGGGCGGCACAACAGATTACTGAGGCCTTTCCATATGACACCGCACCAAAGTATTTGATTCGTGATCGTGACGGGATCTATGGCACATTCTTTGAGCAACGAGTTGAGAATATGGGCATTGAAGAAGTTCTCATTGCTCCAAAGTCACCCTGGCAAAATCCATATTGCGAACGTGTAATCGGCTCAATAAGAAGAGAATGTTTGGATCACTGCATTATCTTAGGCGAAAATCATTTGTGCCGCATTCTCAAAGACTACATGGATTATTACAACAACTGCAGAACTCATCTTGCGCTTGATAGAAACTCGCCATCTCTCCGAGATATTGAACCACCCTCAAAAGGCAAAGTTATCTCAATCCCACAAGTCGGCGGACTGCATCACGTTTACAAGAGAGTTGCTTGATTTTTCACGTCAGTAATTGGTCTGTGGTGAAACCCAATCCCTGTCCACTATTTGAAATCAGCCATTCCTGTGGCGCAAAAAGGCTGCGATGGAACCCCAAGTCAGCAATTTCCTCCTGAACTACTGCTTACTTCTGGTCAAGACACAGTGCTCATGACTGATCTTCATGCCCGGATGGAATTTACGGTAATGACACCCACAAAGACTTATCGAATGGGCGATACAGGACTCGAACCTGTGACCCGCTGATTAAGAGTCAGCTGCTCTGCCGGCTGAGCTAATCGCCCTGACTTTCTTCTGTTCAAAGAAAACCCTACAGATAATGTGCACTGACTTTACAACCGACAGGCTTATATTGCAAGAAAATTAAGGGCGAATTTTACCTCCATATCTTCCTTAGCTTCTTATGGCAATTCTTGGTCATACATCTTATCCTGACAAGAGGCGTATGATGTTCCATAGTACTCTGTCACTCGTGATTTAATGAATTGTCATTCCGAGCGCAAATAGCCTTTAGCCCTGAGCGAAGCCGAAGGGGTAGCGGAGTCGAGGAATCTGTTTTAATAGACCCCTCGGCTTCGCTCGGGGTGACAACATTCTGTAAAATCGCAGTCCATCAATACATCTGTGGCAAAGCACTGGACATCCCATGATAATCTGTAACAATCCTTGACAGTCCTTGCCAAAACTGTTATATTCCCGCCCTCAAAGCTACGCTAAATTCAATATCACTCAATAGGAACCTGTAAGGAGATTGTAATGGATTACGAACAATTCATCGAAGAACAAATCGCCGACATCAAGCAAACGGTGGGGGATTCAAAGGCCATCAACGCCTTGAGCGGCGGCGTCGATAGTTCCCTCGTAACAGTGCTCGGACACCGTGCCATCGGTAACCAATTGAGAACGGTCTTTATTGATAACGCCCTGATGCGTGAAGGTGAACCACAGCGGGTCGTTAAGACTTTTGCTGATATGGACATCCCTGTGGAACTGGTGGACGCTCAGGATGAGTTTCTCTCTGCCCTGGCCAGCCTGACAGACCCCGAAGAAAAACGGCAGGCCGTTACCGATACATTTTACTCGAAGGTCTTCAGCCAGCTTGTTACTGAATCGGGCGCAAAGTTTTTGCTCCACGGCACTATTCTCACAGATATCGAAGAGACCGTAGCAGGGATAAAACGTCAGCACAATATCCTCACCCAGCTCGGCATCAACACCGAGGAGGCTTACGGCTATTCCGTACTCGAACCGCTAAAGACTTTGCGAAAGGATGATGTCCGCGAGGTCTGCAAACTTCTGGACTTGCCAGTTGAGATCTCACAACGGATTCCATTTCCAGGCCCAGCCCTGGCAACCAGAATCGTCGGCGAAGTAACTTGTGAACGGCTGGATACCGTCCGCAGAGCAACCTCTATTGTCGAGGAAGAACTTGCGGATAGTGGAGCGTTTCAGTATATGGCAGTGCTGCTAAACGACCGCGCCACGGGGATTAGAAACAACAAACGCGAATTCGGCCAGATTATTGTCGTCCGCTGCATTGAGAGCACCGACGCCCGAACTGCAACCGCTACCGAGCTTCCCTGGGACAAACTAAACCTCATCTGCCGACGTATTACCACTGAAATCGAAGATGTCAACCGCTGCCTCTACGACTTAACTCCAAAGCCCCCTGCTACGATAGAATATATTTAGGTGAGGCGAAAAATCTGTTTTTAATAGATTTCTCCACTTCGCGATGCCGAGCATCGCTTCGGTCGAAATGACATATGGTCTTTTCTACGGATCATAATCAATAATCAGTAATTGATAATCAATTGGAATAAAGCCCGCAGAACCCTTGACCACGAAAGCAAGTGCCGAACCACAAGCCACGAAATATCCTTGCAAAGCTTTGTCTTTGGGACTATAAATGTGCACAACAACAGTAAGTGGTGAGTTGTTAATTAGTTACTGTTGCGGAAACAGTACGCCTGTTAGAAGCGTATGTATCCATATTTGTCATTCCCGCGGAAGCGGGAATCCAGCTTTTTCGCTCTGGATCCCTGCTTTCGCAGGGGTGACATCGTCGGTTTTTGTCTTCCGCAACAGATACCAATTAACCAAATATATGGGACGAAAATGAGATACAGCCGGATGTTTATACCAACGGTCAAGGAAATTCCTGCCGACGCAGAGACAGCCAGTCACAAACTGATGATTCGTGCCGGCCTAATACGCAAAGTCGCCAGCGGCACATATACTTATCTGCCGTTAGGCTGGCGCAGCCTGCTCAAGGTTATCGCAATCGTTCGTGAGGAAATGAACAAGTCCGGCGCACAGGAAATCCTCGTCCCCTCGATGCAGCCCAAAGAGCTTTGGGACAGGACCGGCCGCAGCACCGACTACGGCCCCACAATGTTCTGCCTCGAAGACCGCCACGGCAGAATGAACGTCCTTGGCCCTACGGCTGAGGAGGTCTTTACGACCCTGGTCGCCGGCGAGATAAAATCGTACAAGCAGCTACCTATCAACCTTTATCAGATAAGCCCGAAATTCCGCGATGAGTTCCGCCCACGGTTTGGAGCTATTCGGTCCCGCGAATTCATTATGAAGGACGCCTACAGCTTCGATGCCGACCCTGTCGGTCTCGACAAATCATATAAAGCAATGTACGATGCGTACTGTCGAATTTTCAAACGCTGCGGACTTGAATACGTGATTGTCGAGGCCGAGTCCGGCGAAATGGGCGGCTCCGGCTCACACCAGTTCACTGTCCCCTGCGAATCCGGCGAGGATACTATCGTTTATACCGAAGACGGCTCTTACGCGGCAAACCTCGAAAGAGCAGACGTGGACCCACTGCCAAAAGAAAAAGCGACCGCCAAAATTCCACCAATGGAAGAAGTTCACACTCCGAATATCGGCAGCATTGAGGCAGTCTGTACCTTTCTTAAAACCCGGCCCAAAGATATGATTAAGACTTTGATATACTCAACGTCTAGAACTGACATAGTAAAAGAGATTCACGCGGAGAAGGCAAAGCATGATGGAAGACGCCACATCATATCAAAGCTTCATCCCGAAAGAGATTATGCTATTCTCGTTCGTGGCGACCATGATGTTAATGAGGAGAAATTAAGAATCGTTGCTGGTGAGTCTGTAGAATTAGCTGAACCGGAAGAAATAAGATTTGTTACCAGTGCAGAGGTAGGATTTGCTGGACCAATAAACTTGGCTGAAAAAATTGATAAGATGATTATCGACCACGCTGTTGCAGCGATGGCGGTGGGCGTAACCGGTGCCAACAAAACCGACTATCATATTAAAAATGTTGTGCCCGGTAGAGATTTCCCGCTTGAAGGTGACAATGTTATCATTGAAGACATTCGCTATGCCCTCGAAGGCGATAAGCATAACGGCAAAAAGCTGCTTTTTAAAAAGGGTATCGAGGTCGGGCAGGTCTTTAAGCTTGGGACCAAATACAGCAAAAAACTTGGCGCAAAATTTCTTAGACCAGACGGGCGGGAAGCACCTTGTCTTATGGGCTGTTACGGTATCGGGATAAATCGAATTCTGGCCTCCGCCATTGAGCTCGGCAATGATGACAACGGCATTATCTGGCCGATTAGTGTCGCCCCGTTCGAGGTGCTGGTTACTTCCGTCAATCAGGACGATGAAAAAGTTGCCCAGGTGGCAGAGGACATCTACAAGCAGTTACTCGACAATGGTGTTGACGTATTGTTAGATGACAGGGTTCTGCGCGGCGGAGTGAAATTCAAAGATGCCGACCTAATCGGCATACCGATAAGAGTTACCGTCGGCAAAAAGTCCGTGGCCGAGGGCAACGTCGAGATAAAACTGCGATGCGAATCCCAAAGCCAAAAGGTTCCAATTGAAAAGGCAACTGATAAGACGATTGAAATGGTTAATTCGTTGAAAGAACAGCTAAAAGCTTAACACATTATTTATGATTGATGATTATGAAATTTCAGAACCGGTTTCGGCTGAGTTCTCGCTTAGTAGGTGGGGTGATGCCAAAACCAACCCAAAATTAAAAAGGAGAAAACCGATGAAAGAAGACAAACTCTCAAGACGCACCTTTATTTGCAATACTTCTCTGATAGCTGCCGGTGCAGTTGCCGGCACATTGGCTGGCAGCGGACACGCCGCCGTACCCGCCAATATCAAACGGGTTGTTAAGAAGGGACGCATCAACCAATCCGTCAGTAAATGGTGTTATGGCAAATTCTCGCTTGACGAACTTTGTACGATAAGCAAGAAGATGGGCATAAAAGCGATCGACTTACTTAGGCCCAATGACTTTCCTACGCTTAAAAAACACGGCCTTGTCTGCTCGATGGTGAGTACGCACGGCCTGACGAAAGGACTAAACCGAAAAGAGAATCACGAGCAATGCCTCGCAAGAATCCGGTCAGCAATCGATGCGACTGCCGAATATAAATTCCCAAATGTAATTACCTTCCCCGGCAACAGGGCAGGTATGCCTGACGATGTCGGTATTGACAATACGGTCATTGCTCTAAAGCAAATTGCCGGATACGCCGAAAAGAAAAAAGTCACCATCTGTATCGAATATCTCAACAGCAAGGTCAATCATAAGGACTACATGTTTGATAAGACAGTCTGGGGCGTCGAGGTCTGTAAGAGAGTTGGCTCCGAGAATGTAAAAATTCTCTATGACATCTATCACGCTCAGATTATGGAAGGTGATATAATTCGCACGATTCAAGATTATCACGAATACTTCGGTCACTATCACACAGGCGGCAATCCGGGGCGAAATGAAATCGACGAAACACAGGAGTTGTATTATCCGGCAATTATGCGTGCCATTGCCGATACGGATTTCAAAGGGTATGTGGCGCACGAGTTTATCCCTAAACGCGACCCCATCGAGTCTCTCGCTTATGCGGTACGAATCTGCGATGTCTAACTATGTGGAAGCCCAAAGAGCCTAATCCGGTAAAGCTTATCGTCGGAATTTTGGCCGCCAACTACCAGTGTTTGCACACCGCGGCCGATGCGCTGAGTGACAAGCTCGGCAAGGTAGATTTTACAAGCGAGGTCTGGCCATTTGACAAAACCGATTATTACAAGGACCAGACAGGCCCGCGTATCTTAAGGCAGTTTGTCAGCATCAAACGGCTGATTGACCCCGGCAAATTAGCTAAAGTCAAACACCAGACGAACAAGCTCGAACAAAAACTGGCATCAAAGCTGGGCCTTCCATTGACAAGGCCAGTGAACCTGGACCCAGGCATAATTGAGCCTTCAAAGCTGATATTAGCGACAACAAAAAACTATTCGCATCGTATATATATCGGCCAAAAAATGTACGCTGAAGTAACGTTGATATTTGATAAAGGCCGTTGGCGACCGCAGGCATACACCTACCCCGATTACAAACAGCAATGCTACTTCGATTTTTTTGAGATAGTCAGAACACGATTACTGGAGCAGTTAAAATCGAAACGTTGACCATATTAGCGATAATCCTGCTTGCAGGCTCATTTGTGCTGTCGGTTATTTTGACAGCGGTTGCAAGAAAGCTGGCCATTCGCGCAGGATTGGTTGCGCAACCGACTGAAGATAGATACCACCGAACAGTTATTCCGCTCGGCGGCGGTATCGCGATATTTAGCACAATCTCAATTATCATACTTACGGCTATTGCATTAGTAAAATTTCTCGCTGTCCCCGGTTACCTTGATTGGCTCGGCCAATCGGTTACCACCCACACGGATGGCTTTTTAAGCAAAATCGGCCAGCTTGTGATTATATTGCTCGTTGTCCTTGTTTTGTTTGCACTCGGGCTTTGGGATGACAAAAAGCATCTCAGCCCATTCTTCAAACTCGCCGTTCAATTTGCAGTTGCAATAATCGCCGCCTTCTTTGCGGATATTCGGGTTGAGCTTTTTATCGAAAGCAGAATTGTTACGTCTCTGCTTTCGGCTGTATGGATAGTTCTGATTATTAACGCGTTTAACTTTCTTGATAATATGGACGGTGCTTCTGCCGGCATCGCCGTCATAGCAAGCTCTATTTTATTCGCCGCCTCCGCCATAAGCGCCGCTTTAAGCGGTCAGGACTTTCAGGTCTTTATCGGTGGTCTGGCACTCGTTTTTATAGGGACACTGTTAGGCTTTTTGGTATTTAATTTCCCACCTGCAAAAATCTTTATGGGGGACGCCGGTTCACTCGTCGTGGGCTTCTTCGTTGCTCTGTTGACCCTGCGCACTACTTATTACTATCACAGAGCGCAGAGCGGCCAAGGATATGCGGTTTTTCTTCCGCTGCTCGTTATGGCCGTCCCGCTCTATGA
>Ga0209979_1003896_pt1 | contig 12768 bp, 15 predicted proteins | sample AnhtaG_FD_183114 | JGI IMG/M metagenome (GOLD analysis project Ga0209979, IMG submission 183114) | Deep subsurface microbial communities from Anholt, Denmark to uncover new lineages of life (NeLLi) - Anholt_01485 metaG (SPAdes) (version 2) | ecosystem: Environmental > Aquatic > Marine > Oceanic...
TGCGGGATTTTTGGGGTATTCGGGCATGAGGATGCTGCTAAACTCACTTATTTAGGGCTTTATGCCTTGCAGCACCGAGGGCAAGAAAGCGCAGGGATAACAACTTTTGACCATACCCGTTTTAGAACAATAAAAGAAATGGGGCTGGTCTCTGAGATTTTTAATCCTAAGAATTTATCCCAACTAACTGGTAATATGGCTGTTGGACATGTTCGTTATTCTACTATGGACTCTTCAAATATCAAAAACACTCAACCTTTCCTGGTGGAGACATCTAAGGGAACATTGGCCATAGCTCATAATGGTAGTTTGGTTAACGCCAAAGAGCTTCATAAAGAACTAAAATCTTCTGGGTCAATATTCCAGACAAATCTGGATTCAGAAATTATCATTCATCTTTTATCTAAGTCTCGGCAGGGAAATCTATCAGATGCTTTCATTGAAGCTTTAAAGCAAGTTAAGGGAGCATATTCACTCCTACTTTTAGATAAAAATTCATTAATAGCTGCACGAGATCCATATGGATTTAGACCTCTATGTTTAGGAAAACTAGATAGTGGATGGGTAGTTTCATCTGAAACCTGTGCCTTTGATTTAATCGGAGCGGGTTATATAAGAGATATTGAACCAGGAGAAATTTTGCTCATTAGTAAAGATGGTCTAAAATCTATAAAGCCTTTTTCCTTTGACCGCCATGCCTTTTGCATCTTCGAATTTATTTATTTTGCTAGACCAGACAGTCAAATCTTTGGACAAAGTGTACACTGCATCAGAAAGAAATTAGGCAAAAGATTAGCCAAGGAGGCTCCGGTTCAAGCAGATTTAGTTATGGCTGTCCCGGATTCAGGTAATAGCGCAGCCTTAGGCTATGCACAGGAGTCAGGAATTCCTTTTGAATTTGGAATGACCCGTAATCACTACATTGGCCGTACCTTCATTGAGCCAAGTCAGCAAGTCAGGGATTTAGAAGTAAAAATTAAATTAAATCCTATTAAAGAAATTTTGAAAGGCAAAAGAATTATTGTAGTAGATGATTCAATTGTCAGGGGAACTACTTCAAGACGAAGGGTTTCAGCCTTAAGAGAAGCTGGCGCAACCCAGATTCATTTAAGAATTTCTTCTCCCCCTATTAAATACTCCTGTTATTTTGGAATCGATACTCCCCAAAGGAAAAAACTTATTGCTTCAAGTAAAGAAGTTGAAGAAATTAAAGAGTTTATTGGTGCAGCTAGCTTGAGATATCTAAGCTTAAAAGGTCTTTTAGAATCTACAGGACTTCCACCGGAAACATTTTGCACTGCCTGTTTTTCTGGCAATTGCCCTATCGAAATCAAACACAGAATAAATAAGTTTTCTTCAGAAGGAAAGATATAGACCCAGCTATAAGAATAAGAATTCTTTACGGAATATATAAGAATAAGAATTCTTTACGGAATATATAAGCTGTAAGACCTTCCCCCTCACCTTAACTTTTACCTTCCTGTTTCTTTAAGTAATCATCAATAGCTGATTTTAATGCTTCCTCAGCTAATACAGAGCAATGCATCTTTATAGGCGGCAGACCACCTAATGCTTCAGCAACGGCTTTGTTAGATATGGCTAAAGCTTCATCTATGCTTTTACCTTTTACAAGTTCAGTTACCATAGAACTTGTAGCTATTGCTGCTCCGCAACCAAAAGTTTTGAATTTTGCATCAATGATTATATTATCTTTAACTTTAAGATACAATTCCATGATATCTCCGCAGATAGGATTGCCCACATGGCCAATTCCATCGGGATTTTCTATTTCTCCAACGTTACGGGGATTGCGGAAGTGTTCCATTACTTTTTCACTATATTGCATAGCTAAATCTCCTGAGCTAATTTATTTACTTAAGGACAACATTTTATTTACTGCTTGAATTGATTTAACTCGAATTTTTTCAGGTACTTTTACTTCGTTTCTCATATCTTCAAGTGTCCATAATACTTTTTCTAAACTATTTAATTTCATATTCGGACATATTGCTAATTCTGAAGCAGGATAAAATTTTTTATCTGGATTTTCTTTCTTTAATCTGTAGATTAAACCTGTCTCTGTCCCTACAATTATTTCCTTAACTTTTGATTCCTTAGCATAACGGCACATACCACTGGTAGAAAAAACTTTATCAACCAGATTAATTACCTCTGGTGTACACTCTGGATGAACCATTGTTTCAGCTTCTGGATATTTTTTCCTCTGTCTGAGAATATCTTTAGCTAAAATTTTTACATGCACTGGACAAAATCCATTCCAATAGACCATTTTCCTACCAGTCTGGCTTGTTACATATTGGCCAAGGTATTTGTCGGGAACGAAAATTACTTCCTGACTGCTATCCAATGATTGAAAGACTTTCACTGCATTAGCAGAGGTACAACAAATATCACTCTCTGCTTTAACTTCAGCGCTGGTGTTTACATAAGAAATTACTATAGCTTGTGGATGTTCTTTCTTTACAGACTTCAACTTTGTCGGATCAACCATATCTGCCATTGGACATCCAGCACTTATATCAGGCATTAACACTTTTTTATCAGGGCAGAGAATTGAAGCAGTCTCAGCCATAAAATGGACTCCACAGAAAACAATCACTTCAGCGTCACTCTGGGCCGCTTTTTGGCTGAGCCCCAAAGAATCACCTAAATAGTCAGCAATATCTTGTACCTCGGGTGGCTGATAATTGTGAACCAATATAATTGCTTTTCTTTTCTCCTTAAGTCTTAAGATTTTTTCTACAAGCATATTCACTTTTTAATCCTAATAGTGTCATATGACACTATAGATATAATTTAACAGTTCTTGTTCACTTAAATTATCGGTAACAACTGCGTACTTTTTGTCTTTGTGAAAAATCTCAAAATTTATTTTTACATTTTTATCTTTGCAATAATAAGCAACTATTTTTAAGGCAATTTGTAGGTCTTTATCTTCTATTTTTCCACGACCTACTGCCGTTGGCCCTTTTGATTCTGGCTCTATAATTAAATCTTCTTCATGGGCAAGGCTTATGAGTCTTTGATTTTCCTCTTGATTTCTTCCAACTACTAATTTGAAAGAATTGCTAATCCTAAAATATCTTCCATTTTTGATTAAGTTAATATTATTGATATTGAGCATATTAGAACTTACCAAGTCCCTTATCCTTAAACTAAAAATAGGGTCTGTCAATAAACAACCACCAGCTGGACACGCATAGCCTGAAATTTCAAACCTTTTGACTAAATCAAACTGTTTTTTTCTTGAGCGTCCCACTATATCAAAAAGACTCTCTCTTTTTATCCAACCTTCCTTTTCTGGAATGCTCGAAGGTAACAATTTTGCAGAAAGTGGACGAACAATAAGTCCTTCAAGTCCGCTTTCTCTTTCAATAATTTTTAATGCTTTTCTGTTTTGGCTCATGGGTCTTTGCCCTAAAACTTCGCCCGTAATGATGAAACTGGCACCTATTTCATTCATAAATTCTTTAGCTTTTTTGAACATCAAAATTCGACAATCTATGCACGGATTTAAATTTTTACCGTATCCGTAACGCGGATTTTTCACTATCTCCAGATATTCTTCTGCAATATTAAATATTTTCAGTTTAATATTTAACTTCTCTGTTATCGCTACAGCCCTTTTTCTACATCCTCTCCTCCCATCACACAAACAAAAGGGCGTAACAAAATTGACTGCTACGACTTCTATTCCTTTTTCTCGTATAAGTTTTACAACTAGACTACTATCCAAGCCTCCTGAAAGTAAAGCCACCACTTTCATTTTTTCGCCTGTTTAAATAATGGTGACATTGCTCGTAAACGAGAGACAATTTCGGGTAAAACTTCTAAAACATAATCTATATCTTCTTCTGTATTATCTTTGCCTAAACTAAATCTTATCGATCCTTGGGCAACCGCAGGATCTACTCTCATTGCTTTTAAGACATGAGAAGGTTCTAAAGAACCGGAAGTACAGGCTGAACCAGTAGAAACAGCAATACCTTTTAAATCTAAATTGAGAATCATTGATTCCCCCTCTACAAATTCAAAGCTCATATTCAAGGTATTAGGGAGTCTTTTTCCAGGATGTCCATTTAAGCGAACATAATCTATTTTTTCACCAATACCACTACATAATTTATTCCGTAAATTGGTCAAACGCATTGATTCCTTTTCCATAGTAGCTTTAGCAATTTCTATGGCTTTACCTAATCCAACGATTGCGGGAACATTCTCTGTCCCTGCTCTTCGATTTAATTCATGGTGTCCACCTTGAATTAAAGGTTGTATTCTTGTTCCTTTACGAATATAAAGCACACCAATACCTTTAGGTCCATAGATTTTATGTCCAGATAAGGAGAGTAAATCAATATTCAATTCATTCACATTAACTGGAATTTTACCTACTGTCTGTACGGCATCGGTATGGAAGTAGATTCCTATTTCTTTTGCTATTTTTCCAATCTCAGCAACCGGTTCGATTGTCCCTACTTCATTATTAGCGTGTATAATGCTAATAAGAATTGTTTCCTTAGTGATCGCTCTTCTTACCTCTTCAGGATCAACAAGGCCATACTTATCAACTGGTAAATAAGTAACCTTAAATCCTTTTTTCTCGAGATATTTACAAGGATTTAAAACAGCATGATGTTCCATTGAAGAAGTTATGATATGTTTGCCTTTCCTCTCATTAGCATAAACAACACCTTTGAGAGCAAAATTGTTCGCTTCAGTTCCACCACTGGTAAAGACTATCTCCTTCGGACTTGCTCCAATGAAATTAGCTATTTTCTCTCTTGCTTCATCAATAGCTTTTCTTGCTTGCTGACCAAACTGGTGAACGCTGGAAGCATTACCAAAAACTTCCTTAAAATATGGTAATATCGCTTTAACTACTTCAGGATGAGTTGGTGTAGTAGCATTATGGTCTAAATATACTTTCCTCATACGGATTCCTCCACTTTTATTTGGAGAGTAATTCTTTTTTAGTCTACTATATCTCCTTCAATAGGTTTAACATCCACCCCTAATTCAACTAAATACTTAATTCCTCTTTCCACATTTTTCTCTTCTCCCTCTAACTCAAGAACTAATTCTCCTACGGTCTCAGTAACTTTTGCGCGGCGAATATTAGGGATTATATCATACTTTTTTGCCATTCGAAACGCCACTGGTTCTTTAATTAACTCTTGTGGAAAAACCAATTTTACTACTTTTTTAACTAATTTCTTCTTGGGCATTTTAATTTACCTCCCTGTTATTCTTGAAAACGATCCGAAGCTAGTTCTCCACCAATACCCCAATTATGTTTGGGAATGTCATTGATGATTACAGTTACTGCTTCTTTAGGACAATTTAGATTATCAGTCATCACTTTTGTGATTTCTTTTACTAATTTTCTTTTTAAATCTGGTTTACGGCCCTCCCACATTTCTACCCGTATGAGTGGCATTAGTTTTCACCTCCTGTCTGACAATTTTGCGACCTTAGCCTACAGAACTGTTCATAATCAATAAGTTCTGTTATGGTGGGTTTATCTCCACAAACTGGACAATTATTATTTTGCTGAATGTTAAGCTTCCTGAAACTCATCTGGAGTGCATTGAAAACAAGGAGTTTACCAACCAGGAGTTCACCTTTACCTAAGATGTATTTTAGCACTTCTGTAGCTTGAACCACACCGAGAATGCCGGCTACTGCACCTAATATTCCTGCTTCCTGACAGGAAGGAATCATTCCAGGGGGTGGCGGTTCAGGAAAGAGACAACGATAACATGGCCCTTGGTGGGGAATAATAGTGGTAGCCTGACCATCAAATCTCAATATCCCAGCGTGAGAAAATGGTTTATTCAATAGTACACAAGCATCATTTACTAGATAGCGAGTAGGAAAATTGTCACTCCCATCAACTATTATGTCATAACCTTTAATTATGTCCATTATATTTTCAGAAGTAAGTCTCACTGGATGGGTTACTACTTCTATATCACGGTTAATAGATTCCAATTTTTCTTTAGCCGATTCTGTCTTTTGCCTTCCTATATCCTTCGTAAAATGAACAATTTGGCGTTGAAGATTATTTAACTCCACAGCATCAGAATCTACTAGTCCAATCTTACCTACCCCTGCACCAGCTAAATAATAAGCACAAGGTGAGCCCAAACCACCACAACCTATGAGTAAAACTTTTGCCTGCATTATCTTTTTCTGCCCAACTCCACCAATCTCAGGTAAGATTATTTGACGGCTATATCTTTCAATCTGGTTCTCAGTTAGATTAGACATATTCCCTCCTTGCGAAAGAGAGAGAACCACCACCGGCAATTGCTGGGATTATAGAAACCTCATCTCCATCTTTAAGCTGAGTTTTATCACCTTGTAAGAATCTGATGTCCTTCTCATTGACAAAGAAGTTAATAAACCGTCGCAAATTACCATTTTCCTCACAAAGCCTTGCCTTGATACCAGGGTATTTCTTTTCCAGATTATCCACTAAATCTTTAATGTCCTCTCCGCTACATCCCACCTCTACCTGATTCCCAGTCAGTTTCTGCAAAGGCGTCGGTATTCTTACTTTAATACTCATATTTTTTCCTCCTTGTCTTCATTTGTTACAGTGAGCATGGTCTTTAGTTAATTTTGTCTTTGTTTTTATTCTATTTGTAACTTTTTGTAATTTTTTCATTCATTACCTCTTCAAAAGAATTTATATTTGGTTTTATTTTTATTGGCTGGCCTATCTTGCCAGTAACTGCTTCCTGTGTTTTTAATCCATTACCGGTAACAGAGATAACTATTGATTCATTTTGGGGGATTCTTCCTGACTCAATTAATTTCTTAGTGACAGCAACAGTCACTCCACCGGCAGTTTCGGTAAATATACCTTCGGTGCGCGCTAACAATTTCATCCCTTCGACAATTTCCTCATCAGTTACTTCTTCACCCCAACCGCCGCTCTCCATTACTGTCTTAAAAGCATAATATCCGTCTGCTGGATTACCTATGGCTAAAGATTTAGCAATTGTTTTTGGTTTTACTGGCTTGATAATTTCACTATTCTCTTTTATTGCAGTGACTACAGGAGCACAACCCTGGGCTTGAGCAGCGTATATTTTGGTTGACGGGGCTTCTGGATTAGAACCTTCAGGCTCGTGGATAAACCCCATCATTTTTAATTCATGTAATCCCTTCCGGATTTTAGTAATTAGAGAGCCACCCGCAACTGGGACGATAATATGCTGTGGCGTATGCCAACCAAGTTGTTCGACAATTTCATAAGCATAAGTTTTTGAACCTTCAGCATAATAAGGACGAATATTAATATTGACAAATGCCCATTTGTATTTATTGGCCACTTCAGTACAGAGTCGGTTTACTTCATCATAATTACCTTCTACAGCAACTACTTGTGGTGCGTAAATAAGTGAAGCGATTACTTTTCCTAATTCTAAATCTGCCGGGATGAAAACAAAGCATTTCATATTTGCCTGAGCAGCTTGTGCAGAAACAGCATTAGCTAAATTACCGGTAGAGGCACAGGCAACAGTGTCAAATCCAAACTCTTTTGCTCTAGAAATAGCAACTGAAACAACTCTATCCTTAAAAGAAAGGGTGGGGTGGCATACTGAATCGTCTTTAACATATAATTCCTCTACCTCCAATTCTTTAGCCAAATTATCCGCTTTGATAAGTGGAGTGAAACCGGACTGTAAACCAACTATTGGGTCTCCATCAATAGGCAGCAGTTCACGATAACGCCAGAGGTTTTGAGCACGCGAATTTATCAATTTCTTAGTTAACTTTTTCTTTATCTTTGGATAATCATAATTTACTTCTAACGGACCAAAGCAATACTCACAGACATAAAGTGGCTCTTTAGGATATTCTCTTGCACATTCTCTGCATTTTAGTCCTTTAACATAAGACATTTTGCATCACCATCCTTTCAGGCTTTCTTAATTAGCAATTTGAAAGCACTCTCAAGTTTTTCTACTTTAATAATCTGATGTCCTTCTTCTTTTACACTGCGTGGGACATTTCTGACTGACTCACCATCGTCAAGTATTACTTCAAGAATTTGTCCTGTTCGTATCTCTTCAAGTTTTAATTTTGTTTTAACGAAATTCATTGGGCAAATTACACCCCGTAAATCAAGTTTTTCATTAATTTTTATTTCATTCATAGACTATCCTCTTGTAAAAACTATTCTATGCAGTAAAATATTGTTCCATACTGAAATATCTTTCTCCTGTATCGGGTAAGATAACAACTACTCGTTTCCCTTTTCCTAAATCTTTAGCTACTTTAAGTGCTGCAAAAGCAGCCGCTCCGGCAGAGATACCAACAAATAAACCTTCTTCTCTGGCTAAACGCTTGGTAATACGAAATGCTTGACCATCATCTACTGTAACCATTTCATCAATTATTGTACGATTAAGAACCTTAGGGATGAATCCTGCACCAATCCCTTGAATTTTATGAGGGCCAGAACTTTTACCTGACAATACGGCTGAAGTGGAGGGTTCAACGGCTACTATTTTTATATTTGGATTTTTCTTTTTAAGGATTTCTCCCACTCCAGTAATCGTTCCCCCTGTCCCTACACCAGCAACAAAAGCGTCCAATTTACTATTGGTAGCTGCTAATACTTCTTGTGCAGTGGTTCTGCGATGTATCTCCGGATTAGCTAAGTTATTGAATTGTTGCGGCATAAAGCTATTTCGAGTTTTTTTAATAATCTCTTCTGCTTTTTTTATCGCCCCGGACATACCTTCAATAGCTGGGGTTAAAACGACCTCTGCCCCGTAAGATTTTAAGATAAATATTCGCTCAAGACTCATCGATTCTGGCATAGTTATAATACATTTATATCCTTTAACTGCACATACCATTGCTAACCCTATTCCAGTATTTCCTGAGGTCGGTTCAACAACTATTGCCCCAGGTTTTAATTTTCCTTTCTTTTCTGCATCTTCTATCATAGAAAGACAAATCCTATCCTTAACGCTGCCGCCGGGATTAAAAGACTCTAACTTGGCATAAATCTCTGCTGTGTCTTTATCAACAATCTTTTTCAATTTTACCATCGGTGTAAAGCCAATCAACTCTAAAACATTTTCTGCCACTTTCCCGTTAAACATTATTAACCTCCTTGTTTCACTCATAAAGATCTATCCTTGCCTTTAATAATATAAACATACCATTTTTTTTCTTCTTCAACTCGGTCTCGTCTCACTTCCTCACCCACGTCTTCGGCGGTAAACTCAGAGCGGTCAAACTGCTCAGTCGAAGCCTGAGTCAAACCGCCACCCCCCATGAAAAAGACGAACTCAAGCACATCTCCTTCTTTAAGGAGAGTTAATTGATAATCCTTACCATTAATTATCTTTTCATTTAATTCTACAGTAACCACTTCTAGACGGATATTTTTTTTCTTAAGAAGTTCAAGAACATTCATTTCACTTTCTAACTTTTCTTCTTTACCATTAATTAAAATTTTTATTGGCATTATTGTATGCTCCTATGTTTTTTACCCTTTAGGGCTCTGCTCTTAGCGGCTTCAGTCTGAAGGGTTGGAAAAGAAAGTATATATATACTAACTCCAGCCGCTATTAAAATCAAACAGATTTTACCCCACCAAACATGAATTACGAAAATGGAGGTATATCCTATTGTTAAAATTAAAAGCGGAATAGTCATAATTTTTGCCTTCAATGGAATGCCTTTTCCTTCAACATAGTTTCTGATATAATTTCCGAAATATTTATTATTCAAAAGCCGATTGTGAAGCTTTGGTGAACTTCGGGCATAACACACGGCAGCAAGAAGAAGAAATGGTGTTGTCGGTAGAAGAGGTAGAAAAACTCCGAGAATCGCCAGCCCCACTAAAAAAGTTCCTGCAACTCTCAATAATATTCTGAGTAATTGACTCGAGGCTATATTCATTTGGTTAGAATAAAACTCATTATGTCGCTTTGGAACTTTATAACTCATATCTCTTACACGCCTTATAAAACCTCACCTTTTTTATCAAGACATTTTCACTTCAATCATCTTTTTGAACTCTTCAAGTCCAATTTTATCGATAATGCCAGCAGCGCTATCATTTTTATCTTTTAATACTTTTAATAAAGTCGTACAAATCTGAAAAGCTTTTTCTTCGGTTACAAATTCATAAACTACTTGTCCTAATCTGGTATCTTCACCTTCGCCACCGCCAACTAAAACGGCAAACCCTTTTCTTTTCTCATGCTTGGCGTCAACAGGACAAGACCTTATACATTCACCACAATAGCTGCATTTTGTTTTGTCTATCACAGCAATCTTGTCTATTATTTGTATTGCTTTTCTCTTGCAGATTTTTTCACATATACCACAGCCATTACATTTTTCTACATCTACTTCCGGTTCTACCACACCCATAAAACCTATGTCACTCAGATGAGCGATACCACAGGAGTTTGGACAACCAGCACCAGAGATTTTTATCGTTAGAGTAGAGCCTTCTGGAGTGGAGCCTTCAGGCTCGTCTACGGGGATAAACGCCCTACTCCCGTCATCCACGGAGCTAAAGTCCCTACTCCACATTTTCTCTACTTTTCTTAATAATGACTGAGTATCACAAGCGCTATTAGTACAATAGTCCCCAAAACAGGTCTGGATATTATCAATCCCCCCTTCCAAAATTTGTAAATTTACTTTTTTTAACTCTTTTTTAATATTATTAAAATCTTCCTTGTCTATACAGGGAATTTCTGGATCGCCTCTAACGGCAAAATGGATAAACCTTTTCCCATATTTTTCTGAAACTTCAGCAATTTTTCTTGCCTGTTTGGATGTCACTTCTCCACAGGTGGCTCGAATTTTCAAAATTATCTTATCAGTTTTATTTTCTCCTAACCTTGTTTCACATTTAATCTGTTCTTGGGCCGTTTCTTCTTGTAAGTTTTTGTTTAATTTTTGTTTTACTTTTTCTACACCAAATCTATTTATAAGGTCAGCGGCTCTCTCTCCTTTTTTGCCTTCTCTTTTGAGAAAATCAAAGTAGTTCTGGACAAATCTTACGCATTCGTCTTCAGAAAGGTTCATAGACATCTTTATACCTACAAATGGATTTAAACCAAGTCTTCCTCCTAAATAAGCATCATATCCTTTTCGAGCATTTCTTTCTATTCCAATAAAACTAATATCATTTAAAACACGGGAAATAATACAGTCTTTTTTGCAGCCAGCAATGCCAATCTTTATTTTACGAAGTATGGGGTCATAAAAATACTTTTCCAGCTTCTCGCCCAAAGATAAAGAATTTGTTACTGCATCAGGGCATATTTTTTCATCATAACAAACATTGATATTTCTTACTCTCGGTCCACACCTATCCAATTCTAAATAAACCTCTTTAAGTTCTTTTTTTACTGCATCTACATCTTTCAAATTTATGAATGGAATAATGGGAATCTGTCTTGTGGTAAACAAAATTAGACCTCTCCCGTATTTATCTGAAATATCTGCAACTTTTTTTAGTTGTTTTGAAGTCAAATTACAGCATAATGTTTTCACCCATATTGAAAACATATCTTTCTCTTTTAGTTTTACTACCCCGCCTCTTTTCAATTCTTCAACGTCTATTTCTGGTTTCTGTTTCATTTTCCTTCATTCAATCCTTTCTTTAACTTTTTGGCGATTATATCTCTTATTTCTCTGAATTTCTCTAAAGGTTTACCCGCAGGGTCTTCAATGTCCCAGTTAATAATCTTTTTCCCTTTAAACAGAGGGCATCCTTTAATACATCCCATGGTAATTACCAACTCTGATTCTTCAACCATATCTTGAGTTAAAGTTTTAGGTTTCTGTTTTGATATATCAATTCCTATTTCTTTCATTACTTCTATTGCCAATGAATTTATGATACCAGAAGGCTTTGAGCCGGCACTGTGAGCAGAAAATTTCTGCCAATAAAGATTATTAACTATTGCCTCTGCCATCTGACTTCGACATGAATTCTCCACGCAAACAAAAAGAATATTTTTTCTTACTACTATCTTTTCCTCTTCGATTTTGCCTTCTATAATCTTAAAAGCCCGAACTTCAGGCTTATTGAAATCTTTAAGAGAAATTATTACATAAGATGCTTCAGGATAGAATGCCATTTCACAATCTCGCTGTGAGGGATAGGCAGGAGTTTGCGAGTGGGAGTGATATATTCCTAACATTTCTATCCTCAAATGACGCATTTCCTTAAATACTTTAAGCTGTTCTGTCGGCTCCATGAAATAACAGGTTTCCGGATTTTCTGATGTGTTAACCATCTTATACACTTTTGTAACTATTTTCGGAATAGAGCCTTCAGGCTCATCATCCACGGGTGTAGCGGTCGGATTCATCCGACAAATTGTGCCATAAATGGCACCGCTACTCCTTACGGGGCTAAAGCTCTTACTCCGGCCCCTACTCCCAGCTAAAATTCCACAGGCTTCTTTAGGGCATTCTTTTTGACAATGTTCTATCATCTCTTGAAACTGTTTTTTCTCCAAATAAATCAATTTCTATCTCCTTTTTAAATATTGTACTCTGGAATTTTCTTTTTCATCCCTTCAATTAGTATTTTAGCGATCTCGGGACGAGTGAATTCAAGAGGTGGTATTTCCTCTTCCTTTAGCATTTCCCGAACTTTTGTTCCACTGAGCATAATTCTTTCTTCTACGCTATGCGGGCAGGTTTTACTGGAAGCCATATTTCCACATTTTCGACAATAAAAAGTAT
>Ga0209979_1003897_pt1 | contig 12765 bp, 7 predicted proteins | sample AnhtaG_FD_183114 | JGI IMG/M metagenome (GOLD analysis project Ga0209979, IMG submission 183114) | Deep subsurface microbial communities from Anholt, Denmark to uncover new lineages of life (NeLLi) - Anholt_01485 metaG (SPAdes) (version 2) | ecosystem: Environmental > Aquatic > Marine > Oceanic >...
GGGCCATGGCGAACTGCTTTGAAGATTTCGTCGTGTGCCTTTCTGTAGGCGAGTACCTGTGGCTCGCTGCCGTCCCTCTGTCGATCCCTGACAGATGGGCCAGCACAGCAATCTTCATCGTTTCCGGGTGGCGCGTCCCGCCGTGACGACTGCCCTGCAATTATACCTGCGCCCTTTGAGACGTCAAGGGGCGGCAGGAGAAAGGGCTGTCGGTGTCCAAATGCCCACAAGGAGCCGCGGACGTTATGCATGACGCCAGATTCCGCCCACGAGCCGATTGGTGGTTGCTATGGACCTGTCCGGCATCGCTGGATCTGCAAAGACGCTGGCGGTGCTCATCCTGTTCCTCGCGGGCCTCTGCGCGAGCTTCGTCATCGCCGTCGTGCTGCTGGGGAAGGTGTTCCATCGGCTGAAGGATTGGGATACGCCGTGGGGCCGCAGGCTGAGGGCGCCGGTGGGCATCATCGCCTTCGGCTTGTGCTTCGCCCTCATCGTCGGGCTGATGATTCTTCTGGGGGTTCTGCTGGATCGAGGGCTGGCGAGGTATGGGTGAAGCGCGCAATTGGTCGACGCCGTCGCCAGGAAGGAGGGGAGCATGATGGAGGACCTGAAGAACGCGGGCTCAGTGTGCGCAGTGGTGGTGGCGATCGTCGGGATGATGTGCGCCCTGCTCATGATCGTCATGATCGGGACAGTTGTACCGCGCGAGGTTGCCGAGGTCGTGCGACCGATGCTCGCCGGGGAGGCGCCGGAGCTACGGGACGTGTGGCTGGCCGTCTATTGCCCCGCCGTCTGTGTGCTCATGTGCTGGGCTTGGTTGCGGATCGGCAGGGCGCTGCTGTGGCAGATGCACGACATGGGAGCCGGACGAGACACGGGGCCGGCCGATTGGTGGGCCGCCGCCTATCATCCACTGATTGCCTCGCGCGCTGAGATCGCGAGACGCATCGCTGCGGGCGAGGGCTGGCCTCACCACCGGCGGAAGCCGGGCATTGACCTGAGCGACCGGTCCACGCGCGTGCTCGCGTGGCTGTGCCTCCTGGGATGGGTTGCGGGGTGCACGTCTGCGCGACTCCTCTGGCATGCCTGGAATGAGTCCGGCGGCCGGTGGCCGAGTGCCGCCGCCGGAGCCATTGCCCTCATTGCGTGCTTGTGTCTCGTGATGCCCTGGGCCTGGCGGGAGGCTGGTGTGCGGAGGAGGGTGGGAGGCTGGCTGCTTACGGCCATCTTGTGGGCCAGTGTGATCGGCGGTATCGCGGAGGCAGACTCGTGGTTTAAGGTTATGATGTTCATCCTACTCTTCGCGGTCCTCGGAGTCGCCATGCGATGTGAGCCGCCCCCGAAAGCGCCTGAGGGAAGCCGAGGTGGAGAGGGAACAGCTACTCCGCAGGGACAGGCTGAAGGTTCGAGCCCATATACGCCCTCGCCTGATGCATGAAGGCTTCGAGGCGCGTTTCCGCCGTGGATTGCTCCAGGCCGTCGTAGACCATGTTCAGGAAGGGGAAGCCGCCCTCTTCCTCGCGCACGCGCTTGAGGATGGCCTCGGAGATCGTCCCCGGCATGCAGGTGAAAGGCATCACGGAGACGACGCCGGAGAGCCCCTTGCGGACGAAGTCCACCGCCTTGCCCACCGTCATGATTGCCTCCCCCTCGAAGCTACGGTGTATGTAGGGTGCGGCATATTCGAGCACTTCGAGTGACGACGGCTCAGTGGCGTTGCGCAGCAGGTCGTGGAACGGCTTGGCGAGCGCGTGCTCGTCGCGCTTTTGCACCCAGTCCGTCAGCCAGTTCTTCATGCGGAGGCGATGCTCGCCCGCGATGCGCCAGCGCATGCCCCGGCGGAAGTTCCGGTACAGGAACCATTCGAATATCGGCGCCATCCACACCTCGCCGCCGAGCGCCTCGATCTTTCCGACCAGATCCTGATTGCTGAAGCGGTTGGCGCGAATGTAGAACTCGCCCACGAGGCCGATGATCGGCCGGCGTTCGCCGCGATCCACCTCGACGGCGGCGAACCGGCCCGCGGCCCGCTGCATGACCCCCACGAGGTCGTCGTCGGTGTGGCCGACGCGCCATCCGCCTTCGCGAGTCGCTAGCCGCTTTGGCGACGGCGCGCGGATGGCCTCGCAGAGCTCCTCCAGGCTGCGCTCGTGTGCCCGCCCCGCGGCCCCGGGCTCAACCTCGTAGGGCTGCGTCTCCCGGAGGGCCTTTTCGATCATGTCCACCGCGACGACGCCCCGCCAGGCCTGGCGCAGGAACGTGCGGCCGACGATGCCGATTTCGTTGTAGAAGCTGCTCGCCTGGTTCGGCGCGTAGATGGGGACGTCGTCGTAGCCGAGCTCGTCCAGCACCATGCGCTGCAGGGCGTTGTACTGGCCGAAGCGGCACGGGCCGCCGGAGCCGCCCATAAAGAAGACGTGCTTGTGCCGGTCGAATTCGGAGCTCTTGGTGAACTTCACCATGTCCCCGGTGGTGACGATGCAGGGGAAACACTCCTTACCGGTGGTGTACTGCCGGCCCCAATGGAGCGTTTCTTCGTCCGGCTCCGGCAGCACCTCAGCCGGCATTCCGCAGCGCTCGAAGGCCGCCGCCAGGGCGTAGACGTGGGGGCTCATGTTGGGGATGAGCACGGTGCGGTGCGACAGGCGGCTGATCGACAGTGGTTTGAACAGCCGCCCGGCGGCGAATTCTCGGTCCTTCGTGGCCTCGAGGCTGTCGAGGAACGCCTCGCAGCGGGTGATCATGCCCGCATCGGCGCTGTGCTCGTCCACCTCGATGACGAGACAGGGCTTGCTGCCGAGACGCTCGCAGAAGTACTTGTGGAGAAACGAGTCCGGGCCGCAGCCGAAGTTTGTGAGATACACCGCGTGGAGTCTGTCGTCCTCGGCGATGAGCTCGGCGGCGGCGAGAATGCGCACGCCGTAGTGCCAGTACATGTTCGACCAGGCCCCGGGCAGCTCCACATCCTCGAGCGGCAGGAAATCCACCGGCATGGCCAGCACGCCCATGTTCCGCAGCTTGCGGGGGATGTCCAGATTCGCCCCCGCATCGCAGCCGTTGTACGGACGGCTGACGATCACTATAGCGCGCTCATCGTCTTTGAGTTCGGCGAGCACCTCCTCGCCGCGCTTGCGCGCGGCTCGCTCGAACGCCCCCAGCGCCTGCTGGCCCGCCTCGACGGCGCGTCGCACGTCGCGGCGGCTCTTGCCGAGGCGCTTGCCCATGGGCGCAAGGGCGTCCACCAGGTGGTCGGTTCCGTGCTGCAGATACATCACGGGGGCGAGCACTTCCACGCCGTGCGCCTCGAAATCCACCGATGACCTCACCGTGTAACAGAAGCCCTGCACGTACGGGCACACGAAGCTGTCGGTGAGGCGCTCGTCGCGCCGGGGGAAGTTGATGACGCTGGGCAGGAAGATAAACTCTATCTCCTTCTTGACCAGGTCCAGCACGTGCCCGAGCGCCACCTTCATCGGGAAACACATTTCGGCGACAGATTGTTCAGCGCCCTGGTGGATGATGGGTTTGTTGGTCGCGTCCGAGAGGACGATCTCGCAGCCGAGCCCCTCGAAGATTCCCTGCCATAGGGGGAAGAGCTCGTGGTACAGCAGCGCCCGCGGGATGCCGACTTTGGGGCGTCTATCGGCCTTCTCGTGTGGCACGGGTTGCTGGTGCCTGTCTGAAGCGGCATCCCGTACGGGATCAACCCGTGCTGTGTGCGCCGAGGGGGCCACGGGTAGCAAGCTACCCGTGCCACCCGGTGTGGTGGCTGGGTGCGTGCCGAGGAGCATTGCCTCCCGTTCTTTGAACAGATCCGGCATCCCCTCGTCAGCCGCCTTCCGGCGCTCCACGTCGAACTTCTCGCAGCGGCTGCCGTAGAACAGAGGCCGTTCGCCCTCGATCTTTACGCGGTTGATCTCGCACCGGTTCGGGCAGTCGCGGCACTCGAAGGAGGTGATCTTGTACTCAGTGTCCGAGCGGTCGAATCCCTTGAAGGTGCTCTTGCCCTCGGGCGCTTGTTCCATGGCGATGAGGGCGCAGCCGATGGCGCCGGTGACCTCGTGATGCTCCGGCACGGTGATGGACTTGCCGGTGACCTGCTCGAAGGCGGCCACCACGCCCTTGTTGAAGGCAACGCCGCCCTGGAAGAAGATATTGTCGCCAACGCGCTTGCGGGCGACGACGCGGTTCAGGTAGTTGTACACGATGGAGTAGGCCAGACCGGCGATGAGGTCTTCGCGCGGCGCGCCGGCCTGCTGGTGCTTGAGCAGCTCCGACTCCATGAACACCGTGCACCGCTCGCCGAGGCTCACAGGGGAACGGGACGACAGCGCCAGCTCCCCGAACTCCTCGGCGATGTTGATGCCCACCTTCTCGGCCTGCTCCTCGAGGAACGAGCCCGTCCCGGCGGCGCAGACCTTGTTCATCTCGAAGTCCACCACCGCGCCGTTCTCGAGGCTGATGTACTTCGAGTCCTGGCCACCGATCTCGAAGATGGTGTCTACCGTCGGGTCGATCTCGACGGCCGCGCGGGCCTGAGCGGTGATCTCGTTCTTGACCACGTCGGCGCCGATAAAGTCCCCGGTGAGATAGCGCCCCGAGCCCGTGGTGCACGCGCCGAGTATCTCGACGCGATCCCCGAGCTCTTCGCCCACCTCCAGCAGGCCGCGGCCCACCGCCTCCAGGGGCTTTCCCGCCGTGGGGAGATAGCACTTGGAGAGGACGCGCTTGTGCGCGTCGAGCACGACCACGTTGGTGCTCAACGAGCCGACATCCACGCCCAGGTATGCCGGTATCTTCTCCTGCTGGGAAGGCGGGGAGTATACGCGGCTGTCTTTGATGCGCACGCGACGCAGTTGCAGCGGCTCCAAAGCCGGACCGGCGCTCTCGGGTGCATGGCGCTCCAGCGCGTGGAGCCCGTCGAAGTTCGGCTCGGCGCCGAACTGGTCCATCGCCCGGTAGACCGCGCCGATGGCGCCCATGGAGGCGAAATGCTCGGGGATGATCAACTCCTCGCCCGAGAGCGCGAGCACCTCGCGCAGGGCCCGGACGATGCCCTCGTTGGCCGCGACGCCGCCTTGAAATGAGATTGGCGGCTCCAGTTCGGCGGCGGAGCCAACGGTGCTCTTGAAGTTCCGCACGAGCGCGAAGCACAAGCCGGCGACGATGTCCGCGGTCGGCGTTGCCTTCTGCTGCAGGTGGATCATGTCGCTCTTGGCGAACACGCTGCAGCGACCGGCGACGCGCGGGGGAGACTCCGAGGTGAGGGCCAGGCGGCCGAACTCCTCTATCGACAGTCCCAGACGGCTCGCCTGCTGATCAAGGAAGGACCCAGTGCCGGCGGCGCACATGGTGTTCATGGCGAAGTCGGCTATCTCCGCGCCGCTGCTGCTGGCGGGGGACGGAGCCCCCGCCCTACAGTCGGGGCGAAGGAAGATGAGCTTTGAGTCCTCGCCGCCGATCTCAATGACGGTGCGCACCTGGGGGAGAAGACGTCCCGTGGCTTCGGCCTGCGCAATGACCTCGTTCACCTGCGTCCCGCCGAGCGCCTCGGCGACGACCTTCCCGCCGGATCCGGTGGTGGCCAGGCCGAGGATGCGCCCTATGCCGGACTCGTCCAGAGCCTCACGAATGGCCGCGGCTGCGGCTTGCATCGGCCGCCCCTTGTGCCGCACGTATCGCTCGTAGATGATGCCGCCCCTGGCCCTTCGGCCCCGTGCGGGGTCCCGCTTCAGACAGGGATCGGGGCGCCCCGCCCCATAGGAGTCAGGGGCGCCGTCGGGCTCCAGCAGCACGACATTGATGCTCACGGAGCCGACGTCAACACCCATATAGGCTGCTTCGGCTGCCACGAGACGAGAATCCCTCCCGGGGTGGGTAGCTTGCGGGCCCGCTGCGGAGGTCACGCACGTGTACAAATAAAGCTTCGCCGCGATGCTGTCTGTTCCTGCCTGGGAACGGGGTCATTGATACAGCAGCGGAGGTGCGCCGGACTGTAGGCTGGCCCACTGCCCCATGCGCGTGGGGGGCCGCTCAACCATTCTCGTTGCCGGCCTGTCTTCCTGAATAGAAGGAGCGGCTGAACCGTGACAGCCTCGGACGCACAACTGGTGAAGCGGTCGTGGGGCGGCGAGCACGCGGCCTTCGGCGGGAATCTTCGGAGCAGTCATCATGGCGCAGTGTGCGCCACTCTGAAACGATGAAGATCTCCGGGCTGAGGTTCGCGGGCTCTGTCTACTGAGGCAAAGGCCGGCGGGGAACTCGTGCTTCTCGTGCTACGTAGCGAAGGCACTTCGCTACGTAGCACGAGTCGCAGAGTAGTAGGGCATCCCCGCCCTACAACTCGGCCTGCAACCAAATCTTCGGGGCAGGTCGTCAGTACAGCGACCCTTGGGTTATGTCGAAGCTCTGGCCGCGTATTCCGTGGCCGAGCCGTGGCGGGGCGATGGCGAAGGCCTTGATGCCCACATTGACCATCACGGAGCGCTGCTGCTTGCTGTAGGTGAGCGAAGCCGTCCAACAATGCAGATCGCGGGTGACGCGCACGTCGGCGAAGTCCAACTCCTTCCGGATGCCGTTGTAGCCGGCCAACACCTCCAAGCGCCATTTGCGCAGAGGCCAATCGAGGGTGCCGCGGAGGCGGCCAAGCTGGCTGAGCTCCAGGTCATATCGCGAGCTGAGGCCGAAGCTCATGCCCCCCGGCCGCACGCGTTCCAGCTCCAGCAGCAGTGGTCGGAAGGCGTCGCGCTCGATGCTGTAGCCAGTGGAGAGGTCGAAGAGGGCGCCTCGGGCGAGCGGAAAGCGGCTGCGCAGGAGCAGATCCTGGTGGCGATCACGCTCGAAATCGAACCCTCCCGCCAGCTCGACCCGAGACCCCCCTATTCCGCCCCCGGTGCGGGCCAGGCGCCAGCGCGCCGCGCTTCGAGTGCCCACGGCGTCGAAGCGCAGTGGCGCGAAGCCGTGCGGGTCCGTGAGGTCATAGCTGATGTCGCTCCGCCAGTGGCGGCCGTAGCGATTCTGCAGGGAGAGGCGCGTTCCCATGACGTACTGAGCCGTTCCGTCGCTGTAGAAGCCCTGCTGGAACTGCGTCCGCCAGTCGATCTCGCTGTTGCCACCGAGCTGTATCCGCCGGGGCGTCAGGTCGAATCGCATGAACGTGCGGAAGATGTCACCCCCGGTGGGCCGCTGGCGAAACTGGCCGAAACTTAGCTCGGTGTCGATGGGAAGCTCCCGAAGCGACCGGACGCCAAGACGCCGGGTGCTGGAGTGCAGCGTGAGCACCGGCAGGCGCTCCAGGATGGAGAGGTTGTCATCGAGCGTGAAGCGGTCGCCGTCCAGATCGAACCGCCGCTCGGCCTGGAGTCGCCAATCGAAAGGTCGGTCCAGATTGCGCCGGCCGAACTCGAGCTGGGTGTTCAACTCCAGATCGTCGGCGCGGCCGACGGCGCCCGTTTCGCGGAAATTGAGGAGCACACTACTGCGGAGCCCGCCGCCGTACTGCTCATCGTCGCGGAGCTGCACGGTGGAGCGTGTCGAGCCACCAAAGCTGCTGACGGTCTCGTTGCGCCGGAAGGCCAGCTCGAAGGACGAGTTCTGGTCTCGGTTTCGCAGAATCATGCCCACGTCGGACGATTCCGTCGAGCCGCGGGCGTAGCCGCTGTTCATCTGAAAGCTCGCGGTGGTGTCGGCGCTGAAGGTAGGGGAGAAGTCGTACGTGTGCCGCGCCCGAGTGGTGAAGCTGCCCTCCTGCGGCTCCCAGAAGACGAAGACTTCGCCCCCCTGCTCTCGGGCGTACACGAAGTGCTCTGCCCCAATCCCCAACCCGCGACGCTGGGACAGATTGAGCCGGAAGGCCCCGGAGGCCTCTCGGCCACTCGTGTAGGGGAAGCTGATGCGCAGGAACCGCCCTTCAGTGCGATTTCGACCGAAAGCCGGGATCACGGAGGAACGGCGGCGGTTGAGCGGGATCGTCAGGTTTCCCGGGTAGCGAAACACCGTTTTGCCGAGAATGCGCAGTCTCGGCCGCTTGAGCTTAAGCTGCTTCCCCGGAGTGATGTCCACCTCAGGCGACAGGAAGAAGTAGTGGGGCTCATCCCGGTCGCAACTCGTCAGCAGACCCCGCCGCACACGCATGAAGTTCGCTTGTGGCTCCACGTGCACGGCGTCGCCCTCGACGTATAGCGGCTCCAACGGCCAGGGGCCGGGGAATAGCTCGGTGTCCAGCGTGGCTCGAATGCTGCCGCGCGCATCGGCCGCCTTCGTGCCCAGGTCCACCTCGAGTTCGTCCTGCGTTACGACGATGTTTTCTCGCTCGATGCGCACGTTCCCTTTGAATATCGCCACGTCCAATCCAATGTCTATGAGCATCGAGTCGGCGCTGATGGCTACCTCCTCGTAGCGTGTCACGCCGGCCTCGGTTACAGGCTCCCTGACGACCACGCGAATGTTGCCTTCGCCGAGGAGGATGTTGCGCTTCTCGTCAAATCGGACGTAATCGACGTTAAGGATGTCGATCCTGTCCTCTTCGGACACCTCGACAGGCTTGGGTTCGCCTTCTGTGGTGGGCGCCGACGGTGTCTCAGTGGAGGCGCCCTCTGGGGCGGGTGCAGCCTCGGCGAGGGGTTCGCCCGCTTCGTCATCCTGCGCCGGAGCGGCGCTCGTCGGGGCGGGAGCCGGCACATCTGGTTGTGGAGCTGCCGGGCCGGTGGCCCGATCGTCGTCGGCCGCCATGCCGGGCATAGCGGCGCCGATGAGGAGACCGAGGGCCAACAACCAGCCCCACCCGTACGGGCGTGCCCTCCTGCGGCGCAGCCGATGCGGCGGCGATGTTCGTGCCTTTGGAAGCAGCGTCATGCGAACTCCGGGCTAGCGTGTGCGAAGCAGGAGCCACACCCCAACTCCGCCAAACACCACATCTTGCCACCAGGCGGCGACGGCCGGGGGAAGTGCCCCGCTATTGCCCAGCATGTCGCTCCACAGCTTGAGCAGATAGTACGCACACATGACGCCGAGGGCGAGCAGCGCTCCAGTGAGGCTCCCGCCCCGGCCGAATCTCACCGTCATCGCGCCACCCAGAACGGCGAAGACCAGGCAGGCGAGCGGGAGCGCGAGTGCCCAGTGCATCTGCACTCGATATCGGGCCAACAGGCGTGCATCCTGCTCCCGGAGCCGCCGCAGCTCGCGGGTAAGCTCTCGCAGTCCCATGTCCTGGACACCAACCCGGCTGCTCCAATACTCTGCGATGGCTTCGCGGACGTCTATGTCGATGCGCTCCGCCGTCGCCAGGAGAAACTGGCCATTGGGCGTCACGGAGTAGATCGTGGGCTCGTGAATCTGCAGTACACCATCCCGGAGCGTCGCTCGGTCGGCGAGAGTCACCCAGGGCAGACCGTCTGGCACGATGTGAAAGGCCAGCAGCCCTTCTGCCCCGTTCTCTGTGGCCTCGAGAGCGTATATGAGGTCGTTTGGCGTTGCTTTGAGGAACCGCTGCGTAGCCAGCGCGAAGGCCCGTTCGCCCAGCTCTATGTTCCTCGCCAGGTTGGCCGAGGCCGTGTTGGCCCACGGAACCACGAACTCGTCCACCGTGAAGCATACAATGCTCGCGCCGAGACCGAACGCGAAGGTCGGCGCCAGGATGCGGGGCAGGGAGAGTCCGCCGGTCCGCAGTGCCGACAGTTCGCCGTCCCCAACCAACCGGTTCACCGCGAGGGCGCATGCGAAGAGGGTGGCCACCGGCAGCGCCCACGTCACCGCCCAGGGCACGTGGAAAAGCGCGAGGCGCACCACTGTGGTGACGGGAACCTGCTTCTCCACGATGCCCTCCACCATCGTCCACAGCATGTGGCCCACGAGCAGGAGAACGAACCCGCCGAGGCCCACGAGCAGTGGCCCGATCATCTCGCGGATCAGATACTTGTCGAGCGTGCGCATTCTTGGCGACCGTCCCGGCGCTTCTCCTACCCTTTGACGACAGCCACGGCCCTTACGTTTCATCCCGCGCCCGCACGAATACAAGGAGCGCCCACAGGCGCGTCCGAGACGCCTTCGACACGCAGCCGTTTTGCCCCTTCTCGTCACCTTGGTGTGGCCGGTCGCACGGGCGTTTGACCGCCACGAACAGTGCCGTGTATACTACATCGGTAGAGCGCATCGTGGTGCAAGACTGGTGGGATGGACTCCCGAGCGCGTGGGGCATTGATATCGGCGCGCCCGTCTCATAGATTCCGCATAAGCGGAAGGAACAATATGCGCGATGGGCTGTTCGTTAAACGGAATGAGCTCGCAGGCAGCGATAATCGCTGGGCCGGCCCCGAAGGTGGTTGGTTCCGGGGAAGGCGCTCTGCCGGGGCAGCTGGCCAGGCCGGCTGTCGTTGGGGCTGAGCATGTGCTTTCCCGGGAGGGCGCGCTCGTCAGCAAGGCGCAGAGCGGGGACGTAGATGCCTTCGCTCACCTGGTGGACGAGCACCAGAACACTATCTTCGGCATCATCTACCGCATGTGCGGCGGAGGCGAGGACCTCCAGGATCTGGGGCAAGAGGTCTTCGTTCGTGCCTTTCAGGCCATCGCCAAGTTTCAGTATCGCGATCCGGCCAGCTTCCGCACCTGGCTGTGTCGCATCGCTGTCAACGTCTGTATAAATGAGCTGCGTCGCCGGCGGCGCCGCAGCCGGGTCGAGGCATCGTCGCTGGACGAGATGGTGCAGACCGAGAACGGGGAGGTCGAGCGGCTGATCCCCGATGACTCGCAGGCGCCGCACGCTGTGGCGGAACAGAACGAGCTGCAGCAGCTTGTCCATTCCGTGTTGGACCAGCTTTCGCCGCATCACCGGGCTGTGCTGATCATGGTGGACATCGAGGGGCTCAGCTACGAGGAAGCGGCGCAGGCCATGAGCTGTTCGCTTGGCACGCTGAAGTCGCGCCTATCGCGGGCGCGTGCCGCCTTTAAGTCGAAGTATCAGCAGTATCGTCTCGGTGGGCCGCTGGATACGGCCGGAAGCGCCGGCCCGCAGGAGTCAGCATAGTCAGGGCCCAGGAGGATCATCATGCGCTGCCGAAAGGTGCAAAAGCTGCTGTCCCTGTATGGGGACGGCAAGCTGCCACGGCGGACGGCGGAGGGTATCGAGAGGCATTTGGCCGACTGCACCGAGTGCCGGTGCGAGGCCGCCGAGCTGGACGAGGCGTTGAGCGCTCTGCGCGGAGTGCCGCGCCTGCGTCCGGCACCGGCGTTCAAACGCGCCGTCATCGCCGCCGTTCGGCGCGAGGCTGTACAAACGCGCCAGGGCGCTTGGGAGTGGGTGCTGGTGCGGCAGCCAGCGCTGGCCACAGTTGCCCTGACGGCCTGCGTGCTTCTGGGTGCCGTCGCCATCTGGACGCACGGCAGGCAGGCGCCACTGATAACGCCTGTTCGGGAGATGATTGCCCAGAGCCCGGCGGAGCCCGCGGAGATGCCGGTAGCCGCTGAGGAGAGTCGCCCGACACCCGTCCCAGGACCGAAGGTTGTCCGACCGCACGCGCGGGCCAGGCCGGTGCGAGTGGCGATGGGACGTCGGCATGTGCGGCGAGCGCGAGCAGCGCCGCCTCCGCCGGCCGCGACGGTTGAAAACGAAGTTGAGCCTGAGGTGGTTGACGAGGAGCGGACACAGGAACCGCCGCTCGAATTGGACGTCAGCTCAGGGGCGCTCATCCGAGCGGTGGTGTGGGGTGCGCTGTCCGCCGATGTGGCGAGCGAGGGCGAGGAGAGCGGGGGCGTTTCAGGATTCGCGTCCTGGACTGCCAACAGCATATTGGGCGGCGACATATTGAGCACAGAATCCGCACCTGGGCCGATCATCGCGGAGGGATCTGCTTCGGAGGCGCCGGGGGGCACTGAGGTGACACACCTCTAGGCACTGCGAGGCACGCGCGCACGATATCGCACAGAGAGCAGGCAGGCCGCGAGGGAGGCCGGAGAGGTCGAGTGACACAGATTCACGTTATCAGAAGTGAGCCGGGGCCGGGCTCCACGCCTGGCCCTTTTCGCTCTGAGGACGGCGGGTTCCATGCGTTCTCGCGCCGATTCCGCCGGCTCGCGGTGGTCGCAGGCGCTGTAGCGCTTGTATGTGTGCTTCCACCGCAGGCATACGCTGAGCCCCCACCGGCCAGTGCGACGACGTCTGAGGCGCCGTCAGCGAAGCTCATCGCGAAAGCACGGCCCGAGAGGCTCGGCAAGCTTTACATCTACATCCAGAAGAAGTACCCCGACCTGTCCCAGGAAGCCGTTGACCTGATCGACCGAAAGTATCCGGAATTCTGGACGGTTGTGAAAGCACGAATCGATCAGCTTGCGGCCGGCGAGCATCCGCAGCTCCTGGCAGATATCCGAGAGCAGACGCTCGCCATCCTGGAGCGCGAAAGGCCCGAACTTCAGCGCGCCGTCATTGACCTCATCAACCTCCGATACCCCCTGCTGCAGTACGAGATCGCGGAGATCATTAGGCAGAATCCGGATTCGGACCCCCAGCCGCAGATAGCGAAGCTGCTGCGCGATAGGTACCCATTGCTCCTGGCCGACATTTTCGACGAAGTAATAGTGAAGCATCCGAGAGTGCTGTCGCAGATCGTCAATGCCGTTGCGGCCAGGGTGCCGCCGCTGATGACCGATGTGATGAAGCAAGTGCAGAAGCAATTCCCGCGGCTGCCGAGAGACATCTTCCAGATGGCCATGAAGAAGCATCCCGACCTCATCGAGGCGGCCAATAAGATCCTGCGCGGCGAGCCGCTCGAAGAA
>Ga0209979_1003898_pt1 | contig 12755 bp, 11 predicted proteins | sample AnhtaG_FD_183114 | JGI IMG/M metagenome (GOLD analysis project Ga0209979, IMG submission 183114) | Deep subsurface microbial communities from Anholt, Denmark to uncover new lineages of life (NeLLi) - Anholt_01485 metaG (SPAdes) (version 2) | ecosystem: Environmental > Aquatic > Marine > Oceanic...
TATATTCCAATCCCAGGCTGAATCTGGTTACATCTTCCCATTCAAAGGGAACCTTATATTCAACTTCATTCCCAAAGGGGTCTATACCTTTTTCCTCGAATTTCAGTTCTTTTAGGCGTGACCAGGTAGTAAAGTTGACATCTAAGGTTAAGGTAAGGTTGGAATAAGGCATAACGGCAACCCCAACTCCAAAATCGGCTGGCAATTTGAATTTGACCTCAGATTCCAGGGTCGAGCTCAAGGTAAAACCTCTCAGATGTTCTGCGGCAACCGAATCTTCTGGTTCAATTAAATTGGCTATAGTAGAATCATTTGGCAGATATGCTGTAACCTCTCTTTTGCCGGATAAATCTAAGGTTATCGGGCTTCTGACAGAAATACCTATTTGAAACTTAGGAGAAACCTTTAATAATAAACCGAGATTAGCTCCAAATCCCCAGCCATCCCCTTCGAACATATTATCAACCGGGAAAAAGTCGTACGGTCTGTTGTTATAAGGGTAAGGGAAGTCTGTAGGGACTAAATCTACCCTTCTTAAGGTTAAATCTCCCTTCTGAATACTTATCCCCGCACCAAAGGAGAGCTTTCCTTCCATAAACTGTTTGGCTACACTGGGATGGAAGTCCAGAACAATTATATCTGCTTCGTGGTCGAATTCCGGGAAGGGAATATTATTATTATAACCTGGTAGGGGTTCAAATAGATCCCATTTATAACAGCTGCGATAAGGGATAAAGAAAGCCAGGCCGGTTATAAAACCATTCAGCTCTGGGAATTTTAAAAATCCGCTGAAGCTGGGCAGGGAGAAATTTCTGTCATCCGGGTACCATTTCATACCATTTTTGTAACCAACATCCCATCCATTAAAGGTTACATCAGGCGTGAATTTGGGCCTGGGACTTAATACCATAAAGGAGAAATTAACCTCAGACCTGGCCTGAAAGGCAAGCCCAGCCGGGTTCCAGAATGAGGCGCTCCAGTCATCTGCCAGCCCGCGAAAAGCTCCTCCTAAACTAAGTGCTTTTGCCCCCACCCCTGAAGTGGTCAGTCCGAAGGAATAAGAATTATTTAAAGGATAGATTAGGAGGAAAAACAGGATAAAAATAACAATCAGGTTTTTAGTTGGCATCATCTGCTCCTTGAATTTAAAGGTTCAAGAGTAGTAAAAAAGTTGGAATCCCTTCACCTCCTTTTTATATATGACCCAAAAGACATTCTTTATATTCTCTCTACCTCAATAAAAAACTTTTGAGTTCTGAAATTACTATATAAACTTTTTGTTGTCAACTATTTTTTTGTGAATTTATTAACAAAATTAAAAAAATAAAATGGAATTAAAAGAAGGGTTACCTAATTGATTATCTTCAAAAAGGATAGAAAAGATAAGACAGGTAACAGAAAATGCTAAGATTCTTAAGCTAATATCACAAAAAACAAGTGTGGTGCTCTTATAACCTCAGCTTATGATGTCAAAAAGGATTAAACTTATCTATTTTGTCGACTATCAAATGATCGGATAAGATTTTAACTATTATACACTTCCCACCTTTAAAGGAATAGTTTTATTTTAGTTCTGGAAAATTTTTGAATCTTTCCCACATTTATGGCAAGAAATTTCAGTAACATATTTATTGGTATTAAGTTAACAGTTCCGTCAGGTCTAGACCTGACGGAAAAAACCTGGGTAGATATCTCCCCTTGTGGGAGAGGGTTAGGAAGAGGGTTAGGGAGAGGGGGTCACCCTCCCCTTACCCCTCCCATCAAGGGAGGGGCAATCTTTGTTTGTGCGGGAATTGAAATTCCCGCACGTAATTGCACAAAATGGTTCGGGTCGCCAGGATTCCCCCGCCTCTGGCGGGGGAAAAATCCAATTCCCGTCCTAACCTAAAGGGACTTCAAACAATCTACTTGACTTCTTTCTACGATTACTTAAATTTCTGAAAAATGTGAAGTCTTTTTAATATGCCCTTAAAAGAAATCTTCAACTGGATTTCCTCGCAACTTCATATCCTCAAAAATATCCTGTTTTTCTTAGCCCCGGCAATACCGATGACTATCAAGCTGACCTTGGTTGCCTTCAGCTTTGCCTTATTATTGGGACTTTTTGTGGGGATAGCCCGACTTTCGCAAAAAAACTTAATAAAATCTCTATCTAAAATCTATGTGGATGTGTTAAGGGGAATCCCGCTTTTAGTGCAGATCTTCTTTATCTATTTTGGCCTGGGCAAGATCTTAAATTTAGACCGATTTTTAGCCGGGGTCATCGCCATCGGAATCTGCTATTCAGCCTATTTAGCGGAGATAATAAGATCTGGCATTCAGGCAATCCATAAAGGTCAATATCAGGCCGCTTTGTCTTTGGGAATGACTCCTTATCAGACTATGAGGTATGTGATCTTGCCTCAATCTTTCAGGATCATAATCCCGCCGGTAGCTAATGAGTTCATCGCTTCCCTGAAAGATAGTTCCTTGGTCTCCATAATAGGCTTAAGGGAGTTAACCCGTGCCGGCAGGGAATATTACTCCCAGTATTTTGTAGATTTTCAGACCTGGTTAGTGGTTGGCATAATCTATTTAGGGATGACCTTAAGTCTATCCAGATTAGTCTCCTACCTGGAGAAAAAATTCAAAGTGCACGGTTATGGAATTCAGCATTGATTTTTCTATATGTTTTGGAGTGCAAGCCTTTCCTACGGATCCGCTTCTCGGACAGGTTTGCCAAAACTCCCTTATTTTCAATCCATTTAAGGCGGAAAGATAAAGCTAAAGTCACCAGTCCGCCTTAAGCGGATTAAGACTTTATACTCCAGTTATTTATGATTATCCAGACTAAAGAAATCAGTAAAAAATTCGACGAACTTATCGCCCTGGATAATGTTACCTTTGGGGTTGAAAAAGGTGAGATGGTGGTGATAATTGGACCCTCAGGCTCTGGCAAAAGCACATTGCTTCGCTGTCTGAATGGCTTGGAGAAGGTAGATTGCGGGGAGATTATAATAGATGGAATAAAATTAGATAAGGATAAAAAGAGCATCCATAAGGTCAGAGAGGAGATCGGGATGGTCTTTCAAGAGTTCAACCTTTTCCCTCATCTTTCAGTCCTGGGAAACCTTCATTTAGCTCAGAGAATAGTTCGTAAAAGGGATGAACCTACCTCTGAAAAGATATCCTTTGAGCTTTTAAAAAAAGTGGGACTTTTAGATAAGAGGGATTCTTTCCCCAATCAGCTTTCCGGTGGACAAAAGCAGAGGGTAGCCATAGCCCGAGCCTTAGCCATGAACCCCAAGATAATGCTTTTTGATGAGCCAACCTCAGCCTTAGATCCGGAGATGATCGGCGAGGTCTTGGAAGTTATGAAGAATTTAGCCAAAGAAGGGATGACTATGTTGGTAGTAACTCATGAGATCGGCTTTGCCAGGGAGGTAGCTAATAGGATTATCTTCATGGATCAGGGAAAGATCATAGAAGAAGGAAAAACGGAAGATATTTTAAATTCACCGCAAAATCCGCGCACTGTTGCTTTTTTGAGTAAGGTTTTGAAATAGATTTTTGACAGTATATTCGTAACCATATTAGCTTTTTAGTGGATTGATTAAGAGTTATTTTTATTCTCTAATTCTCAGTGCCAAGAGCCGTAACTCTTATTCCTCCAGTTAATTAAAGAAACCCCAACTCCTTCGTAGTTAATAATTACTTCCTGACCATATTTCTTCAAAAGCTCAATTGCATCATCAAAATCTTCTTCTTTCTCATACAAGAAATATTTAGCTGGCAAATCGTAATAATGCCCCATACTCGAAGTAGGATAAGGAATTATACCTGAATCAGGAAATTGAAATTCTACAATATTTAAATTACTCTGTAAACTGTCGAGAAAATCGTCACAGATCCACATTGTCTCTGTGGTTGTTCCGCAGAGATAGGCAAACGACATGGGTGGATACCGCCAGACAAGAGGAAACTCTACCCGGGTGAAATTTGAATCTTTTCCAACAATCTCTATAGATGAATTAGAAATTATCACTTTATAGAGATCAATAACACCCCAATAGGAAAATTTGAGCGAATATTCTCCTTTAGGAAGATCTAAGAAAGTTTCATATCTTGCTGGTCCAAGAGCAGTTAAACATACATTAGCGATATATACTCCCGAAACAACTACCGAAATCTCCTTACCCAAATTCAAAACCCTAGTGATTATAGAATAATTACAACAGGGATAGATTTTTTCAGTGCGCATAGATAAGAGTATTTTGGGTTTACTAACTATTTTATAGTTCTCATATCCCTCTGTCAAACTAAAAATGATTTTTCCTTCTAACGGTAGAAATTCGGAATTTGTAGGCTTATCTACTTTACAACTCAAAAAAATAGTCAGAAAAAATATGAACGCACAGACACCTAATACCTTGAGTTTTAGAGATTTTCTCATCCTTTTCCTACCTTTTACTCTCAAGAATACTCTGAGACAGCCACTGAGCACAAATAATACTTTTCTCTGAGAATCTAATTAATTATAAAATCTTTTAATTAATCTGTCAAGACCTTTTTATAACTAATTTATTCCAGAACACCAACAAAAAAGCCTCCTGCGGAGGCTTTTTAAAAAATAACCTGAGGCCATTGTTTTATTCTACAGGTGGTAACTCCTCAAGCAAAGGAGGAAGCTCCTCTAATGGAGCTATCGGTTCTAACTCTTCAAATAAAGGGAAAAGCTCCTCCTCTAATAAAACCAGCTCCGGTTCTAAGGGTAGTTCTTCTGACAGTAAAGGCAGTTCTCCGAATTTATCAGGAAGCAAAGGCAGAGAGGTTTCACCAGAAATTGGTCTCATCCTGTGCATACCCTTTCTATGGGTTCTCCCTTCTTTTCCTTTCATCTTCCTTTCCATTAACCTTTTATCCATCATGCGATGCATCCTTCTTTCCCTTAAACTCTGTAGCTGCTCCTTAGTCAGAATTTCCCTTAATTCCATTTTCCTTTCGACTTTAACCTTCTGCAGTTTGGTTCTTAAGTCCCCGATCTCCTCTACCTTCCTGTTGATACTGGATTTATCCAGCTTATCATTTTGCATAAGCTCTCTTAGCTCTAATTGAGCAATTCTCAGATCTGATTTGAGCCTGATCTCATCCTTTCTCCCCTCCAGAGTTAAACTCCTGATCTTCTCCTTTTGTTCTGCTGAAAGATTTATACCTGGTTTGAAAGGCCTTTCCTTTTGCATAGTCTGTGAAAAGACTGAACCGGAGCAAAGAAGAAACAAAGCCAGGAAAGAAATCAAGAATAGGGTTAGCTTCTTATGGGTTATCATCTCGTTTCACCTCCTCTCATTATATTTTGTTATTATTATTCTTCAAATCCTCTTTTACCTCTATATTTGCGAATCATCTCCATCATCCTTTTTTCAAACCTTTCCTCAAAGAGCAAAAGTCTTGCCTGTTGCTCCAAGGTTAAAACCTCTTTTGCCCGTGCTCTAAATTTTTCTTGGGCTTCCTCCAGCTTTGATTTCTCCATTTTCAATTGATCGAAGACCTCTGCAATCCTTTTCTTCTTGACTTTTTGCTCCTCTCCTAAAGCTAACTCCAGTTCCTCGAGAAGGTCTTCTCTTTTTACCCTGAAGACCTTGTGTGCCTTTTGCACCTCTCTCCAGGCAGGTAAAAACTTATCCGATTGCTCAGAAGACAAATCCAGAACCTCTAACATCTTCCACATCTTCAGAGTTTCAATCTCCTCCCTGAGCCTTTCCCTTCTTCTCTCCTCAGGAAAAGCCCCACCCGGAGGTCTTTGGGCATAGAGAATCTGAACAGTCAAAAGAAAACTGAAAGCCAAAAACAGCATCCCCAAAGATTTAATCTTTCTCATAAGATCTCCTTTTTAAATTTTATCTTTTCTAAGTTTTTCTTTAAATTTTTTAGTTCTTCCAAATCCAGCTCCCTGAATGCTTCTTCTCTTCCAGCTCTCTCCCAGTAATCCTCCTCTAATTCCTCCTCCAGCACAGTTAATTTCTTTTTCTCAGTGTCTGTGAAGAGAAAAGCATATGAGCCATCATATCCCTCAGTATAAATAAACTTTTCTATACTCTCATCCTCTGTTGGAATTAAATATGTATAGGTCTCCTCACCAGCTTTAAAAATAACTTTTTGGTCTATCCTGAATAGGAAAATTCCCAGGATTATAACAAATAAGAAGGTGATAAAAGCACCTGCAATTTTCCACTTTGGAAATATCTCAACTGCTGTTTCTTTTCCCTTGTCAATCTTTGACCTGACCCCGGAAACAAAATTAGTCCGGTAGAGCTCCTCCGCTTCAAAAGGGCTTTCCGTTTTGAGAAGTTCAAAGGTTGATTTGATCTTTTGAAACTCCTTCTGGCAGTTAGAACAGGTCTCTAAATGAGCTTGAATCAGCTTTCTCTCCTCCGGTGAGAGAGAATTCTCATAATAATCCACTAACTTAAGTTTTATCTTTTTACATCCCATCTTTATTCCTCATTCTATTCTACAAAATGAGCTAAAGATTTTTTTAGCTTTTTTATAGCCTGAAAATAGTTGGCTTTAATAGTGCCTTCGCTTTTATCCATAACTTTAGCGATCTCCGAATGAGGCAATTCCTGATAATGTCTCAAAACAAAGACAGCCCTCTGTTTTTTGGGCAGATTTGAAACCGCCCGATCGATGGCCTTGTCCAGCTCCTTTTTTTCAAAATCCTTAAGCGGAGAGGAAGAAGAGATAACCGGTTGAACCAAATCCGGAAGAGAGATAAAGGACCTGAATTTGTCTCTTTGAGTAAAATTCAAACAGAGATTAACCGCTATCCGGTGAAGCCAGGTGGAGAAGCTGGACTGGCCTCTAAAATCTTTTAAAGAATGATATACCTTCACAAAGACCTCCTGAGTTAAATCCATAGCATCCTCCTTATTGCGTACCATTCGCAGAACCAGATTGAAAATTTTTTTCTTGTAAAGATTGACCAGTTCATTGAAAGCTTTCTCCTCTCCTTGTTTAAACCTCTGAATCAACTCCTGAGTTTTTTCCTCATTCATCTCTTAGCTTTCTATATATTTTGACACTAAAAAACCTTAAAAGTTTAATCAAATAATAAAGGGCAAACCAAGTTTGCCCTTGCTCTTCTCAGAACTGTCCACTGACCACTCGAAACTGTATTTTTCAGTCCCTTTTACTTTTTATCAAAACCTTTGAATAAAAGGGGAGATTGTCCAGAACCTTACCTGTGCCCCGGGCCACACAGGTCAAAGGGTCCTCCGCTACGATCACCGGAAGATTGGTCTCATGTCTTAGCCTTTTATCCAGACCCTTAAGCAAAGCTCCTCCTCCGGTAATGATTATTCCACGGTCTAAAATATCTGCGGATAATTCCGGCGGAGTCTGTTCTAAGGCTTGTCTTACCGCTTCAACTATAGATTCTATCGGCTCACTTAAGGCCTCCCTTATCTGAACTGAGCTGATCTTTATAGTCTTGGGTATTCCAGCAATTAAATCCCTCCCTTTTATCTCCATCACCTCTTCATTCTCTAAGGGGAAAGCTGAGCCAATCTTGATCTTGATCTCCTCAGCCGTCCTCTCCCCGATCAAAAGGCTATAATTCTTCTTAAGGTAAAGGACTATACCTTCATCCATCTCAGTCCCGCCAATCCGGATGGAGATATTGTTGACTATCCCGTTTAAAGCGATAACTGCAATCTCAGAGGTCCCTCCCCCTATGTCGATAACCATACTTCCGGTAGGCTGGTCCACTGGCAACCCCACCCCTATGGCTGCTGCCATCGGCTCCTGGATTAAAAAGACCTCCCTGGCACCTGCATTCTCAGCTGAATCCCTTACTGCCCTTTTCTCCACTTCGGTGATCCCGGAGGGAACTGAGATTACTATTCGAGGCTTCATCAGGTAGCGATGCCTGACCACCCTTTTGATAAAATCTGAAAGGAGCTTTTCAGTGGTCTCGAAATCTGCGATCACCCCATCCTTTAGCGGTTTTATAGCCTCTATCTCTCCAGGGGTTCGGCCTATCATCTCCTTGGCAGCTGCTCCCACTGCTAAGACCTTTTTGGTAGCTACCTCCACTGCCACCACAGAAGGTTCATTTAACACAATCCCCTCACCCCGAACATAGACTAAAGTATTGGCTGTGCCTAAATCTATTCCTATATCATTGGATATAAAATCAAAAAATCCCATTCCTCCTCCTCAAGGGAAATTTTCAAATTTATTCCTCTTTCTCCTCTCCTAAATATATATATCGACGAATTAAAGGAACCCAATCGCTCCATTTTTTGCCTTCCCGACCTTGACGGATCTCCCGATTGATGATGTCCGAAAATGCTCCTGCTTTGGCATCCATCTCATCTGCATAGTGCAAGATAATAGCCTCCAGGGTCTGAGGCACAACCGGGGAGGCTAGTTCTAACTCCCCCTGGTGCGAAAGCATCAAATGTCTAAGCTTGAGTGCTAACCTATCCGGGAAACCATCAATTTTTTTGATCTTTTGGGTAACAAGCTCATCCCCGGAGACTATATGTCCCAGAAGCCTGCCCTCATCCGTATAATCTATGAAACCGCTGATTGAATAAGTGTAGATCTTGCCAATATCATGTAGCAAGGCTCCAGTGATGAGTAAGTCCCTATCCACTAACTCATACAAATCCGCCGCCTTTTCGCAGAACTCTACCACCTTTAAGGTATGTTCTAAGAGCCCTCCTATATAGGAATGATGCCATAGCTTTCCGCCTGGGGCATATTTAATTTTTCCTTTTATCTTTTCATCCTCTAAAATCGAGCTCAAAAGCTTCTTGAGATAAGGGTTTTTAATGCTTTCTGCTTTCTTCTTAAACCCCTCTAAGAGCAAGTCTAAATCAACCTGTGACTTAGGCAAAAAATCTTTGGGGTCCCTCTCCTCTTCCTCAGCCTTCCTTAGCTTCTCGATTTTTATCTCTAAACCCTCTTTATAAGTTATAGCTATACCTTTAACCTTAACTATCTCCCCGATTCCAACCTCAGAATAAGATTCCTCCGCCTTCTCCCACAACACCGCACCTATCCTCCCAGAAGGGTCTCCCAATTCTAACTTCAGATATTTCTGCCCATTATATTCCTTAAGCTCTTTTTTCCTCAAGACGAAGAAATCAACTACCTCTGTCCCGGGCTTTAGATCTTTGATCCAGATATTTTTCATCACCTAAAATTTTTTCCAAATAATATCAAAATCCTTACGCAAAAGTCAAGTAGAAAATAGTTGTTAAAAAAATCATAAGGGATTATATTAAAAAAGAGAAACTTAAAAGCAGTTTAACTGATGCTTGTAATCTACCGCTATATTTTAAAAGAACATATTGGCCCTTTTTTCTTCGGCTTGGCTACCATCACTTTTGTGCTGATTATGGATTTCCTATTAGAACTGCTTAACCTTATCATAGGGAAAGGGGTAAGCTTTTTAACTGTACTACAGGTCTTCGTTTTAAATTTAGCCTGGATGTTAGCCCTGTCCATACCTATGGCTGTCTTCGTCTCCACCCTTATGGCTTTTGGAAGGCTCTCTCAGGATAATGAGATCACCGCTTTGAAAGCCTCAGGAGTAAGCCTTTATCAAATCGTCTCTTTTCCTCTGCTTTTCTCTTTTATTTTAGCTTTCGGCTTGATCCTTTTCAACGATAAAGTCCTGCCAGAAGCTAACCATAAGGCACGGATACTTATGTCAGACCTACATCAGAAAAAACCGACCCTGAGCTTGAAAGAGAACCTCTTTATGGACGATATCCCCGGATATCATCTGCTGATCAAAAAAGTTAACCCCAAGACTAATGAGGTCTCAGGGATTACCATATATGAGAAGAAAGAAGGTCCTTTTCCTCGAACTATCTTAGCCCAGAAGGGGAAAATAGAGTTCTCCGAGGATGGAAACACCTTGATCTTCCATCTGGAAAAGGGTGAGGTGCATGAGGCTGACGAAAAAGAGCCGGGCCGCTATCGCCTTATAAGTTTTGAAAAGCAGACCCTTTATATCCCGGAGGTGGGGGATAGGCTAATCCGAAGCAGCTCTGATTATCGAACTGACCGGGAGATGAACATTAAGATGATGCTGGATAAGGTTAAAAGGATAGAGGATAATATAGAAACAGGGAAGGAAAATCTAAATAACTTGGCAGAACAAAGACTATCTGAAGTCTTTGAAAATAAAACTTCATCAAACGATACCCTTAAAACCGAAAAGGATTTATTAGCCCACCTTTTCTTCACCAACCAGAAACATTTTTTCCAACTTCAGATGGAAAACCAGAACCTTTCTTTCCAGAAAAGGGATAAAAATTCGTATCTGGTGGAGGTGCATAAAAAATATTCTCTCCCCTTTGCCTGTGTAGTCTTCATTTTGATAGGTGCTCCCCTGGGGATTATGGCACGCCGGGGGAATATGGCAGTGGGTCTGGGGGTATCTTTGGGATTTTTTCTTTTATACTGGGCTTTCCTTATCGGAGGTGAGGAGCTGGCTGACCGGATGTACATCCCGGCTTTCTGGGCGATGTGGTCACCCAATATTCTCTTGGCTTTATCCGGAGGATATATCCTGATAAGAGCAACTAAAGAGACCACCTTCATCTCCTGGAAATGGACCGAAAAACTTATCCCCAGAAGATTCAGAAAAACTTTGCTGGGGACAGATTCTTAGTGTGTTTTTCTTAAATGAGACCTCTGAACAATTTTTTTAAGGAAGAAACTTGGAGTGTAAACCTTTCCTACGGATCCGCTTTCTCGGACAGGTTTACCAGAAAGAATTCTCTTAATTTTCAACAGATAATACAGTAAAGCTAAAGTCTCAAGACCTTGACGGCTTTACACTCCAGCATATCTTTGCTATGCAGATTTTAGATCGATACCTTTTAAAACAGTTTCTCTCAGTCCTTCTTTTTGCCCTTCTCTCTTTCTGGATCATATTCTTAATAGTTGACTTGGTGGAACATCTCGACACTTTCGTAGATAGAAAAGCAACCTTAAGTTCAGTCATAAGATATTATCTTTTTTATTCGCCTTATATCTTGGTTCTGATTTCTCCGGTGGCTATGCTTCTATCCTCCCTTTTCTCCCTGGGACTTTTAGCTCGACAAAATGAGCTTTTAGCTATGAAATCCTCAGGCATAAGCCTTTATCGAATTCTTTTCCCCCTTTTAGGATTAGCCCTGGGTGTAAGTTTTTTAGTAATGCTGGCCGGGAATCTTTTAATCCCCTATACTAACCAGTTAAGGCTAAAAGTCCGTTACCAGGAGATAGAAAAGAAAATTAAACCTAAGGATATTTCTTTCAATAATATCTATCTGCAGACCGAAAATGAGCAGATCCTTTATCTGAACCATTATAATAGCCAAGAAAAAGAAGGTTCCGGAGTATTATTTCAAACCTTTAAGCATAACCGGATAAAAGAGGAGATCCGCGCAGAAAAAATCCAGTGGGCAGGGAATGGCTGGTTATTTTTCAAGGGAAGCCGCCGTATTTTCTCAGATTCCTCCTTTTCTACTGAAAGATATGAGCCTTTTGAGCGTATTTTACGGCTGGATTTAAAGCTCAAGCCAGAAGCCTTGACTAAGGAGCAAAAAATCCCGGAGGAGATGAGCTATCAGGAGCTGAAAAACTATGTTGACTTAAAGCAAAAGACCGGACAGGATACAGCTATGGAGAAGACCGATTTATATATGAAGATCTCCTTCCCTTTAGCTAATCTGATCATAGTTCTTTTCGGGTGCACCCTGGCAACCAGCCCGCGCCGCTCAGGCTTAGCCTTGAGCTTCGCTATCAGCTTAGGGATAAGCTTTGTCTATTATACCTTCTTGAGGCTTGGCCAGTCCTTTGGCTACTCCCACAAACTCTCACCCCTTTTAGCCGCCTGGATAGCCAATCTCATCTTCGCAATTATAGGGATAGTGCTTTTGATCAAGGCGAAGAAATAAAAAAGAGCTTCGTAGTGCGACCCTTTCAGGATCGCTTTTTTAAACCGTAGCGTCCGACGATTCTGTGCGAATGTGCAGATGCACCTTGAGGCATCTTGAGATCGGACGAAAAAACCGCCCGACACAAAGGTCGGGCGCTACGAAAAATTTCCTTTGATCAACATCCGATATTCGCTTCCCGTTATTCGACATTTGTCAATTGATACTCTATTTCCGTACGGGAATTCCCCCGCTTTTGGCGGGGTCTTGACGACAATTCCCTCACTAACGAGAGAAGTAAATTTGTAGAACCAGTTTGGATTCGATAAATCGAACCCCTACCTTTAACCGGTCATTGCGAGCGATCCGCCTCTGGCGGAGAGCGAAGCAATCTGTTCACTTTATTGAGATTTTAATTGCTCTTCGTTGGTGTCCTCACCAACGAAGAAAAGGTCGTCCAAAGGACGACCAGCGGAGGCTTTTTTGTCATTCTGGGCATAATGCTCAAAAGGTATTGCTTTTTTTACCGAGGACAGAGGTGTAGATACCATGTGAAATATGAATCACGGTGTTGTTTAACCAGACCTCGGTGCTGACGATATTTTTGTTTCAAACGTGCAAAGTATCCTTCAAGTGCATTGGTGCATTTTGGGATATTGGGATCATCCAGGTAATGGAATATGTCAGGTAATGCAGAAAGCAACATACTCCGGGCCCGTTTTAAATCGCTGAGGACCCATCCCGTCTCGGGTAAAGATGCAATGCGATATCCATACTTTTGTTCCCACTCATTCACCCGTGCCAGGAACCGATCACGGTCAACTGGGGTGTGGA
>Ga0209979_1003899_pt1 | contig 12754 bp, 8 predicted proteins | sample AnhtaG_FD_183114 | JGI IMG/M metagenome (GOLD analysis project Ga0209979, IMG submission 183114) | Deep subsurface microbial communities from Anholt, Denmark to uncover new lineages of life (NeLLi) - Anholt_01485 metaG (SPAdes) (version 2) | ecosystem: Environmental > Aquatic > Marine > Oceanic >...
TAAAAAGACATCAAATTGAGATAGACATAGTTAAGGTTAGTCCTAAAAGTTTTCAATCAGTTTTTTGTATAATGCAAAAATTAGAATGAGTCTTGATTTTATAAGATTCAAATTATGTTTGGTTTTTAAAAAAAATATGTTATGAATTTGTTTATTTCAAATAATCTAAAGCAGTAAGTGCGTAAATTTTCGTAGCATTAATTAAATCTTCGATATATACAAATTCATCTTGGGCGTGGTAATTATTATCTCCTCGCATAGTTCCAATTACTAAAGTATCTATCCCGTTTCTCTTAAAGTGATGGGCATCGGTTGAAGCTATAAACAGCTTAAAATCACGCTCTTCATTAAAAATTGAGGTGTAAGCTTTTTTCACACTAGCTGCAAATTCAGAGTTAGTGTCTGCTATTAACGGTTCCACAAAAACTGGTGTTTGAACGAGTAGATCTAATTCAGGGTTTTTCCTTTTATATTCATCAATAAAGGTTAAAATTTTTGTTTTTATGACCCCTAAATCCATTTCAGGAATAATATTAACGAGGCAATGCAAAGTACAGCTATCTGGTACGGAGGTATGCGATACTCCTCCATCCATTTTTGTAATCGTTACAGAACCTACTTTGGATGGCATACCAGGGGCTATTGGATATTTAGTTTCAGTTCTTTCTAATTCTTCTTGTAAATTCATTAGAAAATCGATAATTGGGATCATCTTATGAATTGCGTTTGTTCCTGAGTATTGGTTTCGGTTTGGAGGATTTAAGTCGGGATAAGCCATGCTGTGGCGGCGAACTCCCTTTATAGTAAAACTAACTTGGAGAGTCCCCCCTACATAGGCTACGGGATTATAACGGGGGCCGTCTCCTACTAAACAAGCATCACCTTTTACAATTTTATCGTTAGCAAGATACTCTGCGCCTCCTAATCCTGCTATTTCCTCGTTAACTACGGCAGTTATAACCAATCTACCGTTTAGCTCAATTCCTGCATCTAAAAGAGCTTTTGCAGCAAAAATTTCAGCAGCGACACATGATTTATCGTCACATGCCCCTCTACCATAGATTTTATTTCCAATAATTTCCCCCGAATAGGGCCCTTTTGTCCATCCATCAAAAACTTGAACCGTATCCACGTGAGCATTAAATATTAATGATCGGCCACCTTCTTTACCCATTTCGCCGATAACATTGTTTCTTTTGACTTTATTGCCTATTCCAAACTCACTCATTTTCGATGATACAAATTTCGATATTGGTCTATATTTTCCCGGAGGAACTTCGGATGGAATTTGGATAATTTGCTGCAAAAATTTTACTATCTCGTCGTGCATTTCATCAATTTTTTGAAGCACATTTTTTTCTTTATTTTCCATAATAATAACTCTAAATCTATTCTAATATATAGTTTAATGTTAAGAAATATAAAACTAAAAAATTAAAAAACTAGCGAATACATAATTAATTATCTTTTTAATTAAAAAGAACGCGAATTAATAACGAAAGTGAAAATAAATGGTAAAACGAGTTGCAATTAACGGATTTGGTAGAATCGGCCGATTATTCTTTAGAGCTGCTTGGGGAAACCCTGAGATTGAAATTGTTTCAATCAACGATCTTTTTGAATCAAAATATTTAGCTTATGTATTGAAATACGATACAGTCCAAGGAAAATGGCCAGGAACAGTAGATTCTGAAGAGAAAGCTTTAATCGTTGACGGAAAAAGAATTCCAGTAACAGCAGAAAGAGATCCAGCGAATTTACCACACGCTAGCAACAATATAGATGTAGTTGTTGAATCCACAGGATTTTTTATAAAACGGGAAGGAGCTCAAAAACATCTAGATGCGGGAGCAAAAAAAGTTGTGATTAGTGCTCCAGCAACTAATCCGGATTTTACAGTGGTTCTTGGATGCAATGACGAAAAACTTACTGAAGAACACAAAATTATTTCAAACGCTTCATGTACTACGAACTGCCTTGCACCAATCGTGAAAGTTTTACACGATAACTACAAAATTAACAAAGGCATTATGACTACGATACACGGATATACAGGTCCACAAAAAACTGTCGATACAGCCGTAGCTGGAGCCCCGATCAAGATGATTAGAGGAAGAGCGGCAGCACAAAACATTATTCCAACGTCAACAGGCGCAGCAAAAGCTATAGGTTTGGTTTTTCCTGAATTAAATGGGAAAATAGACGGAATTGCTATGCGAGTTCCTGTTCCTGACGGTAGTTGTGTTGATTTGAAATGTATAGTAGAAAATCCACCAACAGTTGAAGACATTAATGCAAAAATGAAAGCTGCTTCTGAAACTTACCTAAAAGGGATACTAGAGTATACAGATGACCCAATAGTAAGTAGTGATATCATCGGAAATCCTGCAAGTTCAATTTATTGTTCCTTATGGACAAAAGTTATCGGTAATTTAGTCGCTGTCGTATCTTGGTACGATAATGAAATGGGATATTCAAACCGGATAGCAGATTTGATTGTTCAAAAATTATAGATTCTAAAAATTTTTATTTTTTTCTTTTCTTTCCATTTTTCTTTTTTAATTAAGTAGATTTAAGAGGAAATTAGAAAGAGAGAACTCGTACAAAATTTTACTGGTAAATTGGTTTTTTTACCTATTAAAAGCTCAAATATATATATATATACTTTGAAAGAAAATAGATTCAATAGGAATATTTTTATACAATTTTAGCGAAAAGAAAATGAGATCGTATACCAGAATAAAAACCATAATTCTTGTGGTTTTAGGACTTGGGTTCGTATTGGCCCCAACTATTGCTTATTTCGTTACTTTAGAAATTGGATATAGCGCGAAAAATTCGGAATATAATGATAACACGCCTTTAGATAGAGAAAGTCTGAAAATCTCAAAATCGTCAGGGAAAATTCACATCGATAATAATTGGACTGCTGTCAAGAGTGCGGGAATTTGTACGGGGAATGGCACATATTCTGAGCCTTATGTAATAGAAGATTTAGTAATAGATGCAGAAAGTTCGGGAAGCTGCATTTGGATTGAAAATTCGGATGTTTACTTTAGAATTGAAAATTGTACCCTTTCCAATTCAGAAAAGAGTTATCCATATGCCGGAATCCAGCTGGATAATGTTGATAATGGAAGGTTAATCGATAACAATTGTTCCTCTAATAACTATGGAATATATTTAGATACCAGCGATAATAATACCATCTCAGGAAACAACGCAAGCGATAATGCATATATTGGATTATATTTTTATTCAAGCTATAAGAATACCATCTCAGGAAACAACTTAAGCAATAATAATTACGGAATCTATTTGTCTTCGAGTGATTATAATACAATCTCAGGAAACAACGCAAATAACAATAATGATAGGGGGATATATACCTATTATTGTGATAATAACACCATTATAGGAAACACTATAAAAAATAGCGGAAATATTGGAATTTATTTATATCAAACCGATGACGACATTGTTACGGGAAATATCATAAATAATAGTAATGGAGATGGCATATACTACTATTATTGTGACAATATTACCACTAATGGAAATGATATAAATCATAACGGTGGGCATGGAATTTATTTTTATAGGACCGATAATAGCAATATTACCGGAAATATAATAAACAATAATACTGGAGATGGTATTCATTTTTACTACTATTATTATTATCGTAGTAGTAATAATGTTGTTTTAGGAAACAACATAAGCAATAATTATGGTGGAATATACTTATCTGGTGCTAATCATACCCTCTTGGGAAATAGAATGGTTGGATGTGGGCTAGTATTCGAGGGTTCACTTGAAGATATGAGGTCACACATTATAAACTCTTCTAACCTTGTGAACGATAAACCTTTATATTATTATGTTGATAAAGATAATTTAGGTTCAGACAATTTTACGAATGCAGGACAAATATCCTTGGTCAGTTGTGATAATTCATTAATATTCAATTTAACTATTTCTAACTGTTCAACAGGAATATCGTTGTACTATAGTAATAACAATAACATCTCGGAAAACATCGCAAGTAACAATCGTATTAATGGTATATCTCTATTATATAGCAATCATAATAATATTACAGGAAATACGGCAAATAGCAATAATTATGGATTGTATTTAGTAAGAAGTGATTATAATACCATATCGGGAAACACCGCAGAAAATCACAATTATGCGGGGATAGTATTAGAATTAAGTGATTTTAACAACATTACAGGAAATTATGCAAATAACAACAGTTATGATGGGTTTTATTTTGATTATAGTCATAATAACGATATCACAGGAAATTATGCAAATAACAACAGTTATGATGGGTTTTATTTTTATCAATGCGATAATAACGATCTTGTTGGAAATTATGCAAATAACAATGATGATGGAATAAATCTATATTATAGCTATGGGAATAAAATCTCAGACAACACCGTTAGTGATAATAATAATGGAATAAGGCTATATGTTAGTGATAGCAACACTATTCAACAAAATACGATTAGTAATAATTATTATGGCATCTATATTTACTTCTCTAAATGTAATACAATTTCGGATAATGATTTTAGTGGTAATACTGTAGATATTCAAGGTACGCAAGAAGAATGTAATCCATTACCTTTTGGAATGTTACTAATTATAGTGGCTTTTATTGTTACCATTGTTGTCATTGCTATAGTAGTGACTGGGGTAATAGCAAAGAAAAGAATCGAGATTAAGAAGTCAAGATTACCTAAGGATGAGGTAGCGCGATATAAAGTACTAAAAGAAAGAGAAAGGTATGAGCCTCCCGTTCGGGAATCACCCGTTGAAAGGAAACCCCTCCCCCCTAATGTGAGTAGATGTCCCTACTGTGGTACCCCTATGAATGATGATTGGGTATTCTGTAAAAAATGTGGATCGAAATCAGAAAAGAAGATGGGGTAATTTTAATATCTTGATAAGAATAATGAATAGTTTTTAACTTCTCTAATCAAGATTCTTGATATCAAAACAATTTATTTTTGTGTTTCTTTTTTTTTAGGTCTTATTCATAAACAGCCCCAGTAAAAATTAATTGATTCTGGAGAGGTTAGAATTCTTTCATCAGCGGATAAAAAGATATATGATCCGCTCACATCATAGAGATAACCACATCTTCCTATCGCTTCGTCCGTGTTTATCTTGCTGACAAAATAACTGTGAACGTAACTCGCACCTCTGAAACTTTCATGCCATGTAAGTTCGCAAGTAATACTACCCGTATAATTTAAAGTCAATATAACATCAATTGCAGTGATAACATCATGTTGGAAAGTCTCATTTCTTAAATTAAAGGGTAAAACGGTTACATTATAGAACACTTCGCTGAAGCTATGTCCAGATACATTTACCATAGGAATGATTATCGAGTTGTTGTTAAAGGTAAAACGATCAACTTCCTCTCTAAAGGTTGAGTAAGCATTTTGAACATAGGAAGAACTTTCTTGATACATTATAATGTATGTTCCTGGCTTCCATGGATAGTGATCAATTCTCTCAACATTTTTTTCGGGATATCCGCCACTATAATATATGTTGTACCACCAATTGGTTTCTCCGTTTAAAGAATCAATTACATGCGTATCCATGCTAGTATTGAAGTGGTAAGTCAAGTCGATCTCTCCTTTCGAATCAAGGTACAGAAGTATGTCAAACACGGAGAAAGACCCATTTTGGAAAAGGTCTGGACGAGCGGTCTCTACTTCAGTAGGATTATAATCGTAAATTCTTCCATCAATTCTAACTTGATTATCTACTAAACCAGGAGGTAAATCTATTACAAATGTTATGAGTGACAAAGATATGATAAGAAAAATAAGAGATAAATTAACACTCCAATGAGTGATCTTTTTTCTGGTCAGAAAGAATCTAGCCCCTATTCCAATATGAATTATCATAAATAAGGAAAGAATTATATCAAAATCTACATGCAGAGTAAAATCGAGAAAATTACCAAAAATAGCAAAAAACCAGGGGTAGTAGCTTAACCCAGATAAACTTATAAGAATACCAAGGATAATTATGCCCCATTTAGTAATTCGCTGTATCAATCTCAAAGAGCTCGTGCCTGACGTTCTTTCGTTCTTTAATCCTTTGATTATCCTTCGAAGATTAAGTTTTAAATACATAATTGAAAAAATAAAATGGATCAAGAGTAATCCCGGGAAAATCCATCCAGTTACTCCGTGGAGGAAAAGAACAAAGTCATAGTCAGGAAACCATCGCCGCGTAGCAGCGTAACCTAAAAGGATGGTGATGAGTGCAAATAAGGTTATTAACCATGATGTCGCTCTGTGTATTTTTAAACCTCTTACCCACATCCTAATATTCCTCTTATAAAAGAAAAAGGCAATTGTTATATAAAATTTTACATCCAAAATTATAAGCTTGGAATGAAATAGTAAAAAATTTAACAAATTCTAATTATTCATATTCATGGATTTAGATTCTGCGAATGAAATTACACTGAATAATCAAATACTATTCAATTCATATTTTCAGAAATTTCCTCCTGTAACATCCGAATTTACTTTTACGAACCTATACATGTGGAGGAATTTTTATGGTTTTAGCTTTATGGAGTGGAAAGAACATCTAATACTCTTTTCGCGAGGCATTTTCAAGAAAAAAAAAGAGCCCGCATCGGGAAACAAAAATTCTTTGTATTTTTTTCCACCAGTGGGACCTAACCCTACAGAAATCATCATTTCTCTATTTAAGGAACTTAAAGATTTGGAGTTTCATAGAGTTTCTGAAGTAATAACAAATTCTATTCAAAACAGCGCTGATTATCAATCGTTAAATCTACAAATATTGGAAGATAGAGATAATTGGGATTATGTGTATGAAACAGAAAACCTTAGATCTTTAGCAGGAAATAGGTATCGTCAAAATAGAAGGTGGCTAAACAAGTTTTTAGAAACCTACGATTATGAATTCAAGATCTTGACTGAAAAAGAAGTAAATCGGGTCAAAGAGCTCCAATTAGAGTGGTGTATTCTTAGAGAATGTGAAGACGACGAAGGTTTGAAAGAGGAAGAACTAGCGATTTATGATGCTTTGGATAACTACTCCACTTTAGGTTTCCACGGCGCTCTACTATGCGTAGACGAAAAATGTGCTGCGTATACATTTGGGGAAATGCTAAACAAAGATACAATGGTAATTCATGTTGAAAAAGCTCATATGGAGTATGAAGGAGCCTACCAAGCGATAAACAATTTATTTTTAAAAAATCACTTTAAAGACGTGCTATACGTCAACCGTGAGCAAGATTTAGGTGTTCCGGGTCTAAGGAGAGCGAAAGAATCGTATAAACCTCTACGAATGGAAAAAAAATCCATTATTTATCGTAAAACATAAAGAAAAACAATTGGTTTCATGAAAGTTTAAATACCTTTTTTAAATTGGTGAAGTTAAGTAGAAATAATTAATATATATGAATTTACATATAATAATAAAAAGAATCGAAATTAATGTGAGTTATTATGTCAGATGAAGAAAATTTTGATAAACAAGTAAAGAAGGATAAAGTAGGAAATCTAATTGGAAAAACTACTACTCACACAGTTCAAGTTCAATTTTCGGACCCTTCAATAGAAAGGAGCTCTTATTTTGTTATCTATGGTGAAAAAGACGAAGAAGGTAAGAGAGTTAACTACATGTTAAATATTTTGAGGTTGTGGAGCGAAACAAAAGGAACACTTGCAGATTTACAAGTTTGTGGAGACAGACCAAAAAGACCGTTTGATATAGGAGCGGAAGTTTATCGAGCAAGTAAAGAACAAATTACCACGTTATTAGGGATAAACAATCCGCCTGAAGAATCTGTTTCTATTGGTAAATTAATTGGTTATGAATTCGATGTGAGTTTATTAGTTAAGAATTTTGGGAGAATTTTTATTACCGGAAAATCCGGATCAGGGAAGAGTTACACGATGGGCGTACTTTGCGAAGAATTTATGAAAAAGGGTATTCCTCTTGTAATCCTTGACAGGCACGGTGAGTATGGTAGTTTAAAAGTAAAAGCAGGAGAAAATGAAGAAACTGAAGGAGTTAAAGAAGAGAGCGAATTTGTGAACGCTATTATAGAATACTCTGATTTAAGCGTAAATAAAGGAGGAGATATCGATGTTGAATATCTGTTTTCGCTAGACGCTACCGATATTGTTGCTCCAAACTTATGTTCAATTGTAAACATGAGAGGAATGGATTTAAACGTACAAGAAATGATTGCTGGGAAGCTTCTGAAGAAATTATATCAGGCTAGTACGGGACGAAGAATTGCTCCATTTTACTTATTGCTTGACGAAGCTCATTTATTTGCCGGAAAGAAACAAACCGAGACATGTGAAATCGTAAAGCTATTCTCACAAGAGGGGCGCAAGTTTGGTGCTAATTTAATCATCGGCACTCAAAGACCTCAGCTACTGGACACAACTATACGAGCACAAGCAGGTAGTTGGGTTGTCCATAACCTAACCGATATTCGAGATATTGATGTTACCATTTCAAGCGCAGAGGATCTAACTCGAAGCAACAAAACAGATATTCAGGGGTTAGATAAAGGAGAATCAATTTTATGCGGAGAAGCAATTAAAGGCATACCTCTGTTTGTAAAAATACGTAAAAGAACAACTGCTCACGGAGGTGTAGGCTTTAACCCATTAGATTACCTTTCAGAGCATACAGTGGAAGGATTACAGAAGCGTAAACAAAAAATCTTAGGAGAGAAAACTGCTAACGAATTAGAAACTGGAAAAACTATTTTTGAAGAAATTACGGCGCCCAAAACTTCTGCAGAATACTTAGACCAGATTGTTTTTTTAAAAGTTAGAGTAAAGGAGTTGGAAGAAGAAATAGGAATGTTAAAAGGGAGGATAATAGATATTGAGAAAGAAGGGGAAGTTCCATTATCAATAGAGAACATTACTGGTGACGATGCCATTGAAGATCTACAAACCGAATTAAAAGTGTGGAGAGAGAAATATAATTATCTTAAAGAATCTATGGACAACCCAAAATCTGCGTTCCCTTCTGGAGAGGGAAGCAGCGAAAAGATTTTAGAACTTCAAAATAGAGCAATAGAATTAGACGCGCAAGCAAAAAAGTATCGATCCCAATATACCGACGCACTTCTTTTAGCAGAAAAGGCGATAAGTGAGCTTAAGAAACGTAAAAAATAGTCGTTTTAACCTAATTCTTATTTTATTAATTAATCTTTTCTTTTCAAATAAGAAATTATTAATTTTATTTTAGATATCTCAAAGTATTACTTATCATTATCTATTCAAGATTAATTATTATTTGAGAAAGAAGTCTTATTATGGATATTAAAACTATTAAAGCTCTACAAGAAGATTTATCTACTCTAATTGGAGTTTCTGGTCATGAAGACGATATTAGCAATTTTATATTGGAATTAATAGAAAAGGAAAATTTAGCTGATAAAGCTTGGATTGACCCTTTAGGAAACGTACTTGCAATAAAAAATGGAACAAATGGAAAAGATAGAATTTTATTAGACGCCCATATTGATGAGATAGGCTTTATGGTTTCTCACGTTGAAAAGAACGGATTCTTAAGATTTGTTCCAATTGGAGGCTGGGACACAAGAATATTATTAGGGCAACCTGTAAAGGTGCGATCTAAGGTGGGAGAACTATATCATGGAATAATTGGTTCGAAACCTCCACATATTACATCTCCAGACGAGCGAAAGAAGCCTGTAAAAATTCCCGACATGTATATTGATGTAGGGATGAAATCAATAGAGGAAGTTACTAATAATAATATTGTTATAGGCGTAACTGGTACGCTCTTTTCCCCATTTGTAGATTTTCCAAACAATATGGTTCGTGGAAAAGCATTCGACGATCGTACTGGTTGTAACGTACTTATTCACATTTTAAGGTTGCTAAAGGAAAATTCATTGTTTAAAGATACTGTGTTATTTAATTTTGCGGTTCAGGAGGAAATTGGAGGGAGGGGTGCTATTACTGGAGCATTTAAACTAAAGCCAACAATGGCGCTTGCTATAGAAAATACCACAGCTGCTGATGTTCCAGGAATAAGAGATGCAGAAATCCCATCGTATATAGGAAAAGGTCCAGCGATTACCGTCGCTGACAAGTCAATAATCTCTAGTCCAAAAGTCAACGATAGGCTTGTCAAAAACGCGGAAATTGATAACATCCCATATCAGTATAAGAAACCTTTATCTGGAGGAACCGATGCGGGCAAGATCCATATTTCACGTGAAGGCGTGCCTAGTTCCGTAGTTTCAGTACCTTGTAGGTATATCCACTCTCCAACCTCGCTACTAAAATTAGATGATATTCTTAGCACAATTCATCTTATTGATGCTTTCATTCGAAATAAAGCTGATAGCTAAGGAAGAAAGAAAATAAGAAAAAATAATTTTAATATTTATCTTTGTTTTGGTGGCTTAATTACATAAGCCAAAATTGCTGAACCGACAGACATTAATCCCATTACGATGAAGAGTATCAGATAGCTTCCAAAAATGCTAACAAATAAGTTTACACCTACAGCACCAATAAATCCTGCGACACCATAAGCTGTAAAAACAATTCCATAGTTAGGTCCTAGATTTTTAGATCCAAATAAATCAGCAGTAGCGGTTGGAAATAAGCTGAAATTCCCTCCAAAGCAAAAGTAGATAGCACATGTAATTATTAGGAAATACGAAGCGTTCATATTCGTTGTGAAATAGAGAAACATCAATATCGCTTGGGTAGAAAACATAATCAACATCGATTTCTTATATGTTATCATATCTGCCAGTTTACCCCAAACTATTCTGCCTAATCCATTAAACAAAGCGGCTAAGCTACCAATTAAAACGAAATCACTGGTCCCTATAGCATAAATGAAATTATCTCCCGCGTTGACAGTCTTAGCGAATGCCGCGTACGATCCGATTACCATTAAACCAGACATCGCACTTAACGCAAAAGCTGTCCAAAGCATCCAAAATTGTGGTAGTTTTACTGTTTGGCCTCTTTCAAATTCTAAACCAGATATTCCGCTTTCAACAGAGGCAGGCGGAGGCGTCCAACCATCAGGTTTCCAACCTTCGGGAGGGTTGCTAAGAGTTAAAGCACCAAAGATTATAAATATGAGGTAGATAATTCCCAAAACAATAAACATTATGGGAATAGTAGTTTCTAAGTTTGCTGGATTTACTAACGCTTTTATTACGTAATTAAAAACGAACGCCCCTGCTCCAAAACCTGCTACAGCAATCCCATTTATAAAACCTTTTTTATCCGGGAACCACTTTCCCGCAGAGGCGATTGGACATACATATCCAAACCCTATACCTGCTCCAAAGATAACTCCATAAGTAAATAAAAGTCCTATAAATGTAGTCATAAATGCGGACGAAATTAAACCAATTCCGATTAAAACTGCACCTACGAGTGCGATCTTCTTTGGACCGTATTTTTGTTGCAGTTTCCCGGCAAAAATCATAGTAATCGCAAAAGATAGTAATCCAACTCCAAAAATATAGACAGTAACTTCTCTTAATTCGTTCAAATAGGGTGATACGAAAATTGTAATAGTCCCCCAAGAGTAGATGGTTCCCAGCGCTAATTGTATAAGAATTGCTCCGATTACAACGATCCATCGATTTCTTACTTTTTGTTCTGTTGCCATTTTCTTTAAAAATATGTATTTTATTAGGTGAAAAAGTTATGAGAAGGATAAAAACATTTCAGTAATAAATTATTGACGATTCTACACTGAAATTACCAGACTAAAACAAAGATTAGCAAGTAACTTCTATAATATTAATTTCTTAAAAAAGAGCTTTTATATAATTTGGAGTCAGAATAATAAATTATGACTAAATTAAATCTAACAAAAAAAAGAGTTGCATTAATTTGCATATTTCTCGCTATTTTTACTATTGGTACTATTTTCATGTTTATAACACCTCTTAGCGTTAAAAGTACTTATGGATCATCAACTCAAACGAGTGATGGAGTCACAATTTCTTTCAATGTGTTTGAACCTTCAAGTGGAGGACTAAACAAACCAGCGATTATAATTGGGCACGGTTCAATGGTCAATAAAGAAATGGTAAAGGGATACGCGTTAGAGCTAGCCGCAGCAGGATTTGTTGCCGTGCCGTTTGATTTCAGAGGACATGGACAAAGCACTATGGTAGAACCAGATAATAAAACGAAAGATATAATCGCAATTAAAGAGTATCTTAGTATAAGGGGCGATGTTGATATGAATTCGCTAGGTTATATAGGGTATAGCATGGGAGGTTTAGGACAAGAGCTCATTGATAGCGATCTATCATTTAAATGTTTTATAGGAATTGGAACTTGGTTATATCCTACTCTAAGGGCGGGTGATTCGACTAACCCATTAAATGTGCTTATGATTCAAGCACCGTTTGACGAAGCTGTTGAATTATCAGGTCTTAAAGAAAGTTTAGCAATTCGAGTAAACTTACCAGTTTCAATAATTGATTCTAACAGAATATATGGGTCATTCCAAGAAGGAAACGCTTCGATGATCTTTTTAGATGATTTGTCCAACCACCTGCTAGTCGCTTGGGATTCAGATTTTATCCGGGAAGCGAGAGATTGGGCGATAAATTCGTTCGACCTCGATGTAGTAGACGAAACTTTCTATGTAAATATTAGAAGCTTGATATTTTTAATGCAGGTTATTG
>Ga0209979_1003900_pt1 | contig 12752 bp, 11 predicted proteins | sample AnhtaG_FD_183114 | JGI IMG/M metagenome (GOLD analysis project Ga0209979, IMG submission 183114) | Deep subsurface microbial communities from Anholt, Denmark to uncover new lineages of life (NeLLi) - Anholt_01485 metaG (SPAdes) (version 2) | ecosystem: Environmental > Aquatic > Marine > Oceanic...
GTGGGAGAGGAAAAATACCGTTATCCCGGTCCCAAGCCAAGGACCAGAGAAGCAGCCATTGTGATGTTGGCAGATGCTGTGGAAGCAACTTCTCGGACTGTAGAAGAACCTTCTTATGAACGATTGAAAAATATGGTAGATAAAATGATTAATGACAAATTTATTGACGGGCAATTGAACGATTGTGATATAACTTTGGTAAACCTGCATCGAATAGCTGAAAGTTTTGCTCATACTCTGACAGGGATTTACCATACCCGTGTGGAGTATCCCAAAAAGGAATAAGAAGAGATGAAGGGATAGTTTTCGGAGTGGCTCGGTAGTGTAGGGGCTGGTCCCCGTAAGAATTACGCCCATAAAGGGCTACACTACAGAAAACCTGGCGGATTTGAAGCTCCTGCAACTATCCCTTCATCTCTGGGGTGTTAAAAGGTGGGGTAGTTTAGTGGTAAAGTTAACCGGGAGAAAAAAAGAGAAACGAAAGAATGGTCTTTTAGTCAGTGTGGTTAATTTGCAAAATAAAGTCAAGATTGATAAAAAGTATATACAGAGGGTAGCAGAAGAAGCAGTCAGTTTAGGGAGTAGAAATAGACGGAAATTGGAACAAAGGGAATGCGAGGTGGGAATAATTTTCGTCAATAACAGTTATATCAAGAGATTAAACAGAAGATATAGGAAGGTTAACCGCACAACTGATGTGATTGCTTTCCCCATGGAAGAACATAGAGAATTTACTCCAGCTATACCTTTTTTTTCTCGCCTTTTGGGTGATGTGTTTATTTCTGCAGAAAGGGCAAAGGTTCAGGCGAAAGATTTTGGGCATAGTATAAAAAAAGAAATTGCCATTTTAACTATCCATGGCATATTGCACCTTCTAAGCTATGACCACGAGAGGAGAAAAGACGGTCTGGTAATGAGAAACAAAGAGCAGGAAATATTAAACCAGATTAAGGATTTCAAAAAATGAAAATGGCGAAAAGGGATAGTTTATTTATGAGTTTCAATAGAGCATTAAAAGGGATCTTTCACGTTTTTAAGACGCAGAGGAATATGCGTATTCATCTGCTCATAGCGTTGGTTATACTGGTCACAAGTATATTTTTAAATTTGGACAGAAAGGAAGTGATAATTCTTTCCTTCACAATTTTTCTCGTACTAATCACTGAAATGCTCAATACTGCAGTGGAACTGGCGGTTAATCTGATTACAGATAAATTTCATCCATTGGCAAAGACAGTTAAAGACATTACTGCGGGGGCTGTCTTATTCGCTTCTATAAATGCTGTTTTAGTTGGCTATTTGATCTTTTTCAGAAAAATGCACACGAGTAACCATTTTACTTCTTCTATTTTTGTTAAAATTCAAAAATCTCCGGAATACATTACCGCTGTTTGTTTGGCAGTGATTCTTCTTTTGGTAATTGGTGGCAAAGCTTACTCTAGGCAAAGGGTTCCTTTGAGGGGAGGGATGCCCAGTGGACATACTGCTTTTGCCTTTGCTCTGTCCACAGCGTGTGCGTTTATTTCTAAGAATATCATCTTAGGTGTTCTGACATTAATTATGGCGATTATGATTGGAGAAAGTAGAGTAAGCTCTGGTATTCATACGAAATGGGAAGTGTTTATGGGTGGTTTAATCGGTATAATAGCCACTATATTAATCTTTCAAATATTCAGTTAAGGCAGGTGGGCTCTAATTTTTCTATTGGCATTAGTTTTAGTTATTTTGCTCATCTTATCAAGTTTCTTCTCGGCAACTGAGACGGCTCTTGTCTCCTTAGGAAAGTTGAAAACAAAAGAGATAATTGAAGAGAAGAGATTTTACATTCTCCAAAACTGGCTGGATAATCCAGCTGAGTTAATCAGCGGAATTCTGGTTGGTAATAATATTGTCAATATCCTTTTCAGTGTTCTAGTTACTTACTGGGCATTGAAGTCTCCTCTCTTTTCTGATTTGGGTCGGGGTTTGGCGGAGATTCTTATTTTAACAGTGGTTGTCCTTTTAATTCTCTTTTTTGGCGAAATTATACCCAAGACTTTTGCCCACACTTTTCCCGAGAGAATTGTCCTGTTGACATATCGTCCGTTCTTCTTCATTTTTCGCCTCCTTTCACCATTGGTGAAATTTTTTGTAAAGGTAGCGGAGATATTCATGGGTATGAAACTATCCTTAAAGGCAACTAAAATTACCAAACAGGAATTAGAAGGGCTGATGGCCCAGGAGAGAGAAGAAGGGGTGATTGAAAAAAAAGCTGAAGAGATGATTAAAAAGGTCTTAAGTTTCGACCAGATTCCTGTTGAAAATGTAATGACTAAAAAGGCAAATATTGATTGGGTTGATATAAATTATTCCAAAGAGAAATTTATTGATGTGGTTGTAGAGACGGGACGGTCTCGTGTTCCGGTCTATAGTGGTAACGTAGATAATATTGAAGGAATAGTTTATGCCCGGGATCTTTTAAGTGCCTTGCAGTCAAAGGGTCAATTGGAAATAGAAAAGATTTTACGACCTGCATATTATGTTCCCTCTGGAAAAAAGTGTAATGAGCTTTTCCAGGAATTTAGAGAAAAGAAAATTCATGCTGCTCTAATTAAAGAAAAAGGGAAAATCGTTGGATTGGTAACTATGGAGGATTTGATAGAAGAGATTCTTGGTGAAATCGCTGATGAATTTGATTTAATAAGGGTTTAACGCGGGTCTCTAACTTACCCAAATGAAGGGGTTATCTTGATTTTTATAAAAGTTTTTGGTTTTCTTATCGTCTTTTTTTTGATGATATTTTTTGCGGGGAGCGAAACTGCTCTCACTACTTTGCGTCGGATAAGAATCAAAAGGCTTGCAGCTGAAAGAGTTAGAGCAACACGGGGACTTTCTCTATGGCTACAAGACCCTAATAGATTTTTAACCACAATTCTAATTGGAAACGCAGTAGCAGTTATCTTTGCTTCTGTGTTGGCAACATCTATGGTTTTAGACTTCTCTTTTTCATATGGTTGGAGTCAAAAACTAACTGTGGGCTATGCCACTGTGATTGTTACCGTTCTCATTCTCGTCTTTGGAGAGATTATGCCCAAGACATATGCCAGAAAAAATGCAGAAAAAATTTCTACCATTTGCAGTGAGCCACTGAGATGGATTGCCAAGTTACTCAGTCCTCTAAGCCAGGTGATAGTTGTTCCTGCCAATTTACTCATTCAGGTATTTGGCGGAAGGGGTTTGAAAGGCATTCCTCTGTTTACCACGCAAGAAATTGGAACGTTAATTGAAGTAGGAGCGAGGGAAGGGGCACTGGATGATGAAGAAAAGAAGATGATTCAAAGTAGCCTGGAATTCGGAGAGACTATCGTGCGGGAAGTTATGGTTCCTCGCATTGATATGCAGTGTGTGGATATGAATGATGAGCGAGAGGAAATATTTAAGAAGATAATAAAGATGCCGTATTCCCGTATTCCTGTTTACAAGGGAAATGTTGACAATGTTATTGGAATTGTATACACTAAGGATTTATTGACAGCGTTGCGGAATAGAGAATTGATTATTATGGAAGACCTTATGCGCCAGGCTTATTTTGTGCCCGAAACGAAGAAGATTAGTGAGTTATTGGAGGAGTTTCGAAAGGGAAGAATGCATCTGGCTATAGTTGTCGATGAGTATGGAGTTACCGCAGGATTGGTAACCATAGAGGATTTAATAGAAGAAATCACCGGAGAGATTTTGGATGAATACGATGTCGAAAAAGAGACAATCGTGAAATTGTCGGACAGAGAGGCTATTGTTTATGCCAAAGAGGATCTGGATAAGATTAATGAGGAGTTAGGTTTAGAATTGCCGGCTGAAGAGTTCGATTCACTTGGTGGATTAGTTGTTGATTTGTTTGGAAGAGTTCCCCGGACGGGAGAAGAAATAAATTTTGGCAATTTGAAGTTTGTAGTGCAGGAAGCCGATAGAAGGAAAGTAATTAAGTTGAAGATTGTAAAAAAATAAAAGGAAAAGTTATGGAAGAAAAAATTAAAGGATTTGCACTATTTTTGCCGGAAATAAGCGAATTATTGAGAGAGAAGAATTATGGCGAGTTAAAAAAGTCATTAAAAGAGATTCCTCCTGTTGACCTTGCCGAAGGATGGAGCCAACTTTCTCTCCCGGATAGAAATATTATTTTTCATCTGTTAGATAAAAAACGGGCTATCGGGGTTTTCGAAGATTTAAGCTTTGGAGATCAAAAAATATTAATTAATAGTTTAGAATCCCAAGAGCTGGGTGAAGTTTTAGATGAGATGTCTGCTGACGAGAGGGCTGACCTGTTCGAGGAGTTGCCCGAGAAGATGGTAAAGAAACTTTTTAGCGTGATGAAAAAAGAAGAGGTTGAAGACGTAAAAGACCTCCTTACCTATGAAGAGGATACTGCCGGTGGTTTGATGACTACTGAGTTTGTGGAATTGAGGAAAGATATGACTGCCCGCCAGGCCATCCTGAAAATACAGGAATCCTTTCGTAGATACCATGGGGAAACAATTCAAAATGTTTACATAACCAATACCGAACACCGTCTGATTGGAGGACTTTCTTTACAAGCTCTCATCGCTTCTCCCCCCGATATATTACTAAAAGATATTATGTCTCCTGTGCAGGTGATAAAGATTAATGTGAACATGGACCAGGAAGAGGTCGCCAAAATTTTCAGCAAGTATGACCTTTTGTCAGCGCCGGTGGTTGATGGTGAGAATAGATTGTTGGGCATAATCACTATCGACGATATTGTGGACGTAATTGAAAAGGAAGCAACAGAAGATATTTACGGAATGGGAAAGATAAGCAGAGTGGAAAGGGTAGCGGAAATTAATTATGGAGAGGCTTCTGCATTAACTTTAGTAAAGAACAGGGTGATTTGGTTATTCGTTCTATTATTAATTGGGACTTTCGTTTCCGGCAGGTTACTCAAAGGATATGCCGGGATGCTCCAGTCAGTAATTGCTCTGGCTATTTTTATTCCTATGATGATGGACTCCGGGGGTAATGCTGGTGCTCAGTCACTGGCTATGGTGGTGCGTGGACTGGCTACGGGAGAGGTCACACCCGATCAAATGTGGAAAATTGTTAAGAAAGAAGTCCTCGCCGGGCTGATGAGTGGAATATTAATGGGGGTTATTGCGATGTTCGGTGTTTTCGTCTTACAGGGCTTTAATTTAAACCTTGCTTTTGCTGTGGGCTTTTCTCTATTTATGGTGGTAACAATAGCCACAGTTACTGGCGCCTTCTTGCCGCTCCTATTTAAACGGCTTGGTTTTGACCCTGCAGTGGCAGCTAGTCCTTTTATTACCACTACGGTAGATGCTACCTGCCTAATTATATATTTTGAAGTCGCCAAGCGACTAATCTTCTAACATACTGATAGGAGAAAGTTTGCCATTGTATAACAAAACTGAGGCAATTGTTTTGGGCCAGAATGATTTTGGTGAAGCCGACAAGGTTGTTACTCTTTATACTAAAGAATTTGGTAAACTAAAGGCAGTGGCCAAAGGGGTTCGCAGAATAAAAAGTAAATTCGGCTCGGCAATGGAGCCTTTCTCACACGACCATCTAATGCTGTATATGCCCCGGAAGAGAGACCTATATATTGTTACTGGCTCAATAATAATCCGCACACATAAAGAATTGAGGGAAAATTTCGACTCGTTTATCACCGGGAGTTACGTTACCGAATTGGTGAATAAATTAACAGAACCCGAGGAGCCAAATCGTCATTTATTCTCATTAATTTTGGAGGCTTTCCACCAGATACCCAAACAGGATAGAGATATTATAATAGTAATCTTCGCTGTAAAATTTTTGGCGGATGCGGGTTATAAACTCAATCTGGAAAAGTGCGTCTTTTGCGAAAAACCCATTCCTCTCACTGAGCAAAAAAAATTGAGCATTCAATATGGTGGGATTCTCTGTGCAAAATGTCAATTTCGAGATGTTCAGGCGATGGATGTTTCCTCACTAACTCTTCGCTATCTTAAAAGAATTGGAATAGTTGATTTAACTAAAGTGGGAAGGATAAATATAGAAGCTTCAATTAAGAATGAGTTGAAAAGAATAGTCCATTTTTATTTATCCCACCATCTCCCTGGTAGGTTAAAGACAGAAGAGTTCATGGAGAAGCTAATCAGCAGGTAGTGTAGGGGCTTGTCCCCGTAAAGATTTTGGTCGCGTAGGGGCGACCTTTGTGGTCGCCCAAGTAAAAATTACGCCCATAAAGGGCTACACTACTCATAAACGAGGAAAACTTATGACTTTTGATGAAATTATAATGAAATTAGAGAGTTTCTGGTCACAGCAGGGATGCTTGATACTGCAGCCCTACGATGTGGAGAAAGGAGCAGGAACGTTCAATCCGGCAACTTTTCTCCGTTGTCTGGGACCCAAACCATGGGCTTGTGCATATGTGGAACCTTCCAGGAGACCCAAAGATGCGCGTTATGGAGAAAATCCCAATAGACTGGGCAAGCACTATCAGTATCAGGTAATCATTAAACCCGCTCCCGCAGATATTCAGAAAATTTACCTGCAAAGCCTTAAAAAACTCACTATCGATTCTCGCCAGCATGACATCCGCTTTATTGAAGACGACTGGGAGTCGCCGACTCTTGGCGCCTGGGGGTTGGGTTGGGAGGTCTGGCTGGATGGTTTAGAAATTACACAGTTTACATATTTCCAGCAGATAGGGGGGCTCGATTTAGACCCAATTTCAGTAGAATTAACTTATGGGCTGGAGCGAATTGCTATGCACATCCAGAAAAAGGATAGCATCTTCGATATTGAGTGGTCGGGAGGAGTAACTTATGGCGATATCCACTTACAGGACGAGAGGGAATTCTCAAAATACGGCTTTGAAGACCTGGATATAGAAACTCAATTTAAGTTCTTTGCAATGTACGAAAGTGAATGTGAAAAATTATTAGATAAGAAACTGGTAATGCCTGCTTATGATTACGTGTTAAAATGTTCTCATACTTTTAATCTTTTGGACGCCTGTGGTGCAATCAGTGTTAGTGAGCGTACTGGGTACATTGGAAGAGTTAGAAATTTATCCCGGCGGGTAGCCAAATTGTATTTGGGAGAAAAAAGTGGTCGTTAGATAAGGACATATCACATTTTTAAGAATGTTGAAACACGGAGGATAAACCAGCCAATCGCCCACAATTTCAAAACTAAAGAATATAAAAAGACTACCCTACAATATTTTATAAAAGAAGGTAATTCTCATGGGGAATTTAAAATCTAAAGAGAAAATCTCTCCTGGGATTATCGCCGCTGATAGGCGGGATTCCTTAAAAAGAGGAATTTCACGAAAGATTGGCTTTGTTGACAAGAGAGTTACTCCCGACAGAAGAATCTCTAAACGGTCTATTATTGCTTTCCCTGTCGAAATAGAAGTTCTTTCCCTGCTTCGTAAAACTATATCAAAAATAAAAGGGGAAACCCACAATATAAGTGGTAAAGGCTTATTAGTTGCTTCAAAAAAACCTTTTCCATGTGGTGTAGTTGCCAATATTTACCTGAGTTTATCTTCTCATTCACCCCCAATAAGAGCAAAAGTGCTGGTAATTTGGACGGGTTTTTCACCTAAAGAGAATAAATTTTTATCTGGTCTATACTTTTTAGGATTATCTGATGATTATCCTTCAATTATATCTGACTCTCGGTCGATGCGGAAAGGAGAGAATAACCAGAAAGGAGAGAAGCGCGGCTTAAGAATTAGGCAAGCCCAGTCCAGAGATATAAAGGAAATTCTTCGGATAGAAAAGGGAGCGTGGCCAAAGGAATTACGAGCCACAAAGGAAATGTTTCATTCCAGGTTAAAGACCTTTCCGGAAGGATTCTTATGTGCGGTGGTGAATGGGAAGTTACAAGGATTTGTAGTTACGGAAATCTTGGACTATGACATCCAAAGTTCTTCTCTCTCTTGGCAACAGGCTACGGACCACGGCTACATCAGGAAAACACACAATCCAAATGGGGATACGCTATACGGTGTAAGTCTAAGCGTGTCTGCTCGTGCGCAAAGGAGGGTAGCTGTAGCCCTTCTTGAAGCAACAGGAAAATTGGTTATCAAATATGGGCTCAAACAAGGAGTATTTGGCAGTAGGATTCCTAGGTATCATAGATATGCTGCTAAAATGCCTGTTGAGGAATATATTAAAGCGAAGACAAGAACAGGGAGGCTTTTAGACCCAGAACTCGGGATATACCAGAGTGTAGGACTAAGGCCTGTAAGAATTATTCCAGGGTATATAAGGGATCCGGAAAGCCTGGATTACGGAATTCTTGCGGTCTGGGAGAACCCTTTTTTGGACTTAACAGAGCTCTTCCCCTTTTGGGCTCAGTTAATATCATCTTCCTTTAAAGTAATCAGGAGATACAAATAGTGGATGATCGGATATTAGAAAGTGCTAATAAATTTAATTTGACTTTTTCATATGTCGATAGAATTTACGATAGTACCGAGAGGAAACCAATTCATAGATGGGTATTACTTTTTCCAGGCTCTGGCTGTTCGTGGGCAAAGAGCGAACACGGTGGGTGCTATATGTGTGGCTTTAAATCTAAGATTGATGAAATTACTAAAGATATAAGAATCTCTCCGAGAGAGTTAATCGAGATCTACAAAGCTGCAAGGTCTATGGCCGCGGGAGAAACACCTGAGAACTTGACTATTTATAATGGTGGTAGCTTTCTAAACAATGATGAGATTCCTTTAGAAATACAGTTGGAGATTTGTGAAGATGTAAGTAGTATACCAAGCATTAAAGTACTTTTTGTAGAATCTAGGCCAGAGTTTGTCACCGAGGAGAAAATTAGTTTATTAGTTTCAAAATTAGGAAGCAAAAAACTTAAAGTTGGTCTCGGACTGGAATGTGTAAGTGATGATATAAGAGAAAAGTGTGTAAATAAGGGTCTATCAAGAAAAGATTTTGAAAAAGCTGTAATGCTTCTGAGGAATAATGGAGTAAGAGTCTTAACTTATGTATTTATTAAACCCCTCTACATTACTGAACGAGAAGCAATTTCGGAAGCTATCCGAACTACCAACTACGCTTTTCAAGTCGGGTCGAATGAGGTTACCTTAGAAGCAGCTTTGGTGCAGAAAGAAACCAAGATGGAAGAAGTTTATAGGAAAGGTAATTTTCGCCCCCCTTGGCTTTGGAGTGTTATTGAAGTTCTAAAAGCAACATACCAACTAGGTACGGTCAATGTCGGAGATTTTACAGATGAACCACCCCCTATTGCCATCCCTTACAATTGTGAAAAATGTTCCTCAAAGATAGCAAGTTTGTTTAATAAATACAAAGAAAGTCATAAGATAGACGTTTTTGACAACATCGGCTGTGACTGTAAGAGTATTTGGAGAGAAAGCTTAGACAAAAAGTGAGGAGAAATGATAGACGCCGTTCTTGTTCTCTTTGTAATAACATCACTTTTAGCTCTTGGTGGATTAGCTTACTTCAGTAATCCTCGTGGCAAGGTAAATAGGCTTTTCGCTAGCATGGTGTTGTGGGCAGCTATTTGGGCAGCCTCCAACTTTTTGGAAAGTGAAGTCAGGAATCCCACGGTTGCTTCCTTCTTGCTAAGGCTGGATTTTGCCTCTGCGGCACTTCTTGCCTATTTCTTTCTTCTTTTTTGCGTAAACTTTCCGAGTCCTTCTCTTCGTTGGAAGACCAAGGAATACATCGTTTTTATTCCAATTACAGCTTTGGCTCTTCTCTCTTTTTCTTCTCTTATTGTTAGAGATATTGGGGCTTATAGAGGTGGATTGCAATTACAGTTTGGAAGGGGTTACTTATTTTGGATATATGCTTTGTGTCTTTTTGGGTATATGGCAGTAGGATGCACTAACCTAGTCATAAAATGGAAGAAATTCTCGGGAATTCCCAAAGTTCAAGTCTCCTATGTGTTGTTAGGGCTTTCACTCTCAGCCTTTCCCGCTTTATTTATAAATTTGATCTTAAGTCAAATAATTGATCTTTCACTAACAATATCCAGACTGGGCATCTATGGAATTCTTTTCTTTGGAGGGTTGACAACATATGCCATTGTCACCTATCGTTTAATGGACATCAATGTGGCCATTACCAGGGGAACTGTATTTGCTGTGGTATATACTTTTGTTCTCGGCATTCCTGTGGCAGTGGGATTCTGGGGTAGAACTTACCTTTCGGGCAGGATAGGAGTGAACTGGTGGCTTGTTCCTGTTGGCATGGCACTTCTTCTAGCCAGTTTAGGTCCGGCTATTTATGGTTTTATGCGTCAAAAAACTGAAGCTGCTTTGTTCAAAGAGCATCAGAGATACCAGGAGAATCTAATTGCGCTGGCAAAACAGATGACTTTAACCAAGGATTTGAGGAGTCTTCTGGTTTTGATTATTCGCAATGTCACAAAGGAAATCGGAATTAGTCACGCTCGTATTTATTTATTAGATAATAAAGCCAATGAATATGTGCGGGAAGTCCACTATGGTAAGGAGAGGAGAAGACAGTTTGGAGATTCTCTACCTAATGAGGCTCCTTTAGTTCAGATGTTATATAGAAGTAGGGATATAGGGCCTCTTTTGAAAGAGGAAGTTATCAGCCATTTTGAGACCAGAGAGCCTGAACACCTGAAAGAAGTGGAAGCACAATTGAGAAGTATGGGAGCAGCAGTATTATTACCTGCTTTCATTGGTGAAGGACTGATTACCTTTTTGGTTTTGGGAACAAAGCGTTCCAGAGAGATTTATACGTCTGACGATTTAGGGATGTTTAAGATTTTAGCTGGGCAGTCTGCTTTAGCGATTGAGAATGCTCTATTCTATCAGGAACTCAAAGAGTCTCAAGCGGCAATGGTTCAGGCATCCAAGCTCTCTTCCATAGGGGAGTTGGCTGCTGGCTTTGCCCATCAGATAGATAACCCTTTGGCGATTATCAGCGCGGGATGTGAGTTGTGCATACGTGATATAAAAGAATGGCTCGGTAAGAGAGATCTTCCCGATGAAGAGAAAAAAGTGCTGGAAGAAATGAAAGACAGGATGGAAAAGGTAATAGATACTGACTACAGGGCAGCCGACCTCGTCCAGAGGATAAAGGGCTATGCTAAGCCTTCCGAAAAGGACTTTGAGCCGGTAGACTTGAATTCTGTAATGGAAACTGTTCTGATTTTAGCCCAGTACCATATTTCCCGGGGAGGGATTAATGTAACTAAAGATATTCCTCAAGATTTGCCGAAGATAAAAGGGCTTAGCGTCCAGGTAGAACAGGTCTTTTTGAATATGATTATAAATGCCTGCGAGGCTATGGCTGGTAAGAAAGGAGAGCTTACCATCTCAGCGAGAGTTGGAAGCGACAATCCCAATAGGATTGAGGTAGCTGTAGCAGACAATGGTTGTGGAATTCCCCATGAGAACTTAAAAAAATTGTTTGACCTCTTCTTTACTACCAAGGGTCCGCAGGGAACAGGAATGGGTCTATCAATGGCTTATCGGATAATAAAAGACCTTAATGGAGATATAGATATAGAGAGCGAGGTAGGAAAAGGAACTAAGTTTACTGTCTTTTTACCAATCTGGGAAGAGAAATCTTGAACAGGGATGATAAGAAACAGTAAAGACTGGAGTCCCCGATGAAATTGGGGAAATCCAGATATGTAGAGGCTCGTCACAACGGGCGTAATCACCAAAGGAGGGACGATTTCAAATCGTGCATCTATTCTGATTTGGAATCCTTCCGAGAGGAAGGCTGATTGGAATGGATGAACTTAAAATCTTTTTCAAAGTTTTTTAGGAGAAAAAAGTGGCCGATGACCTGTTGTTAGAAATTGGAACTGAGGAACTTCCTGCTACGTATATTGAACCTGCTTTAAAACAGATTGAGGCGCTTTCTAAGAAGTTCTTTTCCGAGGAAAGGATTCCATTTAAGGAGATAAAAACTTACGCTACGCCCCGCCGGCTGATTCTATTTATGAGAGAAGTTGCCAGGAAACAGGATGACCATATTCGGGAAGTTCTCGGCCCGTCAAACAAGGTTGCATTTGATTCACAAGGTAGTCCTACCAAAGCGGCAATCGGATTTGCTAAGAGCCAGGGTGTAGAAGTTGGAGACTTAGTGGCGCGAAAAATAGAAAAGGGAGAGTATGTATTCGCCTTGAAAAAGGAACCCGGTCGAACTACGTTGAAAGTCTTACCAAAAATATTAAAACAGATTATAACCGGTATTTCCTTTCCCAAATCTATGCGCTGGCCCCAGAGCAACATAAGATTTGCCCGGCCTATCAGGTGGCTACTCGTCCTTTATGGCACAAAGACTGTAAATTTTTCTCTGGGAAAGCTTAAAGCAGCAAGGCTTACTCGAGGTCATAGTCTTCTTTCCACTAAGACCATTATGGTAAAAAATATTGCAAAATATGAGGAACTTTTGAAAAATAACTATGTTATCATCGACCAGGAAAAGAGAAAGAAGACTATCGAGAAAGCAATTACCAATGCCATTAGAGAAACTAAAGGTAAGTTATTGGAGGATAAGGAGTTATTGGATGAGGTGAATTATTTGCTGGAATATCCCACAGCAGTTTTGGGTCGTTTTGAAGAGAAATACTTGAAACTTCCCCGAGAAGTTCTGATTATTTGCCTCAGGCATCATCTTAAGTACTTTTCCCTGCTCGATAGTGGAGGTAGCAAACTATTGCCCTATTTTGTGGCTTTGAAAGACGGAATTTCCGAATATATGGACAATGTACGG
>Ga0209979_1003901_pt1 | contig 12750 bp, 11 predicted proteins | sample AnhtaG_FD_183114 | JGI IMG/M metagenome (GOLD analysis project Ga0209979, IMG submission 183114) | Deep subsurface microbial communities from Anholt, Denmark to uncover new lineages of life (NeLLi) - Anholt_01485 metaG (SPAdes) (version 2) | ecosystem: Environmental > Aquatic > Marine > Oceanic...
ACAAAAAATATCAAGGATAACAAAAATCATAAAGACAATTTTTATATCTACCTTAAAGATTCTATCCATAATGATTCCTTTTGTTTAACAAAACAACTTATTGAATTTTTCAAATGTATAGGCCTATAGAAACTGTTCCCTGTCAGGTTAACTGAAATCCTGCCCAGTGATAATTATTAGTTCCTTCTTTTTTTGCTATGTACATAGCTTTATCTGCACTTTTTATTAAATCCTCTTCCTTTTCCCCGTCATCAGGATACAAGGCTATTCCAATACTTGTATTTATATATATCTGATTATCCTTGATTGAAAATGGTTCATTAAGAGAATTGAGTATTTTTAGGGCAACATCTACGGTATTCTCTCTGGGCTGGGCAAGTCGGGGCAATAAAATAATGAATTCGTCTCCTCCTAAACGACAAATAGTATCGGTTTTTCGTAGGAGTTTACTAAATTTTTTTGCTACTCCTTGAAGCAGCTGGTCCCCAATATCATGGCCAAATTTATCATTAACTTCTTTGAAATTATCTAAACCCAAAAACATCACGGAAAATTCTTTCCGTTCTCTTCTGGCATAAGCTATTTCCTGTTTCATTCGATCATAAAATAACACCCGATTGGGTAATCTAGTTAGAGAATCATACAGGCTAAGAAATTTTAATTTTCCCTCTGCTTGTTTTCTCTCTATAGCAGTAGCTATCTGTTGAGAAACAAATTCCATAAGTTTTATATCTTTTTTAGAATAGAGGTCTGGATCAGTATAACTTTGTAAAATCATAGAGCCGATAATCTTACTTTCTATCTTTAGAGGGACACCTAACCATACCTGTTTATTGGTTATAACATCACAGGAATTAAAATCTCTCCGGTCAATCATCCTTTTATATTTATTATAATTCAACAGTAATGACTCTCCGGTTTTGAAAATATAATTAAAAATACTGTCAGAGTTACTGTATTTTGAGACTAAAAAATCCTTATCTCTTTCTCCTGTTTCATCAACATAATAAGAAAAATAAAGTTTATTTTTCTCTTCATCGAATAAGGCAATGTAAAAATTAGTCGTATCGATAATAGTGCTGAGCTCTTCGCGAATAACAGGATAGAGTTGTTTTAAGGAAATATCGGAGTTAGCTGCGCGGGAAATATTGTATAATACGTTATTTACTGCTTCGTTTGCTTTACGATTAGTAATATCATTTAGTAAAAATATTTTTCCGGTAGTTTGCTCATTCACCTGGTTCAAGGTAATAGAAACAAAAACATGAATTAATTTATTATTCTTTTTCTTTGCTATCAATTCCAAATCGGTAAAAACATGGTTACTACCCAAAATTTGCGTATGCCAATTAGTCAATACCTTTTCAATATGTTTACCTCTCATCTCCTCAAGTTCATAACCAAAAAGTTCTTCAAATTGTTTATTTGCTTCCAGAACAATTCCATCCATATCGGTATAGGCCAACGCTTCCGGCGAATTTTTAAATAGACCGATAAACTCCTGCCTACTTCGCTGAAGTACTTGTTCGTTCTTCTTGAACCTGGATGTATCACTAAAAATAGGTTTTGCCCTTAAATCTTTTTTCCCATTTTTATTATTCGGACTATTTGGTTCCTCTTTTAGTCGCCTTAATTTATTTACCAATTTATTTAAATAACTACGATTTTTTCTATTTTTTCTCATCTTTCTATCTCTTTTCTTAGGGTTCTCAATATTTAAACATATATTGATTGTTTACACTCACGAAAGCGGGATCATAAATGACACTTTCCTTTTAAAGGTGTTTTATATATTTATACCACATAATTTTTAAAAATCCTCTTTTTATAGAAATAAAAATATTGCAGACGATTAAATTGTTTTATTCTCTAATTTGTATTATTAAATAAAATTAAATGTCAGATGAAGAATAAAAAGAAGAGAGGAAATTGTTTTTCTTTCTCTAATAAATTGCGAACTAATGCAAAGATAAGGGAAAGGGTTAATTCTTATTGTATATTCTAATAAGGACTATAAGAACTTGGAGGGAAATTATGATTTTCAGATTGAATTAAATTGAAATAAAGGAAATCTTTTGATTTTTTTTGGGATATTTTTTGGGGACGGCTCAAACAATTCGTTTTTGAATCAGAGAACCGTCCCCTGTTTCATTGATTTACTTTATTCGGTAATAACTTTTAAGGGAACAGGTATAAATTCTAAGGCTAAATCGTTCAAAATGTCACTCCTGAGATTAGAATAATATTGGCATAAGGACTACATTCTCCTGTCCTCACAATCGCCCTGGCCTGCTTGGATAATTCCTTTAACTCCTCATGGGTAATAAACTTAATTTCTCCCATTAATGAAGAAATAAAATTTAGGGTTTGAGGATTTTTTTCTTTAATTTCTTTGGCCACATAGGCTTCTTCGACTTCTAATTCGGAAAGAACTACTCGCAGAACTTCCATAAAAGAAGGAATTCCACTCTTTAGGGTTAAATCAATTCTCTCAACTTCTTGGGGAATGGGCAATCCGGCATCAGCAATAATTAACATATCCCGATGCCCCATTTCAGAGATAACCCTATTAAGCTGAGAATTCAAAATTCCACTTTTTTTCATCTCTATACCTCCCATCTGCTTACTGAATCCCGTTCAATAAGCTCAGTTTCAAGTTCAATAGATTTCTTTATTTTCTTCTTATCTATAAGTTTTATTAAAGTTTCAACTGCCTTCTGTCCCATCAGGTAAGTAGGCTGAGCAATGGTGGTCAAGGGTGGATAAGTACAATCCGAAAAGGGTATATTATCAAATCCAATTATGGATATATCTTCTGGTACCCGTACCTTTAATTGGGCAAAAGCCTTCAAAACCCCGATAGCCATCAGGTCATTGGCCGCAAATATAGCTGTAGGCAGTTCATCTGAATTCTTTAACTGAGGCCAATAGTACATTATTTTCTGATAAGCCGCGTCCAGACGGAAATTACCCACTATCTCTTTTTTCCAATTTATATTAGCCTCTTCCAGGGCAGCCAAATAAGCTTTTCTTCTTTCTTGATTAGTCTTAGTTCCTTCTATCCCGGCTAAATACATTATTTTCCTGTGCCCCATTGTCAGTAAATATTTAACTGCAGAATAAGCCCCAGCAAAATTATTTACCTTGACAACGGGAGTCGTCATTCCATTTATTTCTCTATCAATAAGCACTATGTTCATCTTTTTAAGCAAGGACAGCTCTTCTTTAGGAAATTCCTCCTCCCGATAACCGGCAACTGTCATTATTATTCCATCTACCCGCCGGGAATATAAAAGCTTTAAATAACGACCTTCCTTTTCCTGGCTATCGTCTGAATTCACCACCAATACGCCGTATCCATGCTTTTCACAAATATCCTGAACTCCTCTTACCAGATTAGAAAAAAATATATTGGTTATGTCCGGTATTATCAAACCTATATAATTTGTCCTTCTCCTGGGCATATTTGCTGCCGTCATATTGGGAATATAGGCCAATTCCTTTACGGCATTCATAACTTTCTGGCGAGTGTCTTCTGCCACTATTTCAGGGGTATTCATTACCCTTGATATTGTCGAAGGAGAAACTCCTGCTATTTTTGCCACATCATAAATGGTACTCTTTTTCATTTCAATCTTATTCTTTTACCAAAATTCTATTCATCAATAAATCAATAAATCTCTGATTATCTACGCCACAAGCCACCTTGACATTTCCGTTATTATCGGGGACAACTATGGTTTGGCCAGTCGTATATTGTCCTACCGTTTCTACTAAAACTTTGCACCGGACCGTTTCTATTATATTAGGATATATAGAAACACCAATTGCTAATGGATCATGCATTGGGCTTTCATCCCCTGAACAACCAAATTTTCTTTTTATAAAATCCCAAAATATTTCTATCATATTGGATAAAGAGTTCATAAGAGGATTATTTATCTTCTTTATCTGTTCTAATTGAGAACGATTAATAGGAACTTTGGTTGTTACATCCAACCCAACCATAGTAATCGGAATGTTAGATCGAAAAACAACAGAAGCGGATTCAGGATCACATTTTATGTTATGTTCAATGTAAGGTAAAGATAATGCATTTTCGAATATTCTAGCAACTCCTCCCATCATGACTATTTCTTTTATATTCTTCGCGATCAAAGGCTCTTTTATAATCGCTGTGGCCATATTCGTCAATGGTCCTATCAAAAGAAGGGTTATCTCTCCAGGATTGTCCATTATTTTCTCTATAATTAGATCAACTGCATGCTTCCTTATTGGTTTAAGATCTTTGTTGTCCTCATCTGTTAAAATACCTTCTCCTTCGTGTCCGGCCCAGAAGATATCATGATTTTTTAGTAAAGGTTCAGACACACCGCTTGCAACAGGAAATTCGTTAAGCTTTCCCATCAGGCTCAATAATTTTATAACTATTTTTGATCTTAAATCTACATCGCCATATACAGTTGTTACAGCCTCTACTTTTAATTCTGGAGACCTTAAAGCTAAAATAAGAGCTATTACATCATCAACATCAGTTCCGATATCAGTATCAATAATTATTTTCTTCATAATACATTTACTCCTTATCCTCTTTTTTTTACATTTTATCATATTTAAAATAGAATCTTATAAATAAATATCAAAAACCTTTGTTAACATCAACAAATATCTTTAAAAATTAACCTTTTAATCCGGTAGTAGATATCCCTCTTACAAAGTATTTTTGAAGGGGGAAAATTAGAATTATAGGAATAATTGCCGTAATAACACCAGCAGCAAGTAAATAATTCCATATAACTGTATATTCAGTAACAGTTGAATAGGCTATCCACACCTGAACCATTCTTAAATTTACCGATTGAGTAGCCAATAAAGGCCAAACAAAGGCTTGCCATTGAGAAAGAAATAATAATAATCCTGCAGATATTGCCGCAGGTTTAGCTAGGGGTAGGTAAATTTGCCAGTATATTCGAAACCATCCTGCACCATCGATTATAGCTGCTTCTTTTAGATCGTTTGGTATACCAAGGAAAAATTGTCGGAATAAAAAAATAGTCAATCCATTTGAAATTGCAGGTATGATTAAAGCATAAATAGTGTTAATCCAGCCCAATTTTCTAACAAGCATATAAAGCGGGATTGCAATAGCTTCAAATGGAATAAGAAATGTAATAATAACAATTGTAAATAAAATCTTTTTTCCAGGAAAATTAAAAATTGCAAAACTAAAGCCAGCCATAGAATTTAAAAGTAATCCTACAAAAACAGTTACTATTCCCACAAAAACGGTTAGTAATATGCTTTGTCTAAAATTACTTTCATATAAATATTTAAATGCATCTAACGTAAAAGGAGTAGGAATAAAGGTTTTCCATGAAAGTGGGATAGCATCCGTCATTATTCTATCCATTGGTTTAAAAGCAGAAACCATCGCCCAAATTAAAGGCAAAAGGATAAAAATTGCAAATAGAAAGATTAAAGCAATTCGAATAATTTCTGAAATATTTATTTTCATTTAATAATCCTCTTTGCTCAGCATTTTAAATTCAAAAAAAATAACTATTAACAATATTATTAGAAGAACAGATGATAGCGTTAAAGCTCTACGAAAATCAGAATAAATAAAAGCGCTACTGTAAGCTTCATACATCAAAGTATCAGTAGACATATTGGGACCTCCCTTTGTTAGCATATACATAGGAACAAATAAAAGGAAATTTGCTGAAGTATCTGCAACAGTTACAAATAAAATCGTCCTTTTTAAAAGAGGTAGTGTAATTTTCCAAAAAGTATTCCAATTATTAGATCCATCAATCTTAGCAGATTCATATAGCTCATTTGGAATTTCTTGTAAACCTACTAAGAAAAAAATCATCCAATAAGAAATGCCACACCAAGATGCAACTAAAACAATACACCAAATTGCTTGATTGGATGAAGTTAAAAATGGCTGAGGTGGAATAGAAAGAAATTCTAATATACCATTAATGAGTCCGTAAGTTTGATTTAAAAGTATCTTCCAAATAGATGAAGAAATAGCTATAGAAATACCCAAAGGGATCAAAAATAATGTCCTAGAAATTCTATTAAACAATGTATCTTTCTTTATTAAAAGAGCAACAATTAATGCTATAGTAATTTGAATAGGATTTATAAATAAGTTTAATATAAAAGTTACTTTTAAAGAATTCCAAAAAACGGAATCGTAATAGAGATTAATATAATTTGACAGTCCCGAAAAAATACTTGTTTCACCCTGGGAAGAATAAGAAGTATAATACAAACTTCCGTAAAAATTAAGAATAATAGGATAAAAACGGAAAAGAAATAAACCTAATAAGGAAGGCAATAAAAACAAATATGGTATTATCTTTCGGCTAATAGATATAGTGGGAACATGAGTAATTGTTCCCACTATATCCTTATATCCTCGCAAGTTATTTAATTTCATCTATTAATTTCCCTTATTGATATTTTTTTGCCATTCTTTCAAGAATAGAAGTGTAATTGTTTAGAACTGTTTTCGGATCTCCCCCATTTTGAACATCAGCAAAAGCTTTGCCTACAGAATCTTCCCATTCGAGCCATAAAGGTGTTGTAGGTCTTGGTGTGGCAGTATTGGCTAACTCATATGTAGTAATCTCTTCATAAGCGGTTAAAGGAAAATTTTTATATTCTGGAGAATTGGTAATAACTTCATTCATTACGCGATTTGCTACCAATTGCTTAACCCCTTTAAACCAGTCTGCCATAAATTTATCACTAGCTAAATATTTTATGAATTTTTTTGCTGCCTCTTTGTGTTCACTATAAGGATTGATCCCTAAATGCCAGCTATTTGTAGGTGTAGCAGGTTTACCATCCTTAAAATATGGGTGAGGGGCAATCCCATAATTTAAACGTCCTTCCTCCCTTGTTTTTTCAAGAAAAGCAATATTCCAACTTCCACCAACGTACATTGCAACATCTCCAGCTGCAAACATCCCAATAGTCTCACTTGTACCTACACCTTTTGGGAGAATTTTCCATGTATTATTAACATTGTACCACCATGTCATTGCTTTTATCCAACCTTCATTATTGAGATATCCTTCAACATGCAGCCCATCTGTACTAACTCCAGACCCCGCTCCAAGAGATTGAGGTAAAACTAACATTTGATAGGGTCGATTTACTTGGTCAAAAAGAAGCCCCCATATTTTTGTTTCACCTTCTTTATTTATAGTTTCTTGGATTTTTTGAGAAGCTTCAACTACTTGTTCCCATGTCCATCTTTGATTCACATCCATCGATGGAAATGGAATTCCTGCTTTTTCAAATAAATCTTTATTATAATACATAAATTGAGTAGAATTTTCAAAGGGCATATTGTATACTTTTCCATCCCATTTAGCTATTTCGACAGTTGCAGGAAAAAATTTTTCTTGTTCTTCTAGAGGAAAGTCAATTGGATCAAGATAACCTCTTACTGCATAAGAAGCAGTGAGAGGAGAATCAACTTCCAACACATCACATTGAGAGGATTTTGCCTTCATTCCGACTTCAATCACCTGGAATAATTGTTCAAATGGATATGTAGTGACGTTAACTTTAATTCCTGTTTCTTCTTCAAATCGGTCTATATAATCATATCCATTAATTTCTTTAAAATCCTTAGCATTGGTATCCATCCAGGATCCCGCAATAAATGTAATTTCTTCTGCAGCTAAAATTATCCCTGTAAAAATCAAAAACATACAAACTATAGTAGTTAGTAACAAGACCTTTTTCATAATAAAGTACCTCCAAAAATTTTTTTATACTATTCTAAAAACTTTCCATTATGTCTTTTTATTATATATTATGAATCACCTCCTTTTTATCCCAATTTCTTCCAATCAATCTCAGATTTGATTGGAAAAGAGATCGCTGCCCCTTTCTTCTGGATAGAGTAAGAAGCAGTCAGGTTGGCTATTTTAATCGCCTGGGAGATATCCCTTTGCTGAATCATTCCATACAAAAATCCAGCGATAAAACAATCCCCAGCTCCGGTAGTATCTATTCTCTGTTCCACCGGTGTGGCTGGAAAAACAACTAATTTACCCTTACCTTCATATGCTGCACCTTGCTTACCTAATTTGACAATGACTTCTTTTACTCCCCGGGATTTAAGGATATGAATGCCTTTTAAAACATCCTCTGTATGAGTAAGTTCTCTTAGTTCTATCTCGTTAGGAAGGAGATAGTCTACTAATCCCCAGATATCGTCATTGCTTATTTTTTTTACCGGGGCAGGATCCATCATGGTCATTAAGCCATGTTTTTTAGCAAATTTTAGGGCTAACAGAATTGATTCCAAGGGGATTTCAAATTGGGTTAAAAGCCAGGGGGCGTCATCAAAGAATTTTTCATGCTGGATAATAAAATCTTCGTCAACTTCTCCATTGGCTCCGGGATAGATTACGATAGAATTCTGACCCTGGGCATTGACCCAGATAGAAGCAGAACCGGTAGAATTTTTTTGACTTTTGGAAATTCCGGTAGTATCTACTCCATTTTCTCGTAGTGAGGAAAGGGCAAAATCACTGAGGATATCTTTCCCTACTTTTCCTAACATCAAAGTAGGAACATCTAACTTAGCCAGGGCAATAGCCTGATTGGCGCCTTTACCTCCTTGAAATATACCGAAATCATTGCTAACGAGAGTTTCACCAGGTTGAGGGTAGTGAGAGACAAAGGAGACAAAATCTATATTGATACTTCCTAATACCAATACTTTTTTCATAACTTCTCCTTACATAACTTCAAATTATTGAAATCGCTTTCTGATATCGGTTTCATAATAACATAATATTTTCTCCTTGTCAAGAAAAATTTTTATAAAAATAGATTGCTGAGCAAAAAAGTTCCTTTTCCTTCAAGACTAAATACAAAAAGCTATAGCTTCAATCTCTATCTCTGCATCTTTGGGAAGGCGGGATACTTCTACACAGCTGCGTGCCGGAAATTTCTCCTTAAAATACTCCCCATAAACTTTGTTGACCCGGGCAAAATTATTCATATCTTTGAGAAAGATGATGATTTTTACTACATTTTCCAAACCGATGGAGTAAGGTTCTAAAACTGCTTTCAAATTATCTAATGCCCTTCTAGCCTGGGCTTCAATATCTCCCTCTATCATCTCCCCGGTCTTGGGGTCAACAGGTATCTGTCCGGAAGCAAATATTAAATTCCCCACCTTTAAGGCAGGAGAATAAGGACCAATAGCAGCAGGTGCCTTTTTACTTAATATAATCTCTTTTTCCATCTTTTTAAAATCCTCCTTATTTATTTTATAATTGTAATTTATATTTAAAGAACCACAAGCCTAAACGTTCAAAAAACCAGCCAAAAAACCGTTGTCTGTCATTGATTTATGGGACAAGGTGAAGTTTCATTTTATAAGCTTTCTCGTGTTTATTCTCTAAAAAGTGAAGTATCAGGAATAGAACGAAGCTAATAAATAGAGGAATTGCGGCCAAACGATAAGCCCAAATTAAACTGGATTTGTCTGCAATCCATCCGTAGAGAGTAGGGGCAATTGTAGCAGAAACTCCCTCAACAAAGAATAATATCCCAAAAATTTTACCCTGCTGGTTAACCGGACAAATAAAGGTCAACCAGGTATTTAAAGAGGGAAAAAATATTCCATCTAAACTACCCAGGATTCCAATAACCAAGAAAATAGGTAAGGGTTGAACAATGAAGGTGATACCCATAAGCAGTAAAGTAGTAAGAATGGTTGATGATAATACTAAAACAAGTGGTTGATTTTTATCTGTAATTCTACTGGAAATGAGGGCGCCTAAAAACACTCCGATAAAATACACGCTGACAATCCAGGCAGAAATCTCGGGTTTTAAACCGACATAATCTGTAGCATAAAGAGGAAGAAATGAAAGAACAGCCCAGATTCCCAGGCTTCGGATACCTATACTTATAAAAAATAAATGAATATGGCTTTGTTTGGTTTTCTTCTCTACTTCTGCTTTATGATTTTTTTTATCCTTTTTTGATTTTAGATATACATAAGCCAGGAAGTAACCAGGCAAAGAGAATAAGAGGCAGGTTATTTTCCACCCCCATATTTGAACAAAAACACCGAATAATACACTCGCCACAATCAGTCCTGATGTTCCCGCGGCAGTAAATAGACCAAAATTACGTCCTCTCCGGTTTGATTTAGAATTTTCTCTAACCATGGCAGTTGCTAAGGGATGAAAAGTTGATACACCGATAGCCAATAAAAATAAAAATGTAACAATGGTGTGGATATTATTTATCCAGATTAAACTTCCTAAAAAAATAGAAGAGCAGATAAAGCCACTGGCTATAATCACTTTTTTCTCATATTTATCTCCAAGGTATCCGAATATTAAGGTAAAGATGGATCTCAAAGCAACGTGAATTGTTAAGATTAATCCTGATTGAACATAATTGATTCCGAACTCTTCTCTAAAAAGAGGTAAAAGAAAAGGTATAATGAAAAAATACATATCATTATAGGAATGGCCTAATGCATTTAGTTTTAATTTTGATTTTGCTTCTCTTCTATCTTTATCAGACATTTTCTTCTACTACCTCAAATTAAAACCTGCCAGGGAACGGTCCTTTGGCAGGTTTTCTATATATTATTAACTGTTAACTGCTCTTTCTATTCTCTTTAAACCTTCCTCAAGAAAAGAACGAGGGCAGGCAATATTAATTCTCATAAAGCCCTTTCCTCCAGCGCCAAACCAATATCCGTCATCAAGGGCTACTCCGGCTTTTTTAATCATAAAATTATTTAAATCCTTGGCACTTAATCCTAATTGTCGACAATCCAGCCAGACCAAATAAGTTCCTTCCGGTTTTATAACTTTTATTTTTGGAATTCTTTCTTTAAAATATTTCATCAAGAATTTTAGATTTTCATTTAGATAAGATAATAATTGCTCAAGCCATTCCTCTCCATCTCTATAAGCAGCCTCTAAAGCTACCAGTCCAAAAACATTGTTTTTACTAAGCTCTAAACTATTTAAAATATTATCATATATTTTATAATATTTTTTATTGGGAATAATAATGGTAGAAGTCTGAAGTCCTGCTAAATTAAAAGTTTTGCTCGGTGCAGTGCAGGTAATTGAATTATGGGCAAATGCCGGTGAAATCGAAGCAAATGGGATATGTCTGTACCCTTCAAATAAAATATCAGCATGGATCTCATCAGAAACAACGATAATGTGGTGTTTTAAACAAATTTCTCCCAGTATAATAAGCTCTTCTTTCTGCCACACCCTCCCCACTGGATTATGCGGACTGCATAATATCAATAACTTTACTCTGGAATCATCAACCTTTCTTTCTAAATCCTCCCAATCTATAAAATATTTTTTATTACTAAGTTTTAAGGGATTATTCACTACATGGCAGCCATTATTTTCTATTACTCGAAAAAAGGGATAATAAACCGGCGGTTGAACGACAACCTTATCACCGGGTTGGCAAAATGCTCTGATAATAAAACTTAAGGCAGGAATGACTCCCGGACTAAAAGCTATCCAATCTTTTTTTACTTTCCAACTATGTCTTCTCTCCATCCAGTCAATTATTGCCTGGTAATAAGATAATGGCCTGGAAGTATAACCATAAATGCCGTGTTCGGCGGCTTTTTTAATAACTTCAATTACCGGTTTCGGTGACCTAAACTCCATATCGGCAACCCACATAGGGAGCACATCTTTGGCCCCAAAAGTGGTTTCCAATTCATCCCATTTTTCAGAATGATAATTAGTGCGGTCAATAACCTCATCAAAGTTATACTTCATAACATTTCTCCTCAACTAATATATTTTTTAAATGTTCGTGGCTATTTGCGAATTTCGTTCTCAATTGCCTTTTCAACTTTTCTTTTTGTTTCTTCCCATAATTCTCTTGCTTTCTGTTTTGTTTCATGTGATTGCTTAATGAGTGATGAGATTTCTTCTTGAACTTTTCTATAAAGGATTGGGACTTGTAAATTTTTAATTTGTTCGGGTCTCCAGTGGATAATTGCTGACCCTCCACTCTCTCTTTCGATCTGCAGATTCCCGATAATTGAATTAATACAAAGGGCTAAATATTCTTTATTAATTTCATTTTCATTAATCTTTAATATCAGAATATTACCAGCGGTAACCCCTTCTACGGGTTCTTTTACCACATAAGCTATTCCTGGCATTACATCTTTAGTTAAAAGAAAATCTCCGACCTTGGGTTCATAAAGGGCTTTGAGTTTTTGGAAATCAAGTATAAATTCCTTAAGTTTTACTATTTTAGAATGCTCTTTTAAACATTCCATAAAACTATCATAAGTGGTCTGAAAATACTCTGCATCTATACGGTGAACTCCAAATGCTTTAGAAAGATTAGCCGTATAAGAAAGTTCATATTTTGCCTGGAAATCTTTTAGTCCCAGTTTTTCTAAAAGAAGTTTTTCAGCTTGGAAGTAAAGGGATTTTGCTTTTTCGATTAAATCAAAAGAGTTTTTTGCAAGTGTCTCTATCTCCTGCTGAAAATCTGCATCAAATAGAGGAATTAGCAGTTCTTCTACTTCCCTACAGCTTAAGTTAAACTGCTCGGTTTGTCTGCTTAACATCCAAAGCTGTTCTCTGCCATATTTGGAGTTTAAAAATATGGTCAGATAGAAGGGATTGAGCAAATTCTCATCCGTTTTTATAACCGCGATATTTTGGTTGGTTACTGATTGTGGAT
>Ga0209979_1003902_pt1 | contig 12750 bp, 15 predicted proteins | sample AnhtaG_FD_183114 | JGI IMG/M metagenome (GOLD analysis project Ga0209979, IMG submission 183114) | Deep subsurface microbial communities from Anholt, Denmark to uncover new lineages of life (NeLLi) - Anholt_01485 metaG (SPAdes) (version 2) | ecosystem: Environmental > Aquatic > Marine > Oceanic...
CAGAAACTCATGAAGAAATTTGATGAAACCGAAATGAATGCTCCGATTCCATGGTTGGGAAATCGAAGAATTGAAGTCAGATTTAAATAAGAATGTAACCTGAATTAAAGAGTGGAAATCCCTGTAGCAAGAAGTAATATATTATCTTTAACAGTCGATATTCGGAATAGTTCACCTGAAATAACACCCGAAATATCATACATTTATCTTTTTACATCATCAAATTCTAAGCTAAGACCAGTTAGATGGGTTGAACCTGAAAATTATCGACCTGTTGCTTATTCACCAATGAGTCTTGCTGTTCCAAGATCAAGAAAAGAAGCTAGATTCTTAGGGGCTATTAATGCTGGACCTTTTTATTCTTCAGATGTTTTAACGAAACAATTTCGATTGAATGTTTCTATTCCTCCTTTACCTCCTGAAGCGGTAGAACGGTTTAATTTTGATTTAGGGGGATATGAAAATCAAGTGGAAGAGTATACATTGCTAATGATTAGAATTCATTCTTTGAATAATTTTCATGATTTCCCATTCAAAATAAAATTAATAAAAGAAGAGGATAAAGATTTAAATTCAGAGATTGATGCTCCAGGTAGAGCGTAGCGGCGTGCAGGGTTCGTGACTTATGCTCGGGAAAAGATAGGAAAAACAGAACAATTTCCTGGAACCAGAAAATAAGGCATTACTTTGGATAAAAAAAAGAGGGATTGATGTGGAAGAACTCGCAAAACTAATCAAAGATAAAAATAAAATTGAAAATGAAATTGCAGAAATAATTGGTCGTCCTTCACTAATCGGGCATGTTGGTGAATATATTGCATCAGAAATTTTTGATATTGAACTAAATCTGTCTGCAACTACAAAAGGTATGGATGGGTTATTTAAATCTGGTCATCTTAAAGATAAAACTGCAAATGTTAAATTCTATGGAAAGAGAGAAAATAAATTGGATATTAATTGTAAGCACTTTCCTGATTATTATCTTGTTTTAACTGGTCCGAAATCTAGTGCGAATTCATCAAGAAGCACTACAAGACCTTGGTTTATTTCTAATGTTTATCTCTTCAACACTAATGAATTATTAAATGATTTGGAAAATCGTAATGTCAATATCGGGATTGCAACAAGCGTTATTTCAAGTTTATGGGATGATGCAGAAATTTATCCAAATCAAATAAATAAAACAATCCCCCTATCAAAAGAACAAATGTATCAACTTAGACTATTTGATCAGAACTAATACGATAATTATTGTTTAGCTACAGCGCATCAATTTGAGATGTCCCGGATTTGAGCATTAGCGACGTCCAGGGTCGTTAACTTCAGCATTCTGTCATAAGTAGTAGCTGTAGTTATAGAGGTACTTGTTTGTAGCTATGTTAGTATTATCGTCATCGTAACCGTAGGTACTACTGAAAAATCTACCACACCAACGCCACAGGTTTAAGCATTCGGTCATTTATGGCATCTACAGTGATACCAGTCCTTCGAATCTTCGATATGAACATTCCCACATTATCCATCTGTTCGTAGCTCAATTCTTGTGCATGATCTCTCACTTTCACTTCTGGATTTGTATCTGCCATGAGTTCAAACGATTTACGATTCCAGAACTTCGCACCAATGACTTTTCTACCCCATATAGAACCCCAAGACAAGAAGAATTCACTGCCTACAGGCTCTTCTACGGCTAATTCTCCACTCAATTCATCAGGGTTAATTCCAGATACAGCATAAACCAAGTCTTTCCTCTGTGCGACCCTCATAGCCCCTGTATTGCGCCTTTTAATGTTCGATAATGTAATGTCCTTCCCTTCCAGTTCGTACACAAGATCGGCTATCTGCTGTTGATACCCCGCTATTTCACTCTGCTTCATTAGAATGGTATTAGAATGCTCTTGCTCTTTGATTCGAATCTTATCGACTGACAGAAGTGCGGACTGTAATTCTTCAATAGTAACTTCCTGTTCACTGTCATCCTCATTGATAATTGTGATCTTCTCTGTCTTGCCTGCTCTGACCCTGGGATTTCTAATGATAGGTGCATTCTGCCGGATTACATTGAGCTTCGGTACTTGATTGGTGCGGACAAATTCTCGTACTGCCTCTTCAAATTCAAACGAATTTTCCATTATAGCCTTTGCCATTAGAGTCGCAGTTTTCTCCATCTGTTCTTTTTTTATTCGATATTTTGCCCAAGGATCCCTGAAATGCTCCACTCCCAAAAAAGTCAAGCGATAGGTATGTGGTTTAGATTTTCCCAATTTCGATATGTACCCTGCCTGCCGTAAATACGTTAGTTCTTTCCGTAAATTATCCTTGTGGTCGTATGTATAACTCCCTGAAAACAGTGGTTTTCCAGTTTCTTGATTTATGTCAGGTGATTCGCTGAAGTAGGGTACAATGGAAATATGTTCATGAATCTGCGATAAGGTCAATTCTAATGGCATCTTTGTATTCTCATCAACCAACGAACTCAAAATCATCCCTTTGAGTACACGGTCATTTAGGGATTTTGGTCGCCTTTTCTTCTCTGGTTGCTCTGGATCGTACATTTTCCTCACCGCTATGTCATAACAATATTGTTATGACATTACTTAATATCTCGTTTTTGGGCATTTCAGAACTGACTTAAAATTGAGTCGAATAGGCCCTCTGTCGCCGAATCTTGTTGTGTATTTCGGATATTTAAGGATATTGAACCGGATAATTACGGATATATGCCATATATCCGTGTATATACCATGTTATTTCCTGATATGTTACGGATTTATGCCTACTCTATCTGTTTTCTCACTTCAAGAATGTTTTCTTCAACCTTTTTTATATCTCTCCGTATATTATATACATCCGTTTCCATAATCTCTTTAAAATCCTTAAATGCTTTTTCCTGGTCTTCTATGAAGGTCAATGTGATACTTCTCCATTTTTTTTCAGGATCACAGGTGCATTCTACTGCGTGTGTTTCTACATACTGGTTAGAATTAGCTTTCAGATACTCTACGTCCTTTTTCAACATCTCGTTATCTGTTTGAATGGAATCTATTTTTTCATCCATTCCATTTATTATTTCCAAAACGAGTGCATCATCCATATAAATCACTTCTTATATTTATCCTTTAAGTTTTTTAACTGCTCGTCTGCACTTGGTTCTTCTACAATATCCGTAACTTCATCCTTTGGTGGTGTGGGACTTTCGACTACAACAGGTACACTCTGTTCAACAGTCTTACCAGATTCGAGTGCTAATACCCTTGCTTCCAGAGATTTCACGAGCAGTGTCAAGTGTTTAATTTCAGCAGATTCTATCTCTTTACCTTTTTCAATGACAATAAAGTTGGATTTCCGGCACTTTGAACATTGCGGATATTTGGCGGTCACATTACTCTTGAACACATGACCACACTCATCAGTTAAGCACTTTAGAAAGCGGTACTCTGTTATCATAATAGTGTTATATTACGGATATATCCTTATATACTTTGTTATTATCCGAAAATGCTCAAATTATCTAAATATATTTACTGTTAAATCCTGATATTAACGGATAATCCATGATATTGTCAGGATATTGTATATCCGTATATATCCGTAAAAATACTGTTTCGGATATTTCCTGTTATTTCTCTAATCACACTTCGGATATACACGGATATATATTCAGTGTTTCGGATATTTACGGATATTCATCCGAGTTGAAAATATCAGGAAATATCCGTGATTCAGGGTTACAAATATCATTCCAGAAATGTTGTCATGTATTCATGTTGTCATCAGGCGTCCACCCACATGAATCATTTAATTTAGTTCCGCAGTAAAAACGCCTATAAGAACTTTAAATCATATACGGTCAATAATATGCGACTTAAAAAGAATACCGGGGTCTTAAATTTAGTATTTATTAAATAAATTTAGTAAAATTACATATTTTTACAATCAAAGTTTGATAGACTTTTATTTAGTAAAAGTATTTAAATGATTGAAGCATAGCATAGTTTAATTATGAAAATTTGTTGATTTGTTATTTACATAATGAAGGTTGAAAATATGAGTGTTCCAACATCAATTTTGAAAAATCTGTTCGTCCGATCCCGAGGCTATTGCGAAATCGGCGGCGAAGATTTTGAATTTTATCAGTCGAATATCCACCACATCGATCGAAACCACGAAAACAATGACATGATGAATCTTCTTTTGCTATGCCCGAATTGCCATTCCCAAGCGAGGCGAAATACTTTCAATACAACACAAGAACAGTGTCAATATTAAAATATTTTTTTAACATAGAGTTTTTTCTTTCATTTGTTCGATTGGAAGAACGAAGAAGATATACGGTCTAAACGATTTAAAAATCATTATTATGTATTCATTTTAAAGAAGCACCTTTATCCGTATATTATTTGCCAATTAATGCCATAGTTTAACTCCTATTAGTTAATATTATATATGTCTTACGCCCTATTAGTATATAGGAGGAATTTACAAATGAAGAGGATAATTGGATGCACATTGGATGAAAATTTAGTAAGATTAATAGATAGAAATCGACAGTCTCTTTCTCGTTCGAGTTATTTGAATGAGTTAATCTGGCAAAATATAGACAAAGGGATCAATTTAAGAGGAGTACAATGAGGTGATATAAAATGAAAAATAAAAGGAAAGTGGTGCCCCACTTCGGCCAAGAAGTGAAAAGCACCGGTATTTCAAGTCAGCTACGAACCAACTTAAACACATTAATATTGTTTTCAACCAATATAAATATAACCCAAAATCAAAAAAAGACTGCTTTTTCTTGGGGTGTTTAGGATGGTAAAATCTGAATCTGTCCAGAATAATATTGTGACCGCTTCCATCACCCGAAAGCCAGACGGTGTGCCGCTCTGCCTTGAAATTCTATTGACTCAAGAGCAAGCGCATATTCCGGCCACGATTGAAAGGATCCATTACCACTTTTTTTCAGAAAATGATGGAAAAACACTCACATTTCAATTGCAGGGATGTGAGTAAAATGAGTGACAACGAAAATGAGGTGAACATCCTTGATTCGGTTGATGATATTAAAATTCCAGAAGAGAATAATATTCCACCCATAAATTTTGATGGGTTGCCAGAATATAATTTCAACAAACAATTTGTGAATTATGTTTCAAATCTATCAGATACATATCCAGAATATTCATTTACAAATAGTTTGAGTTCTTTGGCCACAATCACTCGACGACGACTATATTTCCAGTTCAATGGCAGAAGTCATTACCCAAATCTCATTATCCTAAATTTAGGAATGTCTGGGTTTTCAAGGAAATCAGCGTCGCACTCTATGAGTAAAAATGTGATCAAAGTCGCTGGAATTGAAGTTTTTCTTCCCGAGGATATCACTCCAGAAGCGCTCATTGAGGCGATGTCTGACTCAAGCGATGAAGATGAGAATGGAGAATTTGATGTACCAACTGTTAAACCTATTAAAATGCCAGGATATATTGAACCTATAGTCAGACCAAAAATTCCACCTGCACAAAAAGCTATCTGGAAAGATGAAGCGGGTCAATTATACGCCCAAATGAATAAACCGCATATGCAATCGATGAAAGAACTGCTTTGCGTTCTTTATGATTGTCCGCCGAATTATATCAAAAAAAAGGTAAGTGCTGAAACTGAATTTATACTTACCAATCCATGTTTGAATATGAATCTTGCAACCACACCAACATCATTTTTCAACAATACCACACAGTCGGATATTGGTACTGGTTTCTTGGCACGGCATAATAGTGTAAATCCATCATATACAAAAGTACGAAAACCTTTGACGCAATATGGTGAGAAAGATGAAAAAGTGTTCGATGCGTTAGTAAAATCAATGGATAATTTGGATTATATTCTTGGTGATAATGAACTTAAAATTGTTTTGAGCAATGAATTCATGGCGATACTCGATGAATGGGCGGAACAAAGGGAAAATAAATTCAGAAAAGAACATAACGATGCGATGGGATCCTTCTTCGCCAGGTTCCAGATCAATGTGGTAAAGATAGCAATACTGATTGAACTGGGTAATCTTCCATACTACATTTCAAGGTATATTGAAATACATAATAATAACCTATCTGATGAGATAATAATCAATGCCACAAAGATGATGGAAGAATCGAGAGCTCGAGAAAATGATTTTTCAATGAATGATCTAAACAGTTTTTCATATAGTGAGGAAATTAAGCGGTTCAAACTCGAGAAGATGGAAGTGTCTATCGAGAGTCTGCTCTTTGCGATCAAATTATATGATGAATTATTCATACCATATACCTACGAGATCGTTACCAAGAGCAAAATAGACGTGTGTCAAAACCATATGAATATTGTCTATAATTTCATTCGCACAAAGAAGATAGCTGATTATTCGGAAGCATTACGTGGTTGTAATATGAAGGCAAAGGACTTTGCTGAGGTAATAGATACTTTAGTTTCAGCAGGTGCATTGAAAATATTCACCGTCAAGGGAAAAACAAAAAATAAAATATATTTTGTCTACCAACCACAATATTTCAAGCAATATTCCTTCAAACCCTTAAGTACTATTAATCAGGTGGATGATGTGATAATCTCACTTAAAAAATAGAAATAGAAGATATGCCAAAATATCTACGAATTATTTATTTGGGGTTTTTTGCCCACACTTTTTTTATTTTATTAGAGTGTGGTGTTGGGTTTTTAGTACCGGCTGAGAACATCTCTGATTTTTAGACTTGATTAATATCTAACCAATGTAGATAATTCGTAAATTTCCATTCCCCATTCATAAATAAAAATTCACCTAAAATTAAGTGAATACGCATTTTTTATGAAGTAAAGGGGTGTGTGATGATGTATTTGACTAATATATTAATATATATTTTAAGTAATAAAATATTATTTTTATTACATTTTTTCCACATAGGGCATTTGGAAATTTACGAATTATCTACTTATATAATATATAAATATTGTTGAGATGTTTTCATTCACTTAGCCGGTACAATTTATCTTTGTAAGTTATAAAAAAATTTTAGCGATATTCGATAAAAAAGGGTAAATAAATAATTCGTAGCAAAAATGATAAGATTTAAAATTGGATTTTTTTGGATTCTTTTTATCTCTTTCGATTTATCTTTCTATTGACAAAATAAATCTGAACTAAATACAAACTGGAAATCAATTCTAAACATTAAAATGCCTCTCAAAAATGAATACGTTTAACCCAAGCCTCTGAAAACTGATTTTAAAGCTGTTTGAAAGCATTTAACTATTAGTAATGTTTGGCTACCTTTTTCATGTTCTTCTCTTCATTCTCACTGTCCTGGTGCCTCACAACAGTACTATGAGATCATGAATACAGATTGAAATCTCTTCTTGATTTTCAATCAGATTGTTACTCCAATTTCATAAGTTCTTCTTCAATTTCGGAAAATGTACCAACATGGTTGTCAGACTATTGGATTGAAAATAACATGATTTTAGAGCACTTGCTATGCAAGGATGTTCATGAATAGATTACTGCCTTGCATCCCACACCCAAAGTTATGATACTCTAATTATCAACTGTTTGATAGGTGTGGGTCACAGACCTCGGATTTCGCTTCGCTCAAATCCGGGGCATCGCAAGTTAATTCTCAAAAATGGGTATCGATTTGAAAAAACATGAATTTATTTTTATTGATAATTTTGTTCTCAATCATCTAATTTTTTAATTAGTAATTCAACAATAGTATTTAATTGAGATTCCACATCTTTTGAAGGATCATAACAAATTGAACCCACTTTAGATATTGGATCAAACATACTTGGCAGGGAAGTCTTAAAAATTATTGGGATTACACTATGAGTTCCAAAACGATCCTTAAATTGTTCCGATTCAAATTTTGCCCAAATCCTCTCAGGATAATTAGGACTTAGTAAACAAACGACATATTTTGCTTCACTTTTATATATTGGACCCAGATAATCTTCAATATTTTGTGCTAGGATTCTGTGTTTCTCATTTTCATCATAAAAAACATCAATTTCATTTTCTGTTAATCCCTCGAAAATCATTTTAGCAATTTCACGATCTTGACCTGCGAAAGAAAGTGCAAAGTCGTATTTTGATTCAAAATGTATATTTTTATAACCAAGCTGTTTTGCAAATTTATTCCATATGATATTACGGAGAAAAAAGATGAATTGAGGATCTTCTACTGTTAGAGTGTACGTTGAAGAATCTAAATGTATAACTTTAGAAAAATCTGGGTTTTTATTATAAAAATCCTTTAAATAGCCCTTTTGGATAATTTGTTGAACACTACTACGATGATCTGGATTATTTCTAATTTCGTCATCAATTGAAATTGACCAAGAATCTGATTTTGCTAACCAATAAAGAACATTAAAATAAGGAGCTCTACCCTGTTTTCTTAATCTTGGTCCGGTGGCTAAATCCTTGGTAATTTTCTTAAATGTTAAAGACTGACGTTCATATATAATTTGTTTAATGACTTCCAAACTGACTGATATGATTTGCTTTTGTTTGCAGTGTTCCAAAATATTACCAGTGAGGCATATTTCATGTGCTAACATTTGAGCTAAATAGAAACTTCCGTGTGATTCTGCAATAATATCATTTTTTGAAGAGATTTCAATATTTAATGCTTGTTCACCTTTTTCTATTAACTCCATTATTTTTTCTTGTGGATTTGTTTCAAATCTTATAATATCAATCCGATTTCCTAAATCGCTGGCAAATTTTATCAAGGTGTCTCCGGCACGATTGATGCCAACAATTACAATTTTTGTATCATCTTTTTCTTCATCTGCAAGTGTTTTTAAAAAGTCCGCTATTCGTTCTTTTAATTCAGCAGATAATTTATGAAAATCATCAATCAAAACGACTCCCAAATCACGTTGTCCAATAATTTTTTCTATTGTGGCAACGTCATTAGGTTTCCTTGCAGATAATTTCATGGTTATATCAGAAATTCCATTTTTGTTTAGAGCTTTCATTACCGCAACTGTTTTCCCAATTCCAGAAGGCCCTTCAATCACGATTCCCCTCCCAGGAGTTCTTAATGAAACAATGATTTTATTATATTCCACAGGTTCAACAAATGTATACGATGGAATTCCTGATATTTTATATACTTCTTCTAATTTTGGGTTACTCATTGATGATACTCCCTAAATTAATGAAATGTCTACTATTAAATCTATATGATAATTCCTATTTGATGTAAGGAAATATATAAGCTAATCTAAAGAGTTCGGCAAAAGTGATGGTTGCAAACAATTATTTAATTGCAATACAATAAATATCGCATCACTCAAACGAGCATGAACATCCCTTCTCGCAATAACTATCCCTATACTGACAGTACAAGGTCTTCGTATACTTAAAAATGGTGATTTGTTGCTTTGAATCCTGTGAATGGTTATTTATCAGAGAGCTTGTAAAATATGAAATTCAAATAAATACTACCACTTCAACAATTTAGGTGCAATCATATTGTCACTGTTGATGATGATGCTCGGGGATAAAATGCCTTTGGATAATATCAATTTTAGTAAGTTTAATATATTTTTCCATCTTTTTTAACATGGGAAATATGGTAAAATTTGGAGATTTATTGGCAAAATCGTTTGAAATTTTTGAAATCATTTCAATTATTGTGTCCATTTTAGCCATTTTAATAATAATTTCAATTTTAATTTTAATTACTATTATTGGAAATCATAGCTTCGGATTACTATTAATTCTCATAATATGTATTTTTGCTATCATACACAAAGTTACAAAGTGTGATCATGTTTGGGATCATGAAGACACTCCTAACACATGTTTAAAATGTGGCCGTCGTCAGATGACTTTTGCTGACGGTCCTTATGGAAGTAATAAGTAAATTCTTGACCACCGTTGGCAATAATGCTTAAATAAGAAGATATTAATATATAAATCGTGGGATTTATGAAAAAAAATAAGAATGTTTTTTTGATAGTGCTGGTTTCATTGGTAATATTGATGATAGTGCCAAGTATTTCAGCAGAAGCAACGAACAATGAACATAAGAACGGAGGTAATGTAGTGGACGTGCCTGAACGATCAAGGCTTGTTGACCTGGGTAATGGCATTATGAGATATGATCAAGTGCATTATTCTACAGACAATGGATGGTTTGACAATAATGCAATCACTGATCCAGATGGTTCTATTAATGATTACCTATTGATGGGTGCGAAATGGAGAGTAGCAGAACCATTTGTAATAAATCCAACAGGGTATGCAGAGAACGATATGCAGAGCGTGATCGAGACATCGTTAAATACATGGGATAACGAAGTGCGTAAAGACATATTTGGTGACGTTATCGTAGATGTTGGAGTTACTTACTCAGATGAAATTGACTCCAAAAATACGGTTACATTCTCAGGAATGACCGACGATAGAGTAATTGCCTTTGCTTCTACATGGTATACAATCAGAGGGCGAAGGATAGTTGAGTCGGATGTCGTATTTAATACACATTTCGTATGGGGTGATGCGAGTATTGATGCAGATAAAATGGACTTGCAGAACATAGCAACCCATGAATTTGGTCATTCTGCTGGTTTGCTTGACCTGTATCGAGATGAACACTCTGAATTAACAATGTTCGGAGAATCAGACTACGATGAGACCAATAAACGAACTCTTGAAGCCGGAGACATAGCAGGCATTCATGCAATATATGGTGTGTAGTAGTAACCTTAACTGAGTTATCCTTCGGGGTAACTCAGCATATTTTAATAAACGATTTTAGAAAAACTTATATCATTTTATTAAGTGCGCCTGATTGTCTTGGTTTTCTTACCCTATCATCAATAATGGCTGGTTTCAACTTGGAGGATGGTGTGGAGTATGACTGGGTTATTATCCGGATGCCCTCAAATAAATTCAGCGAGTGGCGGGGTTGAGGCTTGCGGGATAAGGAAATTCATGCTCGTAAAGATACCAATATCCTGAAACAAGTTTCTCCGAAACTAAATCAGGCACATTTGAAAATTTATTGAAATCATTATTCATTAATTGTGCCATTCACAAATATGGTGGTTAATAAAATGGGAACTTGGAAATGTCCTGAATGTGGAACTGTTAGAACGATCTATTGTATTTTATTGCGGTATCGAAAAAGAACCTGATCTTCCTTGTCTACAATGTGGTAAAACAGCTCCTTATTTAACATGCCATAGCTGTGGATTTAAATTGGAAGAATAATATTTCAACTAAATACCTGTTTCTGGGTGCATCAAAATTTAGCCAGGATATAAAGAAACATACCGTTTTATTACAGGTCTATGACTTTTCATCCTTGTCCCTACTCACCATTTTTCAAGCTATAGACCCACAATGGTTTCGCTTCACTTCTCACATTTACACGGTTGATACTGCCAGATTCAAGAAGTTTTTTAACCAAAGATTCTACTGTTTTTTTGTGGCATCCCATTTCATCTGAAATCTGGCGAGCAGACATGATGTTGTTTTTCTTCAAAAGGTCAATTACTTGATCTTCTGTATATTTTTGCTGGAAAGATGTTTTAGTAGGCTGTGTATTCGTCATTCACTTTACCTTTATAGGTTAAAGCGTGAAAAGGTTATTGATTAATTAATTATCTCAAATTCCAATCTTTGCAGTCTATTGGTTTACAATCATTTCCAATTGATCCGTTTATCTGGCATCTATAGATAATTCCATTTCCATTGGGATTATATACAAAGTTTTTGCAATTCCCACAAGTCTTAACCACACGTTCCATCTTTACCACTCCAAAAAAATTAATTGTTGCTGAATCCCTGTTCGGTCAGGTTTTTCAGCCAAGAATTAAGGAAATTGTTTAATTCCCTTTTCAGTGTGGGATTGAATCTGCCATTTTCATGATATACTTGCTGATAAATTCCCATATTATCTTGCTGGAATGTCAGGGCTTCAACCATCTTCATAGATGGGATTATTCGAACTTCCATGTCCGGATCCGCCATAACATCCCCATTTTGAATATAATTATGAGCCATTGAAATCACAATACTGCGGTCATCGTCTTTGTGGCTCAAGTGGTCAATATTCAAGTCCATGAAATTCCTGGATTTAAGTTTGAGGTATTCATCAAATTTCAAACTACCTTCCTGATTTATGATACCAAGTTTGACCAACTTTTCGTAAATTTTTTCGTAGATTATCTTTTTCATGATTTTTCCTCCTGAACATACTATGTTAATGTAGTATATAAATTTTGCCTTTAACTTATAAAGGCAACTATTTATACAAATAATGAATTGTTATATCTGCAAGGAAGCATAGGAGAAAAATATGGGAAAAATAGACACAAAAGATGTGGCTAAATTGGTCAGAGATGAATTAAAAACACACTTCCCACACCATAAATTTTCTGTTCGGATTGAAAGGTATTCCATGGGCAGTAGTATTAATGTAACCTGGATAGATGGTCCAATGGTAAAAGATGTTGAGAAAATCGCAGGACATTTTCATGGATCTAAGCTATACTCAAATGAGTTCATTTTCTTCAACAGGTCCTATTCGGAAAAACTTTTTGCAGGGATGGTCATGCGAATGAAAAATATAGGTATACCTTCATGTGACCGTGCAGTCGAAGTAAGAAAAATACTTGATGATGTGGACTTCTATAATATTCAAGGGTGAAACCGCCCGATGTCGTTGACTCAATCCCTATCTCTCCCACACCAATTATCAA
>Ga0209979_1003904_pt1 | contig 12741 bp, 15 predicted proteins | sample AnhtaG_FD_183114 | JGI IMG/M metagenome (GOLD analysis project Ga0209979, IMG submission 183114) | Deep subsurface microbial communities from Anholt, Denmark to uncover new lineages of life (NeLLi) - Anholt_01485 metaG (SPAdes) (version 2) | ecosystem: Environmental > Aquatic > Marine > Oceanic...
TTCAGGAGGTCGAACTTATCACGGGCGCTCCTGTCTCGCTGATAGCCACAGGATTCAGCGACCGATGTATTATTGATAGACGTCGTTGGTAAGTATGTGGCATGGTTATAGAGGCGTTAGTAGCCAGATACCCCAAGCTTTACCATATGGCAGATAAGCGCAATTGGGCAAACATCTGCAAATACGGTCTCCTAAGCACTACAGCACTTCTTGACCTGTTTGAATATCAAGGTAAGAAACGCTTCGAGATTGAGTCCCAACTTCGCATCAAGGAGTTCCGCGTCTCTCATCCTGACCACGGTGAGGCCTTTATCCGGGATCAAGACCCTATGCGAGATAGGCCACAGGACGGCATCTACCTTGAGAAGTGCCTTGTCGATATCACGTCCCAGGAGTGGTTCGAACATCTGAACAGAAAGACGTTTTTCTGGGCTGACACTAAAGGGCTGAATTTCATGCTTGGGGCCAGACTCTATCGTAGCAGAAGCCACTACGTAATCACCGTTGATACTCAGAAGTTACTTAGTAGCCACGCAGACAAGGTTACTCTGTCGCCTATCAATTCCGGCAGTCTCTATGGAATGAAAAAACGCTCAACGGATACATTCAAGCCCATCGCTCGTCACTCCGAACCATGGGTAACTGAACTGGCCGTAGAATACAGTATCCCTGACATAATAGACTTGACGATCTCTGTAGAGGAGTGCATCTGTCGCTGGGACGGCGGACAGAAAATATGTAAGGAAGTTCGGCAGATTTGGCCGACCTAGGTTGTTACAAGGATTTCCGTAGCTGTCAAGCTGTTCTTCTTCGAGCGTCAAAACACTCTGGAAAGTGAATCAAGCAGCTTTCACTTCCGACTCCTGTAATCTCGTATGGCATAATCACTTAACCCTCAAACAACTTCCCTTTTGGGGCATGCCCATTTAGGGCAGTTTTGCTTGACAAATTTTTTTTTCATATAAATTAGATAGACCGGGAGTAATCCCGGTCTCTTGACATTCGAGACCATTCCCTGTGAGAAGCCCCGGGGTTACCCCCCGGGGCTTTGCTTTCTCGGTCAATAGAGACCGGGAGTGAACCGGAGAGATCACTCCTCTCCAGTCGACCGCGGCCAAGACCGCGACCACCCAAAAGGGCCACTCCCGCAGCGCAAGCGCGCTAGAGGTTTTATCGGCTGCGGGCAGTGGGGATTGGAGAGGAAACATGGGAAAGCTCAAGGTCGAGTGGGTCTCTCCGGAAGAACTGAGACCGAATCCGCAGAACCCGCGACGGAACGAGAAGGCGGTGAGAGCGGTCAAGAACAGTATCAGAGAGTTCGGGTTCAACGTCCCCATTCTGGTTGACGACAACCTGAACATCGTTGCTAGCGACAGTAGGTATAAGGCCGGCCCGGCCCTGAAACCCGCATCGGCACCGACGATCAAACTCAGCCATCTCTCCTCTGCCCAGCTGAAAGCCTTCTCGAGTAGAAGCAGGAGAGCTAAGAGCTTCTGCAATGCATCGGCCTAGAGTGTCCGGAAGACAGTCGATTTGATCGCAGAACGGGCGTGATCGTCAGACTATGTTGGCATTGGCTGATGCGGGGGGATTCGACAAAGGGGAGGATGCTGAGCCAGTGCTCGGTGGACAGAAGGTGGCGACACTAGCCCATAGGAGGCAGAAACGAAGATAGAGATCTGTTGGCTCAGTTGCCCGGAGCTCTCCTCCGGCGTCTACTTCTTTGAGCTAACTGCTGGTGACTTCACCGAGACCCGGAGGATGATGCTGGTAAAGTGGCTTACATCAACACGGGGAGTAGACGAAGCCAGCATCGAGGGCCTGACCAAGCTTCGCTCACGGAGACACACGTATGCCAGCCATCTTGTCATGAAGGGAGTTGGCCTGCCGACAGTGCAGAAACTGATAGGGCACGTAGATATTCAAACCACGATGATCTATTCTCTTCTGGCCTCTGATCATCCGGTTGAGGCGGTGGAGAAGCTTGATTTCGACTGAGCCCCTCACGTGTACGTTCCCCCGAGATCTCCGTTCTCTATTCGATATTCTGACTATCTGCGCCCACACGGACGGCAGAGCACACCTTCTCGTTCTTAAGCCTTCTTGTTACCAGCGTTTCCAGCATGCGCAGGGCATTGCCAGGCGGAGCAATCTCCTCACCATCAATGGCGTTATGCTGCGGCAGGCATGCCATCTCAGGCAGATGTGCTCCAGCCATCATTTTTCCAACTTCATTTTATACAGATTTCCAAGCTTTTCTAACATCAATTTTTTCCTCTTGGTCAGGAAGGCATTGAGATTATGATAGTCCCACAACGGGCTTTTCAAGTCCTCAGTAGGAAGAAAGTCATAATGCTGTCGCAATTCCTGTGGTCTTGTTTCAAAGTATATACTTGGCATTTCATTCCTCTTATCTCTGTTCACGTCTCCAGGGACACCCAATTGCAGATTCCAGAGAGATTTCACATTCTCTGAATAATCCTCAGGTAGGTCCGTTTCTTTAGGGTTTCTGGGGAAGATATGCTCAAGTTCGGGGTTTATTCTTCCACGACTTTTTATATACGTGTATGACTTGTTTGGAAGTAGCAACTTCAAAGTAAAAACAGGGCTTGAAGAAATGCCTTGTTCGGTTAGATTTGATGCGCGTGTCGTTTTGGACACATGAGATTTTATCTGATCTAAGGGGAATGACGCGTTTGCGTTGATTAATCTAGCTGCCTCGCTAGTAATGCCTTGCAAGGACCAATCGTTCATCTGTGACAATATGAAATATTGCTTTATTTTTTCAATATCCTTTATCTTAGATAAATCCTTGAACTGATTCTTGTAGAAGCAAAGCAGTAGCGGGAGTAAAGCTAGCTGGCTCCTATATACAGAGCTGCTGTTTATCTGAAACTCATCATGCAGGAACCTTTTGTAGAATGTCTTTATTGAATCGGTGGCCTTTCCCAGACTGACCCGAATTTCTTCTATCTCACTACTCCTTATCCTTTCTGAATCAACTCTTGATGTATTATATTTAATGAAATAAATAAGCTGCAGAATGTCATAAGCCTCTACGTCAATGCCTGATCCTTTTTCGATGTCCGCAGCAACCTCTTGTACCTTTTCCAGAAAATCATAGTGTTCCACATGGATTAACGAGAACGTCAAGTCTGACTGAGAAGGTGGAACCCCTCCGGTGTTGACCCTCACGAATATTTCCTGGACATCACTTTTTGAAAAGCTTTGCGCTATTGTGTAGTACCCGCAAATTCGATTCTCTTCGTCGTTAAAAAGCTTCCATAGTCTGTCGATGTTTTTCTCTACAATATCAATCTGATCTTCAGAACAACTGCCCAACAATTTCTTCCTTTGTTCTTTACGAAAGCTTGTTAGACCATCTCTGCCTTCTCGGAGATAGTCTTGATATAATGAGTTAAGCCTCAGATATCTCTGCTCTAATTCCGTATTCGAAGGGAAGAAAACAAAACCATACTTGTCATCTTCGCTTTTAGTTGGGTTAAATAGTAAGTCAAAACAAAGAACCTTATCACAGAACTTGTACTGCAGACACGAGTAGAGCGTTTGCAATCTTTGCTGGCCGTCGTAGACAAGCCATTTCAATTTGGACCAGTTACCCTTTTCCACTGCCTTTGGAACAGGTAGGTCTGGGTCGAAATCCTGCAAAAATTCTCTGTAAGGTATCTCTCGAGAAGTCTGCCAGGTCAAGAACGTTCCAATTGGGTAGTTCCTATAAAGGGAATCAAAAAACCTATATATTGCTTTTTCGTAGTCTGATCTGTCGCCCCACGTATACGATCTCTGAGTAATCGGTAAGACCCATTCCTTATTTCTCATTTTTGTCATTGCTTCTCTTATTGATATTGGATCGAATGGCATCAGTCTACCTCCATTTCTTTTGAGCTGTGGGACTCCGCAATATATGAATATCCAAGCAGCTCATTTATAGACAACCGTGAATAGCGCACTTTCGATCAGTCCGTTCTTCTGCCCTTGGATTTAGATGGTCTGTCCCCTCAATCAGATCCCTCACGAGAGAGCCCATTGACGCTCTTTCGTTTTCCTCCTTGAATTCCAGCACCTTTCTTGACACAGGAACGGTCTTCACCAGTAAGCCCAAGCGCCTTGTTTCTGTCCAGTCCGGCGCTTTCTATGCGACTCCAGCTATCTAGGTGTACAATACAGATATTCAACACGAGGATCAAGAGATTTCTACGCAGTTCTCTCCATATCTGGTCTTGAACCCTAGACCTCACCTCTCAAGTCTCACGCCGAAGCTGGATGCTCATTTCGGTATTCAGACGACGGTGATCTGCTGTCATTTGGCCCGAGATGATCTGGCGAAAGCAGTACAGAAGCTCCGTCTTGGCTCATCATATTACGTGTATTCTTCTCTTGGATCTTCCGTCTTCTCCCATTGTAAGAAGCAATGGAAGAAAGAGCTTAGCCAAGAATGGCGGTGTCTGGATGGTGTAAGAAGCATAAGCTGTGAACGACCACAGGGGACTCAGGTGGGAAAGGGCCCATTTCTTACGAGAATCACTCCCGTCTACATTCCGCAGCTTGAGCCTCGGAACTATCTATGAAACGCCCGAAGAATTCCCTTGACTTTGAGGTACACGTTTATATATAAATTTCATAAGAGCACCATCGCTTGGAGGATATCGGAGGATATCGCATGACATCGCTGACTATTCTCATGCTGATCGGCTGTTGCCTTGTCTTTCTGACGATCGCTTATTTCATCAGTAGATCTGTAAAGAAAGTCGACGATTTCTTCATTGCAGCGAGACATCTTCGGATTCGCCGCTTCTTCGGGGCATACAGCGGCGCAAACGTTACGTTCACTGCTGTGTTCATATATTTGACCGCCACAGCTGTATCTGAGGGAAATCTCCCCCTTTGGGCTGTCGTTTGCTGGATCATGGGCGTATTCCTATTCTGGTGGAAGTACCCATCCATCATGGAATTCTGTAAGACCGGTCATACACTGCATGAATACTTGGGCAAGGCCTTCGATAGCGACGAAATCCGCCGTCTTGCATCTTTTGTCACAATTGTCTCATTTGTTGCCGGTGTAAGCCTCGAGTTTTATGGGTTCGCGTGGCTTATGGAATACCTCACTGGACAGCGTTTCCATTGGTTGATAATTGGGATGGTCTTCCTGATTACTATGATCACTTACACAGCATATGGTGGTTTTCCTGCGACAGTTGCGACAGATCTATTTCAGGTTCTACTCATAGCGGGCGGTCTTGGTCTGTTGACATATCACATTATCATTCCAGCGTGGGACGAAAGGGTTGCCAGAGTTGTTTTCGACGGGAGACACTTCTTTACCAACCCGTTGCTCATCCTCGCCTACGTCGTCTTGTTTGTGCCATTTCAGTTCTCGGTCATGGACAGTTGGCAACGGTGCGTCGCCGCAGGTGGCGACAAGAAGGTAGTTCGTCCGGCCACGCTGCTAGGCGGCGGTGCCGTCGCAGCGGCGTTCATCATTCCCATTCTCATTGGCATAAGTGTAGGTAAGGGGCTCGGCACTCCTCCCGAGAACCCCCTTCAACCGTTGCTATTGGCTCTTAACAGCATACCGCCAGGCTTCGCACTTGGGTTGGTTTTATGTGCTTTTCTTGGATCGCTATTCTCTACTGCGGACACGTTGCTCATAAACGCTGCCTATTCTCTGGTATATGACCAAAGGGTTGGCCGAAAGGGCCAGGACCTCACACCGGATGAGTTTGGCGCGTCTGCACGCCTCGTGCCTACGCTGAGAGCTTGGGTTGTCATTCTAGGAATCGCATCTATCCTAGTGTTCGGTTTGCTTTTTGTTGTGCCCCTTGATGCCTTTATACTTGCTGTCTTGGGCTCGCAGGCAATCTTGGGTATCCTTGTCCTCTTTTTCTTGTTTGCCGAGGGCTCCGCAAAACGCCGAGTTACCGGGGCCCGTAGGGCAATAATAGTGGGTTTCGCCACGCCCATACTCTCAGTGGGATATGGCTTGTTTGCAGGTGATCGGAACTTCGTTGATGGTGCACCCTTCATTGGAGTCATCCTCGCGCTAATAGTGATGTTTCTGTCTCGACCTGCGCCACGGTTCAAGTAAGTGCTCGAAGTACTGCAATGAATGTAACAAGAACAAGCAACCTAGCCAAATAGCTATCATGCCATCGGCCATCATAAACATGCTCCCGTTCTCTATATTATTAGCACTTGTGATGGGCATTTTACAGATGCTTATCGCACAACATTTGACCAGGACAGCAGATGAAAAAGAAGAACGATTGGTGCGGGTGCATGGACCCGATGCGATAGCAAGATGTTTGGGGATAGAAACTACCTACGCCAATTGGACGTTTGAGTGCCTTCGTGCCCGCTGGAGTACATCTAACCTTTCACTAAGGCTTGTAGGTTTTCAACCACCGCTACGCCGTCTAGGAATCTGGCAGCGAGACGCCAAGCTGATGGTATTCGCCGTAGTCTTCATGGCTATGGCGATGATGCTATTGTCTATGGAGAGTGACCCGGGACGTTATGTCCTGGGCATCTTCCTTGCATGCATGATGCTATGGGTGCTCGCTTTCATCCATCTAGTCGTGCAACTCCTGTGCATCATACCTTATCTTCGAGCCGGAATGGTCAGAGAGTTATTGTTCGGGACCAGCCATGAGGTACAACCTCTTGATTGACGGTAAGGTTATGTCAATTCCCAACCATTATGAAAAATCACTTCGTCTCTTCAGCCAACGAGGTGTGCTTGAGCTTGGTAGGCACGTTCTTCGAGTTGAGCGTGCTAATACGTGGCTCCAGCATATCCTGTCTATCCAAGAGGCGATCTACCGTATCGACGACTATTTTGAGGACAACAAGGAGCTATCTTATCAGGCTCTCAAACGGATGTGGAACGACGTAGAGACAGCAATATCAGAAGCGGATGTACTCCCTATTGAACACTGTTGGACTTCTTTTTGCCGCCTGCGTTTGTATGAGTCTACCGAGAAACGTATCCACGAGGGAGACCTAATCGACCCACGGGAGTATCAGCAGATCGTCTCTCTCAAAGTATCGGATGTCGCGATTGCAAGATCCTTGATTTGGTCATACGCAGGATATACCCCTTCCAACCAAGATTATCGGTTCTGGTCTATTTTTGACGAATGTGGCGAGCTCATAGAGGACCTCCAAGACTTGGCCGAGGATGTGGCATGTTGGAACTTTAATTTTTGGCTATACACCTATATGGCTGGAGGCCCCCTGATATCTGGAGCCTTGTCAGCCGAAGACACGCTTCGCCAGAGACTTCACCAACTTGAGTTGGCCTACAGCCAGCTGTCGGGAGAATCGGTCCAAGCTTCCAAGTCACCCTTTCCGAAAATGATGAAGGCGGGTAAGCGTACGCTTAACGTAGAATGGCCAGCTAGGTTGATCTCGATTCGAAGTCGACTGCAACGTTATTCGCAGGTGCCACTCAGCCCCTGAGAAGTGTCTACTTACGCTGAGCAGATTCCAATGGACGACCGAGACCTCTCGATTCACGCCATTCTGTGTGACCCAAGTCGGCTCCCTACCTGGAAAGAACTGCTAGACCTTGCCGAGGTGTCTGGACTCGCTGCTGACGCTCAATCTATTATAGTTCTCTGGAGAGAAAACCTAGCTTTCAGGATCCAGGTCTCATTACGCTTCAGATTGCGTGCCTGGCTGGCCGAGCAAATAACTCGGGGGAACCAAGTTGCTGCTGGGCGAAGTGTAAAGGCTGCGCAGATCCATGCACCTCAAGCCGGAATAGACCTGAGTCGTATCATTGAGACACTGAAAGGTGGAGCGATTGACCTACGTCAATACTGCCCCATTCCTGGGTATGTTGCAGTGAATGAAGAGCTTCGAACCGACTTGTTGAAGTTAAGGGATCGCCTGTCGGTCTTCACGGCCAACCCAAAAGCGACCGAACCGCTTACCGTCCTGCTCTGTGCTCCTTCCGGTACTGGAAAGTCTACGCTGGTGAAGTGCATGGCCACAGAGTTTGACGAGCCATTTGAAGTCGTTGAGGAAGATATCTCCGAAACTTACAACATCGACCGAGACGTTCGTGATTTTCTTAGCCGCATTAGAAAGCTTAGAGAGTCGGGGAAACGTGTCGTCGGTTTCCTCGACGAGGTGGACAGCAAGTGTGGAGAGCGATACGCTTATCAACATCTTATCAACCCGATGAAGAGCAAAGAATTCTCAGGGGTAGTTTTCTTCTTCGGAGCCAGCTCCGCAGATAACTCTGAGGCGTACCTCGAATACTTGCGCAGGCTGCCGGAAGATAGTAAAGGGGTGGATTTCTTCCGAAGACTGCAGGAAAAACTCGACTTCCCCGAACATCTTCTTGAAGATCCTATGGAAAAAGTTGCTCGAGCACTTGTCATTGCCTCCCAAAACAGTGACATCGACGGCATACACGGTGAGTCTCTTGTCTATCTTGCTGCAAAGGATTTTGCTTCGTGTCACGACATAGAACATCTTGTCAAGAAAGCGCTCGGGTTCATGGCGCCCGGTGTGAAGATTTTCAGCCTGAGGCGTACGGTTGAAACTCGCGACTTCCAATCCTTCAAAGACAAATTCCCCGATATCTTTGAGATTGCGGAGACAGATGTCATTACTGTGAAAGTTGAGCGTACAGAGGCGACACCAAGTAGGAAAAAGGCAAAGTCCAGCAGAACGACAGGTAATGAGCGGTAATTCTGAAGCAAAGGTTTCGTTTCGGGCGCTAGACAAATCAGGACGCGCATTGAAAGCTTTCGCGTACATGTATCTACCTTTTCACGATCTGGGAATGGAGTTCCTCTTTGAACATTACGGAATCTTCTCGTATGTATCTGCCGCACTGTACGAAGCTGACGAAATCAATGAGCTTGCAAGGGGGAGTGGAGTGAGAAATCTTCGACAACTTCGGGACTTCTTACACCACCAAGGCTTGCTAGACAGGGAAGCACATCGATTCATCCAAGAAGGATTTCAGTACCTAGAGTTCGAACGTGCGGTACGTCGAGGTGCTCCTTACACACTTGGAGACCTTCTTCAGATTGTCTCCTATAGATCTGTCGATTTCAGGTTGATGCATCGGATTTTGTATAGAATCATAGGGAAGCGCTTCGATGAAGCCGTCTTCAGCTTGTTTGCGGCTTTTGAGACCTTATTTGAGATAGAGGACGATCTTGGTTCCTACGCCATAGACGTCGGAGCCAATACTTTCAATACATATCATCTGCTGGCAAGATTGCTCGGTAAGAAAGCGCAGAGTTTTCTGCGTGAATTACTCCAGCATCTTAATGGTGAGATCGAGCGCTACTGTTCCTACATCGACGACTCAGCCGCCGAGCGGTTCAGAAATATTCTAAAATGGTACCGCACTCAGATACCGTTCCTCCAGATTCCTCAGCCAATCATCACAGAATAAGCACTCGGTTCGCATACTTGTCCCAGGACGGACTTGAGTTGACAATTGGATAAGGAAAGTGGTCATTTACCTCTGAGAAAAGAACTTAATCAAAAAGTAAGGAGGTAAGATGACCACTGAAGCAAACTTATCCAGAGGAAGCTGTCCCTCTTGGAGCTAGCGGACTTTTTGAAAAACGTCTCGGAAGCCTGCCGGATCCATGGTTGTTCCCGCCAGCACTTTTATGATATCAAAGAGGCTTATGATAGTCAAGGGCTGGAGGGATTAAAGGAGAAGACTCGCAGGAAACCTTGTCTCAAAAACGGGGTGGCACCGGAGGTAGAAGAGGAAGTGATCAGGATGGCTCTTGAGTATCCCGCCTATGGGCAGCTCCGGGCCTGCAATGAGCTTCGTAAGCGGGGGGTTCTGATCTCTTCAGGCGGCATTAGGTCCATCTGGCTGAGACACGGCCTGGAGACCTTCAAGAAGCGTCTCAAGGCCCTGGAGGAGAAAGCCGCCAGGGGGAGGGTCTAGTATATACCGAGGAGCAGCTACGGGTGCTGGAGATGGCCCGCAAGGAGCGGGAGGCTGAACCGGAGGAGATAGAGACCCATCATCCCGGATACCTTCTGGCCCAGGATACCTTCTATGTTGGTTACATCAAGGGGGTGGGGAGGATCTACCAGCAGACGGTGATTGACACTTACTCCTCGGTGGCCTTCGCCAAGGTTTACACCTCCAAGGTGCTGGTGACGGCGGCGGATGTCTTGAACGATAGGGTTCCGCCGTTCTTCCAAGATCAGGGAGTGGAGGTTTTGAGGCTCATAACAGATGGTGGTACCGAGTATTGCTGTCGGTCTAATACAGATTCGTATGGGCTTGACAAGCATCCCTATCAACTCACTTTCAGCTCTACGAAATAGAGCACACCAAAACCAAAGCTAGGAACCCTCAGACCAACGACATCTGTGAGCACTTCCACAAGACCATCTTGGATGAGTTCTACTGCATAGCATTCGGGAAGAAGGTATTAAGAAGCGTAGATGATCTCCAGACCGACCTGGGTGTCTGGCTTGATCACCACGACCGGGAAAAAACCATCAGGGAAAAGGTGTTAGAGGCAAATACCGAGGGAGACCTTCATTGACGGCACGAAGCTGGCAAGGGGAGACAGATCTGCAAAACAGGAGAACTAGGTAGCCTAAACCGAAAAACCTCAGAGGTAGATGACTGTCGAATCAAGTATCTTCTAGAAAACCTCAAGTAAGCAACAAAATCTTGACTGTTTGCTGACCAAAGGTGGCTATTCCTTCAAGTTCTTGATTAGCAACGGCGTTAACTGCTCCATTAAAGCATCCACAAATTCGTCAAGCATCTCTTTTGTAATTCGGGCACCCTCTGGATGTTTCATCAAGGAGTTTTGCATTGCCCGCTGAATCAACTCAGATCGGTGTGCATCTTCCTGGCGTTTAATAGCCAATTTAAGGAACGCTTCGAATTTCGCGGTTAATTGACTGAACATCGGAGGTTTCTTGTCAAATAGATTATCTAAGGACCCTTTGCCAATAGCGGGGATTATTACGGATGGATCTTCAACCTCGCGTCTGTTGAGGACGTCAAATACGTAGGACTCTTGAAGACTGTCAGCAAAATCATCAGAAAGTACCATAACAAAAGAAGCCACGTTGAAAAGCTCCACGAAACCAACAAGGAGTTTTTGATCGGTATAGCTTTTGATCACAATAGAATGAAAGACTCTTTTGTTAGGCTTGGAAACAACATCGATACTGGGATAGAAGAAGTATATCTCTCTGTAGTCGGTCTCATTCTTTATGAAACCCACAAGCCTTGAAGTATCAAAGGAAATGTCAGGACGCCTATGCTTGAGTAGAAAAAGAGTCATTTTCGCTACTGAGCGGAAGGAGTCTTTCCCACCTAACGAGAGGTGAAGTGCAACAAAACTCTTGACATACTCCCTCCGATATTCAAGTTGACTCAGAGTCTTTTCAACGTCAATGTCATGGTATTGGCGCTTAAGCCCTTTTAGGATCTCTCTTGCCTGTTTACGATCGCGAGCCTGAATCCTGATTTGTGTGAGGTCATTTTTTTCTTCAATATCGATTGACGGTTTTATCACAGAAGGTTTACCTCCCGGGTCAATCTTGTATGCTTGACTTTCAGTTGTCCCCCGTAACGGTTGAGCTTGACCACGATCTCTCTCAATGTTGAGGAAGTTTGCAAAGAGGCTCAAGCTCTCGGCAAGTCTCGCGTCGCAGCCCGCACCAAATTCACTGTTGCATTTTCTGCAAATTAGCCTCTTAGACCTCAGCTTGCCACCTAAGGCGTTTGGGATGATATGTTCGTCAGACGTATTAGCTGCTGTCAACTTGATATTACAGATCAGACACTTATTCATAGGTTATGCCAAAAAAGTCTGAGTTGTTCGTCTCCATTTAAGCCCAATTAAATCCCTCTGTCTTCAGATTGTCAAGAGTATTCTTGGTCCACCGAGATCTCTCGTGCTTGCATGAGCATAAGTATTATTTCGTTCTCTCTCCTGACCTCCCCATAGGTTATTTTGTTGTATTCAATCACTACTTCTTTGATCTGCTGTTTTGACCTCTCTGCCTGTTCATCTCTCTAGTCGCCTCCAGAAGCTTCTCAGCCACACAAGCAGTGAAATCACAATGATCGATCCCTATTTGTCAGCAGATTAGATCAAGGACGAAGTGAAAAACTTCCACTTCTACATATCACACTATTTGCATGCTCATCCTTGATCTCCCATCTTTTGATTTCTCTTCAAGCCATTTCTCAATCTGAGTGGTTCTGAACCTGACCCGACTGCCAAGCTTGATATATGGAATGAACCCCTGGTGGGTCCACTGGTAGATGGTGGAAGGTTTGAGATTCAAGTATTCTGCTATCTCTTCAACTGTGAGAAGCTTTTCCATAGCTTAGGGGCTCACTCCGGTCACTCCGTTCCTACAGCATACTTACGGGACAATTCCCCAATCTGTCGGGCAGGTTACTTCAGGTACTCCTTAAGTCCTTCTTTCTCAAAGAGCTTCCCGATGCGCTTCAACTCGTCGTAAACAGTGCTTCGAGGTGTCTTCAAATGCTCGCTCGCTTCCTTGACGGTGAGACCTTTTTCTCCAAGCAAATGGCAGAGCCTCTTTTGGTGTGGTGTGAGCTTCTGAAGAGCCTTTGAGAGGTCTATCCTCAAGTCGACTCGGAAGAACGGATCTGGAGAACCGCCCTTAACGGTGCTCTCATCAATCGTGTCACCCAGGGTTGAAGAGTCCTCTTCATCTGCTAAAGGC
>Ga0209979_1003905_pt1 | contig 12738 bp, 7 predicted proteins | sample AnhtaG_FD_183114 | JGI IMG/M metagenome (GOLD analysis project Ga0209979, IMG submission 183114) | Deep subsurface microbial communities from Anholt, Denmark to uncover new lineages of life (NeLLi) - Anholt_01485 metaG (SPAdes) (version 2) | ecosystem: Environmental > Aquatic > Marine > Oceanic >...
TTTCGGATGTAAGGATAAAATATATATGCATTGCGGAAGGACGGCCTGGCAACTATTTAGAATAGAATATTGATTCATTACCAAGAAATGCCGGCATGAATAAAAAAATTGGATATGATAATGAATATAAAACATTCTCCTCCTAGCAAAATAGAGAAGGATTAAGAAACATGCCTCATTTGATCCTAAAAAGAGCGGGTTCTAAAGACAAAATTTTCAAGCTCACCAAAGCCGTTTCAACCATTGGGAGAAAACACACCAACGATGTATTCCTAACGGATGAGAGTGTATCCCGTGATCACGCTAAGATAAGAGCACTTAAAGATGGTGGCTATGAGATACACGACGTGGGCGCCAGACATCATACTACGATAAATGGAAAGGTCGTCTCTTCTCATAGATTGAAAGAAGGGGATAGAATAGGATTAGGCGACTCAATTTTGATCTTTAAATCAGAGGAAAGCCAATCCACTGGCCATGTTGAATTTCTCGCCACTGAAGACATGTCCCAAGAGACTTTGGAAGTTGCATCCTTGGACGCCAAAAAGACTTCGGTTTTCTCCGTTGATGATGCGGATCTCCAATCGCTCCAAAAGGACCATCAGAGGCTGATGCTTCTATATGAAGTTGGCAAAGCTATTAGTTTACATCTTGAAGATTCGTATCATATGATGGATGAAATATTGAGCGCAGCTTTAAGAACGCTTGATGCAGAGAGAGGTTTTATAGCCTTGGTTGATGAAAATACTGGAGATTTGACCTGTGAGTTTGTTCGAGATAATACAAGTGATCAAGAGCCGGAAAAGCTGGAAGTAAGCAGAACAATAATCCATAAGGTGCTTAAAGACGGTGTTTCAATCCTGACAGCTAATGCTCTCAAAGACAGCCAGTTCAAAGATGTAAAAAGCGTCAGGGAATATAACATCAGATCCGCCGTATGTGCTCCCCTGCTCTTTAGAGAAGAGGTTATGGGAGTAGTATACCTGGACAACCGTGTCTCTGCAGGAAGTTTCTCTCAAGATGACATGATGTTCTTAACAGCTCTCTGTCATCAGGCCGGGATAGCGATGAGAAATGCATGGCTTCACAGGCAAGTGGTCCAAGAGAATATCCGGCTAGGAAAAGCATTGAAGCCAAAATTCCAGGTCCTGGGTGAATCCGAAGAGATGAAGAAGGTTTTCGCAGCCATTAAGAAAGTCGCTCCCTCAGAACTTACGGTCATGATTCAAGGTGATACGGGAACAGGTAAGGAACTGGTCGCCCAGGCTGTCCATTCGTTATCTCCGCGCAGGGATCAACCCTTTATCCCCCTGAATTGTGCAGCCATTCCAAAAGAGTTAATCGAGAGCGAGCTCTTCGGACATGAAAAAGGAGCTTTTACTCACGCGGTTAGCACGCGACAGGGAAAGTTTGAATTAGCTGACGGCGGCACAATTTTTCTTGATGAGATCGGCGACATGAGTCTGGATATGCAGGCAAAAGTTCTGCGCGCCCTGGAGGAGAGGGAATTCCAGCGAATTGGCGGGTCTAAAAACATAAATGTTGACGTTCGAGTGATTGCAGCGACAAACAAAGAGCTGGAAAAATATGTCGAAGCAGGAAAGTTTCGCGAGGATCTTTATTATCGCTTAAATGTGGTACTGCTGAAGCTTCCGACACTTCGAGAGCGAAAAGAGGATATAATCCCCTTGGCGGAAAATTTCATGGCTGGAAGAGTAAAAAATATCTCCCCAAGTGCAGAAAAATTATTATTAGCCTATGACTGGCCTGGTAATGTGAGAGAGCTGAAGAATTGTATAGAAAGAGCGGTTGTTCTAGGACAGGGAGAAGTCATTCAGCCAGAGGATTTACCCATGCATATCCGTAAAGGCGGCAAGATAATTCCATCTCCTCTTGGCACGATAGAAAATATGGAAGAGGATCATATTATCAGAGTTTTGAGATACACCAAATGGAACAAAAGCGATGCCGCTAAGATATTGGGTGTTACGCGTCAGACGTTGGATAACAAAATCAACAGGCATAAAATCAAGAAATAAAATACGTAAAATGGGGCCTGGCCCCATTTTTGTCCCCTTTTTCATATTTACTAAAAAAGCATAAAAACTAGACACACCTGCTCTCTCTGCCCTTATCCCGTTTATTTTCTATAAATTCCAATCATTCCCTCGTTCCCCTCAACCTATTAATGTCTAAAAAATAGACAATTTTATTCTTTAAGACATGATCAGGCCTCAACGGCCATTTTAAACGAACTAGAAAATATATGAATAATCGCGTGATTATTTTCCTGGGGAAATAATGTTATTCGCTATCAGATTGGCTATTTTTACTACTTTTTTCCTGGCTCTTCATACCCCTCTGATTTAAATGGCATGATTTTTGCTAAATAAGCAATGTATAACCATAGAAAAAGGAGAAAAAGTGAAAAAAATCATAATCTTAGTCGCAATCATACTTATCCTGCTCTTCCTGACTGTAATTTCTGATCCAGGCCAAGAATTTGGAGCTATCCAAGGAGGAGCTAAGGGTGCGGGAATGGCGGCCCCCTTCCTTGTGTCAAGGTAACCTTAAAAGGTGAGTACCTTGGGAGGCATCGATTGTATTGTGTCCTGGCTGGATATCAAAATGGGATTAAACACTCAGGAATATTATAACGGAGGAGTTGTTGCATCTGAAAACGAAGGTTTCTGAACCCTAGAGTTTTCAGATTTGGAATAAGGTTCAACTTTTAAGTTGTTTAGTTTAATTTTACCCTCCTTGGGCCCCTTCCACCTCAGGGCGGAAGGGGTGCCTTGTCTGCTGTTTCAGCCGCAGAATGGACTTTGAGGATTCGGGTGAAAAAAGCAACAAGATGAATAGTATGAGATATAAACGGACAATATTCGTTCTTATTTTTCTTTTTTCACTTTCTACTCTTTTTCCGGCTCGAAAAATTAAAGAAAAAGATCTTTCTGAAAAATACAGAGAATGGCTAAAGCAAACAAGCTATATCATTCTTCCTCTTTCAAATTATAAAGGAGTAGTGAGCACAGACTATTTGACGAATTATATCGAAAGCATCGCAGAAATCGTATTGACCCTAGATCCAGTCCTTGATATCAGTTTTTTACATTTCTCTATTAGTCCTGTTAGCTTTTCTATTGATTATTTTGAGCCGAAAGAGCAGTATTACTGTAATTTTAAACTCAGTGTTAGCTTAAGAAAAGATACAGAAATTATTTTTCAATACTCCAAAGATTTTCCCTTTTATTTTTATGCAGATGAAGCTGACAGAATAAGGGGAAACGGGATTTCAATCCAGGATTTCTTCCCTGTAATTGAGGGCAATTATAGATTAAATATTCTTATTCAGAATTCCATGGGAAAAGAGTTTAGCGTTCTTGAGAAAGATATTTCTGTCCCAAGAAACTCAGGACCAGCAAAGATTATCGGCCCTGTTTTGGGATGCATACTCCAAGAATCTCCAACTCTTCTTCATGTTCCTTTTAGGGTGATGGATATAAAATTACTTGTTGACCCCAATAATATTTTTTCTTCAACTGATGAAATGGTCCTCTTTTTTAATCTTAAGAACGTCACAAAAGATTTATGGCAAGAAGGCAAAGTGGAAGTTTTAATAAATGACCTAAGCAATAAGAATCCTCTAAATAAGTCTTTTCACTTGGATTTGAGGAATTATCCGTATAATAAAATCCTCTCTATTATGCGCTGGGTATCGCTGCAAGGGTTACGCCCTGATTATTATAAGATGAAGATAAATTTAAAAGATGGAAAAGGAGCAATAATTGATGAGGAAGCTACTAACTTTATTGTATCCCCAAAAAAGATAGTTCCTCACCCTGTTATTTTGGCCAAGTCAATTTCCGTTTCTAATAATTTTTTATTTTTTTATTCTTTAGCCTACCAATACGACAAAGTGAATGAGTTAGGAAAAGCCGAAGCTGCCTATAAAAAGGCCTACTTGCTAAAACCTGAATACAAGGCGGGATTGGTCGAGTACGCATATTTTCTGAAAAAGACTAAAAAGTTTAATAAAAGCCTGGAATTGATCGAGGGTATTAAAGAGGATGAAAAATATAAATTTGATTACTATATGATAAGAGGAAACATATATATGGAAATGGGGAACTACCCAGATGCTATCGATAATTTGCTTGAGGGTAACAAAATCTATAACAGCGAAGTCAGACTTCTTAATTCCCTCGGTTTCTGCTTCTATAAAACCCACCAAAAAAAGAAGGCACTGGATGCTTTGAAAGCATCATTAGGCCTGAATTCACAGCAGGAAAGTATTAAAAAATTAATCCAGGAAATCGAAAAAAGCCTCGATTAAATTATCTCTATTCTCTCTGTAACAAACGCTGAAACTTCGGATGTTCACGCAACAGATCCCACTGCGGATCAAGGCGCAGTAAAGGAATAGAGACAGATTGCCAAAGAAATTCGCAAGATGGGATAGAGAGGAGATGCTCCAACTGATCGATAGCCTTCTCGTATTCACCAATAACAGCATAAATCCTGGTTAAGTTCAGGAAGTAACGAGGCCCAAAGGCTGCGTCTTTTGATATTGGATGAAGTTTTACAGCATGATTTCCTTCTTGAATGGCTTCGGTTTTGCGGCCCAGGTAGGCATAAGCGAGGCCAAGTGAAGCGTGAAATCTTGAATCTCCAGGGTGTTCTCTAACCGCTTTTTCCAGCGCCATGCGCGCTGATTCGGCCCGAGTCTTCATCAGAGACCACTCTTTCATGGCATGATATACTGCGGCAAAAGATAGATCCTTCTGGAAATAGAAATGTTGTCCTTCAAAAGAATCATAGGACAAGGAGGCAAGCCGGTCCAGTACCTCCTGGTAGTTTCGCTCGAGCATGTCAAGAGTAAGCCACATGTAATCAGTTAGTGGGTGTTGGGGCAATGTCTCCAGCAAGGCTCTGGCCTCTTTTGTATTTCCTTTTGAGAGGACAGGGATCCCAACCTTCCCTAAGCGAGGTGTAAGACGCTCCGGATTAAGCGAGAGGGCTCGGTTGAACCACTCCTCAGCCTTCTCGTATCTGTGCGTACCTAAGTAGCACACCCCAATTTCATAGGCTAATTGAGAAAAACGCGGGTTCAGTTTAAATGCCTTTTCGAGTGTTGCCAAGGACTGCTTCCACTTTCCCTGCCGCCTCTGAATATAGCCCATCAGTTCCGGAGAGGAGTTAGGTCGAGCTTTTTGGACTGAATTATATATTTCCTCTGCACGATCATAGTCAAGGAGCCCCCAGTAGTAATAAAAGGCCAGGGCTACCTGTGCCTCAGGGAGATCCGGTTGCAGCTCAAACGCTCTATCCACTGCAGCTCTCGATTTTATCAAGCGCTCGTTGGTGCGGTTATCTCCGAAAAAATACATCCTGGAATGTATCAAAGATATCTGGACATAGGCTAAGGCAAAGTCAGGATCTAACTCGGTCGCTTTCTCCAAATTCTCTATAGCAAGTTCGAATTCTTGGGCATCTGAATGTAATCCTCCTTTATACTCATGTTCTCTTCCTTTTAGGTAATAGTCATAGGCCTCAAGATTATCAGTAGGCTGCTCGTACAGAGCTCTTCTCTCCGGCTCCAGTACCGTAAGATCCATTTGCTTGGCAACCTTCTCGGCAATCTCGGATTGGACGGAAAATATATCTTTGATGACACGATCATATCGTTCTACCCAGAGGTGAGTGTCGTCGGAAACACGTATAAGCTGGGGCGTCACCCGTACCCGGCCATTACTTTCAGCACTCCGATCCCAGCGCACAGCCCCCTCAAGCACATAATCAACTCCTAACTCTTCACCAATCTGCTGGGTTGTCATATCAGTCTTTTTATACTGTTTGGCACTTGTCCGAGAGATTACAGAGAGTCCTTGTAAAGCTGCCAGCCGGCTGGTAATCTCTTCAGTTATTCCATCGGCGAAATATTCATCTCCAGGAGGGCCTAAATTCTCAAACGGCAGAACCACAAGCAATGTTGACTCTGTAGGAAGCATTTGCCTTTTTATTCCGCTGTATAATATAGCCATTCCAGCCACCACTACCACCGCAAAAAGCGCAGCAATCATCAGCCAGTGCTTCCTGAGTGTTACTTTAACTGATTTTAAAGTGATTAGCTCTTTCTTAGGAATCTCTCTCTCTGTGGTGGCAATCTCTTCCTCTATCCTGCTCAATTCAGAAAGAAGCTCTTTTGCATCCTGATACCTCTTCTCTTTATCCTTCTCCATGCATTTGAGAATCACACGGCTTAGTTCCACAGGCATCTGAGCATTGAACTCTATGGGATCAAGAGGTTTCTCTGTCTTATGCTTCAAGGCAATGCTTAAAGCAGTATCTCCTTCAAAAGGCACTCTCCCTGCTATCATCTCATACAGGATGATTCCCAAAGAATAGATATCAGAACGCTTGTCTACTTGCTTCGCATCTGCTTGCTCAGGTGACATGTAGGCTGGCGTCCCGATCATCACCCCAGGGGATGTTATGCTTTTTGCCTTAAGCGAGCGAGCTATTCCAAAATCCAAAATACGAGCATTACCTTCTCTATCAACAATGATGTTGCTCGGCTTCAAATCACGATGAACGACTCCCAAGCGGTGCGCTTCGGCCAGCCCTTCACACACTTGCTTCGCAATGAAAACAACCTGTGCTGCACTTAACTGTCCCATCATTCTAATCATGCTCTTCAAGCTTTCCCCAGGCACATACTCCATGGTGATGTAATGGGTTCCCTCTTTTTCACCCAAATCATACATCTTGCAGACATTCCTATGGGCAACCTTGCGAGCAAACTTAAGTTCATTACTGAAACGGTCGATAGAATCCCCGTTGGAAGCAATCTCAGGTTTTATTATTTTTAAGGCTACTTCCTCCTTTAGCTTCCTATCGAATACCCTGTAGACTTTCCCCATGCCTCCTTTCCCCAGCTCTTCGATGATCTCGTATCTGGAAACAAAAGTGGTTCCCCTGGTTAATTCATCTGTGGTTTTCTCCTTGGTTTTGCTGGGAGAGAAAGAAATTTCCTCTCCGGGAGGAAACGGAGTTGCACACTTGTTACAGAAACGGCTGTCGTCGGGGTTTTCAAAATAGCAATTAGAGCATTCCATCTTCCAATTCTATCCTTTTACATCCTTCATATATATATACGTAATAGAATCACAAAATGATGCATTCTTATTGAAATTATTCGGATGAGCCCGATTGCTTTCACTTAAGTCTCCTTCGCTCTATTACATTAGGCTATTTATTATTTTATTTAGCAAAATTCATGCCAATTTCATCTTCTTGGGATTTTCTAACACTTTTGAAACATACATGTATCATTTATGAACAGTTAATGTCCGTATACGAACCAAAATAAATATTCCCCATATCAACTTTGTGACAGAGAATAGCCAAGATTCCGTTGCTTTATAATCAAGTCTTAACCTGCAAAAAAGGTAAATTAATGGACGTATCTGCAAATTTGCGATTGTTTAATAAATTATCGAGAGACTAGCCGATAAAATGCAGAAAAGATACAATAGATTGAAGCGGTTGTAAAAAAACTTTATAAAATATCGGAAAGATGTAAACAATCTTTTCTTTTCTAACGGTTACCGTTATGAATGAGAGATGGATATCGCAATTACTTCTCGGAAACATAGTGTGCCGGACAAACAGGGCTGGCCGGGGCACCCTGAGGAGATCTTCTTGAAAGACGAGAAGTTATTCTTTGAACAATTGATTGAGCCAATTGAACATCAAATGATGCGGTCCATATGGCGAATTGTGCGTGATCCGGAGATGGCCAAAGATGCCCTCCAAGACTCCCTCGCAAAAATCTGGAAGCGTCTGGACCGTGTCCGAATCCACCCTAATCCTCGTGCGCTGATTTTGAAAATATGTTTAAACGCAGCCATCGACTCATTGAGAAAACGAAAACGTCTCCATCAACACGAAAAAACGGAACCGCTTCACCGATTCCCGATTCAACCGAACACTACAGCTTATGAATCGCTGGAAAGAAAGAAAACCGAGGCCGAAATCCTAGAGGCTATCAAACGGCTGCCCAGGAGACAGGCGGTTGCGGTTCTGATGAGGCTTATACAGGATCAGCCCTATGCTGTCATCGCGCAGGCAATGGAATGCAGCGAAACAACGGTGAGAATCCATGTCTCGCGAGGAAGAGCACGACTAAGCCAGTGGCTTTCACACTTAAAACCTGCTTCTCTCAAGGAGGTATCAAAATGAAAAAAGAAAATTCAGGCAAGTTCGAGATTGATGATCTATTAAAGCAGACATTGAAGGATGACCTGCCTCCGGAGTTGGAAAGCAGGATGAAGAAGCAATTGAAACTATTCCGGGAAAAAATGGAACAGCCTCAGCAGCAACTCAGGGAGGAGACAAACGGGGCTCTGCGGCGATTATTCCACGGGGAAGGATTGAAATGGATGAAGTGGATGTTCAAAAAGCAAGTTCTGGCCCCTGCCTCCATCATCATGGTTGTCTTGGGCGCCGTCCTGCAAATAACCGGTCCACGCAGCGTCCTGGCGGAATCCATTTCTTTATTGAAAACATCGGTTATCGTCTCTGATCGAGTGAGTCACGCCGGGTCTATGGAATGCTCGATGCAGGTGCCAGCAGAAAATGGACAACACCTTAAATATACCATCCAATGGCTCTCTCCCAACCTGACGCGGGTGCAGGTTAAAAAACAAAATCAGGACATAATCAAAACCATGTGGATCTCAGAAGAAGAGATAACCATCGTAGATCATGCGACGAATACTCTGCGTAAAGCAGAAAAAGTTAAGCAAATTGATGATCCAGAATTACAGCATACCCTGGGCTTACTTTCTCCCTTCGACTTGGTAGAGCGAATGGACGGGAAATGGCGGCTGAAACAGTATGAACAGCATGGAGATTGTGAATGGGGAATATTCACTGTTGCAATTGCAGAAGAAAAAACATTTCTGGAACTTACCGTTGATTTATGTACTTTTCTTCCGACCAACTTCAAAAAATTCCTCGCAGATCCCAAAAAAGAAAGCGGCGAGGGTAAAATTCTCATGAATGTCAATTTTAGATGGAATACATCGATTCCACCTCAGTTGATGCTCCCTAAAATCACAAAGGGGAGTTCATGCGGCTGATGGTAGTCGATTAATTTACGAAAGGAGGATATCCTATGTCATCAATAATTGATTTAAAAAGAATATGGAAGGTCTTATCAAGAATTTTGATTGTTATTTTTTTCGTTACGGGAGTGATTCTATCCGGGAGCTTTTTTACCGACCTCATGAAAGGACCCAGTCTTGTTTTCGTGCTGTTAGGAGGAGTAGGCATGGCTATGATGGGCTTTTCCGCCCGCGAGATCGGTGCTGCCTTCAAGCACGCTGCGGGGGACCCTGATGGAAAAGAGAATCTCCAAGATTCCGCTTATTTCTGGGAAGCTGCCGCCCGCAATTTCTTGATGCTGGGGGTCCTGGGAGCTTTCATCAGCTTTGTCACCGCCTTAGGTATGTCCAGGGGCGGCATTGCAAACATTGCCCTGGGAATGTCGGAATCCTTCTTACCCGCGGTGTACGGAATGATACTTGGCGTTATCTGCTTTGTTCCTGTCTTGAAGCTAACCGGAGAGCTCAGTAAATATCCTTTGCAAGCACCCAGAGAAGCACCCGAGAAACCAGGTGAAAAGGCGGTCAAAATCTTAAGATTTGAAAACATCATCGGCTATGCTCTGTTTATAGCTGTTGTGGGATGGACAATAGTATCGTCTTTATCATTATACGAGTCAGGCGGTCCATTAAATCCTTTGGAAGTATTTATTTATTGGCCGTCTATTCTTGTCGTATTGGGAGGAACAATAGTGCTGGTTATGTTCATAGGTAATGCTGCTGCTGGAAGGTCATTCACCTTGAGTTTTGCCTTAACAGGGCTGATAGGATCCCTTATGGCCTTTGTCCAAACTTTAATCAGCTTTTCCTTCCGAGGTGTCAGGGATGTGGCATCCGCGATAACATTCATTATCTCGTCTTGTTTTATTGCCTTGCTGGGGATGATGCTGATAGGAATGCCCCTGGAGGATCGAACTAAAAAAACCGGGAAAAATAAAAAACAGTTGGCCTTAAGCCGCATTGCCTGGTATGTTTTTCCAGTGGTGGCTTTGATCTTATTAATTTTTGCGTTTGTAATGGTGCTCACGCCAATTAAAAAAGTAGTCTGACATTATACGAAGACAGAGTCAAAGGCACATTTTTACGTTCCGCCTTTTCATCTTCTTCATTACCTTAGTAATCTTTCTTTCATTCCCATAATAACTTTTTTTACTGTACCTTCGTATATATATACAAAACAATGGAGAAGCTCTATCAAAAATATCAACCTGAAAGAGGAGGGATGTTATGCTGAACTTATCCACGAGAAAACTGATTGTCTTATTTGCCTGCTTGCTTATTGTCGCCTTCGCAAAACCAATCCCAGGAATGGAGGAGCAAACCCAAGGAACGGACAATGTATCCAGAAACAAAGGTACAGGAACAGCTGAGGACCCCTACATTGTTCCCAAGACAGATTCCGGGATTAAAGTCGATGCGGTCCTCGACGAGAAGGTATGGGAAGAAGCTTTTGTCCTGGAGCTAAACTACGAGGTCCGCCCTGGCGAGAACGTGACGCCGCCGGTCCGGACCGAGGTTCTTCTTATTTATGACGATCAAAACCTATATGCAGCCTTCCGCTGCTACGATCCCGAACCATCGGACATACGGGCCCACCTCAGGGACCGAGACACTTTGGGCGGCGACGACTGGGTAGCTCTTATTTTCGATACCTTCAACGATAATCGAAGAAGCTTAGACTTTATTGTTACCTGTCTGGGCGTGCAATTTGACCAGATCGAATCGCCCAGGGGCGAGGACACCGGATGGGATGCTATCTGGGATTCTGCCGGGCAGATCACTGACTGGGGCTATGCTGTGGAAATATCGATTCCTTTTTCCTCGCTGCGTTTTCAGCGCAAAGAGGGCCCTCAGATCTGGGGATTCGATGCAGTCCGCAGTTATCCCCGCAGCCATCGTTACCATATAGGGCTCTTCCCAAGAGACAGAAGCAACAACTGCTATCTCTGTCAGGCACTCAAGATTAAAGGCTTCGATGGCGTCAGTCCAGGCCGCAATATTGAAATAAATCCCACCGTCACCGGCGCCCGCACTGACGAACGGCCTGATTTCCCTCAGGGCGATTTGGAAAAACGAGACCAGGAGGCCGAAGTAGGCCTTACAGCTCGATGGGGAATGACGCCAAATCTGACGTTGAGTCTAACGGCCAATCCCGATTTTAGTCAGGTCGAGGCAGACGCTTTCCAGCTCGACATCAACCAACCTTTTGCTCTTTTTTATCCGGAAAGACGACCCTTCTTCACCGAGGGCGCTGATTTCTTCAGCGCCTTGGAAAGTGTGATTTACTCGAGGACTATGCGCGACCCGTCCTGGGGCCTCAAGCTTACGGGCAAAGTGGGAGCTAATACGATCGGTGCCTACGCAGTCCGTGACGACATCACAAACCTTATTTTCCCGGGCAGCCAGGGCTCAGATTCGACTTCGCTCATGATGGCCAACACATCTTCAGTCTTTCGCTACAAACGCGACCTCGGCAGGAACTATACCTTCGGTCTCCTGGCAACCGACCGCGAAGGGGATGAATATTTCAACAGATTATACGGATTTGATCTGGACTTCAGGGTAACCCGTACGAACCAGCTCCAATTGATGGTGCTGGGCTCAAGCACCCGTTATCCGGATGAAACAGCGGACAGTTTCGATCAGAAGCATGGTACGTTTAACGACTGGCTCGTTTCGTTTGAGTATGATCATTACACTAGAACCTGGGGATGGTGGGCTGATTACGAAGAAGCCGGTCCGGATTTCCGTGCTGACCTGGGTTTTTTTCCTATGGTTGGCTACCGCAACATCGAAGGGGGCGTGCTCTACACCTGGAATGCTAAACCAGGATTATGGTGGTCGCTGATTAGAGTAGGAAGTGATTTAAATTATTTCGAGGAGAAGAACGGAAAGCTACTTGCCAAACGCGCCGCTCTCTGGCTCAACTTTAGCGGGGCGATGCAATCAAACCTTCAACTGCGAGGAGTGACAATGCGCGAAGCATATAATGGCCGTGAATTCGATATAACTTCTTTTTCTATGAGCGGTGGATTCTGGCTGAATGAAAATTTACAAATCAGTCTCTACACTGTCCTCGGGGATCGAATTGATTACGCCAACACACGTTTGGGAATAAGGACTAGAATCAATCCATGGTTGAGTTACAATCTCGGCAAGCATCTGCGCCTCAGCATTGACCACACGTTCGAGCGGATGACTGTCGAAGACGCCCGTCTCTATACGGCAAATACCAGTCAGATGTCAGCTGTTTACCAGTTCAATATTCGCACCTTCTTCCGTGCGATCCTTCAGTATGTAGACTACGATTACAATCCCAGCAATTACACTTTCCCTATAGACCCTGAATACAAACAATTCTTCACTCAGTTTCTGTTCTCATACAAGATAAACGCTCGCACTGTTTTTTTCCTGGGATACAGCGACAATTATTTCGGTGGCCCGGACTTCGGCCTGAAGCAAGCAAACAGGACGTTTTTTGTGAAGCTGGGTTATGCCTGGGAGCTGTAGCTGAGCCCAGAGGCATTTTTTGGCTGGGAAGCCTGGACTCGAACCAGGAACGGATGAT
>Ga0209979_1003906_pt1 | contig 12737 bp, 13 predicted proteins | sample AnhtaG_FD_183114 | JGI IMG/M metagenome (GOLD analysis project Ga0209979, IMG submission 183114) | Deep subsurface microbial communities from Anholt, Denmark to uncover new lineages of life (NeLLi) - Anholt_01485 metaG (SPAdes) (version 2) | ecosystem: Environmental > Aquatic > Marine > Oceanic...
GAGGGAAACATCCTGGCTCAAACACCAAATCTCGGAGGAGTGTGTGAAAGAGAGGTCAGCTAGAGAAATTTGGGAGGCGGTGCTTGGGGAGCTTCAACTGCAACTAACAAAGACAAATTACGACACCTGGCTGGGAGATACCGTCGGGCTGAGTTACCAGGGCGATAAGTTCGTAGTTGGCGTGCTATCTCCCTTTGCTATAGAGTGGCTGGAGAGGCGCCTCTACTCGCTGATCAAGAAGACCCTTATCGGGATCACAGGCCAAAACCTAGATGTCCACTTTCAAATCCACCAGGGCGAACATAGCAAAGCAGTGAAGCCAAAAGGAAGCTTTTCCCGTTCAGGCAGCCTGGGCACTAGCAACGGGAAGACAAATCCCTCCACCTTTAATGCTAAGTATACCTTTGACTCCTTCATCGTTGGCAATTGTAATCGCCTCGCCCACGCTGCCGCCTTAGGGGTGGCGGAAAAGCCTGGTGGTGTCTATAACCCACTATTTATTTACGGTGGCGTGGGGCTGGGAAAGACGCACCTTCTGCAAGCTATAGGGCACTTCGTTTCGGCAAGCAAACTCCGTGTTCTCTATGTAAGCACGGAGCAGTTTACTAACGAGTTCATAAAAGCGATCCGGGAGAGGAAGACCGAGGAATTTCGCCAAAAATATAGGAGCGTGGATGTGCTGTTAGTGGATGACATCCACTTTATTATTGGGAAGGAGCAGACTCAGGAGGGCTTCTTCCACACTTTTAACGAGCTTCATAATGCCAACCGTCAGATGGTGATCACCAGCGATCGCCCCCCAAAATCTATGCCCTTACTGGAAGACAGGTTACGCTCCCGTTTCGGATGGGGGCTCATCGCTGATATCCAACCCCCTGACCTTGAGACCCGCCTTGCCATCCTTCAAGCGAAGGCGGAGGAAAAGAGGGTATCAATGCCTCAAGAGGTTCTCGACCTTATCGCTCGCAGGGCGCGGAGGAGCATCCGTGAGTTAGAGGGGTCGCTAAATCGGGTCATTGCCTTTGCCAGGCTTACCAAGGCATCGCTCACTATAGAACTTGCCACCGAGGCCCTCACTGAGTTCCCCAATCCTGGGCCCCGCCGTACCCTGACCCCTAGATCGATCATCACCACCGTGGCCAAATACTTCGAACTTGAGCCGGAGGCTCTCGAAGGGAAGAGGCGCCACAAGCAGACCACCCTGGCACGCCACATTGCTGTATACCTCATCAGGGAGGAGACGGGGCGTCCCTTCACCGAGATCGGTCGCGAGCTTGGGGGCAGAGACCACTCAGCCATTATTCGCGGCTATGAGAAAATCGCCTCGGAGATCAATTCCAGCCCCCGATTGCGGGGCGATATCCTCGAGATCAGGGAGATGCTTTACTCCAAAACCACCTCTTAGCCCCCATTTTGCACCCTCCCCAAGAAGAAATGAACATAAAAGGGTGCATAAGTGCTTAGATTTCGTGCATAAACGCCCCAAATTGTGCATAAAGGGCTCTTTCTTATGTCAAAGCCCTGTTTTAAATTTCTTGACGCGTGTTCCGCCGTTTGCGTCGGCTAAACTGCACTTTCCCGTCACTCCCTGTGCACACCGGTCCCCGTACTGACCGTCCTCTCAGTCTACGGAGGGTTTCAAGTTAGTCACTTCTGCACTGCATTGTTATTATTGATATACTCATCCGTAAACCTTAGAAATTCTTAGATATATCCTTTATAATAGCGGTGGTGGTGAGCCATGATGGATAGAGTGGAGATTTATGTTAAAGCAGGGGACGGCGGCAACGGAGTGGTAAGCTTTCGTCGGGAGAAGTTTGTGCCCTTGGGGGGTCCTGACGGGGGTGACGGGGGCAATGGGGGTAGCGTTTTCATTGTGGCTGATCGAAGTGTGAGCACGCTGCGCTGGTTCTCGAGGAGAAGGCACTTCAAGGCGCAGCGGGGAGGAAATGGTGCTGGGAAGAGGATGCATGGTAGAAATGGCGAGGATCTGTTCATAAGGGTTCCCTTAGGCACAGTGGTTTCCTCTAAAGATAGCACTGGGCAAGAGCTTTTTCCTGCCGATCTAGGAGAGGAGGGTCAAAGGGTAATGGTGACCCGAGGGGGCCGCGGCGGCTTCGGAAATACCCACTTCGCTACCTCTACTAATCAGGCGCCGCGTATTGCAGAACGGGGGGAGGTAGGAGAGGAGGTCACTTTGATCCTCGATCTAAAGCTTATCGCCGATGTAGGCATAATAGGCTATCCCAGTGTGGGCAAATCCACCCTGCTTGCCTCAGCATCGGCGGCAAGGCCGAAGATAGCCGACTACCCCTTCACCACCCAAGAGCCCATCTTGGGGGTGGTCGACATAGGCAACCGCTCCTTCGTTCTCGCGGAGATCCCGGGACTCATCCAGGGGGCCCATCGCGGTCTGGGATTGGGGCACGATTTCTTGCGCCACGCCGAGCGCACCAAGGTGCTTATCCACCTGCTTGATGGCACCTCGAAGAGCTCGCTTAGCGATATGAAAGATGTAAATCAGGAGCTTGCCCTTTTCAATCCTATATTGTCGGAAAAGGCGCAACTCGTGGCGGTGAATAAGATCGATCTCCCGGAGGTAGAATCTCGTATTCCTGCCCTGAAGAGGGAGCTTGGCTCCCTTGAGGCACCCCTCTTTTTTGTCTCGGCGGCAACAAGGCGTGGCGTTCCACAGTTGATGGCCAAGGCTTTGGAGATGCTCGATAGCATTTCAGTTCAAGCGCCAAGGGAGGAGGCGGTGGCGGTGTTTCATCCCCAGCCCAAAGATGAGAGGATCAGGGTGACAAAGGAGGGGGATATCTTTGTGGTCTCCGCCCCAAGGGTGGACAGGCTCTTAGCTAGAATGGACATTAAGAACCCGGAGGCGCGCTCCTATGTTAGGAGGCAGTTCCAAAGGATGGGGGTCAGCGCTGCCCTGAAAAGGGCGGGGGCAAAACCTGGGGATGTGGTTCGCTTTGGTAAAGTAGAATTGGAGTGGGAATAGCATGAATATCGGTATATTTGGGGGAACCTTCGACCCCATTCACACTGGGCACCTTATTATAGCTGAGGAGGCCAGGCTCAGGCTGGGGCTCTCCCAGGTGATCTTCGTTCCCGCAGGCGAGCCCTGGCTTAAGGAGGATCGGATTATCTCCTCCGGGGAGCATCGGCTTGAGATGGTCCGGCTCGCTATCGCCGCCAACCCATTTTTTCGAGCCTCTACCGTAGATTTAGAGCGTCCCGGTCCTTCCTACACAGTGGATACCCTTACCGATTTAAGGCGTGAGTTGGGGGAGGAGGCAAACTTTTATTTCATCCTTGGCTTGGATGCCCTGGTGGAGTTTTCGACTTGGAGGGAGCCTGAGAGGATTGTGCAGGTGTGCCACCTAGTGGCGGCCAAGCGACCTGAAGCCAGGGATTTGGATTTGGAGTCGCTGGAGCGGAGCATCCCCGGCATCTCCCACCGAGTTGTCATTCTCGACAACCCCCTGATCGACATGAGCTCCTCTGAGATAAGGGAGCGGGTTGGCAAAGGCCTCCCCATCACAGACCTGGTCCCCGAAGCGGTGGCGCGCTACATCAGGGAGCAGGGGCTGTATAAATAACGGCAAGCTCCACAGCAGCGGCCGTTCAATCACAACGCTACAAGGCTTGACAAACAGAGAAACATTAAGTAATATCTCCAGGCATGAGACTCCATTGCGAGCTTCTTGCAGCCACCTATCCTTCTGAACCGTTCCCTCAAAGAGGCACCTCGCCAGTCGGGCACTGGGCCTGCCTCATCGAAATTACCACAGATATTTGCTGAGACCTTCAGCCCATAAAGGTCTCATGCAATCTTTGGCAGCCTTGACAATTAGGGCGTTTGATAGTCAAGAAAGGAGGGTGTAATGGAAGCGAAGAGAGCGAAAGCTACGCCAGGGGAAGCGATAGCATCGCTGGTCTGTGCCATTGTCGGTTTATTCACTCTCGGGATTGTCCTCGGCCCCATCGCAATAGTGCTTGCAAAGAAAGCTAGGAGGAAGATTCAGGAAGACCCAGAACTGGAAGGTGATGGGATAGCAACTGCCGGCTTAGTTATCGGCATCGTAGATACAGCCCTGTGGGCAGTTGGTATCATTATTGGTATTCTTATTCTCCTAACCGTCACGGTGTGCACTGTTCAGGTGGGCCCCTAAAGAGCAGGCGGATCTCGGTGTGGGCGATTACATAGCGCGCACCCGTAGTACGATGTAAACTTAGGATTCTAGAAGGGAGGCGAACACGGTGGGACTAGCCACCATTATTGATATAGTAGTCGTTCTGCTTTGCATCTGTGGGATTATTTGGGGGTCACGACGAAGAAAGTGGATACTCGTAACAGTATGTGGGGCGGTTCTTCTTTATGAATTAATTGCCTTCGCCCTTTGATATGGGCGGTTAACCGCACGACAGCCTCTCAACCCAGGGGGTGGCTTGTAGAACTTCCCTGAAGTTCTAGATATCCAAATTCCGCACGCTTTTGGCGTGGGCCTGGATGAAGGCCTTGCGGGGCGGGACCTCGTCCCCCATCAGGGTGCGGAAGATCTGATCGGCCTTAACCGCATCGGCTATATTCACCCTGAGTATCGTCCTTGTCTCCGGATTCATCGTGGTATCCCAGAGCTGCTGGGCGCTCATCTCCCCCAAGCCCTTGTAGCGCTGAATCTCCAGCTTCTTGCTCCCCTTGGCCTTCTTCACCAGCTCCTCTTTCTCCTTCTCGGAGTAGACCCAGTGCTGTTCCTTACCGGTGTTGATGCGGTAGAGAGGCGGCTGAGCGATATAGAGATGACCGTTGTTGATCAGGCCCGCCATGTGGCGGAAGAAGAAGGTGAGGAGAAGGGTGCGGATATGGGAGCCATCGACGTCGGCATCGGTCATGATGATGATGCGATGGTAGCGCAGCCTGGAGAGTTCCATCTGGTTGTCGATGCCCGCGCCCAGGGCGGTGATGATGGTGCGAATCTCCTCATGGGCGAGCATCTTATCCGGGGGGGCCTTCTCCACATTGAGGATCTTGCCCCTTAAGGGGAGGATCGCCTGGAAGCGGCGGTCGCGACCCTGCTTTGCCGAGCCGCCCGCCGATTCGCCCTCCACCAGATAGACCTCGCATCGGGAGGGGTCCTTCTCGGAGCAATCGGTGAGCTTCCCGGGCAGGGTGGCAGTGTCAAGAGCGGTCTTTCTTATGACGAGGTCGCGAGCCTTGCGCGCCGCCTCACGAGCCTTGGCCGTGATGAGGCACTTTTCGATGATCCTTTTCGCCTCGGGGGGATGCTCCTCAAGGTATTGGGAAAGTCCCTCCACCACTGCCGACTCGACATGGCTTTTTATCTCAGGGTTGCCCAGCTTGGCCTTGGTCTGTCCCTCAAATTGGGGCTCGGCGAGCTTGACGCTGATAATGGCAACCAGCCCCTCCCTGGTGTCATCGCCGATGAGATTGGCATCGTCCTCCTTGAGCAGCTTGAGCTTTCTGGCGCAGTCGTTGATGACGCGGGTGAGGGCGGTGCGAAAGCCGGTAAGGTGGCTTCCGCCATCCAGGGTATTGATGCAGTTGGCAAAGCTGAATGTGGTCTCGGTGAAGCCCTCGTTGTATTGGAGGGCGGCCTCAACCTCGGTGCCGTTGACTATCTTTGAAATGTAGATGGGCTTGTGGAGCACCGGCCTATTTTTGTTCAGGTAGCGGGCAAAGCTGGCGATGCCCCCCTCAAAGCAGAAGGTGGTCTCCTGGTTCGTTCTTTGATCCCTGAAGTGAAGCTCCAGCCCCTTGGTGAGATAGCACATCTCGCGAAAGCGCTGCACGAGGGCATCGAAATCGTAGTTCAGGTTGCCGAAGATCTCCTTGTCGGCGAGGAAGGTGGTGATCGTTCCCGTATCCGAGGCCTCGCCTACCTCCTCCACCGCATTTTGGGCCACCCCCCGGCAGTATTCCTGGCGATAGAGCTTGCCTTCCCGCTTTACCTCAACCTTAAGCCATGAGGAGAGGGCGTTCACTACGGAGGCGCCCACCCCATGCAAGCCACCTGAGACCTTGTAGCCACGACCGCCAAACTTTGCCCCGGCGTGGAGTATGGTCATCACCGCCTCCAGTGCCGGGGTGCTCGTTACCGGGTGGATGTCGATGGGGATGCCCCTTCCATTATCGGCCACCTCTACCCGACCATCCCTATGGATGGTCACCTCCACCTTATCGCAGCAACCAGCCATCGCCTCATCGACGCTGTTATAAACGATCTCCTGCACCAGGTGATGGAGCCCCCGCTGACCGGTGCTGCCAATGTACATCCCGGGGCGACGGCGCACCGCCTCGAGGCCGCTCAGAACCTCGATGTCCTCTGCGGTGTACTCGTTATCTCTGTTGTTTTCTAAGCTACTGATGGTGAGCCTCCTGCCGAAAACAAAGTTCGCCATAGCCAAAGCTTAGCTATGGCGAAACTGAAAAGATAATCCCTGAACTACCAGTTCCTTGCATTCAAATATTATACCACAAATGGGCGGTTATGTGAAGGGGTTAGCTGTAAACCGCCACCACAACCGCGTCCTGGGGGTTGGTCTCGTCGAAGAAGATGAGGGCGCAATTTCGCCCGTTTACCATCTCGGCCGAAGGGATGTTCCTCGCCACAGGCACCCCCTCCAGCCAAACGGAGAGGCTCCCCGCCACCTGAACAGTGGCCTTGTAGGTTCCTGAGTCAAAGCCTTTGATCACACCCTTTCTAACCTCCATCAAACCCCTCCCAGGCGAAGCCTTTGCTCGTAGCGAGCCTCCCTTAAGCTGGAGTAGCGAAGCGTTATGCCCATGACTCGCCGCTTCACTGAAGATAGTCCAGCCCGCTCATCGGTGATGTCGATGACGTCGTAGAGGTCCTGGCCGCAATTGGTGGGCACCGAAATCTCCCCGCCCCTTGCCGTCATCTCCTCCTCTCTTAGCTCAGCATTGCCGCGCTCCTCAGCCTTGGCTAAGGTGTCCAGGTTCAGGTCGTGAACCTGACCAAGCTGGTCATAGACCTTGGCGATCTCCTCCCAATCGAATCTCTCGCTCATTATGCCCTCGCCATAGACCTGAACGCGGTTAATGCTTTGGGCGCCGGAAGAATAGCGAGCCTCAAGGATGGCGTGGTCGCTGCCATAGCTATAGGCGCTCCCCTCATCGGCCAAAGGATTCTTCACATAACCACAATCCCTTACGAAAAAGAGCACATCGGGAACCATATCGAGGAGGCGACGCACCGCGGTGGCGCCACTCTCCCTGGGATGGATGGTGAAGGCGGGGTATTGATTGACTAGGGCGCTGCTGGTGCTGAAGGCGGAGAATTCAAGCCCCGCTCTGGCAAAGAGGAAGGAGAGAAGCTGGAAGATGTTCTTCTCCCCCTGAGCCCAGCTGAACTGGCGCCGTGCCCGCCATCGATCGAGGAGCCACCAGCCATCGCCACCTTGGATCAGGAAGTGGGAACGGCCTCCCTGGGAGATGTATTCCCAGCCCTCGATCCAATAGGAAGGACCCGAGGAGAATTCGGCACCGGCGGTGGTTCGGTAGCCCGGGCTAACCAGGAGCTCAGAGCCCTCCTTGATTGCGGCGTAATCACCAGAGCCGATCTCCCCATAGCGTCCATCGTCGTTACGAAGGACAACGGTAACCCTGCCCGAATTGGGCTCCATCGATGAGGTCAATTCAATCACATCATCGGTAACAGTCACTGAAGCGGGGGAAAGCGATGCCCGCCAAACGCCGAAGGGGGTGGAGAGCCAAACATAGGAGCCATGATAGGCCATTGCCACCCCGTAATTGGAGGAGAGGTCGAAGGGGACCGGCTCGCGCCAAAGGTTGGAGATGAAATCGGCGGTGGCTAAGGAATGAGACCAGAAGGGACGGCTATAGGAATCTGTGCCGTTGTATTTCTCTATGAAGAAGGCTCTAAAGACGTCGGGGAAGGTGAGATAGGGGCAGTGGAACTCGACGCTGGAGCCGGCGCTTGAGAAGGTAAGCTCGGCTAAGGAGGACCAGGAGCCTGGGCTCGCCGAATAGCCGTCGCCATAGACGCAGGTCCACACCTTATAGTTATTGGAGCTATCCTGCCCGCTGACCATGATGTTCCAGTCCCCCATATAGACGCAGGCTAACCCTGTGATGGTGGAGGCGCTATTTGTCCAGGCGGCAGGTGAGCCCCAACTACCATTGCTCCGCCTGATGGCATAGACCGTGCCCCCAACGGAGTAAAAAAGGGTGACCACCCCTTCGCTGCCAAAGTCCGCTGCCAGCCAGCCCACTGCCGAAGGGGCGGTCACTACGGCGATGGCGCTGCCAAAGCTAGCGCCATTATCGTTGCTCTCTCGGGCATAGATGGTCGTTTGATCGGTGCCCACATAGAAAAGGAGCACCGTTGAGCCGGAGCTAGAGAGGGCGATGCCAGAAACCGAGGAGACGGTAGCAATCTCGGTCCAAGAGCCAAAATTGCTATCAGGGCGCGGGTTGGCTACCCGCTGCAGGTAGAGGAGATAGCTATTTGGGTCAACCCTTGCCCTCAGGAGGGAGCCATCGCCGGGCATGGTGGCGGCATGATAGAAATCGTCCTCGCTCCCTGTGTAAAGTCGGCTCCAGGAAAGCCGGGTGACCCCGCCAACCCTCTCCACGACCTCTACCTTCACATAGGGGAGCCTTGCCGAGCTCTTCTGGGCCTGGAGCAATGTGCTCGATAGATTCCTCACTCTTCCCCCTTACCCGATCAGCGCCGCCAAGGTATCGGGGAGATCCTTGCCAGCCTTTCGGTAGTGGGCAGCGAGGTGATGGCCCGCCTGAAGGACCTGCTCCTCGGTGGCATCCACCCTCTGCCCTCGATAGCCCGCCGGGGAGAGGGCTGCCACCGCCGCCGGCATGCGATCCCAGTCCACGGTGCTTTCGATGTCCAGCCTTCCTGATAGCGCCCTGAAGATCGCTGTGGTATGGTGGGGGAGCTTCCAGGTCTCTGGGTCGTCGGGGTCGCCGACGATGGCGAAGGCCTCCACGGGGAACCCCTGCTTCAATTTGTGAAGCCCTGCTCGGATCTTCTCTGCCGCTGTAGTCACGATTCACCTCCTAAGGTCACCGATGGGTGGTTTGGCTGCGAGGTGGCTCATAGGGGCGGTAGAGCTGACGGGAGCGCACTACATTCTTTCTGCTGTGCTTGGACAAGCCTCGCAGGAAGGAAGCCAGCTGGTCCTGTCCCCAGGTAAGGTAGTTTCTCCAGGTCGACTCTCCTCCCACATTGAGCCGATTGGTGGCAAAGCTGGCCCACTCGATGGCGGCATAGCCAGCGCCCCCTATGACCACCAGGTCCTCAAGGGGTGAAGGTATGGTAGAGGTGGTCTCATCCAGGGTATGAAGTTTGCCATAGTAGATGTATACCTCCTCCCCACCGCTTGGTGCCCCCTCGACAAGGAGGGTCAGGGTATCTCCCCAGAGGCTGAAGCGAACATATCTTGGCGGGTACCTTCCCACCGGGTACTCCACCGCTTCGATGGCCACAAGATCAGAGATGGTGGAGAGGGAAAGCTCTCTGCTCCCCGCAGTGGTGGTTAGGGTGGCCTTAGCCTCAAGGGGCACCGCCAGGCTCAGCTCCCGCAGCGCGTGCTCGATATGCCGGTTCAACTCCTCATCTGACCAGCGATAGTTACTCTCATCCTCATCATGCAAATCCTGGCGCAACCGCGCCCTCATCTCAGCTAGGTTCATTTCCCCTCCTTGAGGCAGGCCTCAAGGTCAGGCCGTAGATTTCTCACTAACAGGCGGAGCTTGTCTTCACTTTGCCCCGCTAGGGGCTCGGGGAAGGCGATGGTTAGCTCATCTTCAGTGGCGGTTACAAAATCCGGCTTGATCCCCACCTCGGAGGCAACCTGAACCCCAATCTCTCCGGCATCGGGGACTGTTTTAGTAAAGGTGTACTTCATTTTATCCTCCTATTCGGCAACGATCTCCAGAACTACCGTATTTACCTGAATATATGCCGTGGCGCTGCTATTTTCAGAGCGGATGCACTGATTAATCGCAGCTTGCCCATTCGGAACCCAGCTTGTGGGTGTTATGTCAAGGGTTCCCCGAAATAGGGTATAAGTGGTTTCGTTAGTCTCCTGCAGCGGGGTATACTTCCAGTCTGCGGGATCGGGTAGGCTGACTCTGAGCCTGCCATATGCTTTATAAGAGGCATTATTCGTTTTCAGCTCAAGTGCCCAGTGAAGCTTAACCGAGGTGATGGTCTTGCCACTGAACATGTTGCCCATATTGTGGTATGCTTTCCAGCTGCGCATAGGTTGACTATACTGTTCGCTTGTAGAGGTGGTGGTTGCCTGTGTCGGCTCAATGGTAAAGAAAAAGAAGTAAGTCTGTGCGCCACCCCCGCCAAAGGCGCCCCAGGCCCCGTTCTGATAGCGCTCGAATTGGTTAGTGGTGCTGTTATAGATCAGCATCCCATTGACCGGCGTTAGCGCGTCCCTCTGCGCCGTTGTCAGCTGGGGCACCTGGAGATAGTGGCCCTCACCATCAGCGATTACCAGCTTCGACGCTTCCCTGGCGCCACTTGCTAGGAGGTATTGGCTGTGGTCATCATCGCCAAGGCCACCGAGAGCCCCGTGGTCGTCATGAGGGACCACCGTGCCCAGGGTGTGCCTCGATGGGGTGTCGTGCCTGGCGTTATTCAGATATTGGCTATGGTCATCATCGCCAAGGCCAGTCAGGGCCCCATGATCACTGACGCCCCCGCCAAACCCACCCCAGCCATTGTCATAGCCCTCAAACTGCCCGGTGGTAGTGTTGTAGATTATCATCCCGCTCGTCGGGCTCAAGGCATCCCTTTGAGCAGTTGTCAGCTTGGGCACCTGAAGATAATGCCCCGCGCCATCGGTGATGGTCACCGTATCAAAGATCCCCTCTGAGGGATAGCGTTCACCAGCAAGTCTCAATGCCATTTTTTCCACCTCCTAGATTCACATTGCCCAGACAGTGGGCCTCCTAGCTCAATGAATAGTCGGCACCCAGGCTGAAAGATGTCCCCGAGAACGCTGTCACCTTGAGGAAGATCATTGCGCCCCTGGCATCGACCTCCACGGCGTGCTGACCGGTGGTGCTAAATTGCCTGCTAGCTCCACCAAACCACTTCGACTGCCTCGAGTTCCAGAAGAGAACCAGCACCGTCAGAGCGGTGAGACCGACGCCCTCTATGGTGACATCGAATCGACAGTACTGATAGCCAATGCAATCGATGGCACCACTAGTATCCACCGGGTCGGTGGCATCGACGGCGGTGACCCCGCTACGATGCACCGTGGGCTCAGTGGTCTCGTAGATGGGCCCTTTAGGGATCCCATTTTGATCGAGTCTCACATTGGGCATAACTTACCTCCTTGGCTCCGACTTGTTGGAGACATCTCTTTTCTAGCTCCCATACTGAGGCGGATACCAAACCTGTAGCCCGTGTCTGATGCGGAAGCCGCGCAGCTCAGGGTTGTCGCCGGTATCCTTAGGATCGGGTATCTGATCCCCCATGATGATCAATCTACGGCGAATGACCTGCCCATTAATCGCCAAGCGGACTTCGTCACGGGCACCCCTCTTGGGCATTATTTTCACCCCCTAAATCAGGCTGTGGGGGCCCGATTAAATCGGGCCCCTTTTTAGTCGCGAACCCCGATAAGCTTCGCCAGCTTTATGGTGTTGAAAACAGCGCTGGAGACGTACCACTTCACCCTGGTCCTAGAGGCGTCCCTGCTCTCCAGGCTGCCGACCCTCTCCACCTGAAGCCCGCCGGGGCCGGTGAGCCCGGCTACCGCCCCCTCTCCGAATTGGAGGGCGTAGATGGTGGAACAGTCGGTGGAGGTGCCCACCGTTTTGTCGTCTGCGATCCAATCGCAGACCCCGATGGGAACGGCGTCATAGTATTCCACCATCTGACCAAACTGGTTGCGGTCGGTGACCAGGATGCCACCGCTGGCTCGGCTGAGGGCGGTGAGCTTTCGCCTGCTCCTCCTGCTCATCAGGAGCACGTCCGGTTTGCCTCCCTTGATGAGGTCGATGAGCTCATCAAGCTTCTCCAGGGTGAGCGTGCCCCCATTGTCGCCCATGCTCACTGTTTGCTCCGAGGCACAGAGCTTGTCGATGCCGTCGAAAGCCTTGGTGTCCACCGAGGTATCGCCGTTGATAAAGGTGTCCTCGAACTTCTGCTGCACCGCCTTTGCCTTGAGCTGGACGACGGCTGCCTCAAGGTCCTGGATATTGCTCCTCGTCGCCTTGAGGAAGTTGTCCACATCGGCGTCGCCACCGAGGATCTTTAGGCTGGCCGTCTTCTGGGTGAAGGTGGGTGTGGATTCTATCCAGGTATCCCCCACATCGTAGAAGGCGGCGGTGGCTGCTTGGTTCTCCTGGTTGTAGGTCAGCCCGTTGCCCACGATCTCGATGAAGGGGAGGACTTGCAGGATCGGGCTATCGTAGACGATGGTCTCGATGACCCCAACCAGCAAGATGTCGTTGGAAAGCTTTGCTGCCTCTGCTAAGGTAAGTGCCATTTTTCTCCTCCTTTTTTTCCGTTCTAGTTGCTGTGCCAGGTTGGAAGGCTTTACCGCCTTCTCAACCCCTTTAATAGCAACCGTTCTTTACGCGCTTAACCCTGTCGGGTTGCTAGGGCGTAGGCGATCTTCTCCGATGGGGAGAGCGCCCCGAGGTCGGGCGGCGTCCTCGCTGGAGCCCCTGCGGGCACCCT
>Ga0209979_1003908_pt1 | contig 12734 bp, 9 predicted proteins | sample AnhtaG_FD_183114 | JGI IMG/M metagenome (GOLD analysis project Ga0209979, IMG submission 183114) | Deep subsurface microbial communities from Anholt, Denmark to uncover new lineages of life (NeLLi) - Anholt_01485 metaG (SPAdes) (version 2) | ecosystem: Environmental > Aquatic > Marine > Oceanic >...
TTCTAATTCTAGTTTATTTAACCCGATCTGGTCTGCTTCTTTAGGCCACCAGCTATCCCATTCGTTATTGACGATCTTTTCCTCCACCTTGGCCAGACTGAGGGCCCCTTTTATGCTCCATCTCATCCCTTTCTTTTTGAAACGGTTGGCTAAGCTCTTATCGATATTACCTTCTATCGCCCCTAAATTTTGCCAATTCTATGGCTTTCTTTCCCCTTGTAGGGATGTTAATAGGCGTATTGCTGGTGTTTTTAAGACGGATATTTTATTATCTCCCTGTTTCTTTGTTGGTAGGTGATACTTTAGTTCTAATTGTTTGGATCTGGCTAAGTGGAGGGCTGCATTCAGATGGTTTTGCCGATAGTGTAGATGGATTTTTGAGAGGACATAATAAAGAAGAGATACTAAAGATTATGAAGGACAGTTCTACTAGGGCTAAAGGGGTAGTGGCATTAGTTTCTCTTTTATTGTTGAAGTTTGTCCTTCTGGCAGAGATGCCGTTATTCTTAAAAAATGCCGCCTTGTTTTTTACTCCCACTATAGGACGTTGGAGTATGGTGATAGCCGCTTTTTTAGGTAAGCCAGCTCGCTTAAAAAATAGTATGGGTAAATTATTTATTGATTATGTTAGCTGGATAGAGATTATTTTCGCCAGTTTAACTATGGCAGTTATAGGTATTTTATTATTTAGATTATACTTTCTACTTCTGGTGATTATAGGAATAGGGATAGTATTATTGATATTAAAATATTGTCAGCAGAAGATTGGTGGCATAAGCGGAGATATCTTGGGAGCGATAAATGAAATTGTGGAAGTATTTATTCTTTTAGTTTTATGTATTTTAGGGATTAAATAAAATAAATTTATAACAAGCGTAAGAATCTATAACGATATATAGCAAGGAAAAATAGTGGTTAATTTTTCATATGACCTATCTTATGCTGGCGTATCCTGATTGATTAAGGGTAAGTAAAGTAGTAAAATTAAGGGTACAGGATATTAATACGAAAATATATAATTACGTTAGCCAGCGGGATATCAGACGGATTAAAAGCCCTTTGGATTTTGGGAGAAAATGACAACAGCAAGAAGTTCCAATTTAAAGCTTCATATAAAGTCGTGTATAAACGAAGTAGTTTGGTTATTTTAAGTTAAGCAAAATGCCTACGGCACTTCGCCTAACTTCGGGTTTGCGGCTCGCTACGCTTGGCCTTAAGGACAGCTTCGCGGCCCTTCGCAAAACCGAGTCTCGTTAATTGAAATTGGCATCCTAAAAATGGTCATAAAGGTGATACCATGAATAACTGGGATTCTTCCTTAATTGAAAAAATCTTCGCTGAGAAACAAAAGGAGAAATCTGAAGATAGAGACAATCTTCTCCGTCTTACTAGTCGCAGACTTTACGGTGAGAAGATTCATTATGCACTTGAACTGATTCAGAATGCTGAAGACGAAAATTCCAGCTCTATCACGTTCATTTTTAGCAACGACAATATATCCGTGATAAACAATGGAAGACCCTTTGATGAAAAAGATGTTTGGAGAATTTGCTCTGTCCGACCTGGTGAAAAAAAGAAAAAAATCGGCTTCTTCGGGATTGGTTTCAAATCAGTTTTTAATATCACTGAAAAACCTCAAATAATATCAAGTAGGTTCAATTTCGAGATCGAAGACTACATTTACCCCAAGGCAAAATCTTCCATCCCTGAAAATCTTAGAGACTACTATTCGCCAGAAAGGGGAGCAATTTTCATTATGCCTTACACTACGTTATCAACACCGGAGGAGCTTATTCAGAACTTCAACTTGATAGACGATAAAATATTGCTTTTCTTAGAGAGTCTTCGGGAATTAAAGTTCATTGACAACATTAATAACAATAATTGGGTAATCAAGAATAACATGCAGACTGACTCAGTACTCTCTCTATTAAATATGCGTACTGAGCAAGAGACAAAATGGAACGTATTTCATCAAGTTCTTCGTGTTGCAAACCAAGAGATCATACCCGAAGGAAAAGAGGGGATTGAGGAGACAAGAATAACTATTGCTTTTCCTCTTGACAGCGCAACAAGAGACGTAATAAAGAAAACTGGAGGGGTATATTGTTATCTTCCAACAAAGAAAAGAACCGACCTTCCTTTTCTCATTCAAGCTGATTTCTTACCAACAATTGGAAGGGAAAATGTTTCTGAACATCCATGGAACATTTGGCTAATGAAAGAATTAGGGATTTTAGCGGCAGAAGCCATTGACAAAATAAAAAACAATGGGCAATTTTGCGCTTTTCTATATGATTTTATTCCACTATCTGAAGAGATACAGGATGCTCTCATAAGATATCTTTTTGAATCATTTTTTGAAGTTCTTAAAGAAAAACAAATAGCTAAGACAACGAGAGGATGGGAAAAACCCATAAATTGTGTAATTCCTACCGACGACAGATTAAGAAATATTCTGACAGAAACAGATTTGAAGTCACTGCTCGGTGAAGAAGTGTTTTATATAGAACCAGAAGCCTCAGAGAGAGATCAAAAGGTTTTGTTTGAGTTGGGGTCCAGATGTATCGGACCTAAAGAAGTAGTTGATTTTCTTAAGAAAGAAAATGAAATCGGAAAGAAAAATAAAGAATGGTTTCTCAACCTTTACGAATATTAGAGCACCATTTTTGATACTACGAGACGATCGTTTTATGGAGATTTCCCATGGAATTGGGATGAAGATACGAGGATTCTCTTTGGAGAGTTGGAAAAAACCAAGTTCATCCTCACGGATGATGATAAGCTTGTCTCATTGAAAAATTCCGTTACGCCCGACAGACTGATCTGTTACCCTGAACGCATTGATCTTTCTGAAGTCCACCAACTTTTTGCAGAAGGAGAAATTGTTTTCCTAAATCGCTTCTTTCAGGAGTCTAGCATCACCCGTTGGAAAGAGGAAAACGCAGAAACTGAGGAAAAAAGAAGGCGAGTAAAGGAGTGGTTCGATAATATTGGTGTAAAAAGGTACTTCAAACAAACTCACATCATAAAAGAAGTTATATTGCCCAAGTTTACTACTGGAAAATACAAAGAATACGATGACCTAAGGTTGTATAAACTTATTGACTATATCAGAACCTATTGGTCGACTATCGAGAGTGAAATCAAAAATAAGAAACTATCATCTGATATTATTGAGGGGATAAAAAGTAGTGTGATGTTAAAGGCTTTTAAGTATAAAGATGGTAATAAAATTGATGAATATAGAAGTCCGGGTGAAATATACTTCTCCAAAAGATATGGAAAAAGTGAGGTTATGGAAGATTTATTTGAAGGAATCGAAGATATATATTTCCTCTCAACATACTATTTAAATAGAGAAAAAAGAGAAATAAAGAAGAAAAAGAGAGGCAAACAAAAAGTAGAGTATACATGGAAAAAGTTCTTCGAAATCCTTGATCTATGGAAATCTCCACGTGTCGTAAAAGAAGAAAAATGGACATCTATAAGGGGTATAGAGAAGTATAACTGGGTAAAGAAAGATTATTCAACGAGTGGCATGCATGAAATTTATGGTGACGCTTATAGTGAGGATATAGAGAGGTTAATAGAGCATTGTTCTAATATCAATGATCAACATGAGATCCAAAAGCGAATGACCCTTCTCTGGGGATCTCTTGAGAAAAACTGGAAATCCTATAAAGAAAAAGAATACTGTTAGACGAGATACAAGTGGTTCTATTACTCGAAGCAATATAGAGACAATGAAACTTCATCGTTCTTGGAATTTTTGAAGAACGCTCAATGGGTTCTAGGAGATGACGGAGGATTTTACAAACCAAGAGATGCATTTGTTAACACAAAACTGAACCACTTGCTACTTGGTGATGATGTAAAATATGTTTCTTTAAAAGCCGACGAGACATTCCTAAAAGATCTCGGGGTTAGAACTCAACCCGAAATTGAGGAAGTCGTTAACCATTTTAGATCGTACAAAGAGAAAAATCCACAACCCAAAGAGAACAAAATTGAGAAAATGAATGCAATCTATGTTTTCCTAAAGGATAAGGCAGATAGTATAGCAGAGCCTGAGAATAAAAGTAACAAGATCAAAAAAATACGAGAGATTTTTGACGAAAATGAGCTTCTATATCTACCAAGAGAAGATAAAGTATGGTGGAAACCTTCTCATATCTTTTGGAAAGACTATTCTAATATTTTTGGAACGATGAGAGGTTATATCGAACATGATGGAACAGAAATTTACAGCACCGCTCTAAAAGAATTTTTCTTGCAGTTGGGGCTAGTTGAGAAACCAGTAGTGAAAGAGTGCCTTGTTTTTCTGGAGGAATTAAAAGAAAGAGGAAACATAGATCTGCACAGAGAAGTCATCTCTAGAATTTACACTTACTTAAACGAAATTATAAAACAGGGTCTCGCCGAAGAAACAGATTGGAACAGAGAGATATTCCTGTCAGAGAAAGGCCAATTTCTAAAACCGTTTGAACTCCACTACAGCGATAACGATGAATATAAAGAATATTATGGGGGTAAGTTGGAGATTCTGTGGTTACCTTTCTCTTGGTCTAATGTTAAAGAGTTCCTTCACGCTGCAGGTTTTATAAGACTAAGCCAAAATATTACTGTGATTAAGAAGTTTGGCGACTTAAACGAGATAGAGGGTGGCATCACCAATCAACTGATTCAGAGACTCTCTAGTGTTGAGAATTATCTTAAGAAAAAGAATGTTGAGTTGCATAGGGAACTGCAAAATGAAGGAACGTCCAAGAAAATCAAAGAGTTACAAGCCTTCGAAACTCCGGAGATTGTGTTAGATTATTTGTTGAAGACAGAAAATCCTGAACCCCTTGTTATCAACGATGTCAAAAAGGAGGCGTACTTTAGTGTCGAAGAAAACAGAATTTATAAATCAAGACAGACCAATCTACTTTCAACACCGGTTGCCAAGGAACTTTCAAGGTTATTCACTCCCGGTGAAGACTATGTTTTTGCATTTTTAGATTCACTTTTTGGTGCCAATAGCGACGAGGAATTAAATGAGAAACTCAGATATTTCGGTATTCAAATTGAGGACACATTTCCAGAAGAGACACATAAGGCGGTAAAAATAATACTCCGCACAGAAGAAGTGGAGCAAAAACCCGAATCCGAGAAAGAAGAGAAAAGACCTGAGAAACTTCCAGAAGAGGCTGACAAAAAACCACAATTACCTGAGTTGGAAGCGGAGGCTAGAGGATTTGATTTAGTAAATCCTGACGAGTTTGTTTTTGATAGGGTTGAGGAACATACACCTTATGTGAAAACAGAGGGCGTGCCGACCTCACCCATAAGGACGGTAAAACTAAAAGAAGGGTATCCTGGGGTTGCTGGAAGAGAATACAAACCAAGAGAAAGAGTTAGCAGAAGAGATGCAGAGGCGATAGCATTGGAAATAGTAATGAGATTTGAAGAGATTGAAGGCAGAGAACCTGATGATAGGCATAAACAACGAGCAATCGGGTATGACATATATTCTAAAACGAGAGACGAAGAGGAACGGTTTTTAGAGGTAAAACATTTTAGAGGAGACCCTAGTACTTTTGAACTCCAGCCGCATCAGTGGAAGAAAGCTGAGATAGAGAAAAACAGATATTTCGTCTATGTAGTAAGCGGACTTATGGAGGGAAGCACTCCGGCATTAGAAATAATCCAGAATCCAATCAGATACTTAATGCCTGATCCCCCTGTCCAGAAAAAATTCAGTAATTGGAAGAATGGAGTTATAAAGGTGATAAAATGCAAAAAGGTATGATTATATCTAAGGAACATAATGGATGCCAACTTCATATAACACAGCATAAAAGGTTCGTGCCTTTCGGCACTCACCCAAATTTTCGCTTCGCAAAAACTTCTTTTATGCTGGGACCGTTAGCTGAAATATGATTATTTGATTGAGAAGGGATCTAAAAGTATGAATGAAGATAAAAAAAAGTATAGTGAAAGATTTTTTGAATTGTGTAATGGACTACTGATGGCTGAATTCAATAGTATTTCGTTTGGAATTCAATTAAAAGATTTTTTTGAGCCTCAGTTAGCAGAGTTAACTACAAACAAAGAAGAAAAAGACGAACTGGATCGCAAGACCTCTGAACTTATTAAATCACTTGGAGGAGTTCCAGATTTTTTATATGGATTAAAAAATGAACCTAAACCTGTTTTTGATACATATGTGAATTCTGCAATAGATGAGTTTTTCTTATCTTATCAAAAAGCAAGAGAAGCCATTTGCAGAGCTCATATTAAGTTTATTGTTAATGATATAATGGGAAAACATCCGGAATACATTAAGAAAAAACCTCCTAAGAATTTAGTGGGATATTTAGAAAATTTATACTGGGATATGGTTGAAATTTCTTATATAAGACTTGCATCCTATTGGGATAGAGCAGGACAGTTACTTGATTATATTTTTTTCAATATACGTCAATATGAGAGGGATGGTTTTTCAGCAGTAATAGATAGGATTCATATTAATGTAGGTAGAATTTTACCAGAACTTTTAGAATTAGAACCATGGATAGATATATTAAAATATAGAAAAGCTGAAAACCCTAATGGCTACAAATGGCTTATACGAAGAAGAAATTTGATTATTCATAGTATAAGCCTAAAAAATTATGAAGATTATAAAGATGACGATGAGTTATTTGAATCAAACTACAATCATTTTGATATAACAATTAAGAAAAAACTTGCACCGCAAAAGCCTGAGGAAGAACTTAAACAGTTACTCACTCAGTTTAACATTGCTACAGAATTATTTACAAAAGTTATAGGAATATGCTCTTGGGGTGCTAAAAAAGTAAATAGAATAAATAAATAGAATATTTATCATGCTTCGGCTAACACGACACTCACGTAAAGATTTAGGATAAGTTTACCCTACACATTCTCACTAATCAGGTCGGTTTACCTTTGTCAAGTAAGAGCTATCTAGTACTCAGGCTTCACCTGTAAGCTCGCGGACGTCGTAAGTGCGATACCGTTTCTGAAATGGTACCCATTAATAGATTAAAGGATGATAGAATATGAAATTAAAGCAAATTGAGATAGACAAATTTAGGTCAATAGACTATATCAGTATTGTGATTAATGAGTTAGCGGTTTTAATTGGAGAAAATAATGCAGGCAAAACCAATATTTTAAAAGCATTAGATTTATTTTATCAAGATTCTGTTAGAGGTATTAATGAGGAATATTTTTATTTTAAAGATCAAAATCAGCCAATATCAATATTTCTAACTTACGATAGACTAACAGAATATGAGAGAAATCAAAAATATCTAAAACATTGGATTCATAATATTTCTATAAAAGTTAAAAAGGTTATTGAATGGGATAGCCAGTCACAAAAATATAAAATGACTTTATTTGGTTGGCAAGCAAAGCCAAAAGAAGTTCATTTCGATCTTTCAAGATTCGATGAATATAAATCGCGGATCAAGGAGATTGTAGAGATTAATATATTACCAGAATATTTTAAAACGGATAAGGGAACTGTGACTCAGGCATCTTACAGACAAGGAGTATTAAAATACATAAAGGAAGGAAAAGTAGAATTTGGTGATCCTGGGTGGATAATGAATCCAGGTGGCTATAAGGAAGTGTTTTCAGATTTATTACCTAGGTTTTATTTAGTTCCAGCAGTTAAAGATGCACAAGACGAGTCAAAAACTACACAACAGGCAATGTTGGGTAAACTACTTAGCGACTTGACTAATAGAATCATAAGCAAGAATCCAAAATTTAAAGAAGTAAAAAAGCAAATTGAAGGATTAAAAAAATATTTGAATAAATCTGAAGAAGGAGAAGATTCTGAAAGACTCCAAGAAATAAAAGATTTTGAGGAAACTCTCTCTTCTATAATATGTGAAAATATGCCGGGGACAAAAGTAGGTATTGAAATTGTAACACCAGAATTAATTGACTTATTCAAAGATACCAAAATAATATTAGACGATGCTTTGCCAACATCAATAGATTCTAAGGGACATGGTCTTCAAAGGGCATTAATTTTTGCTTATATACGTGCTTATGCTAAAACTATTAGCACAATAGAAACTGAAGAAGAAATATTCACTCGAAATTTTATTCTTGCTATCGAAGAACCTGAATTGTATTTACATCCAAATGGACAAAGAAAAATGATGAATGTATTAAGAAATATTTCAGTAAAAGATCAGGTTTTAGCCTGTACCCACTCAAATTTTTTTGTAGATATGTACGATTATCAAAATATTATTATTGTCAATCGTGATAATTCAGGTCCCACAAATATATTTCAAGTTACTGAAGAGATTTTTAAGACAGAAGATGAAGAAAGTAGAAAAAGATTAAAGAAGACTTTTCGTTACTTAAGCCTTTTTGATTTATCAAGAAGTGAAATGTTTTTTTCAAAGAAAGTTGTATTGGTAGAAGGGGATACGGAAAAATTTATCTTACCTTTCTGGGCTTCAAGATTGACTCAGAAGGATAAAAAGTATGACTTTTCGTCAAATAATATATGTGTGATAGAATGCGGTGGAAAGACAAACATACATATTTTTATGCGAGTTCTTAATAAATTTAAGATCCATTATGTGGTGATTCATGATATTGATCCGATAGACTTTCCAGAAGATAAAGAAAACAAAACAGACCAGGAAAAAGCAAAGCTAAGAATGTTTAAAGAAAATGATTTTATTGAGAAAACACTTGATACAAACTATGGCTGTATAATAAAAATAAAACCCGAATTAGAAACTGTAATTGGAATTTCTAAAAGTCAAGCAGAAAAACAAGGTAAAATTGGTGCTGCCTTTTTTAAATATGATGAAATTGGTGTAATTGATTACTCGAATGAAGTCATAAAAATATTGGATTTAATTATTAACTGGCAAGAAGAAAATAATATTATTGAGATAAGTAAAAGGAATAACTATGTATAAATGCAAAAGGGTGCCACATAAGATAACACAGTATATACACTACGAGCTTACGCCCTTGCCTTTCTGGACATTGCTCCCTTCGGTTACACGTCGTATATGCTGGGGATGTTATATGAAATCGCCGAAATTTTTAATGTTATGAATTGAAGGAAATAAAAATAAGGAGGAACTATGGCTTATAAAGAAAAAGTTCAAAATGAAATAAAAAAAGACGAATTAAATAATCTTTGGGAAAAGATATGCGAATCATACGAACAGGGTGGGATGGAACATGTAAAATCGACTCTCAATGAACGGATAAGTACCATCAATAAGGATTACCAAGAAGTGCTTAAGAAGCTTGAGAAAATGCTATAATGGGGGTGTATGATGTTAAAGATTAAAGCAATTGAAATAGAAGGATTCAGAGGATTTACTCAAAAGACCTCTATCGAATTTGAGAATCCCATTACTCTACTATATGGGGGAAATCATCAAGGTAAAAGTAGTGTGTTAAATGCAATTGAATGGTGTTTGTATGGAGACGAGTGTATTGGCGAAAAAACTGGAATTCGTGAACGTGTGGGTACAGGTGAGATGGCCTGGAGAGTTGTAAATGATAATTCTGAAAAGGCCCAGGTAAAGTTGGAAATAGAAGGGGAACAAGGGGGCTTTACTATTACCCGAATCGAAGTCAGGGGAAGAGGTAAAAAAGGGAAAAGTATAAAAATGTCTTTGCCAGATGGAACAGAGAAAGAAGGGTACGAGGGCGACCAAGAAATAGCAAAGTTACTTCGGGTTTCGTTCAGAGACTTTGCTACTACCGTATATCAACATCAGGAGACCATCCACGACTTTGTGATGCAAAAACCAAGCGAACAGAGTGATGTAATGGATCGCCTTTTAGGCTTATCTGATTATCGGAATATTCTTGATGGTATTAATAAGTCTAACATTTTAAAGGTTCAGAAAGAGTTTGTAGAAGAATTTAATAAGCTTCAGATCCGTGTACGAGAAACGATAAAGATTAGACAAAAAGACCTGGATGATAAAAGAGGTAGAGCCAAAGAGAAGGGACTGAGTGAAGAAGAATTAAATGAAAAGAAGCTGCTTGAATTGGCAGAATCAACCATAAAAGATATTGGTAACTTTGCCCAACAATTGGGACTTACAACAACGGCAATCTCTCCTCCTTCTGATTGGGAAAATACCGAGTCATTTATTACTGATATTAAGAATGAGTGCAATCGACTTTGGGCAGAATCTCCCGATGTGAAAGAACAATCAGAAAAACAAACGAAAAGAAGCGAAATGATTTCGCTCAAAAGCCGATATGAGACTCAATGTGGGAACCTTAAATCAAAGGAGAAAGAACTTCGAGGTTTTGAACGAGAAAATGGTAACAGGGGTAAAATCGGCAATAAAATAAGAAAAGCAGTTGAAGAGATTGAGATTATTGATAAAGAAATTAAACAAACAAGTCCCAAGGCGAAATTGATTCAAGAGGGTATTTCCATTTTGGAATCAGCTGCTCCCTCTGATGCTGGCATTTGTCCCTTATGCGGAGAAAAAGTGTCCAACTTGCTTGAGCATTTACGAAAGGAATGGGAGGAAAAAATTAAAGCTCAAATACAGGAGTTAAAAAAACGACAGGTAGAATTGGACAAAAAGAAAACCAATTTTGAAAGATTGAAGAAGGAACATGTTCGCTTAGATGAAGATACTCAGAGAGAAAAAGAGAGATTAAAGAAGGAAATCAATAACATCTCAGAATTTCTACATAAAGAGTTGGGTATTAGAGATGATCCTGCTGCAATATTATCCATAGAAATAAAAAACATTGATTCACGTCTAAAAGAGATTGAAGATGCTATTAAGAGCAAGCGATCTAAAATTGACGCCATTTTAGAAAAAACGAATATAATGAATTTACTTTACGATATTTTGCTATTGAAGGATAAGCTCGAAGAAATAAACCAAATTGAAAGAACCGATGAATATCAGACACAAGAGAAAATCAGAACCGATGTCTCAAATTTAGTAAGAAATGTGGAAGAACTTAATGAAATTGTCAAATCTTGTATGCTAAAGGAGGCAGAAGAAAAAATTAATTCAGCCAGGATTCTGATTGACTCCTATTTTCGTAGAATAACCAACAACCCGGCTTTTCAAACACTCAATATTAAAGTTGAAGAGGATAAAAGAACTGGTGGAAACTTTTATATTTTCGAAGACCAAGATGGCAAGAGACCTATTCCTATTCTAAGTCAAGGAGACCTGAATAGCCTTGCCTTGTCTATTTTCTTAGGTTTGAGTAAAACATCTGGAGATTCTCATCCTCTCGGATTTGTCTTGATGGACGACCCATCGCAAAGTTTGGATCCACAGCAGAAGGATCGTCTTGTAGGAATCCTTAATGAACTCAGCGATATAAAAAACATTACAGTCTCCACTATGGATCCTGAACTGCAACAGTTTTTAAAGGATGGTATCACCAAAGTCAAAACTATATATAAGTTTTCAGATTGGGCACCAGATTCCAGCCCAAAAATATCGAAGGAAATATAATTATGAAAGTAGAGACTCTCGAACTTTTACAGAGGTTGCAGAGAAAGTTTGGGATTAAAGGTACACCATCCGGATCTTTTGGCAAAATTGTACAAAAACTACTGGCTCTTAGTTTCCATGAAATGGGTTTTACTAATATTGTAGAAAGAGGCGTGCAAGGAGTTGATATTGATATAACATCGGCATCTAATCAAAAGTTTGCAATCGAGGTAAAAACGACAGAGAAATTATTAATTCTTCTTACTATTGATAATATACACGCCCTTCGTGACCGCACTCACGATGGGTATCAACCTGTTATAGCAGTCTTGCGACTTGCTCCCCTTGAAAACTGGATTCTTGCTGAAATCACAATTGATGAAATTCCAAAAGGAAATATGTTGATTGAAAGTTTAAGGCAATACCGGATGAAGGATTTGGAAAGTCAACTATGTCCTAAATTTGACATTGTGGTTCGAAAACACTTCAAGAGTGTATGGAACAAAGGTGAACAATATCTTAAGGAGTACTTGAGAAAAGTTGGAATTATGGCCAAGGACTATTGAATTTAACATTGGAATTAAAAACTTTATGATACAGCGACTTTATATAATACAGCATATCTGGTTTCACTCTCGTTGGTTGTTTCACCCAAATTGCTGCCTTCGGTCGTAACTTCAGATATACTGAAAACGTTGTCCGAAATGCGTGACCTGCAAAGGTCGCTGTAACTATAGGGTGAAAGTCCCGAACTGGTAAAAGGTAGAGCCAGTTAGCTGAGTGGCACGGTGGTGGGTAACCTAAGCCGTGAAGCCCACTGACAAAGGTTGGTTAAGCCAATCGAGCAAGTAAGTAAGCCGTAACGAAAGTGAACACATATGCAGCCTCGATAGAACGAGATTCAGTGGTTATGCCTTTATTTCGATGGCATGACAGCATCTTACACCTTAAACTACCTCAAAGGATGTAAGACACTGGCGGGGTCACGGTGGCGGCGTGCTTACAAAGTAACAGCGGCAACAGGTGAGACCCTACTTACCTTGATGGAGAAATTCATCATGGAAGACTCTGTATATAAGTGAAAGCGAAGTTACAGGGGAGTAAGGGGGAGTCGGATGGGTCCATATTGTGCGCGCAGCAGCGTGCCTATCAGGTAGGTTAAAGTCCTACCGAACCCCGCAACTTGAGGGGTTTGTATCCAATACCTGGGGGTAATGCCTCAGGGGTCGGTTAACATAA
>Ga0209979_1003910_pt1 | contig 12733 bp, 13 predicted proteins | sample AnhtaG_FD_183114 | JGI IMG/M metagenome (GOLD analysis project Ga0209979, IMG submission 183114) | Deep subsurface microbial communities from Anholt, Denmark to uncover new lineages of life (NeLLi) - Anholt_01485 metaG (SPAdes) (version 2) | ecosystem: Environmental > Aquatic > Marine > Oceanic...
TCGTTGGGGCGGATGAAGAACAACAGCTTTTCGCGCGGCTGCATTTTCGGCGAGGGGGGCACAGCGAACTGCAAATCACCAACAGTCACGATCGCTTTTTCGGCCCCCACAGAGAGGACGGTGCCCTCGATGAAGTCTGACAGGCCGATGAAATGGGCCACGAACTGCGACCCGGGCTGATCGTAAATCTCATCAGGAGTCCCCACCTGCTCTATCCGCCCCTCATTCATAACCGCTACGCGGTCGGAGAGAGCCAACGCCTCCGCCTGATCGTGGCTAACGCAGACGGCGGTGATCTCGAGCCGACGCTGCAAGTCCTTGATCTCGAAGCGCATCTCCTCCCGCAGCTTGGCGTCCAGGTTGGAGAGGGGCTCGTCCAGGAGCAAAACCTTGGGACGCTAGACCAGAGCCCGAGCCAACCCCACCCTCTGCTGCTGCCCTCCAGAGAGCTGACGGGGATAGTGCTTCTCGTATTCTTCCATGCGGATCAGTTGCAGAGCCTCCATGACCATCTCTCGCCGCTCGGCCCTGGGCAGCTTCCGGATCATCAGGGGAAACTCCACGTTCTCGTGGACGGTCATGTGGGGGTAGAGGGGATAGCTCTGGAAGACCATGCCCAGTTCCCGCTTGTGGGTGGGCACGTCGGTCACGTCTTCTCCGTCAATGAAGACCTACCCCTCGTCCGGCGTGAGGTAGCCCGTGATGCAGCGTAAGGCCGTGGTCTTGCCGCAGCCTGATGGCCCCAGCAGGGTCATCAGCTCACCCCGTAGGATACCCAGCTTGATCTGGTCGTTGGCCACGATGGGGCCGTAGCGCTTGGTCACGTTCTGCAATTCGATCATGTAGTCGGTCATATCTCGTATCCCTCTCGTATGGCAATGACTTCAGGCTTCAGCACGGGCGAGCTGAGCCAGGTGCCCTGGGCCGATAGCTGGGCGTAGAAACGTGAAGCGTTCAGGATCTAATGTTGATTGCCACCGCGTAGGACGACGCCACTATGGCGGTTCGGCCAGCACACCAACCCACCCGGCCAACACCTCGGCGATGGTGAGGCGGGTGACGACGAGGCCCGCGCTCGGGCCGGCGGGGGTGCTGAGGGTAGGGTGTCAGTGCGGGACTGTGTATAAGCCGGTATATTTGCCCCGTCAGAAGACGTCAGTCATCAAGGAGAGTTGAAGAATACAATACTTTCGCGTGAGGGCACGCGACCATACTTTCTCATTTGTTGAGCGCTATTGCCGCGCAACCGAATCACCCACGTCTCGGTCCAGTATAGTCCTGCCATCTTCCCCACAGTAGCCAGAATCTCATCCACAGGAACCAACACCCCTGCATGGCGGACATTACCAACTACAAGGGCCAACTTCCCTTCTGGCTTCATACTCTGCTTGGCCGAGCACAACACGAGGTACATGTCCTCAAAGTATCCTCTGAGCATCCTGAGGATGCGTTGGTCAACATCGCTGGGCATTTTGTCCAGGCATGCTTGTAATGCCTCTGGCATATGATATCCTTCTATTATTGGCACACCATCAGGAGGGTAGGCTTCGACATGGGAACGGAGGGAATTATGGCGCAGTTGGAAAATGCTATCTTCACTATGCCCTAGGGCGAGTAGCTCTATCTGAAAAACACGAGTGTAATCGTGTCTATTGGGATACGGGGGTGAAGTGATAAGTCCATCAAATGTTCGTTCAAGCAGATGAATGCACCGTGCGTCATGCTGGACGGCCATCGTCTGGTTGAGTTGTTCACAGCTATACTTTGCCGACTTCACCTCCTCAATCTCGTCCAACATCTGCTGCACTTTGCTTCGAAACGCCGGTAGGATGAGACCAGCTTGTTCAGGTTTCTCTACCCAACGGAACCATCCTCCATCAGCAACTGCCCGGCTAAACTGTGGAAGGATGTTCACCGACCCTACGAGCATAAATCCCCGAACAGGCTCGTCAAACCGCAGTATTGCTTGCCGAAGTCGCCAGAATAGTGTGTACTCCGCTTCAGTTAGTGCCCGCGCTAACCTGGTAGGAATCTCCTTAGGGCATTCTCTGCTGGACTGAACGACATTCAGCACCGTGGACAGGGCAGTTTGGATTGCTTGCGGGTCATGGTTGGCAACTTTCACATTACTCACCAGGACTGCCAGTGGCAAGAGGTCGAGCCCCAAGCCGTTGTATCCCCGATCGCTAGCAACCAGAAGGGTTGTCCCTGCTCCCACAAAGGGGTCTACTATGTGGGATCCTGTTTGTAGTTCCCATGTATCCAGGATTGCTTCGACCAGCTCTGGCGAGTAGCTGTGGGGAAAATAGAACCAACGATGGACCGGACGTTGTTTGAGAAGGCGGGAAGTGGCCGCACGGGCGAGGTCCAGCCGATAAGTAAACCCTTTAGGCAGCGGAGGTAGCGAACCATTCATGTCCTTACTCAAGAGGAACCAACTTCTTAATCTGTTTCCGTGTTAGAGCTTCCGGGATGGTCACAAGGTTTTCTTCTTCCGGGGAAACGAATAGTATGGGAGCTACTGCTGCCTGGAGCGACGAACGAACCTGCATCCACATTTCGCGTTTCTCGTCGTCTTGCGCACCGCCCGGGTTGTAGATTCGATTGATGGTCTCTCTGAAATAGTCATCGAATGTGAGAAACTGTTGCGCTTGTTCAATCAACGCTTCGGCATAAAGCCAGCCGTCAATCACGTCAAAGTAGACATGGCCCAGGATAACTTGCAGAAGAGAGAGCACCTCACGGGTGGTGCGATCCTGCCCGGCCCGCCAGATACCCGTTGCCAATAGACGCTCCAGTTCAGGGAGCAGGTTCTCAGTGCCTTGGCGCACCTGCTCGTAATCAGGTGCACTCATCCATGCCCGTACCAGCCGGCTCAAATCCGAAGCGCGTTGACGCATCCGATAGGGCACACCTGCCTCAGCCATCTTAATGTGAGCTTGCCCTTCTACCAGACCGTGAGTGATTTCGGCCAATGAGACCTGCGATATCAAGATTTGGTCCTCCTCCTGTGCCTTCTGTTGCAGGAGAGCCAGAGTTACAAAACCTTTCCGAAGATTATCACACTGATTCTTGAGAAGACCAACTGCCCTGAGCCGATCACTGATGTCCGACCATGGGTTTTGAGGGCCATATGGTACAAGGTGATACTCTTGAGCTACATGCAGGTACGCACGGACGAAGTGCAGCGCGTTGGTGTCCACGAAAATTCCTGGCTTGATCACGTCAGTTTGATTGCTCACAATGACGCCTCCTCTCCCTCGGCCTCAGGCGCCGGATAGACCCTTTCTTCGATCTGGCGAAGAAACTCAAGTGTGAAAGGAACTGTCATATCCGGCTTTTGCTGGGCTTCAGCGATGGCATAGAAAGCCACTTTTACCAGTCGCCGTGGCAAGGAGATGGTTGTAGGACGCAGGATTGAAGCGAGTTCTTCTGGAAAAGGGAAATCAGGGGTAGGTGGTTCCTCACCTGGCAGCCGAGCCTCCCTCAACCTCCACCGGACCAATTCGGTGGCCTCCTCTCCGTTGAGCGGGGGAATCCGGAATTCGTAAGTGCCCTGAGAGGTGAAGCGGTCCCACAAGGATGCCTCAAGCTGTTGGATTTTCTCTGCGGCTTCTGGAATCATTGAGACAATCAGCCAGAAATCCTCATCTCGGGCGACGTTAATCAACCGCTTCATCGTTGCCAGGTAATCGTAAGCCTGTCTCCGAGTTAATCGCTTCTGCAGTGAGATCTCCTCGAACTCGTCTACTAGAAAGGCGATGGCTGTCGAATGTCCTGCTTTCTTCAGGATGCGGATGATGGCTGTGAAGTAGGGGGGCTCTTCTTTCTCTGCCACAACAGCACCCCTGCGTCCCGCCACAAAGTCTCTGTACTCAAAGTAGGGCTGGTCCAACGTGCCTACCACAATTTGGGCCAGTTTATGTGCAATCTCCTCATCTGAAGCGATATCGCGCTTCATAATTGCTTTGGCCATCACTGAGCGGGCATCATCCTGTCGCTTAAACTTCTTGACAGACCTCAGCCAGGGAATAAGCCCTTGCTCAAACAGAGTCATCTGAAAACCTGGCAGTTCTGGTGACAGATATTCCCATAGCATTTTGGCAAACTCATACCTTCCCACCTGACGAAGCAAGCGGTTGGCCAGGTCATAAAACTGAACCCCTGGGTTGTCGAAAAAATACGGACGTATTCGACGGAATGGGAGTTCTACAAACTCAAGCCAACGCAAGAGGTAGGTCTTGCCACTGCCGTATTCCCCTTGAATAGCCAGTGCCTTCACCCCCTGTCCACTCTCCAGGGTGTTAAGCAGTTCGTGCATTTGTGTGCGCCATCGTTCAGGTACCCACAACTCAAGGCCGAGTGGTGCACCGCTGGCTGCCGGCTCGAAAGGGTTGAAGCGTAGCCCCAGGCGTTCTAGTTGGTTATCCATTGGTGTCCTCCCGTAAATGCTGGTGAAGGCGAATGTGGGAAATGTATCTTCCCCGTTCATCCTGCAGATAGTTGCGCAGTTCGAAGTCCTCGCGAAAACCGGAGGCGGTGGTAAGGGTAGCAAGGCTGCGAGAGGTGGCAATGAGCGCCACCTTATCCGGATGCTTACGATAGATCTGGGCGATTGTATTGAACACTTGTGCAACAGGTACTCGGAGTCCTACTCCCCACTTGTATATCAGGTCCTGAACGCTCAAAACGGTCCATTCATTCTCGGGAGAAATCTCACCCAGTATGGCTTGCTTTATCGTCGCATCCGGCGCGCTCCCCGGTTCTCGTATGGGAAACATGAGGTTGCCAATGTCCTCTCGGAAGAGTTCATCAATAAGCAACAGGTCATCCCTCGCCCAATGTCGCAAGCCATACAGAATGGCTTGAATTTCAACCGCTGTACCAATCTGGCGGATGATTTCACCGTCCATACGCGAGAATACGACTCGTCGCCCTTTCCGTTCACGTGATGCTTGCCAGATAACCGGGGCTCCCTTTGTCATAAACTCCGCTCGATCATATAGACCGTCATTGGGCATAAAAAGATCAAAGAAATTCTGTCGGCACTCGACATTACGAAGCACCACTTCAGCAAAGATATGCCGTTCCTCTGGAGACAGACCAGGCCCCTCGGTAAGGTAATCCACCAAAGCGGCAACTAAAGCATCATCGCTGGCTATGACGAGATTTCTGCCCTGCCGCTTCACAATGCCCAGTTTGAGAAGAGCACGACGGTAATGGTACAGGGTGGTTGGTGAGGGCTTATTGCCTTTCTGTGTACGGATCAGTTCCAACTCGTACACAATTCGGTTCAGCTCCATAGGCCGCAGACCCTGTGGGTACTCCTTCAATAGTGTAACTAGCTCGCGCAATTCAGCAAAGGAATAGTGACCCCTCATCCAAAGATGTTGTTCCCGGGATAGGGCCTGCGGGTCCGAAGCCGTCTGCAAACTGCCTTCCATTACCTGAATCTCGTCGCTCATCACTGCAACTCTTCCCAACTCTACTGAATCTCCCACAATCCTGCTGTCGTCAATTCCCCACAACTCCGCCGTTAGCCAGTCTATCCCCACCTCGATCACCTGCACCCACGCAGCATTCCCGACCGCCGCGCTCAGCAGCCAGCGCTCCCGATAAGAGCCATCCCAAGCGGGAAGCATCTGCTATGATACAACAGGGTCTGTGAAAGGGCAATTGGCCTACTTTGCTCCTTCCACCCAGCGACAGGACAATCAAGGAGCATGCCGTGGCCCAAGACGCCCACGATATGGTATTCAAACAGTTGTTGGTTGGTGGCGAGGGCCATTCAGCTTCCTCCGCTCATCGGGTGTATGCCTAATTGTAGTCCAGGTCTGGTTTGCGGTCGACCCGGTATGGCAGCAAAATGGGGCAGGCACGAGAACGCACCTCCTGTCCACCGCGCCCACCACGGCTCAACTGAGCTCACCGAGATCTTGTGCATCTAATCGATAGGCTTCTGGGCTGAGTTGCCCATAGAGTCCTTCTTCAGCCAGGGCAACCTCCACCTTCTGTTGCCTGCTCAGTTCTCCGGCTCGAACCACATTCGCCCAATGCGGCGCAACTCCTGTACGAAGAACTCCTTGATCGTCTCCCAGGCTACCGGCGGAATGGTTTCCACTGATGCATCTTGATCAGCGCGGTCGAAGTCCACCATTCCTTCCAGCACCATCATTCCGAAACCGCGCACGTAGGGATACTTGATGGGGCTCTGATCCAGGAGGCGATCCAGGGGAATATGCCGGGAGATGAAATAGGCGTCGTAGAAGTCCTTGCGCGCCCCGCGATCAGCGATAGCATCCAGTTTCATCAGGCCTACATCGGCGAGACTGCCCACACGCACTCCCGCTACCTCGTCGGGGGGCTCCAGCAAAGCGTAGCCGTAGCCGAAAAAGCCTACGTGATAGCCCTCGATGTCCAGGAGCAGGTTGCCGACGACGTCCCCAAGCACATGCACCACGCGCCGTTTACGCAGCGCAGCCACGATCTCAGCCCGGCTATCATCGAGCAACTCATCAGTCTCGGAGAAGAAGTCCAGGTCCACCGAGACGCGATGACCCAGGCGCAAGGCCAGAGCCGTGTCGCCAGCCAGATAGAAGCGACGGGAAAAGGGCTCCTGCCCGATCTCGATCAGCAGCTCTCGCAGCAGAGGCGGTACAACCTCCCAGTGCGGGTCGCTCAGTAAGGCCACGCGCCGCGCCTTCGCTGACGATAGTCACGGATGTCGAGGTAGTTCACCCATAGACAAAAGCGGCGGCGGGATAACCGTCCCGTGCCCGCCTGGCGCACCCATTCGCGCACTCGTTCCCGTCCGTAGCGGGCAAACAGCCACTGGATCTCAGGCTGGCATCCGAGAGCCAAAGTGCGCTCGATGATGGTGAAGGCGTCGCGCTCCGGGTCCAACTTCTCCAGGGTGTACTCCTGGAAGCAAGGCCGCAGGCTGACGGGGATGCCGTTTGGTGCTAAAACCAACTCGCTCTCCGGTGGACGGCTACCGGGTACAGAGATTGCTTGTTGTGTCGTATCCAAAACTGTATCGAATCGCTCAGATGCCATGTGCGCATGCTCTTTTCCTACGATACCCTCTGATCATGGCGATTAGTGTCCGGTCTGCGTGTTGATTCGACAAGTTGCGTGATCTGTCCCCACCCCAACCCTCCCCCTGCAAGGGAGGGTGTGAACGGAGCTCACTCTACCCTGAAATAGGGCTTCAGCGCCTTTATCGTCGCTGCCCGTGCTGCTGTGGCCAGTTCCGCAGGATCGCGCTCCCAGTATTCGGGCCGAAGCAACTCGATGGAGCAGAGGCCGTCGAAGCCGATTCCCTTGAGACGAGATAGGATGTCGTCCAGCGGGATCACGCCCTCGCCGGGCAGCAGGCGGTGGGCATCCTCTATCGTCTCCCTGGGCCGGGCCTCGACGTCGTTGATGTGGAATATGAGGAGCTTGTCCGGATCCACGGCTTCGATGGACGAAAGCTCTGAGCCGCCGGCGTAAAAATGGCAGGTGTCTATGACCAGGCCGACCTGGGGCCTGTTGACCGCCTGCACGATCTCCCAACACTGGCCCAGGGTGCGCACTGAGCACCAGCCAAAGCCCAGGAACTCGAAGGCCAACTGCACCCCATAGGCAGCGGCGATGTCCGACAGGTCATGCAGCACTCGCACCGACTTCGCCTTGATCTCCTCCCAGGAGGCGACTCCCTCCGGGGTGGGGCTGGGCACGACGACGATCTTGTCGCAACCCAGCGCATCGGCTCTGGTACATAGCTCGTGGCAACGGGCCTTGATCAGCGCGTAGTCCTCCGCTGAGCGGAAGGTGATGAACTCGATGGAGTTGATGCTGGCAGGCTGGACGCGGTGTTGAGTGAAGAGTGCGTTGAGGTCGTCGAGGCTGCGATTGGCCAGATAGGTGTCCATCTTCGCGGCCCAGATTTCGAGGGCTTTGAAACCCGCCTCACCAGCAGCGGTAATATCCTCCGGCAGTGTGGCCTTCATGGTGGTTGCGCCGTTGAAGCCAAGTAACATGTTGACACCTCACAACCCCTTCTTCTCCAACTGCTCCCTGATGATCCTCTCCAGGTCCTCCTCGCTACCCGGGCCAAAAAAGGGCGCTTCGCCGTCAATGTAGAAATTCATCTCGCCGTACTTATGTAAGCTCTCCCTATCACTGAGAACGTGCTCAGTGACTTCGACTTTCTCAGAGAGCTCTCCAGCCTTGGCCATCAGCCTGCGGTAGTTTGCCGCCATGTAAGGGCACTGATGACTCATAACTACTTCCACATTCACCTTGTCCGGCTCGTCACTGGCAGCGAAAACAGGCCGCATCCAGGCACACAGGGCATCGCTCTGGTGCTTTTTCAGTAACAGGTAGATAGGCCCCATCTGCTCGACGATCTCGAAGCCCATCTTCAGGAAGAACTCCTTGGGCATCCAGCCTTCGGCGGTTACCGTCACCAGGCCCTTCCTGTCCGTGGTCGCCTCAAAGACCCTCTCCATCAGCGTCCGACCGCAACCTTTTTTCTGTGCTTCCGCTAAGACGTTGATGCAGGGCATGAAGTAGAGATCATCGCCTGAGACCGCGGTAAAGCTCTCCTCCAGGCGATGGAACTCCACCCTGCCCACCGGATTTCCATCCTCGTAGGCCACGAAGCCACCTAAACCCCGGCCTGTTCTTTCAATGAACCTAGCGCCCGATTCCCTCCCTGCCCGCAGATACTCGTTCTCTGGAGGGATGCATCCCACGTAGAAATCAGCGATGTTTCCTGGGTTGATCTCTCCGATCTCAATCATCTGCCTCCCCCTTCGCGATTTCGCCATGAGTCATGGCTTCATAATGACGCAATAACCTAATGGTTTCTTCGACATAGCGCTCCACCTCCTCTCGCCAACCTTGTCCCTTCACCGGAGTAAAGGGGTCGGGGCCGGAGGCCGTGCACTCGACTATGATAGCACCGTTGTATTCGATTTCCTTGAGAGCGCGCATAACACCCAGGAAGTCGGTATGCCCACGGCCGACCGCCTGGCGGTTGGAGTCGGCGACATGGAAAAGGACCAGATGCTCCCCGGCCGCGAGGATGGCACTGCCCAGGTCCGCCTCCTCAATGTTCATGTGATAGGCATCCAAAAGAATGCCAACGTTGGGCGCTCCCACTTCCTCAACGAAGCGCACTGCTTCCTCGGAGGTATTTAGCAAGTGGGACTCATAGCGATTAAGAACCTCGACCGCCACTTGCACACTCAGTTCCTGAGCTCGCGCGGCGACGCGCTGGGCTCCCACCACATAGTTCACGTACTCCTGTTCGTATGTGGTCACTGGCCGGATACGCCCCACATCTCCGTGGCATCCCACGATAGGCGCTCCTACCTCAGCAGAGAAGTCCAACAGGCGCAGATAATAATCCACCGCCTTAGCCCTCACTTCGGAGTCGGGATGCGGCAGATCCACGTCGCCTGGGGTGAGGGAGAGCACCGTCAGCCCATGGTCGTCCAGGACAGCCTTTACCTCGGCGGGGTCATAAAGCTCCAGATCCCCCTTCAGCTCCAACCCATCGTAGCCGAGGCAGGCCAAACGGGCCGCCGTTTCGGCCAGCGGCTCATCTCCAAAAATCCAGTTGCAGACGCCGTACTTCATACCCACTCCCTCCAGGGCGCGAAACCCAAAAAGTGCTGATAAACTATATCATACCTGAATTGGGTTGTCAAGAGAATTTCAGCCTCCAATTTCGGACATTACCCGACGTCGCGGGATTATGCCCTCATCGAGGTGATGCCGTTCAGGCTTGGTCACAATCGAATGAATGATAAGCTCCCTGATCTCCGCCACGCCAGCTCCCCGGCGCAGGGCCGTGCGCAGGTCTATCTCGTAGTCCGAGAGGAGGCAGGGGCGCAGGCGGCCATCGGCAGTCAGGCGCAAACGGTTGCACTGGTAGCAGAAGTGGCCGCTGACGGGGCTGATAAAGCCAATGGTGCCCAAAGCACCTGGCAAGCGATAGTAACGTGCTGGGCCGTTGCCCATACTAGCCCTCACCGGCTCAAGCGGTCCAAGATCGGTCTCGATTCTCTGCCGCATCTCCGCGGCCGTAACGATGCTGTTCTCCCACTCACCATCTACCCCCTGCCATTGGCCAAGGGGCATTATCTCGATAAAGCGGATGTGCCATTCCCGTTCCAGCGTCAGGCGGGCGAAGTCCAGTACCTCGTCGTCGTTCATCCCCCGCGCTACCACGCTGTTGATCTTGAGAGGCCGCAGGCCTGCTCGCTCAGCAGCGGCAATCCCTTCCAAGACATTGGACAGATCGCCCAGGCGGGTGATGCGGCTGTATCTCTCCGGTTTCAAGGTGTCGAGGCTGACATTGACCCGCTTCAAACCTGCACTGGCTAGTTCCTCAGCATGGTCAACCAATAAGGAACCGTTGGTGGTAATGGCCAGATCATCAACGCCGGGGACAGCGGCGATCAGCCTTACCAAATATGCAATGCCTAAGCGCACTAGGGGCTCGCCGCCAGTCAGGCGTACCTTGCTGATGCCTAGACTAGCCGCAGCCCGCACCACTCGCTCGATTTCCTCATAGCGCAGGATCTCCCTGTGAGGACGCCAGGGAATCCCCTCTGGCGGCATGCAGTAAATGCAGCGCAGGTTGCAGCGGTCCGTCACCGAGACGCGCAGATAGCTGATGGGGCGATTAAAAGCATCTAGATAGGGCATGATCTCAAATCCCAATGACCAATGACAAAATCCTAATTGGTCATTTAAAACACGTGCACTGCTGAGGCTTTGAAGGCGATGTGAACCCACATCCCCTCCCTCACCTCCATCTCCTGCAGGGACCTCCTGGTGATCATACAAATGAAGTCGAGGGGCTTGCCCTGAGCACAGCTTGCCCTGAGCTTTGTCGAAGGGTCGAAGGGGACGCGAACGGTGACGTAAGCGACCGTCCCCCTATCCGAGATGCTCACGATCTGGCCCCGAAAGGCGTTGCGCGCACTGGAACGGAGCGGCTCTTTGGAGAGGACGATCTCCTCCGGCCTGACCGAGGCGTGAACCGGGCCCTCAAGCTCGGTCACCGCCACGATCTCCACCCCACGGTGCCCCGAGCCCTCAGTCCTTGGGCCCTGTACTTGTCGTCCAGGACAAGTGCCTGAGGACCAAGGGCCTGCCGAAGGGTCGAGGGAGACGAGCTTGTAGCCACCCTCTTCAGAGAGCGCCTCGCCCCGGAAGATGTTCCTCACCCCCACGAAGCGGGCCACGAACTCGTTGGCCGGGCGGCGGAAGATCTCCTCCGGCGCCCCCACCTGCACGATCCGACCCTCGCGCTTCGAATCGCCCACGCGATCCTCCCTTCGGGCTAGAGCCCTCAAGGGCGAAGCCTTGAGGACGGCTATCCGATCGCCCAGCGCCACCGCCTCCTCGAAGTCGTGGGTGACGTGGATGGTGGTGGTGCCCAGCTCCTGGTGGATCCGCCCCAGCTCCCGCTGCAAAGCCTCTCGGGTTTCAGGGTCGAGGGCGCTCAGGGGCTCGTCGAGGAGGAGGAGCCTCGGCTCGACGACCAGGGCCCGAGCCAAAGCCACCCGCTGGGCCTCACCGCCGCTCAGCGTTCCCGGCACGTGGCGGAGCAGGTGCTCGATGCCCAGCAACCGGCCGATGGCGGTCACGCGCTCCTCGATGACGCCCCGGCCCATCCTCCGCAGTCTCAGCCCGAAGGCTATGTTCCCTGCTACGCTGAGGTGGGGAAACAGGGCATAGTCCTGGTAGACGAAGCCGGTCCCGCGCCGCTCGGGAGGGACGCCGGTGACATCCACGCCATCCAGCAGGATATGTCCTTTGCGGGGTTGATGCAGGCCGGCGACGGTCTCCAGGAGCACTGTCTTGCCGGCTCCCGTCGGGCCGAGGACGACGAAGTATTCGCCATCGGCGATGTCGAGGTTGATGTCGCGCAGGAGGAATTCCTCGAGGTCAACCCACAGGCCGCTGATCTTCACGCCTCTGTCCTTCATGACCTCCTCCTCCGCCCGGCTACCAGCCGCAGCGCGACGAAGGTGGCCAGGCAGATCAAGATCATCAACGTGGCTATCGGCCGCGCGTAGTTCAACCCGAAGGACTCGAATCGCTCGTAGAGGAGGACGGGGGCGACCATCGGGTGATAGGCCAGGATGACGACGGCCCCGAACTCGCTGAGCCCCCGCGCCCACATCAAGATCATGCCCGAAAGGATGCTCCGCCAGGCCAGCGGGAAGGAGACGCGCCAGAAGGCCCGCCAGGGCGATGCGCCCAGCGTGCGCGCCACCCTCTCCAGGCGGGGGTCAACCGCCTCGAACCCCTCCCGCGCTGCGTTGACCAGGAACGAGAGGCTGACGAAGAGCATAGCGATTACGATGCCCGGCGCCGCGGAGACGAACTTGAGGCCGACGAGGCCGAAGGCTTTGCCCAGCGGGGTGTGCCGCCCGAAGCCCATCAGCAGTGCGATGCCGGCCGCCGAGTGGGGGACGACGATGGGGACGTCAATGATGCCCTCGACCAACCGCTTGCCCGGAAAGTCCGCCCGCGCCAGCAGGTAGGCCAGCGGGACGCCGCAGACGAAGGCGATAGCGGTGGCGATTAAGGAGGCGTAGAAGGTCAAGCCGATGGAGCGGCGCACCTCCTCGTCCAAAAGCGTCCGCCAAAGCACTGCCGGGCCGGAGGCCGTGATCGTCCGCAGCAGGGGCCAGGCGACGAACAGGATCAGCAGCGATCCGAG
>Ga0209979_1003911_pt1 | contig 12729 bp, 9 predicted proteins | sample AnhtaG_FD_183114 | JGI IMG/M metagenome (GOLD analysis project Ga0209979, IMG submission 183114) | Deep subsurface microbial communities from Anholt, Denmark to uncover new lineages of life (NeLLi) - Anholt_01485 metaG (SPAdes) (version 2) | ecosystem: Environmental > Aquatic > Marine > Oceanic >...
ACATCTTCACGCCCGCCGTCATGGCCGACCTCGAGGAGCACCTGCACGCCGCCCAGGCCGCAGCCGACACCGACATCATCAAGCAGCGCGTCGCAATGGCGGAGCAAATGCTGCAGGAAACGAAGGAGGCAGTGGTCAGTGGTCAGTGATCAGTGGTCAGAGCGACACCCGCTCAGACTGCCGTGTGGGCCGCCAGTGCTCCGCGCGGTGGTGCCGCTCACCGGGGAATGGTCGGTTGTGCCTGCCACTCAGCAGCCCGGCTCCGAAGTCAACCGCGCTTGGCGAGCGACCGGCGCAATCCGTGGATCATGCGCCCCAGCTCATTCGACGACGACAGCAACCCCTCCAGATCGTCTGGCCTCATGTAGCCCAGACGGCAGGCCATCTCGAGGTGGGTCTCCAGTTCTGCGAGCGAACCGAGAGCTATCGAGAGGAAGTTGCGGAACTCCGCCGTATGCCGGCGTGCCTGTCCCTCTGCTATGTTCGCCGGGACAGCGGTTGCAGCTCTTCGAGTCTGAGCACTCAGGCCGAACTGCTCGTCCTTGGGGTACTCCCGCGTGCGGCCATAGACCGCCACAGCCAGATCCATTGCCTTGCGCCAGATCTCCAGCTCCCTATAGGACTTGACACTCGGCATTTGAGCGACCCTTTCAGGGCGCTGCCCCACTGACCACTGGCCACTGGCCACTGAGCACTGGCCACTAACCACTGGGCGGTGCCAGAGGCTTGGGCCTCACCGGACACGTCGGGCAGACGGTCTGGGTGAGATTGAAGGTGGCGCCGATCACGTCGGCACAGCGCATGAGGTGGACCTCGGCGTCGCCGATCTGCCCGTCGCGTATCTGGCCCCGCTCCCGCATGGCCTCCTCGATGGGCTCCCACTCGATCAGGCACTTCCCGTCGCGCCACAGTGTGCTCCAGGCGCCTACGATCTCCCCACGCTCGTTCTTGATCTTTCGCGGCATCTGCCGATAGCCGAGGCAATGCACCCGCGCCATCGTCTCAGCCACGTGCGCCGCCGTGTTGGCCCGCATGCCCACCCCCAGGAGCAGCACATAGCCGCCGAGCTGCGCCAGCTTGCCGAGGGGCGAGCGGGCGTCGAAGGTCAGCAGATCCAGGTGCTCACTGGTGAGGAACTCGGCCAGGGGCCCAATGGCGGCGTACGGATGCGTGGGGTGCATGCTGCGCCTGGCCTCCGGCCGCTTCCGGAACGTCTCCGGGACGATGCCGTTCGTGGTGGGCGTCTCGTTGATGTCGTACACCTTCGCCCGGCCGTGATTGAAGGATGGCATCATCACCGTGCCGTCGGGCGCCACCGCCTCCAGGACCGCATCGATGACGGCATCCGGTCCGCCCTCGATGTACCCGAAGGCGCTCAGCGAGCTGTGCACGTGCAGAAGGTTGCCAGGCTCGATGCCGATGTCTCTCAGCCCGGCGACGATGTCGTGTTTCGTCACTCGCGTCTTGTCTGTCGGGTCGTAGGCCACATCCACCCTCTCTCATCGCTACGCTGTTGTCTGCAATCTCTTTTCGCCTCGACCCTCGGCGGTCCCTCCCCTGTGGCGCGCCCGGAGGGGGATGCGCTGGCTACGCCTCCGCTCGCCCAGCGCGGTCTCCCGGAGGACCAGGAGGGATGCGCGGCGAATTCTATATTGACACGTTTCTCACGGGACTGAGGGGGGAGCTTTGTATGACGCTGGCCGAGGTGTTGTCTGCATACGGGAAGGCTGAGGTGAACCGGTTCGCCAAGGATAAGGTGGTCGGGCCCCGCCTGCTCAGCGCCGAGGAGCTGCGCTCACAGCTCGCTGCGGCCCTCGACAACCTGGAGCGTGTGCGCACGCTTCTCACGCAGCTCCGTCCTCCCGGCAACATCGTTATTGACATCCTGCTGGAGCGCGAGGGCTACGAGGTGCCGCACGCGGAGCTGGAGCGGCTCGTGCGCCAGCGCGTGGAGGAAGTCTTTCGGCTGGCTGCGTCGCGGGAGGCACTTGACCCCAAGAAGAGCGACGCTTACAAGCTGTACGGGGCGGTGCTGTCGGCCGCCTGGGAGTACGAGGACACCCTGGTGGCGGCAGAGTGGCAACTGCTGCAGGTGCTGCGGCGCGAGCTGAACCTCACCATGCAAGAGCACCGCATCCTCGAGGCGCGCCTCGACCGGCTGCCGAGGTTCAGTCAACCGACCTACATGACCGTGATTGATCGTCTGACCGAGGAGTGCTTGCTCTTCCTGGTACAGAGGCGGGATGAGCCAGGCGGAGCGACTGTGACGCACTTCGTGATCCCGAAGGAGATCGCCCGCCTCATAAAGCGGACGCGGGGCATAGAACTCGATGAGCAGCCGTTCAGGGAGCTACTTGAAGACCTCACTGGCGGGCAGCTCTACGCGGCGCTGAAGCGCCTTGGGCTGCGGCTGAGCGGCGATAAGGCGGAGCGTGTGGGACGTGTTCTCCAGTCCGGCAGCAGGCCATCGTCGGTTCTTGGCACGCTGAATGTCGGCGACCTCGCCAGGCGATGCAGGAAGCTCGCCCTGCGCGCCTCTGGCAGCAAGGCGGAGCTCATCGAGAGGCTCGTGAAGGCATACGAAGACGGGAAGCCCACACGAGAGGAACCCGAGAAGGAGGAAGCTCCGCCCGACGTGCGCGTCGTCGGCGACGCCGCGTATCGAGAGGCCCTGAGGGACCTGACGCATGACCAACTCTACCGCATGCTGAGGCGGCGCGGACTGAAGGTGAGCGGCAGCAAGGACGCCAAGATCGAGCAGGCGGTGGGTGGGCCTTACGCGCTGAAGACCATGCTCGGCGCGCTCAAGCGGCCTGAACTCGGGGAGATCTGCAAGCGCTTGGGGCGCCCCGCGGGCAACAAGCCCTACATGGTCAATCAGATCGTCGGGTATTACGCCGGGATCGAAGGCGCCGACAGCCGGGTGTCGCCCGAGCGGTTGGTGGAGATTTACGCAGCTCTCGCGCGCCTCGACGCGGCTGCCTATGAGGCGATTGGCGCTAACCCGGACAGGCTTACGATTCCCATGATCGCCCGCGATTTCGAGAAGGCCACGGTCCACATCTTTCAATCCGTCTTCCACATGCAGGTGGTGCCCAGCCGCGCCGGAGAGCGCAAGTGGGACGGGCAGATCCAAGGGACGGACACTGTGCTTCTGTGGGACTGCAAGAGCACCAGCGGGCCCGCCTACGACCTGCCCAACGCTCACCAGAGGGCCTTCCGTGAGTACGTCGCCCGCAGGTACAAAGAGCTCGACGCGCCTGCCAAGGGCAGCCTCAAGTGCTTTATTATCATCGCGCCTCGGTTCGCCGATCGCATCGAACGCCGCCTGGATGCCATCCAGCCGTCGCCGCCCATACCTTTCTGTCTCCTCGAGGCTGCCGACTTGCAGGCCGTGGCTCGCGAATGGGCGGAGACGCGACCTGGCGAAGTGTTTCCCTGCACCGCACTGATGCAGGCCGGTCGGCTCACCCGGCGGGAGATCAGCAAGCGTGTCGGCCTCGGTACCTCTGCGGGAGCTATCACTCAGGGGGTCCCGCTTTAGACAGGGATCGGGGTCCCGCTTTAGACAGGGGCAAGCTACCCGTGCCACCCGGTGCCGTTTGCTACTGCCCCCAGCCCTCAATCCCGTCTTTGATGTCCCGCAGGAACAGCGCGGCATCCATGCCGTCGGCGGCGCGGTGGTCCACGGAGAGCGTCAGATGCAGCGTGGGCCGGGGCTCGATGGCGCCGTTTACGACCACCGGGCGCTCCATGAGGGAGCCGATGGCCAGGATCCCCGTTTGCGGCGGGCTGATGATGGCGTTGAACGCGGCGATCTCCATCGGACCGACGTTCGAGATGCTGAACGTCGCGCCCATCTGCAGGCTGGCGCGCAAGCGGCCTTTCCGGGCCAGATCCACCAGCTCCGCCGCCTCGGCGGCGATCTCGTCCAGGCTCTTTTTGTCGGCGTCGGCGACGGTCGGCAGCAGTACACCATTCTCTGTCGCGACTGCGAACCCCACGTTGATCTGCTTGACGAGTTTGAGCCCTTCGTCCTCGGTGTACCACGCATTGAAGCGCGGATGATCGCCGAGCGCCGTGGCGACGATCTTGATGAGCAGATCGTTGTAGGTGGGCACGCGCGGCTGCGTCTGGTCGGCCTGCGCCTTGGCATCCGCCTTCATGGCGTCCCGCGCGGCAACGAGGCACGATGCGTCGGCCACGGCGTGCATGAGAAACACGGGGATCTCGCGGTTGCTCTGGCTGACGCGCTCCGCGATGGCCTTCCGCGTCGCGCTGAGCTCCTCGACCTCGAAGTCAAGGTCGTCGGGTCTTGGCGACATTGCGCACACCTCGTCTCGACTGCGGATTGCCTGGCCGAACGAGCTGGCAGCCGGGGACAGCGCCCGCGCCGTCCGCTAGACGCTCCACCGCAGCTCGACAGTATGCTCGCCCCGCGGCACAACGACACTCACGCACTGCCGTCCCCACAGCTCCTCATGATCGCAGGCCGTGGCAGCCCCGTTGAGGAGCGCTTCCGCCTCCGATGCGCCGGGCAGCGGGACGGTCACCGTGATGCCGTCGTGGGGCGCAGCCACGCAATGGAGCACGAGCATCTGCTTCTCGAAGGCTGCCTCCTGCACCGTGATGCGGCTCGCGGCGCGACGGTGCCACCATCGATACACCTCGTCGTTGCCCATGTGCCGCACGGGCACGTCCCTGCTGCCGACGTACCGCAGCATCTCCTCGATGGCCTCGCGGCAGGTGGGATATCGGGCGACGTTGCACGGGTGGTAGAACATGTCCATCGTCAAGCGATGGGCAATGGCGATGTCAACAGCCCGGTGCACCGTCTCCCAGTCGCGCTCGTCCGCCCCCGCCTTGTAGCCGAGCTCGTATGACACGATGGGCTCGTTGAGGAAGTCCAGCCGCCGGTTCTCGCCCGTGTGATCGTCGTACGTCCAATACGGAAAGGCAGTGCCGAAGCCGAAGCCAATGAGACCGGCCGGATTCAGCGGCGGCGAGGGCCGGTGCAAGCGACTGTTATCCGCAGGTATGCCGCATGATAGCTTCCACCGCGCCGGCTCCGCCCAGCCCGTCCAGCGGCACCAATGGTTGACCGTGCACGTGGGCGTCTCGCCAAAGGCCTCCCGGTACAGCCGCACCTGCTCTTCGACGTCCGCCTCGCCGAAGCCGCCGGGGTGCTCGAAGCCGTCCATGAAGTTGAAGTGCAGCGATGGCTCGTGGCCATTGGCGCGGATGTGCTGGAACTCGTCCTTGCTGAGGGCGAACGCGCCCTCCTTGGGCATGATGTTGATGTGATAGGGCAGCTCACGCTGGCGCATCCAATCTGACGCCCACACCTGCGCCTCGGCCACGGCCTCATCGTCCCCGCCCCAGTAGAAGGCCGCCCGCGCCACGCGTCCCTCGGCCGGCGGCACGCGGGAGAACACCGGCAGCGGCAGCTCGGCCAGCATACGCTGCACCAGGAACAGGATCGCATCCGCGTGCGCCACCTCCAGGTCCTCCGAGCACAGCGTCATGGCATCGCCGAGCCGCCAGTAGCCGTCGCCGTCGTAGTCGTTGTCCACCGGACGGCCCTGCTGCATGACCCAGAGCGTCTGCGGCACGCTGAAGGCGAAGTAGAAGCCGTGCCCGTCGCCGACGCGTTGGTGCGTGATGGCCGCCAGACCCGTGTCGGCGCCATCCGGCGCGATGAGCCTGGCAAGCTCGTCGGCCTCCCCGGCGCTGACGGCGCGGATAGGCGACATGATGACGAGGCGCCGCTGCAGATATGGATCGGCCAGGAGCGGGGCAGTCAGCGGCGTCTCCTGCAGCTCCGCGTAACCGGCGATGCTGAAGTCGCCTTCGGGTTGACCGATGGGCTCCGGCGATGCAACGCGGAATGCCTCGTCGAGCCCGTCCGGCGCAAAGCCGATGAGGATGCGCCCCCCGGCCAGCCATCGCTCGACTGTTGCCCCGACACGCCGCGGTAACAGGACCACGTCCCGAGGGCCGACGAACAGGACGCCGTATTGGGACAGCATCGCCGCGTCGCCGAGCGCATCCGGAGGCAGTACGTCGGCGTGGACGCCCAGCCGCTCCATGAGCTCGCGGATGTACATGTACCAGTAGTTGCGCGCCTGGGCGTTAGTGGCGGCGTGGTCAGCAGGATCGTAGATGTACGCCACGCGCAGTGGAACCATCGTCGGCACCTCGTCAGGCCTCCTCCGCGCGCCGCACGGCCTCGCGGAAGCGCTCGATACGCTCGTCCATTTCCGCAGGCGGCACTTGCATCACGCCCGTGGTGATGATGCGCGGCAGAAGCTCTTCGGCAACAGGGCAGAGCCCTCGGCGATACTCGCGGTCCGCCCTCTCCGCATACAACGGACACTTCGTCGGACAGCCGCGATCGCCGTAGGCCCATGGCACCTGGAAGAACTCGTACAGGTAGGCGGGCCGCTCGGTGAACCCGAAGCCAAGCGGAGCGCCGGCCTCCTTGCAGATCGCCTTGAATCGGCCGTGCTCGACGGGCGCCTCCTCGGGCTCGAAGGTGCAGGCGAACTGGTAGCCGGCCTGCACGCAGTCGGCGGGCACATGCCGGTTCTGTAGCCACGGCACGCGCTCCACCTCCTCGATCCACCGGGCCAGGTTGACGTTGTACTCGTCCACATACGCGCGCACGCGCTGCAGTTGGCCGAGCCCCACCGCGGCCGTCACTTCGTTCATGCGGTGGTTCAGCATGAGCGTCTTCGGCGACTCGCCCCAATACTGCAGATCGCGCAGCCTCGGGGCGATGTCGCCCGAATCGGTCACCAGCATCGCCCCGTCGCCCGTGGGCAGGTGCTTTCCCTGCTGGAAGCTGAACACGCCCATGTGCCCCCACGTGCCCGCGTGCCTGCCCTTGTAGTAGGCGTATATCGTGTGCGCGCAGTCCTCAATGAGCATGAGGCCGTGCTCGTCGGCGATCTCCCGCAGCGTGTCCAGCTCGGCGCACAGGCCCCAGAGGTCGGTGACGATGATGGCCTTCGTGCGAGGGGTGATGGCGGCGCGGACGCTCTCGGGGTCGAGCAGGTACGTGTCCGCGCGGACGTCGGCGAAGACGGGCACCGCGTTGTTCGCCAGCGCGGCAATGCCGCCGAACTGCACCAACGGGTCGCAGATCACCTCGTCGGCGACGCCCGCCCCGGCGAGCATCACGGCGTCCACCAGCCCCGTCATGGCTGAGTTTCGAGCGATGGCGTGCCGCGCGCCGACGACCTCCTTGAAGGCGTCCTCGAACTCCGTGACGAGATGCCCCTCAGCCCAGCCCAGCACGCCGCTGTCGAGCACGCGCTTCAGATAGCCCAACTCAAGATCGCCGAACTCCCTGGCCATCGTAGTCACCCTCGCAATGGGACGCTGATAGAGACTTCGACCGCAGGAGGCATTCCTCCTGCGCAGCCTTCATAGGGGCGACCCGGCGGGTCCCCCCTACACCTCCCACCAGACGGTCCAACGGATGCACTCGCCGTGTCTTTGTGCTATGCTCTCGGCCAGTCATGCTGAGGAGGCCGAACCAATGAGGACTCCATGGCTGCCGGTACTCGCACTCATCGCCGTCGCCATCGTGCCCTTGCCGAGCACAACGGCGCAGGAGCTGCTCCACAACGGATCGTTCGAGCAACCCGCGCGCGACGATGCGACGCTGCCCGACGGCTGGCGCAGATTCGCGTACGATGCGGAGTACGTGGTGCGGCGCGACGAGAGCGCGGCCACGGAGGGCAGATGGGCGCTCCGCGTCGAGGGCAGTGAACCCATCGGCCGGGCGGGTGTGTCGGGGCAGACTGGCCTGATCGAGAAGCCTGCGGTGGGCTACCGGCTGACGATGCAGTTCAAGGGCATCGCCGCCCGGCCCGACTTCATCATCCGCTTTCGCGAGGCGGGCGCTCCCCAAGAGGCGCTGCGCACACACCGCTATCAGCTCCCGACCAAGGGGCAGGACTGGCAGGAGGTGAACGTGCGGGTCCGAACGCCGCCGGCAGCGCTCGATGGCGGCTGCCGCATCGAGATCATCCTCTACGGGCGCGGGAAATGCACCGCCTGGTACGACGACGTCAAGCTGACGCCGCTTGAGGAATGGGAGCCGGAGCCATTGGACCCGCAGAACGCCCCGAAGAGCATGATGCCGCTGCGGCCCAAGGAGGGCGAGACGGTCGCTCAGAACCCGCCGGACATCTCCTGGCCGCCGTATGAGGACGCCGGCGCTTATCGGCTGGAGCTTTCGCGCGAGCGCGACTTCCCGGGCGGGGCGACGATACGCGTCGAGAATCTCCGGCTGAACCTCTACAACCACCACGAGACGCTCGCACCCGGCACGTGGCACTGGCGCTACGCGCCGCTGGACGAGAAGGGGAAACCGCTGGCGTGGACGGAGCCGATGCGCTTCGTCATCCCCGAGGACGCCGTCGAGCTGCCGCTGCCGCCGATCGAGGAGCTGCGGAAGCGCCTGAAGCCTCACCCGCGCCTTATCGTCACTCCCGAGACGCTCCACGACTTCCGCGCGATGGTGCGGGCGACGCCGCACAACGCCTACGAGCAGTTCCTCGCCCGGCTGGAGCGCACGAAGGCACAGCCCCTGCTGCCCGAGCCGCCCCGCAGCGACACCAAGACCGAAAAGCAGTCGAATAAGTACGCCTACCCGATGGCCTCGGCCGCTCGGGACCTGTCTTTCGGATATATCATAACGGGCGACGGCCAGTATGCCGACGCGGCCAAGCGATTCATCTTGCATCTCTGCTCGTGGGACCCATACGGCGGCACGGGCTATCGCCAGGCCGACCAGTCGTTCCGCAAGATCACCATGGACCTGTGCTACGCCTGGGATTGGCTCCAGGACGTGCTGACGGACGAGGAGCGAGAGACGCTGCGCGAGGCGATCCGCGTGCGCGGCGAGATCCTGTACCACGACTTCGTCATCGACCGCAAACCCGTGTTCCGCAGCCGTCCGATTCACCACTATCCCTACGATTCCCACGGCATCACGGTCTTCGGGTACTTCGTGCACATCACGCTGGCGATGCTCGGCGATCTGCCGGAGGCGGAGAACTGGTTCCGCTACATCATCCCGGCATACTGGAACATCATCCCGCCATGGGGCGGCGCGGACGGCGGCTGGTGCCAGGGGACGGGCTACTGGCGCTATTCCACCGGCGGCTCCCTGGAGGCGGGCGAGGCGATGCGGAGCGCCCTTGGGCTCGATATCGCGCCCAAGCCCTGGTTCCGGAACAACGGGTACTTCGGCATCTACTGCGTGCCGCCGTTTCTGCCACGGTTGCACTTCGGCGACGGCAACCGGAGCAGGCCCGGCTACGGCGCGAAGGCCAAGCTGGCTCGATATGCCAAGAGATATCAAGACCCGTACTTCCAGTGGTACGCGCAAACGGAACCAAGCAAGTGGAGCCTGTCGGACTGGCGGACGCTGTTCTGCTATGACTGGGGCCTGAAGCCGAAGGCGCCCACCGACTTGCCACAGGCGAAGTACTTCAGGGACATCGGCTGGGTGGCGATGCACTCGGCGCTGTGGGACCCGCAGGAGATCATGCTCTTCTTCAAGAGCAGTTGGTACGGGTCGTTCAACCACAGCCACGCCGATCAGAACCAGTTCGTGCTCAACGCCTTCGGCGAGGCGCTCGCCATCGACTCGGGCTACTATTACAAGTACGGCGGCGAGCACGACAAGGGCTGGCTGCGGCAGACGAAGGCGCACAACTGTGTGCTCGTGGGCGGACAGGGGCAGCCGATATTCGATCTCAATGCCGAGGGGCGCATCGCCGCTTTCGTGCATGGCGCCGATTTCGACTACACGGTCGGTGACGCAGCAGCGGCGTACGCCGGAGCGCTTGAGCGCTTCGACAGGCACATCGTCTTCGCGCGGTCCCAAGCGACGGCGCGGCCCGACTACTTCGTGATCTTCGACTCCCTGCGGGCCGCGAAGCCGAACACGTTCACCTGGTGCCTGCATGCGCTGGAGCAGATGCGGGTGGACGAGGCCGGGCGTCAGGTGACCATCGACCGCAGCGACGCCCACCTGCTCGTCCGCTTCGCCGAGCCGGCGGCGCTCCGGTTCGCGCAGACCGATCAGTTCGATGTGCCCACCATCGACCCCGAGACCTACCCCGACCAGTGGCACCTCCAGGCGACGACGCTGGAGGAGACCCAGGAGAGCTTCTTCCTCACCGCCCTGATCCCGTACCACACCGAGGACGCCGGGCACCTGCCCGCGGTCAAGCCTCTGGCCGTCGAGGGCCGGCACGCAATGGAGGTCACGTGGCCGGATGGGCGGCGGGATCTGTTCGCCTTCGCCCCGGTGGCTGATGGAGCGGACGCCTGCCAGCTCGGGCCGGCCGCAACAGATGCGCCCGTCGCTTGCGTTCGTCTGGGCAAGTCCGGCGCCATCGAGGCCTTCTTTGCCCACGGAGGCACATACTTGCGCGCCGGGGGGCGGGAGTTGCTGCGAGCTGCGAAAGAAGGGCGAATGACCCCTTCGTAGGGGGGACCCAGCGGGTCGCCCCTACAACCGTGCTACACATTGGCCTCACAGGGGCGGATCTGCCGTGATCTGATCGAGCGTCTCCTGGGGCAGCTTCGAGGACTGCACCTTCAGCACGGCCGATCGGGCGAGGTAGAATGGCGTGTGGCTGCCGAAGCAGAGCCGCTCCGCCGGGATCCTCTCCGCAATCGCCGCCAGCGTGTCCATGCCCTCGAGGCTCGATATCTCGAAGATGAGGTTCTCGGCCTCGAGCATTCGGGACGCCTCAGGCCTATACGCGCAGGCCACATGGAACTTCGTCTGCGGGTGCCGTTTGGCGAGAGCCACGATGGCGTCAGGCGGAGGCGCGGGCACCTTCATCAGGAGATGATGTCGCCGCTCGTCCTCCATGCGGTACTGGATCGACACGGCGAGGCCCTTGCTGGAGACTTCCTCGAGGCACTGGTTTACTGCCGACGACTCGAGATCGAGCCGATGATAGCTCGGCACCAGCTTCACCACGCGCGCGCCCCACTGCTCGACGCACTGCTTCAGCGAGTCGCGCCAGTTGCGGAGGCTGGGGTCGATGATGGCGACGGGCACCAGTTGCTCGAGCTTGGCCACCTTCGGCAGCCATTCGGCGTTGCCGAGCTGCGGGTCCTGGTACAGGATCGCATCGGCCGCCGCCGTCCAGGCGCGGTCGATTCCCTCGTTGGCCAGGTGCTCAGCCAGCTCGGAGGGAGTGGATCGCGCGAGCCGCTGGAACGGCCAGTGCCCCACCCAGGTGTTGGTATCGACGATCATGCGGCGGCCTCCAGCTCGAGAAGTCTGACAGCGTTGTCGGTGAGTATGGCGCGGCGCTCATCTTCGGTGATATCCGCCCCCAGGACACGCCCCAGTTGGCAACTGAAGTCACGCCCCGGCGCATCGGAGCCGAACACGACGCGCTCGGCGCCGAGCTGCTCGACGGCGTACTCGACAAAGCCCTGCTCGGGCTGCGAGCCGCAGGTGTCGATGCTGATGTTCGCATACGGCTTGATGTCGGCCACGCCGCGGCAGCCGGAGCCGCTCAGGTGGGCCATGATGATGCTGACCTCGGGGAAGCGGCGCCCGAGATCGGCGATGTCTGCCGGCGTGGACTCGTTCGGGTTCTGGCCCGTGCTCTTGTACCAGGCATGATGCAGCAGGGGCACCTTCAGCTCGGCAGCGCGCTCCATCATCGGGTCGAGCCGCGGGTCGCGGCAGTTCACCGCATGCCACAGCTTAATGCCCACCAGCGGCCCCTCGGCCACCGTGCGTGTCAGCTCGTCCTGAATGAACTGCACGTCGTGCTCCGGATTCAGGTAGCAGAAGCCGCAGTACACATCGGGCCGCCTGCCGACGATGTCCATCGTGTCGTCGTTGATGGCGGTGATCCCCTCGGGATCGGGGTCGGGCCCGTATTCGGTCACGCGGCCCTGTAGGCAAATGCGCGTGATGCCGACGCGCGCGGCGATCTCCGCCATGTGATCGATGGCCGCCTCGCTGCTATCGCCGCGCGGGGGATGAACGTGGATATCGATGATCATGGATAGCTCCCCGTGGCTTCGCCCCACTTCTCACGCCACGTCCAGGTCGATGTGCAGCTCCATCCCCTGCACCGTGACCCGCTTGGCCTCGGAGCCGGGTGAGTCCGTCTGCTCGAGGGTGTCCGCGAGCACCTCCGCCCGGATGTACTCGTCGAACCCCTCGATAGCCTGCTGCAGCTTGGCGGCGTCCGTCGTGTAGGCCGCCCGGATGCGGTCGCTCATCTCCAGGTCGCGCTCCTTGCGGAGCTGCTGGATGTGCCGCACAACATCGCGCGCGAGGCCCTCGGCCTCAAGCTCAGGCGTGAGGGCGATGTCCAGAGCTGCCACAGTGCCGATCTGTTCGCTCACGACCGTGTTCTCCGGGGCGACATTCTCAAGCTCGATGTCCTCGATCGATAGCTCATACTCCTCGCCATCTACGCTAACGGCATAGCCTCCGCTCTCGCCAAGCCGCGCGGCGACCTCATCGCCATCGGCCGCTTCGAGGGCCGCGGCGATCTGCTTCGTGGCGGCGCCGAAGCGCGGGCCAACGCTGGCCAGGTTCGCCCGGGCACGGCGCTGCATCAACTCGTGTGCGTCAGCTACGAGGGTGAGTTGCTTGACGTTGACCTCCTCGAGGAGCTGCGCCTCGAAGCGCTGGAGGGCGTGGCCCATCGCCTCGTCGGCCGG
>Ga0209979_1003916_pt1 | contig 12715 bp, 15 predicted proteins | sample AnhtaG_FD_183114 | JGI IMG/M metagenome (GOLD analysis project Ga0209979, IMG submission 183114) | Deep subsurface microbial communities from Anholt, Denmark to uncover new lineages of life (NeLLi) - Anholt_01485 metaG (SPAdes) (version 2) | ecosystem: Environmental > Aquatic > Marine > Oceanic...
TATTGGTACCGAGCCGTCGGTATCGGCGGGCGACTTGGCTGCCGCCAAGGCCGAACTCCAAAAGAATCTCGAAGCCACACTGCGCCAATCTGCCGAGTCGTCCATACCCGACGACTATGCCGTGCTCCCGGGCACGCTCACTATTACCTACAGCGAACTCGCGCAATCGCCAGCGGGCAACAGCTCGGCAACCGTGTCCGAGTCGGCGAGCGCAAGCGTGTACTTGGTGAGCAAGGCCGACCTCGCAAGCGCTATCGCCAAGAAGTCTGTCAGCAACTATGGCGGCGAGGCAGTCGCGCTTGACCCAAGCTCGAGTCTTAGCATGTCGGTCGCCACGACGAGCCAACAGGGGACGCTTACTGTGACGGTTGGCGGCTCGGCCAAGCTGGTATGGCAGTTTGACCCTAACGCGGTTAAACAAGCCCTACTTGGCCGCTCTAAGGGCGAGTTCCAGCAGGTCTTGGCCTCGTTTGCACCAGCTATAAACTGCTCGGCCGAGACCCCATGCAGCGCGTCTATCCGCCCCTTCTGGCAAAGCTCGTTCCCAACCAGTCCTAGCGATATTTCAGTTGTAGTTGAGGGGAGCAAATGATACACTTTTAGCCTATGGCAGATTTTGAAACTTTAGAGAAAAAGATAGAAGATTTAACTGCAGCAGTTGCGGTCGGCTTCAAGCATGTTGAAGAGCGGTTCGACGGGGTTGATGAACGTCTTGAAAATGTCGAGACGCGCCTTGAGGGAGTGGAAACTCGTCTCGATAAAGTAGAAGACAGGCTTGAACGAGTCGAAAACCGCTTGGACACTGTTGCCGAAATGGTTCAAGGTCACGACACCCGCATCACCAAACTCGAAACGGCTGCTCTTCCTGGGTAAGAAAAAACCTAGCGGAGGGGTTCCCTTGCTAGGTTTCGATAAGAAGAAAGCCACCGGGGAGAGTGACTTTCGTCCTCTCCTTTCGGTGGCTTAGGCTTTGCAGCCGTGGATGTAATTAACGACGGTGGCCGTGTGCAGGAAACCGAACGGCTCCTTATTCACCACGTGGTCGAGGATATCATCCACCACGTGGTAAGCTTGCCGCGGCTTCATGTCGGCGTCGTCGTTCAGCATCTCTGCCAGCACATCGAGGCGCATATGGCAGAACTGCTTGACGGACTGGTCGTAAACGCCTTCGCCAGCGTCCACGCGTTGGTCCATTGCCGTCCGCAGCGTTTTCATGGCTGGGATGGTTTCGTTATTCGGATTGATGATGGTCATGGCTAAAATCTCCTTCTGGTATGCCATTTCCTACTTTCTCATATATTGTACACTTAAATATACCTATTTGTCAAGTGTTTGCCCATATTCCCTTTATTTTCAGGCCCCTTTGTTGACTTTATAGATAGGCTGGTTTACAATCCCTTTTGTCGCCAATGGAAGATAGCACAGCAGAAATTCAGGGCATCGTTGACGAGGCCCTGCCTAATACCTTGTTCCGCGTATCTCTTACCGAGAGCGGCGAGCAAGTGCTGGCATATCTTGCAGGTAAGATGCGATTGCATCGCATCAAAGTATTGGTGGGAGATAAGGTTCTACTAAAAATAGACCCATACGGTGGCAAGGCGCGTATCACGCGTCGCCTCTAAAATCGAAAGGTTTTAGACTGTTCGTAATACTAAAGAATGAAAATCAAGGCTTCGATAAAACCACGTTGCGCTACATGCAAGATGGTCCGCCGCAAAGGGCGGATTTATGTCGTGTGCGTCAACCCGCGTCACAAGCAACGCCAAGGCTAAATTTCAATAACGATTACTATGCGTATTTCAGGTATCACACTTCCTAATAAACAACTCCCGTATGCTTTGGCGACGCTCTACGGCGTTGGCATCCCGCTCGGCCGCACTATTTGCGCACAGGCCAAGGTTGACCCAACCAAGCGCGCCGATGATTTGACCGCCGACGAAGAGGCAGCACTTCGCAAAATTTTGGAGACTATTACTATGGAGGGTGACCTCAAGCGCGAGGTTGCTAACAACGTCAAGCGCCTTAAAGACATCGGCGCCTACCGTGGCAGCCGCCACGCGCGCGGCTTGCCGGTACGCGGCCAGCGCACCAAGACCAACTCGCGCACCCGCCGCGGTAACGTCCGCAAGACCATGGGTTCGGGTCGCCGCAAGGAAAGCAAGACTTAATATATGGGAAAGACACGCGTAGTTAAAAAGGCAGGAGACAAAGCGGCGAGCAATGCGTCTTCGTCGCGCTCAAGCAAAAAGAAGTTCGACAAGGGCACGCTCTTTGTCGAGGCGACCTACAACAACACCAAGCTCTCGTTGAGCGATGAGCGCGGCAATGTTGTGACCTGGTCGTCGTCGGGCTCGTTGGGCTTTGCCGGCGCTAAAAAGGGCACCCCGTTTGCAGCTGCCAAGGTTGGCGAGCTTATTGGCGATCGCGCTCTTGGCTCGGGTGTTAAGGAGGTCGCTGTGGTCGTAAAGGGCGTCGGCTCGGGCCGCGAGAGCTCTATCCGCGCATTTGCCACCAAGGGCATCCGCATCAACTCTATTAAAGACGTCACGCCGGTGCCGCACAACGGCCCGCGCGCTCCTAAGCCCCGCCGCGTGTAATCTGCCTCGCACTCAATATCAACATTTATGCAAATCGGACCTAAATACAAAATCTGCAAGCGTCTTGGAGCCTCGGTATTCGAGAAGTGCCAAACGCAAAAGTTCCAACTCGCCGAGGCACGCGCCCCGCGCAAGATGGGTGGCCGCCGCGGCGGTAGCGACTTCGGCGCGCAGCTGTTGGAGAAGCAGAAGGCCCGCTTTACCTATGGCCTGTCTGAAAAGCAGTTTGCTCGCTACGTACACGAGGCTATGGATGCACACGGCTCTGCTGCAGTGGGTCTCCTTTCGCGCCTCGAGTCGCGCCTCGACAACGTCATCTACCGCGCTGGGTTTGTTAAGACCCGCCGCGCCGCTCGCCAGATGGTCAGCCATGGCCATGTGTTGGTTAACGGCCGCCGCCTTAACATCCCGTCGTACCAGGTGAAGGAGGGCGAGGTAGTCTCTATCCGCCCCGAGTCACGCGGCAGCGCATTGTTTGTTAACCGTGCTGACGTTATGGCAGAGACCGCGACCCCTACGTGGATGACCTTCGAGGATCAGGGGTTTGCTATCAAGATTGGTGCTAAGCCGACTGTAGAGGAGACGCAGGCCCCGTTTAACGCGGCTACGATCATCCAGTTCTACAGCCGTTAGTCAAAATTTTTGTCGAAAATTTTGTAATTAAAAAGATTAAAAGTTAAAAGAATACAGATTGAGTTATGATTGAATATTCGATTACATTGCCGTCGAAACCCCGCGTGGTTAACGAGGCAGACATGGAGGGCGTTTATGAGATAGACGGGCTGTACCCGGGCTACGGTCACACGCTTGGCAACAGCCTGCGCCGCATTATCCTCTCGTCGCTCCCGGGCGCCGCTATCACGAGCGTCAAACTAGAGGGCGTCGAGCACGAGTTCTCGACTATTAACGGTATCCGCGAGGATGTCGTCACTATCCTGCTTAACCTCAAGAAGCTCCGTTTCGAGGTGCTCACCCAAGAGCCGCAAACTGTCTCGCTCTCTATTAAAGGTCCGCAGAAGGTGTCGGGCGCCGATCTCAAGCTCCCGGGCCAGGTCCGCTTGCTCAACCCCAACGCATACATTTGCGAGGTAACCGACAAGACCAACCTCGAGGCCGAGTTTACGGTCGAGCGAGGTTTGGGCTATGTCCCGCGCGAGGCTCTTAAAAAGGATCGTGTCGAGATCGGTGAGATCGCAGTCGATGCAATCTTCTCGCCTATCCGCCGTGTTAACTACGAGGTAGAGAACATGCGCGTTGGTGACCGCACTGACTTTAACCGCTTGCGCATTTCTATCGAGACCGACGGCACGCTCACGCCGCGCGTCGCTCTCGAGCAGGCTATCGAGATCATGATCACCCAACTCAAGGCTGTTGTCGGCTTTAAAGAGGAGGAGCTTGCGAGCCCTGCACAGCAGGGTGGCGGCGAGTCGTCGAGCGTGACTGCGCTTGATGCAGCCGAGGCACTCAAGACCCGTATCGAAGACCTTGAGCTTAGCTCGCGCACCATCTCGGCGCTCGAGAAGGCAAACATCCGCACGGTCGGCGGCCTTGCTCGCAAGAAGGAGCAGGACCTCATGGATATCGAAGGCTTGGGCCCCAAGGCTATCCAGGAGATCAAGCGCGCACTTGGCGCCTACGGCATCGTACTGAAGTAAGAGTTTAAATCACCACTATGCGGCATCACGACACAAATCGAAAATTCGGACGCAAAGCAGGCCCTCGCCGTGCCTTTCTCAAGTCGCTTGCCCGCAACTTGGTTATCAAGGGTCGCATCACAACCACCGAGGCGCGTGCCAAGTCTATCCGCCCAATGGTAGAGAAGTTGGTCACCAAGGGTAAAAACCCAACGCTCGCCAACCGCCGCCTCATCATTGCAAGCCTCGGCGACGAGCGCACAACGACCAAGCTTATTAAGACGGCCGAGCAGTACAAGGACCGCTCGGGTGGGTACCTGCGCATTACCAAGATGGGTCCGCGCAAGGGCGATGCTGCACCAATGACCGTCATTGAGTTCGTATAAGAGAATGTGTAACCCGTCTTAAATTAAAAAGTATGATTACTATCGACGCACAAGACAAGACTCTCGGACGCGTAGCTTCGGCTGCAGCCAAGGCCCTGCTCGGCAAGCACACGGCAACCTTTGCCAAAAATGTGGTGCATGGCGAGGAGGTCAAGGTCATCAATGCCTCTAAGGTCCGCATCAGCGGTGACAAAGCCCGCGACAAAGAGTACATTCGCTACTCAGGCTACCCGGCTGGCCAGAAGATCGAGAGCTACGCACAGCTGACCGCACGCAAGGGCAACCGCGAGGCTATCCGCCAGGCTGTCATTGGCATGCTCCCCAAGAACAAGCTCAAGATGCGCCGCATTAAACTTCTAGACATCACTGACTAATTACTACTATGGCAACTGCTACTAAAACTACCTACACCACGGCCGTCGGCCGCCGCAAGACTGCAGGCGCTCGCGCACGTTTGACTCCGAGCAACCGCAGCACCGTCCAGATCAACGGCAAGGAGGTCAACGAGTACTTTACGACCGACGCGCTTCGCACGACGGCGCTCGAGCCGCTCCTTAAGATCTCGCTCCCGCAGACGTTTGAGATTACGGTTGTCGTACACGGCGGCGGTATCTCGGGTCAGGCAACGGCTGTGCGCCACGCTATCTCGCGCGCACTTATCGAGATAGATCCGAGCCTCCGCGGCGCTCTTAAGAAGGAGGGCTACCTCAAGCGCGACCCACGCGCCAAAGAGCGCAAGAAGCCGGGTCTCGTTAAGGCTCGTAAGAGGAAACAATGGTCTAAGCGCTAAGAGCAGAAAAATCCCACCGCACTTGGTGGGATTTTTTATTGACAACATGCACGCTTTGTTTGCATACTGCCAGCTAGACGTTGTTTAACCAGAGCAGAGGGAGTAGGGACCATGAAGGCAATAGTCCGAGCTTTTGCAGTGCTCTTTGCACTGCTCGTTTCGACTGCGCAAGCGCAAGCACCGCAAAAGAGGGTGGCGCTCATCATCGGCAATACCAACTACCAATACATCGGGAGCCTCAGCAATCCGGTCAATGATGCCATGCGAATGGCGCGCTTTCTGGAGAGCCGCGGATTTTCGCTGATCGGTGGCCGTCCACAACTCGACCGGAGTATGCGCGACTTACTGCAATTGGCCCGCGAGTACGGGCGTGCAGCGCGCGGTGCCGACGTGACCTTCTTCTATTTTTCGGGTCATGGCATGCAGATCAACGGCATCAACTACTTGTTGCCAGTTGATACCGACGGACCAGGGATGGACGACCTCGACAGTGCGAACCTCAACGCAAACTTCGTCATGGACGAGGTCGCACAAGCCAGGTCGAAGTTCAATCTCTTCTTCCTGGATGCGTGTCGCAACAACCCGTTCAAGAACCGCAGGGTCTCGAGCAGGACGGTCATACAGATGCGAGACGGCTTGGCCGAGATGCGCCCGCCCACGGGTACGCTCATCGGCTTTGCCACACAACCGGGTAATGTTGCGGCCGACGGCCCCGCCGGAGGCAACAGTCCCTACGCCGCAGCGCTGTTGGAGTCGATGGAGAAGCCTGGCTACGATCAGTTTCGTGTCGTCAACGAGGCCGCAAACCTCGTCTTGCGGCGCACGAATGGCCGCCAAGAGCCGTGGATGCTGGCGTCAGCAATATCGGGCATCTACTACTTCACGCAGCCTCTGGCAACCGGCAATGCTACGCCGGTCGCCCCTGTCGTCGCGGCTGTGTTGCCCCCGCCGGCACCGCAGCCGACTCCAGCCGCCGCCCCGAGTCAAAGTCCGGGGACAGTGAGTCTCAACTATGCTCAAGAGGCCAACCACCTTTTTGAGCAGTATCGTTATGCTGACGGTCGATCGATCCTGACCCAAGGCATCAACGCCGGCCAGCGTACCGCTATCAACTACAGCTACCGCGGCTACGCGTGGTTCCAAGATGGGTTGCGGGCTTCTGACCCTGAAGTGGCGCTGAGCTACTTCAGATCGGGATTCGACGACTTGGACAAGGCCATCGAGATCGAGAAGACCTATCCCAATTCGTACCGTCATCGCGGCAACATGATCGCTGCGACCTGGAAGGTACGGAAAAGGTTGGGCAAGCCCGTGAACCGGATTCTCGACGCTGCGATTCGGGATCTGAAGACTGCGGCAGATCTCGACCCGACCTCGATGTCCAACGCCTACTATCTCGGCGAGGCGTATAACCTTCGCGGAGAGGGGAGCGACTACAGCGAGGCGATCCGGTGGTTTAACACCGCGCTGTCGATCAACCCCAAGTTCGTAGCACCGCACTCGGGCCTTTGCTACGCGTATCGCATGACAGGTAACATAGCGATGGCGCAGCAGGAAGCCGCGTACGCGGCATCGCGCGACAGTGACCAGGCAAACAAGAGCTGCCTGTACGCAAGCGCGATCAATCGCTACGTGCCCAAGTTCTAGGGCGTAGGCCGACAATCAATTTGATCGTCGGTCTTTTTATTTGACATTGAAAGTTTTTTGAGTACAATTTCGTGACGTATGGAGACTTCAGATGAAGAATTTGTCTCCGAAGAGGAGGCAGAGGGCGGACCTGCTGCACTAAAGAAGCTGCGGGAGAAGCTCAATAAGGCTGTGGAGGAGAAGCAGGAGTACCTCGAAGGCTGGCAGCGTGCGCGCGCCGACTTTGCCAACTACAAACGCGAAGAGGCGTCGATGCATGGTGACCGGGAGGAGCGGATGAGAGCCGAGCTAATAGAAGCACTACTGCCAGCGCTCGACGCACTTGAGCTTGCGCGCAAACATCATGACGATACAACCCTGCAGATGGTAGAAAAGCAGTTCTTAGACTCACTAAAGCGCGTCGGAGTAGAACGGTTTGGGACAGTAGGCGAGGAGTTTAACCCTCACGAACACGAAGCGCTCGCTATGCAAGGTACCGAACATATCATTCAATCAATCGAACGTTCAGGATATAAAACTGGAAATAAAATTATTAGACCAGCACAAGTAATAATCTAAAAACTATATGGCGAAAATTCTTGGTATAGACTTGGGCACAACCAACTCGGCAATGGCGGTCATGCGTGGTGGCGAGGCACAGATACTCGAGACGTCCGAAGGCGCACGCACCATGCCGTCGGTTGTTGCCGTGTCCAAAACGGGCGAGCGCCTGGTGGGCCTTATCGCGCGTCGCCAAGCGGTCACCAACCCGCAAAACACGGTCTACCAGATCAAACGCTTTATCGGTCACACCTTTAACGAAGCAAATGTGCAGAAGGACAAGGCTGCCGTGCCGTTTGAGGTGCGCGGTGCAAGCAATGGTGGCATCGAGGTAAAGATGGGCGACTCGTGGATGCGCCCCGAAGAGGTGTCAGCCATGATATTGGGCAAGCTCAAGGCCGATGCCGAAAAGCGCCTGGGCGAGACTATCACCGAGGCGGTTATTACTGTACCGGCATACTTTAACGACGCACAGCGCGCCGCAACCCGCGACGCAGGCAAGATTGCTGGTCTTGATGTTAAGCGCATTATTAACGAGCCGACCGCAGCCGCACTGGCCTATGGCTTTAATAAAAAGAAGGATGAAAAGGTGGTCGTCTTTGATTTTGGCGGCGGCACCTTTGATATCTCGGTACTCGAGGTCGTCATGGCCGAGGGTGCCGAGGGCAGTATCGAGGTACGCTCGACCGATGGCGACGCACACTTGGGCGGCAAAGACATCGACCAAAAGATAATCGACTGGCTCGCAAGCGAGTTCCAAAAGGAGAGCGGTATTGATGTGCGCAACGACCCGCTCGCGCGCCAGCGCTTAGATGAAGCAGCAGAGAAGGCCAAGATAGAGCTCTCTACCGCGATGGAGACCGAGGTTAACATCCCGTTCCTCACGAGCGACGCATCTGGTCCGCGCCACCTGCTCATTAAGATGACTCGCGCAAAGCTCGAGGAGCTGTCGGCAGAGTTTATCGAACGCGCTATGGCTATCACCAAGCGCGCGCTTGAGGCGTCGCCGTTTAAAATCGCGGATATTAATGAAGTTATCTTGGTTGGCGGCCAAACCCGCATGCCGGCACTCCAGGCCGCTGTCGAGAAGTACTTTGGCAAAAAGCCAAACATGTCGGTAAACCCCGACGAAGTGGTCGCTATCGGCGCAGCTATCCAGGGCGGCATCTTGGGTGGCGAAGTTAAGGATGTGCTCCTCCTCGACGTTATCCCGCTTAGCCTAGGTATCGAGACTATGGGGGGTGTGGCGACGAAACTAATCGAACGCAACACGACTATCCCAACTAGTCGCAGCCAGGTATTTAGTACCGCGGCCGACAACCAAACCAGCGTAGAGATCCACATCACTCAGGGCGAGCGCGCCATGGCCGCTGACAACAAATCGCTTGGCCGCTTTGTACTCGATGGTATCCCGCCGGCACCGCGCGGCTTGCCGCAAGTTGAGGTCACCTTTGATGTCGACGCCAACGGTATCTTGACCGTTAAGGCCAAAGACAAAGCAACTAACAAAGAGCAAAGCATCCGCATCGAGGGCAGCTCGGGCCTGTCTGATGCCGATATCGAAAAGATGCGTAAAGATGCCGAGGCCAACGCCGATGCCGACAAGGCAAAGGCAGAGCTTGCCGAGGCACGCAACTTGGCCGAGCAGTCGGTGTATGCCGCCAAGAAAGCGCTTGACGATAACAAAGACAAGATCCCGCAAGAACTTGGCGCCGCCATCGCGGAGAAAATTTCCGCACTCGATGCCAAGAAGGGGAGCGATGATGCTGCTGGCATTAAAGCTGCGACCGAAGAGTTGTCCAAAGAAATGTCCAAAGTATACGAAGCGATCCAGAAGCAGACTCCTCCTTCGTCTGACTCAGGACCTGCGGCGGGCCAGCAGTCAGCTCCGCAAGACAATCCTGAACAAAAATAGGCAAAAATAAAAAGCCTCGTCAACACATTGGCGAGGCTTTTTGCATGAGTCGTTGTAGACTAGAGAAAAATGACTATACCGAAACGGCGAACAATAAAGAGTGACTTGGTCTTCAAAATCTTTTGGAGCTACATAAAAAAATATCCCTGGTTCTTTGGCATCGCTCTCTTGGGCGGAACGATTAGTCAGTTATCACACATTGTCGGTCCTCTCTATATTAAAGAGCTGTTTGACTTGCTTACGACCCCTGGCGTTCTAGTGAGCGCGCTTGTGGCTCCGATCACCGCGTATGTAGTGGTGAATCTGATTGGTTGGGTAGGTGGTAGGTTCGAGATGTGGCTGGGGTATACGCTTATATCAAAAATTACGAACGACCTCACTAACGACGCATTCGCCAACTTAATCCGTCACTCATACCAATTCTTTACCTCAAATTTTGCTGGCGCATTAACGCGCAGAGTCGCGCGATTTAGTGGCTCGTACGAAAACCTGCATTACGCGGTAGTCACCCAAATTTTTCAAGCCTTGCTGTATGTCGTTGGCATCAGCATTGTCTTAACGTATAAAAACGTACTGCTCGGCAATATTGTTATCTTTTGGGTTGCAGTGTTTATTGGCCTGCAGTGGTTCTTAGGAAAATGGCAACAGCCGCTCCGCCTGGCTCGGGCAGAAGAAGACAGCAACTTAACTGCGGCTTTGGCCGATTCAATTTCAAATCAAAACACGATCACGCTATTTAGCGGGTACCAACGCGAAGAAGCTATCGTTGGCGAGGCCGCAAAAAAATACAGAGTCGCCCAAACTCGCTCGTGGCAGACAAGCACCATGATCTATGGTGTTCAAGGCCTGCTTTCTATCCTACTTAACGTCGGCATGTTGTGGCTCGGCATTTGGCTGTGGCAAAAGGGGGCATTAACGGTTGGCGATTTGGTACTTATCCAGGCATATATATTTGGTTTGTTTGAGTATGTCTGGACCCTTGGCCGCCAATTCCAAGTTATATATACCGCGCTTGCCGATGCTAGTGAGATGGCAGAAATCATGGACACACCGTTCGGCATACGCGACCGTAAGAGTGCAAAACCACTCGCGGTGGGTGAGGGCGAAGTGTGGTTCGACAATGTGAACTTCTACTTCAACAAGCTGCGCCCCGTACTCAAGGACTTTAACTTGACTATCGCCGGTGGCGAGCGGGTGGCGCTGGTTGGGCCGTCGGGTGCGGGCAAGTCGACCGTGACCAAACTCTTGTTGCGTCTCTTTGACCTACCCGAAGGCGAGATAAAGATAGACAAACAGGACATTGCCAAAGTCACCCAAGAGAGTTTGCGCAACGCTATTAGCTTTGTGCCGCAAGAGCCTATACTCTTTCATCGATCACTGATGGAAAACATCCGCTATGGTCGTCGCGATGCTACCGACGACGAGGTTATCGAGGCCGCCAAAAAAGCCCACTGCCACGAGTTTATTAGCGAGCTCCAACATGGATACGAGACGTTTGTCGGTGAGCGCGGCGTTAAACTTAGCGGTGGCGAGCGCCAACGCGTCGCTATAGCGCGCGCAATACTCAAAGACGCGCCTATACTCGTCTTGGACGAGGCAACATCGTCGCTCGATAGCGAGAGTGAGGCGCTTATCCAAGACGCGCTCGAGACGTTAATGAAAGGCAAGACGGTTGTTGTTATCGCGCACCGCTTAAGCACTATCATGAAGATGGACCGCATTGTCGTGATGGAGCAGGGCAAGATTATCGCCCAAGGTACCCACCTTGAACTTATCCGTGAACGCGGCTTGTACCAAAAGCTCTGGAGCATCCAGGCGGGTGGTTTCATTGGCTCTGCCAATGAACAATCAAAAAGAATTGGAGGGGACGGTCTTGCCGAAGGCCAAGATGAAGATGAACTTCTCATAGACGAAGATTTGCTTGCAGAGGGGGTCGAAGAGAAGTAAACTAAGGGCCACGTATGGCTAACAATAGGGACTACTACGAGGTGCTCGGCCTCACCAAAGGCGCATCTAAAGAAGAGATTAAGAAGGCGTTCCACAAGCTGGCGCACAAGTTCCACCCAGATAAAAAAGAGGGCGACGCCGATAAGTTTAAAGAGGTGAGCGAGGCATACTCGGTACTAAGCGACGACAAAAAGCGCGCCGAGTATGACAGCTATGGCCGCACATTTAGCGGCGGGCAGGGCGGCTTTGGTGGCGCTGGCTTTGGCGGGTTTGACTTCTCACAATTTCAAGACGCCTTTAACCAAGGAGGGTTCGATATGGGCGACATATTTAGCGACATCTTTGCCGGTGCGACTGGCGCCACGCGGCAGCGCCGCGGCCGCGACATATCTATCGACTTGCAACTAAGCTTTAAAGAGTCGGTCTTTGGTGTGACGCGCTCGGTGTTGCTTGCCAAGACAGCCGTGTGTGACGCGTGCCAGGGCAGCGGTGCCAAGATGGGCACCGACATGCAAACCTGCACCCACTGCAACGGGCAGGGCAAGGTCCACGAAACAACGAGCTCGTTCTTTGGGCAGGTAACGATGGTGCAACCGTGCCGCCACTGCAAAGGCACCGGCAAAGTACCTAAAGAAAAGTGCTCGACCTGCCGTGGCGAGGGTGTCTACAAAAAACAGGAGGAGATAGAGATAGTCGTACCAGCAGGTATCGAGGGCGGCGAGATGATCCGGCTCCAAGGCCAAGGCGAAGCAGTGTCAGGTGGAGTCTCGGGGGACTTGTATGTCAAAGTGCACGTGACCCCAGACCCACGCTTTAAAAAAGAGGGTGCCAACATCGTTACCGAACTTACGGTCAAACTCACCGATGCATTGTTGGGTGCCGAGTACAAAGTAGAGACTATCGACGGCAGCGAGACGCTTAGTGTCCCGGCAGGTGTCAGCCACGGCGAGGTTCTGCTCGTTAAAGGCAAAGGTGTCCCGATGGGTCGCAAGCGCGGTGACATGTTGGTGCGTATCAAAATCCAACTCCCGCACAAACTCTCCCGCAGCGCCAAAGGTTTGATCGAGAAGCTGAAGGAGGAAGGGATATAAGGCAAGAAAAAGCGGCCTGCGCCGCTTTTTTGCTGCACTTATATCGGCCGGAGGCATGTTTTGCACTGGCAAAACAGCCGAGGCGGGGATGAAAAGCAAACTGCTTTGCTTTTCATCCGGTGCCGAAGGCAAGCGCCGTTGCCGCTTGCGGCAGGCGCTAGGTGGACG
>Ga0209979_1003918_pt1 | contig 12713 bp, 11 predicted proteins | sample AnhtaG_FD_183114 | JGI IMG/M metagenome (GOLD analysis project Ga0209979, IMG submission 183114) | Deep subsurface microbial communities from Anholt, Denmark to uncover new lineages of life (NeLLi) - Anholt_01485 metaG (SPAdes) (version 2) | ecosystem: Environmental > Aquatic > Marine > Oceanic...
ATAAGGCTAAGAAATAACATCTTTGAAATTTACATCAAAGAAAGTACCGTTCTTTGATCCGACAGTATCCATTGGCCAAAGTTCCTCATCTAGACAGATATCCACAATTTTTGTATTATCCTTAAAACTTTCGGTGAAAATGCGTAATTGTTCTTGTGGATATAGTCGGGTCTTTGCACTCATTTGAAACCTCCTCCTTTCTCATTATACTTAATTTTTGAGAAGGTCTTAAGTCAAAAATTAAGATGAATAGGTTTGCCAGTAGCAATCGACTCTTTCACTGCGTCCATTACCTGGATAAGTTTTCTTACTTCTTTACCTGAGGCTAAAGGAATCCTTTCTTCTTTTACAGCACCAATAAATTCCTTTAATTGCAATGCATAATTAGTTGGAATTTGTTCTTTTTCTGTCACTGTTTTCCCATTTATTTCCAGTTTATTCTTAAAACCAAAAGGCTTTCCGGTAGAATACTCATAAAGGCGCATCGTGCCTTTATCTCCAACAATCATAATTTCGTGAACAGGGGAAGAAGTATTAAGAGAAAGGTGAACTGCACCTACTTCTTTTTCACTAAAATTCATTATTATATCTGCTTCATCTTCTCCTTCCCATAAAGGATTTCTTGAAAAACCGGTAGCGTAAACATTAACTGGTAATTTTTGCAAGAACCAAAGAATAAAATCTATAGAATGGCTACCCTGCAAAGGAACGATTAGCCCACCAGCTTTTTCTGAAGACCTCCACCAATCTGTTGGAGGTTTGGGAAAATGAACAAGGAAATTAATTACTATTCTAAACAACTTTCCAATCTCTCCAAGACGTTTGTAGCTTTCCATCACAGCATCAGAGAAGCGTCTACTCTGCCCAACCATCAAAATGACCTTGTTTTTCTCAGCTTCAGCAATCATTTTATCTGCTTCCTCGACATTCAGTGCCATGGGCTTTTCTATCAAAATGTGCTTACCAGCTCGTGCGGATTCTAAACTAACCTCACAATGGAGGTGATGAGGCAAAGCTATTATCACAGCATCAATTCGAGGATCCCTGAGTATTTGTTTATAATCCAAATAGTATCTCTCTACTCCAAATCTCTTGGCTGAATCTTTTGCCTTTTTCCCATCAATATCTGCTAATGCTACCAGTTCTACGTCTTTATTCAGGTACTTTATCGCTTCCAGATGAGCCTGAGCAACTCTCCCGCACCCAATTATACCCAATTTTAATTTTTCACTCACAGAAACACCTCTTTTTTTATTTCATAAGATTGGGTATAAACATTACTAACCCAGGAATATAGGTAATTAAAAATAGCACCCCAATTGAGCCTAAAAGAAAAGGCCAGATAGCTTTAACGAAATCTTTTATAGAAATTCCAGCCAGAGGACAGGCAATGAACATACATACTCCCAGGGGAGGAGTTGCCAAACCAATATTCAAGTTCACCACCAATATGATCCCAAAGTGAATAGGATCAACTCCAATACCGGTAATCAAAGGCAGGAATATTGGCGTCAAAAGTATAATAGAAGCTAAGGTTTCCATAAATGTTCCTACAAACAAAAAAACCATATTCATCAAGAGTAAGATTAAATAAGGATTTGATGTCATCAAAGCTATAAGATTTGCTATTTTTTCAGGAATTGCCTCAGCCGTTAAAATCCAGCCAAAAAGATTGGCGGTTGCAATTATTATGAGGATCGGGCCGATTAAGATCCCTGCTTCCAACAAAACTGTTTTCAATTTAGAAAATGTGAGCTTGCGATATAGGAAAAATCCAATTAATAAAGCATAAAATACAGCTATAGTAGCTGACTCAGTTGCGGTAAAAACTCCACTTAATATACCTCCAATAATTATCAAAGGCATCACAAGGCCCACTACAGCCTCACAAGTTATCTTGACTGATCTTCGGAAGGTAAATTTCTCCATTCTCAAAGGATGATGCTTTACCCTGGCATAAAAGGCGGCTATTGCTATTTGAACCAGCCCTAACAGTATTCCAGGAATAACGCCTCCAAGAAATAGCTTGGCAACAGAAACCTGAGCTATAGCAGCATACACAAGCATAGCAAGACTGGGAGGAATGACAGGTCCTATTACCGATGAGATAGCAGTCACTGCAGCGCTGTAATCAGCACGATAACCCTGTTTAATCATGGCAGGAATCATCACAGAACCTATGGCAGAAGTATCAGCGGCTCCTGTTCCCGTAATTCCAGCAAAAAGCATACTGGCAACTATATTTACGTAAGCCAGCCCACCCCTTAAACGCCCCAATAGTAAAGAAGCAAAAGCAACTAATTTATCCGTAATTCCGGTCTCGTTCATCAGCTTTCCGGCCACCACAAAAAGAGGTACGGCTAATAAAAGAAAAGAATTTAATCCAACAAACATTCTCTGAGGAATAAGAACCAGGGGCATTTCTATCTTAATAAGATAGACCAATGAACTAATTCCCAGGACAAAAGCAATAGGCATTCCCGTAGTTATGAGCATAGTGAAAATAGCGAAAATCAATTTTCTCTTCCTTTTCTATTTTGACCAACTTTTGATAAGGAGTTCAGAAGTGAAAATAAGTTAGCAAATAACATAAACAAAAAACCTATGGTAAGAAAAAGATAAACTAAATACATGGGTACCCCCATGGCAGGACTCAATGTTTTTGTCATTTTGGCCTGTTCAATAAGAGGCCTGGTGAAAAAAATAGCAAATATCAGAAAAATTGAAATGAGAATTTTTGAAATGGATAAAAGGATAAGTTGTGCTCGTCTGGGAAGAAGTTCTCTAATGGTATCAACAGAAAAGAATTTATCATGTAACAAGCCCATCGTGGCTCCCCAAAAGGTAAAAGAGATTAAAAGATAAATTGCCAGTTCATTAGACCAGGTTAAAGGCGAGTGCAAAACATACCGAAAGAAAACCGCAATATTAGTAATAGCAATAAGGGTTCCCACGCTAAAAATACAAAGTATTTGACTTATTTTTTCTAATAGGTACTCAGTTTTTTTAACGGCCTTAATCATGAACTTTAATCTCTTTTTTAAAATAGGGGGCCCTAACCCAAAAATAGGTTAAGGCCCACTAGTCACTGGAAACTACCTCATTACATAGTTATCCCAAACCATTCCTCTTCCTTGATAGTCTCACCTATTTCTTTTATCTTCTGGACTATTTCCCTGGCCCAATTGGCTGTATCTGCTGGCAAGACATCATATAACCAATCGTAAACGGGTTTCGTAGCTTCAACAAAAGGTGTAAGATCCTCCACCGTGTCGACTTGTAATCCCGTTTCCTCTTGCATTTTCTTTATAGCCCATTCTCCCTTTTCTAAAGCGTCCTTTCTCATCTTACTTCTCCAGACAGGAATACTTTTTGTTACAGCAAGTTGCTGATCTTCTGATAGCTTGTCCCACGTTTTCCCACTCATTAGCAGTATACCTCCATTAGAAACAACAGGAAGTAGGGTTAGGTATTTTTGTACCTCATTAAATTTCATCCCAGCCAACGTAAGCGGACCATTTTCGTTACCGTCAACAACACCTGTTTGCAAAGCAGTGTAAAGTTCACCGAAAGGTAAGGGGGTGGGGCTTGCTCCTATACTTTGGTAAGCCTTGACATGAAGAGGAACTTCCATAGTTCTTATTTTTAGTCCTTTAAAATCCTCTAAAGTTTTCATTGGCATGATATTATTCATAGGTAATCTGAAATCGGGTGCTGCAATAGCCAATACTTTCAGGCCAACTTTGTCACCTTGCTCTCTGCATTTCTGTAAGATTTGCTGCCCCACATGGCTGTCCATGACTTTCATCCAGTGTTTAGGGCCTTTGAAGAGAAAAGGTAAATTTAAGATCCTCAAAGCCGGAATGAATGTACCCGTTACACCCGCGGAAGTTGCCTGCAAATCGACAGTGCCAAGTTGCAAGCCTTCTGTTATATCTCTTTCTCCTCCTAACTGACCATATGGGTACACTTTTACCGATAATGTTCCATCTGTTAATTCTTGTAGTTTCTCCCCGAAAGCTACTCCTGCAGTGTGATAAAAGTAAATAGGCACATTGGCATGTCCATATTTTAGAGTCTTCGCCACTGCAACTGGAGATAAAATTAAGCTTCCGCAAAAGACTGAAAACATCAAAGCTACTAAAGACCTTTTGTTAACCCTTCTCATTTTTCTTCCTCCTTTTACGCTCATTCCCTAAAAAACAAACTCACCCACTCTCTCGAAAAAGATATCATCACCTCCTCCCAGATTGGCATATTTTGCGAGGTACTTCGTTTATGCACTACTCTAGGTGAAGCATCAAATTGGAACTTGTTACTATTATAGTCTTGAGGGAAACTAGAGCACGTTATCTTTACTCATCCAGAAAATAACCAGCTCCTTTTTTGAGAACTTTGGCAATTTTAACCAAGGTTTTTATGGATGGTAGCGATGCCCCGGTTTCATAGCGAGAGATGCTTTTTTGTTGGGTAGTGATTCTTTGAGCAAGTTGAGTTTGGGTGAAATCGAGTTCTACGCGGGCTAGCTTTATGTTTTTGCCAGATTTTCTTACCTCTATTCGCTTTCTCATTTTGAGAAGGGTCCGAGAAAACACGTGCCAGACTATACCCCTTGCGGTGTCATTTCCTCACAAGAGGACCATTATCCTATATACTTCACGTTAATAGATAGTATATATCATTTTATGATAAAGGCAAGGTTTTTCTGTTATGAAGCGTGCACGACACGAGGTAAGAAAATACCGGGACAAAAGATTCAAATCCTTGTCCTCTTAGATGATAGATACAAAGGTTCGAATTAGTATCACTGGCGGACGCAGTTGCAACCAATTCGAACCATTGGTGAAATAACCGCACATATTAAAATACTGCCTGCTCGCCAACCCTATTTATATCAAAAACTATCTAAAAAAGCAACTCAACTGCGTCTATTGGGGATGACCTACGGGCAAATAGCCAAAAGCTTAAACGTCAATAAGAAAACTGCCATAAAAGCTTGTGAGTATCAAGGGAGGTGAGCAAATGTTCTGGCCATTAAGTATTTATGGGCTAATGCACCCAAAGGAGAAATATATCTGGGTTCAAGTTCGTATCCTACACGAAACTGATAAAGCTATATTGATCGACAATGGTATGAAAATTTGGATCCCAAAATCTCGGATTCGCCAAATACGACTACGAAACAATACCTTTGAGATTCAGGTGAAAGAAAGCACTGTTGGATAATATGTAACATTTATTTGACTCTATCGGAAAGATTACAACTCAAGCCATTTTACCCAATTTCAGGAATTCACTCCAGACCTAATAATATTACACAGATTTATTTCTTTAAATGATGGACATCCTCCAAGACAATTACTAAAATAATGACAGTTACTACTGCAATCATTTTTCTTCAGATTCTCTCTAATTTGATTGAACATCTCACCTTTTTGCCAGATATCGATAATTTTGTAGGACCCTAAATCTATTCCTTCTGCTAACTCAATCATAAAAGAACAGGGATACATTTTCATTTCTTCTGAAATAAAAGCTGAAAATCTTCCAGCTTCGCAGGCTTCATAAAAAGAAGGATTTACATTTAGATGAGTTACTAAACCGGAAATGCAACAACTGTCAAAACCAATTTTAAAAGGAAATTTCTCATTTGATATTAGGCTAAAAAAACTTTCTAAGGCTTGGCTTCTGCTAAGCAATAAATTTCTATTTTTGTATTTTCCCACAGGCTTATAATTTAAGAAGATAACCGCATTGATATCTTTCAAAAATCTTGGTAGATTCTTCAACCATTTCATAGCTGTTTCTATACTTTCACTACTTAAAACGAAATGAACATTAGTCTTAATATGAAATTTGTTCAGTGTTTCAAGCGCTGTTTTCATTTCATCATAAGGAGCGTAGGCACTGACAGCGACAGCACCACAATACTTACCGGAAGCTTCCAAAACTTTTTTGGTCAAACCCTTACCATTAGTGGTATAAGAAGGAACAATTCCGTACTTTTCTCGAGTTATTTCCAATATCTTAACAAAGTCCGGATGCTGATTGGGATTCCCTCCACCTAAGGCAACCTGTAGAACACCAATTTCCTCTGCTTGCTCTATCAAGAATTCGTAATCGTGTAGGTCAATATGCTCTCCTTTTTTGCTAGAATTTCTATAACAGATTGAGCATTCTTTGTCACACCAATTGGTGATTGAAATATCAAGTAGTTCCGGGCCATCTTTTGACCAGAACGCTTCTGGGTATCCTTTTTCTTCTACACGCGCAAAAAAGCCACTCTTCCGATTAAAATATGTAAAGTAATGTTGCTTACGATGTCTCTTGACTATAATCTCATAATTGCTTGTAGCTACCATATGCAGTTTATAGCATTTAAATAAAACGTATCGTTTTCTATTATAAAGCTATCTGTACAGAAAAAAGACTCTATCTCATCATTCTCGCTGGACAATGTTCCAGCGAAAACTTTCTTCCCTTTTTTTTCTGCCTCTAATATCCTACTTAGAACTTCCTTAGAAAATCTTTCCTTGATCGTGTCGTCATCATAAGTGTCTCTGATGGGTTCCTTTTTTTCCCATAACTCTTGATATATCCGTGCAAATAAAAAACTGAAATCTGACTCTTTTTTCATCCCTACTAGTTCAAGAAATTCATCTAATCCAAACTCAGTTCCATAAATTAAGATAAATGAGGTGGAAGAACTATTTGTTATAAAGTCTGTCTTTATTTTCATGTTATCTCCTATAGTAATAACTTATTCAATTTTTCCAGCATAGTTTCTGAAAAAATTAACTGAGATATAACATAGTCCTTTGAAGAATAATTCCTGCCAGAAAGAACTCGACGACCTCTATTTGTTTCTTCAATCAGATTATCAATAAGAGATTGCCTAACGTTGAGCTTTTGATACAAAAACTCTCTAATATCGCCGTATTCTTCAGCATAATACTTTCTATATTCTCTCTGAATATCTATCGTCTCGGACATTAGTTCATCGTAAATTCTTCCAAAAACCTCCTCTGCATGGGACCCTTTTTTCACTTTCACTTTCTTGAGAAATTTCCGTCGATTAAAATGCTTTCCTATAGTCAAAAAGTAACGCTCAGTACTTCCACCTATTGAGTAAGGGTAGATCATTGAAACCTCCTGGTAAGTGTATTCTCAGTAAATTCAATATGACTAGTAATATATCCTCTTTCTTGTTTCGAGAAAGTCTCCGGTTTCTTTTTAAGAACGACTCTTAGACACTGAAATATACATTCTTTACTCTCCTCATTTTCTGTCTTTGGATCAGGCTTTTCTTTCATGATCTTTTTTATCGTCTCCGAACAAAAATTATCAGGTATATCCTGCTCGTTTTCGGATAAATAAGCTAATATTGCCCAAATGTTCATAACGACAACTCTGTTTTTCGCACTAGCATTGTTAATCAGCTGCTTAACGGCAATTCTTGGGTATTTCATTCCATAATCTTCATATAACTTCCTAGTTTCTTGACTATTCCTTAAACCAAACAGGAAGATTAGAAACTCAAATACATTATGCAAAGGGAGGTTATCTTCCAGTACGTCTTTGCGGAGAACATTCCTCAAATTATTAATTAGTGAGCCTATTGGCCAGTATTGAGTATCTCGGGGATGTGACCACCAGTGATCCACATCATCAAATACAGGATTGACTAAGTCTCTACATTCACTTTCATTCAAATCTCTCAAAATAGTCAATAAAAATCCAATATTTAGATTCTTATACCCGACCGTATTGTACCTCTTGATTAGCGCAACTATAATAAACGAAGAACTTTTTATATTTTCCATGAACTTTTCTCTTACTTTATCCAAATCACAATTCATTATGAAAGCGTCATCTGTTGAGAGTATACTTTCTGTGAAAATTTCATCATACCAATCTTTTTGTTCAATTAATCGGGCCAGCTTTAGATTATCCAACTGATTTTTCAATTCGTTATCGTAATTTGCTCTTTTTGAGATGTGGAATAAGTATTTACTAATCCCCTCTGCAACGGGAGAATTGGAGTCGATTAATTCATCAATCAATTTTTCAAATTTATTCCTATTTTTTGCAAAAATACTGGTAATAAGATAGTTTGATAACCAAAAATCTCTGAATTCATCAAAAGTGAAATTCACTACTTCACTTTTTTCATTACTGATACCTATTTTAGTCTTTCCCAAATCTTTTCTCAGGATCATATCTTCCTCAAGCATCCTATTCAGTAATTCAAAATCATTGTTCCCTGAAGCAACCTCAGAAACAGGAATGTCTACAAAGATCCTATTTTCTATCATGTATATAATAATCTTATTTAGCAGCCGTTTAACCTTCGTTTTAAAGAATGCGTCCTTAATTCTTTCACCTATCTTCTTCGATTTTGTTTCAAAATACGTCCTAAATAGGCTTTCTTTGTATATGTCATAAAGATGGGGCATATTGATCTTCTTATTGGATTGGTGATCGCCATAAGCTTCACAAAAGAATCGCAATAATAGCGAGTCATCACTTAGCTGCTCAAAAACGTCTTTAGACATTCTCTCATAATAGATGTTGAAGAATCTAAAATACGTGTTCAGTAATCTTTTTCTCTTCACCTCATTCATACGAGAGTGAACACGATCTATAAAAGCAATCTTATTGGCAAAACTTGCATGCCTAAAATTGGAAAATCTTTGTTCAAAGTATTCTGTCCTGCAGGTTAGAATTATTCTGACAGAATCAAATGCCACTAAGTACTCCATAAAATCTTCTAGTCTCCTTGAAAATACGTCAATGTTGGAATTCTCATTTAATCCATCTATCATGATGACAAATGGACGGTCCTCTTTTTTGCATAAAGCTCCTGATTTTTGCAAGACTGTTTCAAAATCCCCTTTAAATGAACTTTTAATAGTCTTCTTGTAAATAACATTTTCTATGTCTAATTCTGAAGAGTTGAGCGCGTTAGCCGCAAGGAATAGACTTAATTGGTTTTTCTTAAGCAGAACATTTTCTGCAAAATCACAAATAAAATTTGTTTTTCCCTGGCCAGCCCTAGAAGTAATAAACAGAACCTTCTTAGCAAACAAATCGACGCATTCCAGTACGTCTTCCAATTTACTTTGATAAAGAGCAATAAACTGAAAATTATGACGTAGTTCTTCAAAAAGAAATCTCTTATCTTCTGGGATTTTGTTTTTAATATTTTTGTCGCTATAATATTCTAATTCTGTTATTTTCCGCTGTAGAAATGAAATCAGTTCATTACTGTTTTCATCTATTTTACTAAACCGCATTTTCTGTCTAAATTCTCTGGGCAATTCTATCTCAAAAGTAGGCAAATCAAATTTTCCAATTAATTTGTTTAGGAACCTGAAATCCAATCTATCAATATCTTCAATTGCCTTTTGCCAGAATAGCACTGGATCAGTAAAATACCTTGCCTTCTCTTTCAAATCATCGATTTCCATAAAGACTTCAGGAATATATTTGGTGCTGGATTTCATCTTTTCTACTTGGTCCATTGTAAATTTGCTCATGGACCTTTTGATAATCTTAGGTGTTAATCTTTTGAAAAGACGTCTAATCCACTCGACAAAAGGTGGCAAACCAAAAACAACTCCTAAAAGTCCTAAAAGTAGACTAACAAGACCAAGAAGTAGTATTTTGGTCATTTCTCACTTCTCCTCCAGGGTAACCCAATATAACTCTCAGGTAACCATAGATACCCACGCCTTTACAGGCGCGGTGCTTCTATAATTCCAACTCAGCTTGTCCTGCATCGTCCTTTCCTTATATCTCTACGTGTTTTTTTGACCACTTGTTCATTTATTCCCACTGTGGAAACAAAATAATCTTCCCCCCCCCTATGCCTTTGTTATTCCAGTATAATTTGCCCAAGAAACCGAATTTCTCTTCCGGGGATTTATTTGTATTTCCTTTGATTGCCTCCACTACTCTGCCTACAGAGTATTCCGTCGGTATTATCATATGCAGAAAATTTGATAGGGACGACGACCATTTATTAATTCTTACTCATAGACAATATACCCATATCTTCAAGAAGTTTCCTCAAGCATAATCTCTAGACCATCCTAAATATTACCTGAAATCATTTTTATCATCAAAAGGACGTTCCTGATGATTTCCCCTTTGAGTAACATGGCGAGGAAAACCTATTGCCGCAGCTCTTGATAGTCGTGGCATGCCGCCCCTTTACATACAGCGACTCAATCTCTCCAAAAGAATGGGCGCTGTCCCTGTTTATTTATTTCAGGGCAGTTGTGTCTCGGACCAAATTCTTAATACGATTGGTCAAGTCCTTATCCTCTTGCAGCTGCTGCTTCAGCCAAATCACAAAAGGATAATCCTTAAGAAGCTGCTCAACACCGCCGTTGTCTCTCAAGTACTTCTTCCAAGCGTCTATATCTCCGTTGAACAAATGAATGAAAATGTGATAGCCGATAAAGTCAGCTACAACCATCTCCTCCTCTGCCTCCCTCTGTGCCATGACGTTCTGCGCATATTCATTCAAGGATGATATCTGCCCTACACCTAATCTTCCCCTGTTTTGCTGCCCTTTCCAATTCCTGAAGGGTAACTTGGTAAGCTTTGAGTTGTTGCTTATGTGATAACGCAAGCTGTGCAATCCTTTCTAAACTTGTCGGTAGTCGGTTTCTCGTTGAAATCTCTATTTGGGTAGTCTTCTGCTGGCGCCAGTTAGGTCTAGCAAGGGATAGCTTACCGTGAATGTAGCTCTTTACGTCAGTCCAGTAAACAATCCTCTATCCTACATCAACAACAAACAGTATTACCGGAAGGGGAATTTCCAGCCAGTAGTTGGTAGAAGAGACGCTAACTCGTTGTACTACATTCTGTGCCCTGAACCGGAATTTTCTATGCCCCTTTATCTGAAACTTGACAATATTGCCCACTACCTTTCTGTTCCTGCCTACTACCTCGATCTCCCCATCTATACCATAGTCTGTTCCATCAATCCTAACTATCCAATCATCGGGAAGCTGGTCCTGGAGGATGACCAGTGAAGCCTGCTCTGTCGCATGTGAGCGGGCACGAATAGGAAAGCGAGATGTGTCATTGCGTTCCATGCTTAATCTGCCAAACAGAACCTGGTTACCAATTATCAGTAATTTCGAGTAACGGGACTCGGGTTTCCGGCCTAGGCGAAGTGTGAGGCGAAGCCGAGCATTTGGGTGAACGTAGCGAACCGTATACACCTTGTTATATGAAGTCGGGTTTTTTTCATTGTTATCACCTGCCCATTAAGCTTAGAAAAACATCTGGAGCGCCACCAACATTCGGTTCGTATGGGTGTTTGCGTTTAGGCTTTAGAATATTTAGATATGCTAAATAATCCCAAGTACTTCCTTTTCGTTCAAATAACTTATAACAACATCCATCTGAAACTATCATTCTATTGCACTTCGGATATTTGCTGGCATAGCTTGATGCCTGAGAAGCACCATAGGATAATCCTTCCCAAAGTCTTTTAGATTCTAAAATAATAATACATCCATTGAAATTTTTATTTTCCTTACTATATGGTTTTTCGAAAAACGCAATGTCAATATTATTCCACTCAATTTTGAGTTTTTGTTCTGGCCATCCAAGAGCAAGTAGCAATGGAACTATTAAAAAAGTTCTTGTTTCGTGCTCTTTAACATCTTTACCATTGCTGTGATACCATTTAACAAGCCACCTAATCCGACGAATGGTTTGAGTAAAATCTTCTGCATCTTTTGGACGTAATCCATAATTAATCAATATATCAATCAAATCTTCATCACTTAGTTTCTTAGGAGGTTCTGGAATCGGCGCAAAAGATAGTGATACTCCCGACTTTAATACATTGCTGATAGTTGTTATTGTAGACTGTTTATTAATTCCTCTAAAAGTCCCTCTGGTTAAGCCAGGTATTAGTTTTCTATTTTTAGGCTTTGTCCATTTAACATATCTACAATGCTGTAAATCCCAACCTTCCACGTCATCAAAAACAGGCAAATGAACATAATCGTCTTTTACAGTACCAACAGCCAAAACTTCCCATAATTTACCACATGGTCTTTTTAATACAACAATATCGCCATCTTTAACTTGTTTTGCAAATACTGTTATATCATTCGGCTTGAAAATATTCTTATAATATTGCTCGTTCTGAAAGTATTCTCCGGGGTCTCCAGGACCAATAAGCATTACCCCATATTTTAAAAACGCTTCAGAGTAGCCCCTTCCACCATCTCCAGCAGCAACTTGCCAGTAATTCATTTTTTCACCCCAATATTTTTAAAGCCCGATTTCATATAACGGTTCCGGGCTAAAAGAAGTGCGAAGCATTTTGAGGTTAGTCTTTTAGTCCGTGTTATACGACGTGTGGTTACCATTCGGAACCTGTGGCAAAGGTCAGTTTGTCGTAAATCCTTGTAATTGGAACACTTGTCTCAAGAGATTGAAATTGCTCCAAGCCATACGTTAAAATATCTTTTTGAGCACATTCCATACACTTTATATATAAAGGGGCCGAGTATCCAGGCTGAGTAGTGTTCTTAAATGGAAGATTATGAGCACTCCGGAAAGCTCGGGCAGCATTACTGTCAACAATTATGAAAAGTTTAGGATTCAAAAAATGCAGAATTTTTGTCGCACCAACGTGAAAAAATTTTGTTTGATTCTCATGCAATGCACCATTTCCCTTA
>Ga0209979_1003919_pt1 | contig 12709 bp, 12 predicted proteins | sample AnhtaG_FD_183114 | JGI IMG/M metagenome (GOLD analysis project Ga0209979, IMG submission 183114) | Deep subsurface microbial communities from Anholt, Denmark to uncover new lineages of life (NeLLi) - Anholt_01485 metaG (SPAdes) (version 2) | ecosystem: Environmental > Aquatic > Marine > Oceanic...
CAATTACGCATCGTTCCTGATAAAGATAACGGGCTCGCAGAAGTTAGATTTTGGTGTAAGAATAAGTTGGTTGGTATCCAAAAAGTTAAAAATGAAGACCTGAATTTAGTGCAATTTTAAATTTTAAATAGTGCAATTTTAAATTTTAACTAACAGAAAATACAAAATACCTGAATAATCGAGTAAACCTCTACGATCATAAGGTATAGATAAATATAAGCCTCTATTACGCCATAAGAAATTGGTATAATAGAGGCATTAAAAAAAACAAAAGTCACTGCATCCAGCGGTTTGATATTGATCATGAGTTTTGCCAAAGAGATTGGATTAGCAGCAGAACTTGAGAAGAGGCTCTCTCATCTCAAGAAGCGCAAAAATAGAAGCCCTGCTATCGAAGAAGAAGTGGCTGAGAGTGTACATTTTGTGGGGCCTGAGAAAGGGGGCAAGGCTTATCGTTTTGTTGTTGTCAGACGTAAGAATGATCAACTGGCACTATTTCCTGAATACGAATACACCTACCGGATTTATTTTACCAATACGGATTGGGATAAACATAAAGTCGTTCACTTTTACCGGCAAAGAGGAGATGCGGAGAATGTGATTAAAGAACAGAAAGAAGGCTTTGCTGTAGAAAATATATTGTCGGAAGATTTTCTGGCCAATGCAGCCATCTTTCAGATGCAGCTACTTGCCTATAACCTTGTTCAATATTTCAAATACACTAATCTGAAGAAAATTTGGTGGAACTTAAGGATCAAGCAATTAAGGTTCCGCTTGATAAATATTGCAGGAGTTGTTGTCAATCATGCCAGAAAAACAATGCTTTGTATATCAGCCAATTATAAATACCTGAAAACGTTTCATGAAATCTATCATCTCTTGTGTATTAAGCGTATCGAGTTATTGATTTAACATCCAGTCTCTAATCAAGGCAAAAAGATTTATATCTCAGCGACAGGTTTCTTTAATTGTCCATAGATAGTGACTTTTTATCTAAATTGCACGCTATCAAAGCAAAAAATAGCTTATCTTAAGCTGGAAAAATTTCTCTACAATCCAGAGAATTAAAATCTTTGAAAACTCTCCCAATATTTATAAGAATTTTTTCTTATCGGATTATTTGGGAAATCGAGAAAAAATATATATTCACAAAGAATATTATGAAAAAAGCTAAAAATGATATAGATTCCCCCTTCAATTATGGATCAGGCAATATCAGTTTTCAGAAATTCTAAAATACTTGTAGAATCAATAATTCCCTTTTCCATAAAGGAATCCATATTATTGAATGAACTCTGACCTGATGAGGATAAAAATTTTTAAGTAATGAAGTTTCTTAATTCTATTTTTATATTATCTCGAATAGCAGTATCAATCTTTTCCATAAGGCTTCTCCCAACGTATCATTTTTTAATTTTAAGATCCTAATTCTTCTCTCCCGAACTAGTGTTAAAAAAAACCTAGGAAATATATATATCTATAAACTAAATTTGTAAATAACCCTTTAAGGTGAGATATGCGATGATTTTGTTATATTTTCATTCCACTTATTACCCGCACATGGTAGTGATCATAAAAATATTGGATACCCTCATAACCTCCACTCTTTCTAAACAATCTTGTTACCAGCTTTTCCTGCCCCTCTCCGATTTCAAAAACCAATATCCCTTTGGATTTTAAATATTTCAATGACCCGGATATTAAGCTGCTGAAGAAATCAATTCCATAAGGACCGGCGTCAAGGGCCAGTTTCGGTTCAAAATCCAATATTTCAGGTGACAGCTTCAGCACTGAGCTTGAAGGGATATAGGGAGGATTACATACAATCAGGTCTATAGTTTCTTCTTTTCCTGACTTCTCAAAGGGTGAAAACCGATCACCACAAAACAAGGACACACGTTTCTGCAATTCATAACGTTTAACATTTTTTTTTGCAATATCAATCGCATCTGGGTCTAAATCAGTAGCAAGAATTTTAGTATTATCCGAGTTTATAGCAATTGAAACAGCAATATTACCACATCCAGTTCCCATATCTATAACAACAATTTCATCTCGGTTGAATCCATCTATATAATCAAGGGCAACATTGACTAATAGTTCCGTTTCTTCTCGTGGGATCAAAGTGGCTGGGGAACAATAAAAGCTAAGCCCCATAAAAGAAGCTTGCCCTAGAATATATTCCCTAGGCATACCCTCTTTCCTTTTCTTCGCCAGGTCTTCAAGATCGAGATCCTCTCCTCCCGCAGAAGTTAAGGTCAGAGCCTTAATTTTCCCTCCCAGAAGAATATCCATTATCTGCAGTGTTTCCAGGAAGGGTTTTTCAATGCCATATCTTTCCAATGTGGAGTAGATCTGCAAGAGATTATCATACATGTTACAATCCCAATTTTTTCTTTACTGCCGCAACGGTCTTTTTGTTTTCCGGTTCCATCAATTTTTCGAGAGCAGCATAACGCTCCATGTAACCTTCCCGAACCAGCTTGGTCATCTCTAGCGCATAGGGGTGATATCCATATTTTTTCTTATGAACGATATTCGCAAAGGAATTGAGCAGACAATTGGTGGTATTGGAATCAATATCAATAGGTAGTTTCCAACCCATTTTGGTGATTTTCCTTAAAATATCATCTTCATCATAACCAAAAAAGGCTAAAGGGCTTATATTATAGGGAAAATTGTATCCTTTCTCAATATGCTTTTTCTCAAGAAAACAGGGATTAATGTCATCCCCCATTAATTCATGTAGGGGTTTATATAACGCATTCTGTATCATTTTTATTATCTGGGGATTATTTTTCATGATCGCAGAGGTAATCGGGCTTTGACCGGAAGACCACCCAAACATAATGAATTGAATATTTTTTTCCAACGCAATGCGCAGGGCGCCGAATTTGACAATGGAAATACAGGCTGTACATATAGAACTGGCCCGCATCAAGGTATTGGGTGAAAAGATATTTTTAGAGGTCTGTTCCGGAAGAAAACCATTATCAAAAGTGACCGCCAAAACCCTCAGTCCTAACTTTTTTCTGAGGAGCCAAAGAGTATAAGTGCTGTCTTTGCCTCCACTGAAACATAAAAGAGCATCATAAGTTCCCGTGTCTCTATATTCTTTCAAAAGTTTTTAAAACCTCTGCATATATTCGATTTATAAGAATTTGGTTTTTGCGATTGCCACTATCTATTATCATTTTTGAGCTATTTCCACCCTCTAACATCCATTATTACCTATATCATAGAGAAATCTTGTAGTCAAACACAAAGAAATCGACCTGAATAATCGAGGAAACCTCTACGATCATAAGGCATAGATAAATATAAGCCTCTATTACGCCATAAGAAATTGGTATAATAGAGGCATGAAAAAAAATCTACATTTTCACCCAGTAGGTGAAAACAAAAAGATTAATAAAATGGTACGACAAAAAGTAAAAAATTTCAATCTTGGGTCATTAAAAAAAACAAAAGTTACAGCATCCAGCGGTTTGATATTGATCATGAGTTTTGCCAAAGAGATTGGATTAGCAGCAGAACTTGAGAAGAGGCTCTCTCATCTCAAGAAGCGCAAAAATAGAAGCCCTGCTATCGAAGAAGAAGTGGCTGAGAGTGTACATTTTGTGGGGCCTGAGAAAGGGGGCAAGGCTTATCGTTTTGTTGTTGTCAGACGTAAGAATGATCAACTGGCACTATTTCCTGAATACGAATACACCTACCGGATTTATTTTACCAATACGGATTGGGATAAACATAAAGTCGTTCACTTTTACCGGCAAAGAGGAGATGCGGAGAATGTGATTAAAGAACAGAAAGAAGGCTTTGCTGTAGAAAATATATTGTCGGAAGATTTTCTGGCCAATGCAGCCATCTTTCAGATGCAGCTACTTGCCTATAACCTTGTTCAATATTTCAAATACACTAATCTGAAGAAAATTTGGTGGAACTTAAGGATCAAGCAATTAAGGTTCCGCTTGATAAATATTGCAGGAGTTGTTGTCAATCATGCCAGAAAAACAATGCTTTGTATATCAGCCAATTATAAATACCTGAAAACGTTTCATGAAATCTATCATCTCTTGTGTATTAAGCGTATCGAGTTATTGATTTAACATCCAGTCTCTAATCAAGGCAAAAAGATTTATATCTCAGCGACAGGTTTCTTTAATTGTCCATAGATAGTGACTTTTTATCTAAATTGCACGCTATCAAAGCAAAAAATAGCTTATCTTAAGCTGGAAAAATTTCTCTACAATCCAGAGAATTAAAATCTTTGAAAACTCTCCCAATATTTATAAGAATTTTTTCTTATCGGATTATTTGGGAAAATACAAAAAAGGTTAGAATTTTTTGACAAATATTAGTCCAAGGAGTATATATATATTCGCTGGCTCAAGAAATATAAAGGTCAACTCAGACAATAACCTAATAAAACTGCCTCAAAATAGGAGAAGGAATGAAAAGAGGATATTCCTTAAAATTAATCAATATGAGTTCAATTTTAATAACATGTCTCTTGCTTTTCGGGGGCACAATTCTCTGCAGCCAGCAAGCGGATCCTTTCTATTTTAACAGCTTGCAGAAAGGAGAAAAGTCGTTTCTCACAAAAAACTACAGGAATGCTATTAAAGAATTGGAAATTGCTGTATTTGGACTTTTTGGGGAAAAAGAACTGACAGCAAAAGCATATGTATATCTCAGCTTATCTCATTATTATCAAAAAAATTTAGTTGAATCCGAGAGATGCCTAAAATATGCTGCTGATTTAATGGGAGATGAAGAATTTCTAACTTTAGAGATAGCTGAATCTGTACGGCCAGAACTTCAAGAATTAGTGAACTATTTCAAGGATAGAGAAGTCAAAAAAGAAAGGCCTAAAAAGCCAGCACCTGAAATCAAAAAGCCTGAGGATAAAGAAAGCGTAAAAAGAGTCGATAAGGCCCCTGTTTACAAGCTAGAAACTCAAATAAAATCGAACCCACAGAATGTTGCCCCCTTTTATGAGTTATTCCAACTCCATAGAGCGAACAATGATTTAAAAGCCGGCAAAAAAACACTGAAGAATTTGGTCAAAAACAACCCTAATGAGTTCAAAGCGTATGATTTGCTGGGAACACTATATTATGAAGAAAGGAAATATAAAGATGCTGCAAAGAACTTTGAAAAGATCTTCGAGCTGACAAAGAATATCCGAATTGATCAGGGGATTTTGGAAAAGGCAGGGGCATATCTGGTTCTCAGCACACATCTTCGGGGAAATAAAAAAAGAACCTTGATGATTGTCGCTGGACTGATGAACTTTTTATCAGAAGATAGAATCAACTCTCTCCCTTTAAATGAAAGAGATAAAGCAATTCTTCAAGGGATCATAGAGACATATAAAAAGAGGAAAAAGACAGTTTAGTCAGTTTGGTCAGTTGCACTTAGTCAGTTTAGACTTTAAATAGCGGATTAATCCATCTATTATTTTTCTAATTTCTGTTGCACTATTGTACATTTCTTTAAATTCTTTTGTAACTTCTCAATAATGTGGGTAGTAGCTATGGATTCCTGCTTTCGCAGGAATGACGATTGAGTGTAAGTGTCTGTCATTCCTGCACCTGCCTTCGCAGGTGTAAACTTGTCCCCGCGAAAGCGGGGAGCAGGAATCCAGTGATTAGTCACAAATATAATCTACCCCCAATTATTGAGAACTTACATTCTTTTTCGTCTATAAGGATATATATTTGAGGTTATTGTTTTAATTATGGAATAGATGTAAACTATATTCCTCAGATAAGGTAAAAAGATGACTCAGTTAAAAGAAGCTCGGAAAGGTAATATTTCAGAGGCACTCAGAAATATTGCGGAGGAAGAAGGCATCTCTGTGGAAATTTTGCTTGACTTGGTCGCTAGAGGAAAGGTTGTGATTCCGATAAACCCCAACCACTCTTCAATTCATCCTGTTGGCATCGGCCAAAAATTGAGGACTAAAGTTAATGTTAATATTGGAACTTCCCAGGATTTTCCCGAGCTGGAAAATGAACTTCAAAAAGTCGATATCGCTTTAAAACACGAAACCGACACCCTGATGGATTTAAGCACAGGTGGCGATATCAAAAAAATCCGCAATATGATACTCGACAAGGCCCGGATTCCTCTGGGCACAGTCCCTATTTACGAGGCTGCTATCAAAGCCATCGATCAGAGAGGCTCTATCGTTAAAATGACAGAAGATGACCTATTCTCTGTTATAGAGGAACAGGCCGAGGAGGGAGTTGATTTCATAACAGTCCATGCCGGCCTTACTTTAAAAGCCATTGACAGGCTAAAAAATCAGGGAAGGGTAGCGGATATTGTCTCTCGAGGCGGTGCCTTCCACCTTGCATGGATGCTTCATAATCAGAAGGAAAACCCGCTTTATGCCTATTTCGACCGCCTGCTTGAAATCGCCTATAAACATGATGTGACCTTGAGCCTGGGAGACGGGCTCCGGCCCGGGGCAATCGCAGATGCCACTGACCGTCCCCAAATTGAAGAACTTCTCACTCTGGGAGAACTTGTGAAGCGTTCATGGGAAAAAAATGTCCAAGTAATGGTAGAAGGCCCAGGACACATCCCGCTCGATCAGGTAGAGATGAATATAAAGATTCAGAAGTGTTTATGCCAGGAAGCACCTTTTTATGTCTTAGGTCCTCTAGTGACCGATATTGCGCCTGGTTATGACCATATTGTCTCAGCCATTGGAGGGGCTATTGCTGCTGCAGCTGGGGCAGACTTTCTCTGCTATGTGACCCCCTCAGAACACCTGGGGCTTCCTTCGCCCGACGATGTCAGAGAAGGCCTTATCGCTACTAGGATCGCTGCTCATGCAGGTGACATTGTAAAAGGTGTTAAGGCCGCCAAAGATAGAGATCTTAAGCTTTCGGAAGCCAGGAAAAAACTTGATTGGAAGAAGCAGCAGAAGCTTGCTCTTGACTCATATAAATTCGAAGAAATCAGAACGAGAAGAAAAACAGAATCAACGGCCTGCTCTATGTGTGGTGACTATTGCGCTATGCGCATTGTCAGTGAATTTCTACACTCCCCTGAAAAGGCCGATGGGATCTGCTTCTAAAGGACTCCTCTTCGGAACAGCAGGCGTTCCTCAATCTACCCCTGGAACATCAACATTAGCTGGTATCCAGCAGATTTCTCGATTGGAACTTGATTGTATGGAAATAGAGTTTGTCAAGGGCATGAAGATGGGAAGCGACCTGGCAAAAAAAATCAGGGAAGAGGCAATCACAAAAAATGTCAAGCTCAGCATACATGCCCCTTATTATGTGAGCCTGAATTCACCCGAAGAAGGAATAAGGCTGGCAAGCCAGGAAAGGCTGCTGAGTTCTGCAAGATTGGCCCAGATGTGCGGTGCTCAAAGCTTAGTGTTTCATCCTGGGTATTATGGAAAATCAAGCTCTGAAAATGCATTTAATACTATAAGAAAGGGAATCAAAGAAGTTGTATCTATCCTGAAATCGGAAAGAAGCCCTGTCATCCTCAGGCCAGAAACAATGGGAAAGCAGTCCCAGTTTGGATCTCTGGAGGAGATACTATTTTTATGCCGCGAGGTAGACGGGATTATGCCATGTGTCGATTTTTCGCATATCCATGCCCGTAAAGGAAAAGCGAATACATATCTGGAATTCCACAGGATTCTTAGAAAAATCGAAAAGAAACTCGGTAAAAAGGCCATAAAGAACATTCACATCCACATCACTGGAGTAGAGTATAATAATAAAGGAGAATTAAAACATCTTAACCTAGAAGAGTCTGATTTTCGGTATGATGAATGGATTCAGGTTCTAAAGGATTTTGAAGTTGAAGGCATGGTTATTTGCGAGAGTCCGAATCAAGATCGTGATGCGATGATGCTGAAGAAATTATTTTCCAGCTAACCTGGAAAATAATTTCTTCAGCGCAAGACAAGGAGATGACAATGATTAAAGAATACAAGCTTCTTATAAACGGAATATGGCAGGAAGCAAAAGACAAGCGCGATATAAGGTCACCTTATGATCAAAGTGTAGTAGGGAAAGTTCATTTTGCCGACAAAAAACAAGTCAAAGATGCTGTATTCGCAGCCCATGAAGTATTCAGCAAGACAAAAAGAATCTCAAGCTATGAACGCTCAAAAGCCCTTGAAAAAATTTCCGATGAAATTGAAAGAAGAAAAGACGAACTTGCAAAATCTATCACCCTTACTGCTGGAAAAGCAATTAAATCATCCCGGGTAGAGGTCGCACGAGCAGTCAACACTTTTCAAATAGCTGCAGAAGAAGCCAAGAGAATCAATGGCGAAATCATTCCTCTCGACTTAAGTCCTGAGACAAAAGAGCGATGGGGCCTGGTAAGGCGTTTCCCTATCGGAGTTATCACAGGAATCACCCCTTTTAACTTCCCTCTAAACCTTGTAGCCCACAAGGTAGCACCAGCCCTGGCTTCAGGAAATACAGTCGTGTTAAGGCCTGCTTCACAAGTCTCCATTACATCCCTCCTTCTTGGTGAAATCATTATTGATACGGATTATCCACCAGGAGGAATGAATGTGGTCCCTTCAGGATATGATGCAGCCGAGGTTCTCCTTGAAGATGAGAGAGTTAAGATGGTTACATTCACAGGAAGTCCTTCCATCGGATGGAGCCTTAAAAAGAAAGCCTATAAAAAAAGAGTGACACTTGAGCTTGGAGGAAACGCTGCTGTCGTCATTGAACCTGATGCGAACCTGGATTTTGCTCTTCATAGAACGATTCTTGGGGCTTTTGCCTATTCTGGGCAGGTTTGCATCTCCATTCAGCGGATATTCCTACATGAAAAAATCTACGACCGATTCATGGCTGACTTCCTTGAAGCCACAGAGAAGCTCAAAATGGGAGACCCTATGGATGAGAAAACAGATATCGGGCCAATGATCAACCTGGATGCAGCAAAGCAGACTGAAGAGTGGGTCAACGAGGCTGTGGAAAACAGAGCACGCATCGTTTGTGGCGGTAAAAGAGAAGGCGCAATGTATACACCGACAATCCTGGAGAATGTCAAGCCCGAGCTTCGTATCTCCTGGCTGGAAGCTTTTGCTCCTGTTGTTGTTGTCTATCCCTACAAAGATTTCGATGAGGCTATAAAGGGAGTCAATTTTTCCATCTACGGCCTCCAGGCTGGAATCTTCACCAACGATCTCAGGAAAGCATTCCGCGCTTATGAACTTCTGGATGTTGGAGGAGTTATTGTTAATGATATCCCTACATTCCGCATCGACCATATGCCTTACGGCGGAGTGAAGGAATCAGGTTTTGGCCGTGAAGGTATCAAATACGCTATCGAAGAAATGACGGAAATAAAACTCATGGCAATAAATCTAAAATGCTAGAGCGGCTAGACCTGCCAAGTCCAAAATTAGTAAGTTCTCAATAATTGGGGGTAGATTATATTTGTGACTAATCACTGGATTCCTGCTTCCGCAGGAATGACAGACACTTACACTCAATCGTCATTCCCGCGGAAGCGGGAATCCAGAAGCCTGAAGTAGCCAGAAATACTGGATTCCCACCTTCGTGGGAATGACGAGTGCCTGATACGATACTTCACGCATGACACGACACTAGATTAGTTAAAAAACTAAGAACCCTGTCTTATAGATTTTATCAAAGCGCCAAGCATAGCAGATATTCTGATTATTTTATCTTCAAAATCCAGAAAATCGCCCTCAGCTAAATAGCCTACTTCTCTTGCAATTATGAACTGAGTTCTCAATTCTGCTGCAGAAGCCTTCGCAACATTCAAAAATCTAACAAACTCGGAAGGATCTCCTCTCTCTTTTCCTTCGGCTATGTTAGACATAACTGAAATAGCAGATTTTCTTAATTGATCTCTCAAGCCAAAATCTTGATTCAAATTTCCATTCATAGAGAGTCTATACGTATCAACAGCAAGATCTTTAGCTCGATGCCAGCATTTTAAATCCTCATAATTTTTTGATTTGGGCATTTAATTCTTCCTCCCTTTCTAGGGACGATTTTTTTTAATTAAAAATCTCATAAAACGAGCGAAAATTGGAAATTTTGATGAAAATGTATTAATTTTTCAACTTGTTTGGTCTAATAAATCTAGTAGATCTAGCCAGTCTGGCTTATATTATTTTATTCCTTGACAGCTTTTTTATAGAGTCCTAAACTGATACTTCATAATAACATGGACATCAGGGACATGTACCGATTTTATAAAATCAATAACGTGTCCCTTGATTTCTACCCGGAGGTATTATATGAAAATCATAAGCCTAGCTGAAGTGAGAGACAAAATAAAAGACCTTGTTCAGAAAGCAAATTTCGAACTTCAGGAAGATGTCCTGAAAGTCATCAAAGAAATGGAAGAAAAGGAAGAGTCACCTGCAGGAAAAGCAGTTTTTCAACAAATCCTTGAAAACGCTCAGATCGCCAGGGATGAAAAATTAGGGCTCTGCCAGGATACAGGCCTTGCTGTATTTTTTATTGAATTGGGGGAAGATGTAGAGCTAAAAAAAGGCAATGGTCTGGGAAGCTTGAGGGAAGCTATTACTGAAGGAACCAGAGCCGGGTACGAAGAAGGATTTCTTCGAAAATCTGTTGTCGAAGACCCTATAAGACGCAAAAACACTGGAGATAATACACCTGCCTATATCCACTGGGAATTAGTGCCAGGTAATGTCTTCAGACTCACCTTCATTGCTAAAGGTGGAGGGGCTGAAAACATGAGTGCTGTCCGTATGTTTGCTCCGGCCGCAGGTATAGAGGGTATTGAAGACTTTGTGGTTGAAACTGTAGACAAAGGCGGATCAAACCCATGTCCACCGATTATTGTCGGTGTGGGAGTTGGGGGAAACTTCGAATATTCTACCCTCCTGGCAAAGAAATCACTCCTAAGAAGACCTTTAGGAACCCACCATCCTGATCCATTCTACGCTGACATGGAGAAAAGGCTGCTTGAAAGGATAAATAATCTGGGGATTGGCCCCCAAGGAATGGGTGGAAGATGTACAGCTCTAGCAGTGCATGTAGAATCCTTCCCCTGCCATATCGCTTCTATGCCTGCCGCAGTAAACATTCAGTGCCATTCCCACAGAGTGCTTTCGTTTGAGTTATAAAAAAAGTTTAGTAAGTTTAGTCAGTTTTATAAATAGTAAGACAATATAAATGGCAAGACAAAAAGGCAAGACAAAGGGCAAGACAAGGCGGCAAGAAAATATTTTACGATTTATGATTTAGGCCGTACGGAGGAAGGAATGCCACAAAAAGGGTATGTTGAAATCTCAGTTGAAGTCTGTAAAGGATGTAACCTATGTGTGATCCACTGTCCAACTGAGTGCCTGGCCTTAAACACATCTGATACAAACAGCTACGGCTTACACTACGCCTACCTTGTGGATGAAGATAAATGTATTGCCTGTCAAAACTGTGCAGTAATCTGTCCGGATGCAGCAATAACTGTCTATAAAAAGGTGGCTTAACATTCATTCATGGAGGAAAAGTTGGCTGAAATAAAACTCATGAAAGGTAATGAAGCCCTGGCAGAGGCTGCCATTCGTGCTGGCCTCCAGGGCTATTTCGGATATCCAATAACTCCTCAGTCAGAGGTGATAGAATACCTGGCCATGCAGGAACCAAAACACAATTATGTTCTCATTCAGGCTGAAAGTGAGTTAGCAGCAGTGAACATGCTCTACGGATCTTCCGGTGCCGGAGCCCGTGTGATGACTACAACATCGTCACCTGGATTTACTTTAATGCAAGAGGGAATTTCCTACCTTGCCTGTACTGAGCTTCCCTGTGTACTTGTCAATGTAGTCAGAGGAGGTCCTGGCCTTGGAACCATTCAAGCCAGTCAGGGCGATTATTTTCAGGCCGTTAAAGGAGGCGGTCATGGCGATTATCATATTATAGTCCTTGGTCCGAATTCGGTCCAGGAGATGGTAGACCACATTTTTCTGGCCTTTGAACTGGCCGACAAATACTGTAATCCAGTTATGCTTCTGGCTGATGGAGCCATCGGACAGATGATGGAAAAGGTAACTCTCCCTGAACCTATCCCTTACAAACCCAATAAACCCTGGGCTACTACAGGAAAAACACCTGATAGGAAAAGAAACATCCTTACTTCCCTCTTTATTGAGTCTGAAGAAATGGAAAAAAGGAATTTGCTCTTACAAAAGAAATTCAAAAAAATCACACAGAATGAAATCCGATATGAAGAATATCAAACAGATGACGCTGAAGTCATCGTAGTCGCTTTTGGTCTTTGTTCACGGATTTCAAAAAGGACAGTCGATATTGGCCGGGAATCAGGTATAAAAATGGGTTTATTCAGACCCATCACTCTGTGGCCATTCCCTTTAAAACAACTCGAAGAGATTGCGTCCAGGGAGAATGTTAAATTTTTCATTTCGATTGAAATGAATGCCGGCCAGATGGTGGAAGATGTCAAACTGGCTGTCTGTGGAAAAAAGCCTGTTCATTTTTTCGGCCGACTGGGCGGCATTGTTCCAACTCCAGATGAGGCTTTTAATGCGATAAAAAAACATATAAGCCAAACTAGGGTCCTGTCATCTATGTGATGTCGCAAAGATGACCGTCATTCCCGCGGAAGCGGGAATCCAGAAGCCTGAAGTAGCCAGAAATACTGGATTCCCACCTTCGTGGGAATGACGAGTGCCTGATACGAT
>Ga0209979_1003921_pt1 | contig 12706 bp, 11 predicted proteins | sample AnhtaG_FD_183114 | JGI IMG/M metagenome (GOLD analysis project Ga0209979, IMG submission 183114) | Deep subsurface microbial communities from Anholt, Denmark to uncover new lineages of life (NeLLi) - Anholt_01485 metaG (SPAdes) (version 2) | ecosystem: Environmental > Aquatic > Marine > Oceanic...
GGTTTCCCTACGCCGATTTATCGTGAGTGTGTCAGTAACAGTTTTCGTATTTATGTAAATACCAACGCGACTTTTAATCATAGATGGTGAACAGATAATTTAATATCTTCGCTGTCTTCCTCCTCCGGATCCGCCACCTCTACCTCCATCGTAGCCACTACCCCTTCTGTCACCATAGGACCCACCACCTCTGTTATCTGTCCGAGGGCGAGCTTCATTGACCACAATAGTCCGATCTTTTATTGTTTTCCCGTTAAGGCTAGTGATGGCAGCTTCACCCTCAGACTTTGATGCCATTTCAACAAAGCCGAATCCCTTAGGTCGTCCGCTGATCTTGTCGGTTATGATGCTTACAGATGTCACTTCTCCAAAAGCCTTAAATTCTTGCCGCAGGTCTTCTTCAGTTACCTCATAGGATAAACTACCTATATAGATTCTCATATTGTTATCTCCTTCTTTAAATTGTGTAATCCTTGTTCTAGTGACACACAGGCCAGGTACTCCTGACCCATGTATGTCTTCAAGAACAAACTAGCATGATCTGCTGAGTCTGACCGTATTGTAGCAATCGCTACAATACACCGGTCTGCCTTCACTAGGCTCAAACGGTATTTCCGTGTCTTTCCTACACTAGGCGTAGAAGGCAAAAAGCATTTACCACTTGGAACTGTGGCTGTAGTTTCCATCGTTGGAACGCTGTGTTTTGTTGGCTCGACGGCATGAGGGACAACGCTTAGGCTCATTGGTAAAGCCTTTAGATTGGAAGAACTCTTGTTCCCCAGCGCTGAAAGTGAAGGTAGTCCCACAATCGGAACATCGGATCGACTTATCCTCAAAACTCATTGGATGACCTCCTCTCTTCGGAATTTTAGTTAGAGTTCGAGATCATCCAATACTTGATAATAATCTAAGGGGATTTTAAAAAGCCTGTAATAACCTAAACCGAAACTATTTAGTACATTATACATCAAAGTGACCAAATTTACAAATAGATAAGTAGTCTTGCCAGGGCGGCTACTCAAGTATGCATAAGCCGGAGTATTATTAAGGCAGGAATTTGAAAAGAATCAAGGAACAAAGTCATCTCGCCGCCCATATCTATTCAGCTCACTCCGGTGGTCGCTTTTTGGACTTGAGCTCTCTCGCCTCTTGAGCCTCGGCTGTCGCCTTCTCCCTAGCTAAATAGGCTTCCCTTCTTGCCTGTTCTCTAGCTAATTGCTCTATTTCCTCAGCAGTACGCTTCTCTGATCGCTTGATTTCCCTTTTTTCTCTTCTCCCTGCCCCAAGGAGGCGATAATTTAGCTATTTCTTGAAATTTCACCTTATGACTAATTGTTCAATATAGGTATAAAAAGGTCCGCCAAATATCATGCCTGAAGACTAGGCGTAAGACTACAGGATAATAAAGGAACGATTTTCTATGAGGTAACAAAATAAGCGAATGTTAAATAGGTTGAGATTAGTCAGTAACTCCAGTCTTGGTGACTTAAGGGGCTTCTGTTTAATTCTTCCTTATTGGATTTCCACATCGGTAGGAATTTGTCCAGGTGAGCTGTAAAGCGTTCACCATGCTTTCTTTCCAGCAAATGCACCATTTCATGGACGCCGACATATTCGATACAAGACACTGGTTTTTTTGCTAGTTCCAAATTAAGCCAGATTCTCCCGGCTTTCCAATTGCAGCTGCCCCATTTGGTTTTCATTTTCTTAACGCCAAAGGCTTTCACATTCACATTTAGCGTCCTTTCCCATTTACGAATAATTTGGGGGATAATCTCTTTCAGTCTTTGCCGATACCATTCATCAAGGATGGTTTTTCTTTTTTCTGTTGTTGTACCAGGGCGAATCTGCATCTCGATAGTGCTGTGTTTAAGGATAACCTTCGGAGCAGCTTCAATTTCGTAGATTTTCAAAAGATATCTCTTCCCGAGGTAATAATGACTCTCGCGGTCAATAAAATCGTGGGCAGATTCTCTTGCTTGTTGGTTAAGTCTGGTCTGTTGCTTCCTTATCCAGCCGAGTCTGGAAATGGCAAACATCCGGATAGTATCCAAACCCAAACGCAAAGGGGCAGAGATACGTACCCTCCCGTACGGCGGGTAAACGCTGAGGTGTACATTCTTAATGTCTTTGTAAATAACATCAATTATTAGATCCCCCAAAGCTATCTGCGGCATATCAATACTCGCTCTGTTGTTTGATAATTGCGAAAAGTCTTTCGACTTCATTGTTATCTTTGAGAATATTAAACAACTCTGCTTTTATTTCGTTCTCTTTAGGAGTATTACCGCGCCAGTCAGCTCTTCTTACTTTTAAGATCGCCGCGTCCAATTTTAGAGCGAGAGACTTGTCTTTACCTGTATTGTTATACAAAGCTCTTTGCGCGGTGGATTTGATTTCATCAGGTAAATCGTCCCTTGTAGTCTGAGTTACTTTTTTAGATAACTCTGCTATTTTCATTAAATATTCTTCGTAATTGATGGCATTAGCTTTGCGCTCTTTAATAATCTCATCTAACAGCTTGGACATGTCCTCAAAGTAAGCCGGGTCGATTAGATGCTCTTTGATAATCTTCTTGCGAACGTTGTTTATGATTGCTTCCGCCACCGCTTCCTTATTGGCTCTGATTCTAGCAGGCATACTGGTAATCGCGTCGGCAATCCCAGAATTTACAATGATATCAAGTAGGGACATATCTGCAAATGGGGATATAGACCTCGGAACTTCAGCTTGTATATAGGTGTCAATCAAATGCCGCATGTCAGCTTCATAGGTCTTCATATCAAGGGTCTCACCACTGGCATTCTTGATTTCCTCTCTCAGCTTGAGGTAAAAATCCACCTTCTTTTTAATCTCATCAATCTCTATCTGAGAGTAACCGGCTTCCTCTAACTCTGCTGCAATATCTGCATACGCACGGATCAAAGCTACCGTATCTTTGTACAGAAATGTCCTTCTGGTTTCAGTACTTTTAAGATCATCCTTATTCTCCGGATTACCACAGAAGTACCGTATATATGCCATTTGGTCTTTAGGTGGCTCTACCGGCTCGCACAATAAAGCTATTTCCTCCAGCGCTTTATCTAGGCGTTCCTTGCCCTTTTCCAGCCGGTCCTTCAGTAATACATCGACCTCTTCTTTGCCGAAAGTATCGTAATCCAGTTCTGAGGTATAGACCACAACTGCATTCTCCACCTTCTTAAATAAGTCTTTGTAGTCAATGATATAGCCAAAGTGCTTGTCTTCACTATCCAGCCGGTTGACCCGGCAAATCGCCTGAAACAAGCCGTGGTCCTGCATGCTTTTATCGATGTATAAGTAAGAGCAAGGAGGCGAATCGAAGCCTACCAGAAGTTTATCCACCACGACCAGTAGCTTCATATTGGCAGGTTCTTTAATAAACTTCGCTTTAGCTTCCTCTTCGTATTTCTCGGTGGACTTGGTTCCGAGCAGTGCTTTATAGGCGTTATAAATGAATTCCCTTTCAGTCTCAGTACCAGCGCCGGTGTCTTCTGTAGTAATATCCCTGGTCGCCGGATTATAAGAAGTTACGATAGCACATTTGTTTTTTAATTCGGTTTTTCGGAAAAGATCATAGTACCGGCAGGCTTCATGAATGTTAGATGACACTAGAATGGCATTGCCCAATCCAGAATTCAAACGAGGCTTGACATTGAAATCGAAGATAATATCGCTCACTACCTTTTCCAAGCGTGAGCGGGAACTGAGCACTTTTTGCATAGTGCCCCATTGCTTTTTTAGTTCTGATTTCTGGAAGTCATTGAGCCCTTTGGTCTTCGCTTCAAACCACTCATCAATTCTTTGTGGGGATGTAAGTTTTTGATCAATATCACGGGCTTCATATACTAGATCCAGCACTACGCCATCCTCTACGCCTTCGTTGAACTTGTATGTGTGGATATATTTGCCGAATACTTCCAGGCTGGTTTGCTTATCCTGTTTTAATAGAGGTGTACCTGTGAAGCCGATGAATGCGGCAGTTTTTAAAATGGCTTTCATAGTCTTGTGGAGTTTGCCGGATTGGGTTCGATGGCATTCATCCACGAAGATGAATAATTCACCGACAGTCTGGGATGGGCTCTCTTCCAGCTCCTTGATAAATTCGTTGAAGTTATCAACGTCCTTTTTACCAAACTTATGCACCAGTGAACAAAGTAAACGCGGCTTTGCTTTACCTAGATGCTCCATTAAATCCTTACCGCTGGAAGTCCGCACCATTTGTTCTCCGGCGTCTTTAAAGACTCGTTCTATTTGCTTGTCCAATTCATCACGGTCGGTAATAATGACCACCCGTGCGTGAGGATTATTTTCCAGCATCCATTTTGCTAGCCACACCATAATCAGGCTTTTACCACTACCTTGAGTGTGCCAGATAATACCGCCTTCACGCCTTTTAACGTGTTCCTGTGCGGCTTTCACTCCAAAGTACTGATGCGTACGGCAGAGCTTCTTAATCCCGCCATCAAACAGAGTGAAATCATAGATAATCTCCAAAAAACGCTGCTTATCACAAAGCTTCATCAGATACTTATCAAGCATATTTTCGATTTCACTATCCTCTTTCCACTTAAGGAAATATTTCTCCGGTGTGCCGATGGCACCATAACGTAATCCCTGGGTATCATTACCCGCAAAAATCCATTGTATAGTGCTAAAAAACGGCTGAATAAATTCTTTCTGCTGATTAACGATGTTTTGCCGTATGCCTTCTTCTATGGATATAATACTGCGCTTCAGTTCCAGTACCCCTAGAGCGATGCCGTTGACATATAGGACAATATCCGGGCGTTTGTCATGCTGCCCGCTAATAGTAACCTCTGCCGCAATAGCAAATTCGTTCTTAAGCGGATGCTTCCAGTCAATGAGCTGAACTGTTTCAAAGTGATCTCCAACTTCGGCTTTGACTTTCACACCATAGCGGAGCAGGTCATATACTTTCTTGTTGGCGCTATATAATCCATCACTCAAGTCTTTTGTCGTTATAGTGAGTTCATATAGCGCTTTGCTGATAAGTGTTTCAGTATAGCCCTTTTTCTCTTTGAGGTACTTGCGGAGAATAGTCTCCTCGATGTTGCTATTGCCGGGACGGTCTTCCCAGTTACCAAGATATGTATAATTGAGTCGTTGTTTGAATAATTGAACCACACGATCTTGGGTGATTTTTTCGATGTCTCCAATTTCGCTCATATCAGCCTCTTTTTACCGGTAAGCAACTCCTGCATCATCCCCTGCTTAGTAAAGCGGTATTTAGCCAGTTTTTGCTCTAATGCTTTTATCTCAGCGTCCATATCGCTGATAACCTGGGCGATGGCGGTTTGTTCGGGGAGAGAGGGAAAAGCGATCTCATAATTATCAAAGGTTGATGCGTATACGTGGCGTATTGTGCTCCCTTGTGAAAGAGATACGATTCGCTTTCTATGGGGACGCGTGCTCAACAAGTACGAAAGGAAACAGACGTTGGCTGTGGTCTTGTATAGAATAATGTCGCCACCCACGGCGACATCGAACTCGTTATTAAAAGCCGTTGCTTTCCCAATGTTCTCAAGCATATTCGACGAACTCGCGATCAATAGGTGGGGTGTGTTGATTATAATGGTTTCGCAAGCCGATTTCGTGAAGTGCTTAATCCTCGAATAATCAATCACTTCGCTGAAATCAGTGTAAATGGCGGTGTAAGGAATAGCTGGCAGACCATCCGAGACATTGATGCTGTCCTTAGACAGTCCCCTGCCCTTCGAAAAGAATCCAACCTCCCCCATTCTCTTCACTGCCCACTCCCCATTAAACCCCGGCAGGCGTTTCTTGCCGGTGAGAAGTTGCTGCATAACACCCCGTTTGATGTTCCGCTTTTTAGCAATGAGTTTTTCCAGACTGTTTATGAGGGTATCCGTATCTGAAAGCGAGGTAGCGATGGCGGTTTGCTCAGCTTTAGTGGGAGGAAGGGCTATTTGAATATTAGCTATGTTGGTTTTACTGATTCCGGTAACTTTTGTTCCAACAGCGTAAAACTTGAACTGTTTTTTTACATTACTAGTCTGAAAACAAAATTGCTTATATAAATTTACTACCGAATCATCGTTACTTTTTATCACAATCGTATGTAGCCCAGAAATATATGGGATGCCCTGGGGATTTCTGATTACTACATGCTTACTAGCCCCCTCGTCATCTTCAGAGGCATCAACAAACACTACATCACCATCATTGAGAAGAGATTTTGGGGATATAGATTTGATATCAATTTTTAATTTGGGAATTTCTGGGTATTCTTCTTCGACATTGATATAAGTTTTGTTCGATTTATGGATATCTCCATAATGTAAATAACAGAAACCTTCATCGGATAGTTGATCTCTTGAGGACGAAAAACCTCCGCTTATGGAGAATAATTTTCCGATGGTTTTAACTTCCCAATCCTCGGGAATAACCACAACCTCGGTTTGTTTGTAACCTTTCTTTACTTCCATGAGAACCCCATTTTATCCAGGTGTTCATTAACCTTTTTCTCTAACTCCACCACTTGTGCGGTCAACCGCGGTAAGGTGCTTTTATATCGTTCCGCCAGCTCTTTGATACGATCAGTCAGCCGCTGGCTAACCCGCTGAATTTCCGATTGCACATCCTGCTCCACCCTTGCTAACCATTTGTCTTCTACCACCAGTGTCTTAATATACTCAACGCTGAGAGCTCTATATTTATCCAAAACCTTTTTCTCTAGAGCAGATTGAGCTTCCTTTATCTTTTTATTGTATTCCGCTTCCTGTTCCAGCAGCTTCAGATATTGCTTCAATATTTCAAGTTCGTCGGTGGATTCATCATCGTCCTTAATTTCTTTAATCTGCTGTTGTACCGCAGCTTTGGTTATTTTGCCTTTATCATTAGTAACATCATTTAACAGCCCATCTTCGCCACCGTGCTCTTCTACCATTTCTTCCATTTGCCGGATAACGTCGTCGCGGTTGGCTTCGAGTTCTTCAATTGCCTTCTGTTCCGTTTTAAAGTAGCGGTTGACCATCAATTGTTTGGGTATAAGGCGACCTTCCCATACATTTTTCTTTTTCTCGTCCTTTTCGATTTCTCTGCCGGCTTCCCAGCCATCAGCCACCAGCGCATAAACATCGTCCTGTATGGTATCCATCCAGTAGTTGAGCAGATGCTGGTAAATATCGTATTTATCAATCAGGCTCAAACCAGTAAAACTTCGGAGCAAATCCTCCGTTAGATCGGGAATCAGCTGTTTCGGCTTATCTCCAACGGTGATTGCCTTCAGTTTCAGCATGTTTTTCTCTTTCCATTTATTGAAAAGCTCTTGAGCTGCTTTGTTATAGGCCGTGAATTCAGGATTGGAAAAAATTGTAGGTCTAATTTGTGCGGTTTCAATGACAAGCCGGCTATATTTCTCCCGGTCGCTAGTGGTGAAGAGAGCTTTCCTAAGAGACGGGCAGATTTCCCAATAGTTTTTTAAAGCATCGATATCAACATTGGGTATATCCCCTAGGAGATGGGCTTCTATGTCTTGAATATCCTCCGGCTCCTGGCTATCGATATAGCGAGGAATGTTCAGGTTAAACTCATTCTTTTCTATTTCAGCAATAGGAATCATGCGGCTATATTTTTCTATTTCAGTCTGTTTATTAAAAACATCAACAATCTTGTGGATGTCCTGTTCACGGAGACGGTTTTTATTACCATCCTTCATGAAACCTTTGGAAGCATTAATGATGAAGATGCCCTTGCGGTTTTCGGCATTTTCCTTATCCAACACGATGATACAAGCAGGAATTCCTGTGCCATAAAACAGGTTTGCCGGCAAGCCAATGATACCTTTTATGTAACCCCGGAGGAGGATATTTTTTCGGATTTCCCCCTCAGCATTACCGCGGAAAAGCACCCCATGCGGTAGAATCACTGTGCCTTTGCCCTTACTCTTCAATGAGCGGGTGATGTGCAGCAGAAAAGCGTAGTCACCATTCTTCTTTGGTGGCACGCCATAACCGGCGAATCGACCGTGTGGGTCGGATATCGTTCCAGCTTGAACCGTGAAACCAGTAGTCCAGGCTTTATAAGAAAATGGAGGATTAGCAACTACGAAATCAAAAGTTTTCAGACGTCCGGTTTCATCCAAAAACAAAGGATTAGAAAGGGTGCTTTGCCCTTTAGCAATCTCGGCTGTGGCATTTCTATGGATAACCATATTCATTCTTGCCAACCCCGCAGTGGCGACATCCATTTCCTGCCCGTAAATTGACATCCCACTATCAGATTCATCTGCTACTTTCAGAAGAAGCGAACCGGAACCGCAAGTAGGATCATAGACTGTTGTGGATGGAGTTACCTTTGAAGTGATGCCGATAACCTTTGCCATAATTCGGCTCACTTCGGCAGGTGTATAGAAGTTTCCTTTGCTTTTACCGCTTTCGGTAGCGAAATGCCGCATCAGGTATTCATAAGCATCCCCTAATAAATCATCACCCTCGGCGCGGTTCTTGCTGAAGTCAAGTGCGGGATTTTCAAAAATGGTAATCAGGTTAGTGAGGCGGTCAACCATATCTTTACCACTACCAAGTTTATCAGGGTTGTTAAAGTCAGGCGTTTCCGAGAGTTGATTAGCTTCAGCAATGGGACCGATGATTTTCTTGTTTATGTCATCACCGATTGAAGGCTTGCCTTTGAGAGCAACCATGTCCTTAAAACTAGCTCCTGGAGGTACAGTTATTTCAGCGTAAGGCACACCGGCATATTTATCAGAAATATATTTAATAAACAGTAATACGAGAACATAGTCTTTATACTGCGAGGCGTCCATACCACCGCGAAGCTCATCGCAGCTTTGCCAGATAGAACTATATAGTTCAGATTTTTTAATTGCCATTATTGAAACTCCCTTTATTATTGGGATGTACGAAATATATGCGCGCCGGACCAACTTGACGGCAAGAGACCTCCTGATGTTCCTCAAGCGCCTTTAAGACTCCAGCCATAAACTGACGATTTGTCTTTAGCTTTTCTGCTAATTCCTTGACACTGAGTCCAGGTTCCTTATCCAATATCTTTGTAATTTGGCTCGCAAAGCCTGGCTTGTTAGATTCGTTTGTTATCATTAGCTAATATCCTTGTATTAACGTTAGTGATTGCATTATACTACTTGGCAAGACAGAATTTAAAGATGCCAAGCCCGAAATTCTGTAGGCAAATTGTGTAGTCTAATTCAAGCCACTACGTTAATTAGGAAACAACCCTAAGCCAAACCGAGCAAGAATACAAATGATTGATCTGTATCTTCACGGTCACCAAGTGCATAGTGTCTTTCAGCTGTTAGGGGAAGACGAGAACGATATCAGTTCTAGCGTGGCTTGGGCGCTAGCTAGTTGTCCTTCATTTCGCAGTGCTTTTCTAGAGTCTCAAGTCAAATATAAAGCAAGAGGCGAAGAAGTAGTCATCAGATTACAACACTCGGAAAAGACAGGCGGAAGAACCGATATTGAAATCGAGTCAGCCGGTAGTCTCTATGTGATTATTGAAGCTAAAAAGGGTTGGCAATTACCTGGCCGAGAACAACTGCGAAAATATGCTAATAGGGTTAATTTCAAGAGCAGTCAAGCACCGGTTAGACTAATCCTCGTACTCAGCGAATGTAGCCAAGAATACGCTAAAGCAAATATGGAGTTAAATGAGGTCTAGGGCATACCCATTAATTCGGTATCATGGAAGGATATGGCAAAACTGGCCGGTATGGCCCGCTCTACTAGTTCAAACTTAGAAAAGCGTATTATAGACGAACTGCTTGTTTATTTAAGGGGGTTGATGAGTATGCAGAACCTTGATTCTAATTGGGTTTATGTCGTGGCTTTAGCTCAGGGCAAACCTGAGGGATGGGGCATCTCATGGATTGATATTGTGGCGAACCGCAGGCGCTATTTCCATCCAGTCGGAGGTGGGCGAGGTGGTTGGCCTAAGGAACCCCCCAACTACATAGCCTTCCGTTATAATGGGAGACTACAATCAATCCACCATATCGAGAAATACGAGGTATTTACCAACCCGTATGAAAAATTCCCCGAGATTCCGGAGAAAAGATGGGCTCCGCATTTTCTATATAAGCTCGGCCCTGCCTTCAATCCTTCAAAGGAAGTAAAAACAGGCAAAATCTATCCCAATGGGCGAGTATGGTGTATGCTCGATACGTTATTTACCGAAGACTCAATCTCTGACGCAAGAGATCTTTCTAAAAAACGTGAGGAGTAAATATATTGGGTTGCCTTCTGCAACATTTAGAATAAGATGTTTTGATAAAGCATTTAGCTTGAAGGTTAAATCGCAGTCTTTAATCATTCTACCTTTTGTTACTCACAGTCTACCGATAATAACTAGGTCACATTTCGTCAGATTGTTACTTTGTTCACTAGTACATTGTGGAATCGAAAATTGCCGACATTTTGCCGACAAACTGTTTAGCAGTCAGTGGTACAGGGTGGTATGTACAAGCATGAAACTCCAAACATTAATAAACAGCAAGATACCAGATGCTATCTGGAGGGACTGGGTGGAATATCGTGCTTCTTACTTTTAATAAGGGTGTCGCAGGTTCGAGACCTGCACGGCCTATGCTCAAACTGAATCTGTAAAATAGCTAATAAATAGCTAATGAACTGAATGGCACAGGGTCGCACCACTTGACATTCCACGCACAAAGCAGCCTCTTCCCCGTTGACACAACAGTCCTAATTAGAACGTAAAGTGACCCTTTGGGACATTGACACACAGTTTCCTAAACCGCGTGTCGCGCGTTCGAGTCGCGCCAGGGGTACCATTTTTAGCCCTAGATTTTAGTGATTTCCCCGGTAGTAGCTATCAACAACACACTTTTTACTAACAGGACGTCGGAAAAGCCATTGAAAGAGAGTTGGGTATGATGAGTATTAGAAGCCTAATGCACTAAATACGGTGATTGAACGAATTTTCGAGCTAGATTGAGTTGACAGCGTTTTGTAGGGGTGATGTTTTGTATGATATTACTGCCACAGATCGTGTTACTACAATCTCTATATTGATACATCACCTGTGAGTGCTATGATTCGTGCCATAAATCTCTTCGCCGTGTTGAACTGGATAGTCGCATTCCTTCTTGTTCTCAGGTGTCACATCCAGCTTCGTAATGGTGAATGTGATTCCTTGATCGAGATCTTTGATCGAGCCACCAAGCGCAAACATGGCATTATCGCAACGTAACAAGCGGTCATGGAATTTCTCGTGGACCAACAGTCTGTAACCTTTGGTTCCCCGTTCCTGCGCAAAGAGTCGTGACATGTCCATGAAACTAGTATACCGGTCCTTATCGCGCGCTGAGGTCAACTTGCTCTCGGGATAAGTAACCAATGTTATTAGAACGTTCGGATTAACTTCGGCAAAGAATCTATGAAAGACCTTGAAATCGAAGTACCTGTCAAGCCAAACTATCTCCTTTTTAGCTGTAGAGCATAGGTCCTTCACAAAACAATAGGTAGAGAAAGGAGTCTGTGCTTGATGTATGGTAGACTCAGTAGTGACTGGTATACTGAGGATAATATTTAATACTTCAGGCTGAAATTTCTGTACAGCAATGAAAAAAGCGTCCTCATCATCAGGGTCTCGGATGGCTGGATTTTGAACATTGTTGATTGCCATTGCTAGTTGAACTTCCTGGGGGTAATACTTGTAACCTGACTCGCTACTAGCGAAATGACCAAAAGATGCCCGGAATTTGCCAATTTCATCAAAGAATCGAGCCACAGCACGAACACGTTCGTCTCTCTCATAGACTTCTTTATTCTCAGCTACTTTGAGGAGCGGACTACATAGCATGCCGAGCTGAAAGATCAGCTGTGCCTGTTCATGTTTGCGTCCCATCTTTGTCCTACCATATATTGCTCGATATTAAAGGACTTGTTCTAATAAGTTCAGTTATTGTATCGGACTAATGCATTATCCTATTTTGCAGTATTATATCACGATTTTGTGAAAAGGGTCATTTTGCTAATCCTTTTGCTAATCCTCTTGACACAATAGGAAAATATTCTGCAATATGCAATAGACAACAAATAGATTATTTTAGCTTCAAAACAGCGCGTGGTATCATGGCAAAGCATAGGGCAGCAAAGCCGTAGACGAATTCCTAAACTGCGTGTCGCGCGTTCGAGTCGCGCCAGGGGTACTTTGCAGGTGGTTAGCCGGTATATTCCGTTGTCTCTATGGCACTCTATTTGACAGTAACGGTCAATTCAAATGTCCACTCCCCCTTCTCACCACCTTCCCAGGGTCGGCTATATTCCATAGAGATGGTACTGGTGCCTTCCTTGAGTGCCTTGAAAGTCCACACTTCCTGGCCGGCAGTCCCTGGAGCAGGAGGCTCATCGCCTTTGGCTGTGGGAGCCACGAATTTGTGACCCGTCTGCTGTAACACAGTTTGGTCACTAATTTGTGCCGACTCTAACCACTCAAAGCCTGTCGTTGGGTTGGAGCACAAAGTCACCGTCAACGAGCCGTCAACAGGAACTTTCACCTCTTTGCTAATGTAGTTGTTCTTCATAAAGTCGTCACAGGAAGCAGCTACAGATACTTCCGAGGAGCAAGCAAAGAGGCAGAGCGAGATGGCAACCATGGCACACATCAGGATTAGCCTTGATTTCATGTTTTCTCCTCCTTATTT
>Ga0209979_1003922_pt1 | contig 12705 bp, 15 predicted proteins | sample AnhtaG_FD_183114 | JGI IMG/M metagenome (GOLD analysis project Ga0209979, IMG submission 183114) | Deep subsurface microbial communities from Anholt, Denmark to uncover new lineages of life (NeLLi) - Anholt_01485 metaG (SPAdes) (version 2) | ecosystem: Environmental > Aquatic > Marine > Oceanic...
TTCCTCAACCTTTGCGTTTATTTCGTTTTGAGGTCTTTTTTGCACCTTCAAACCATAGGCGATATTGGCAACTACATCGAAATGAGGAAACAAATTCAATTCTTGAAATAAGTAACCTATTCTCCTTTTGTTAGCGGGTAACCTGTCTATCGGTTTATTATCAAAAAATACAGACCCTTCGTAGTCGATTAACCCGGCAATAACATTCAATAAAGTGCTTTTTCCTGCTCCATTCGGTCCCAATAATACCAACAACTCTCTATCAAATATTTCCAAGTTAACATTTTTACAAACATATTTAGAAATGTTTTCAAGTTTAATAGATGACATATTACCTCCATCGATTAGTCAACTTCTTTTCTAAAACAGCAAAAAATTTCTCAAAAGAAAGACACATTACTCCCAAAACTATTAGACAAACTATAATAATGTCTATACGAATAAGACTTTCGGCTTTCATCATCAGTGCGCCAATCCCGGTAGGAATAGCTACCATCTCTGCGGCTATTATCACTCGCCAGGCCATCCCTGATTCCAATTTTAATCCAGTAAAAATATTGGGCAAAGCAAGGGGAACGACCACTGTGCTTAAAATTTTTAGATCAGAAGCACCTAATATCCTGGCCACAAAGATATAATTTTTGTCCACATTTTTAATCCCGGTAACTGTATTATAAAGGATGGGGAAAAAGGAACAGATAAATATTATAGCAATCGGTAAGATCTCACCAATACCAAACCATAACATCAATAAAGGAAGCCATCCCAGGGCAGGAATAGGATAAATTAAGCTGATTATAGGATTTAATGCCTTGTTGGCTACATTATTCCACCCCATCATAATTCCGATAAATAGTCCGGCAATAGAACCAGCAGAAAAACCAATAAGGACTCGAATTAAACTACTTGAGAAATTATGTCCCAATACACCGCTAGCCGTTAAATACCAAAATTCTGTTACCACAGCAGAAAAAGGAGGAAAGAAAAAGTGACCGGGTATCAAATCTAATCGAGCAATTGTCTCCCATATTCCCAGAAATATAATAATGGGGATTATCTCCCATTTTAATTTAAAAATTTTATATCTTTTCATTGTTTTATAAAACTCAAATCCAAAATATCTTCAGCTTTGAAGCTGTTTTTGATATAGCCCAAATGAGTTACATAATTTATCGCATCCTGAATCACTGCAAGATCAATATCGGTAGTATATTCCAACCTATTCATAGACTTTAATAAAACCTCGGGAGTAATCGCTGCCTTGGTAGCTATATCGGCTATTTCTACTGGGAAAAGGCTTCCCCCGGCTTCCTGTAATTGCCGAGCCACAATCTCTGCTGCTTCCTGTGGATATTGATTAATCCAATCGGTCGCCTTTTGTGATATCTTTACTAATTTTTCAACGACTTCAGGATGGTCTCTTATCAATTCTTCTTTAACCACCAGAACACTCCCCTGCATTTTAGGCCAGACCTCCTGACTCATCAGTAGCATTTTAAAACCAAAATCTTCGGCCATGGTCGCCCATTGTTCAGGGAGAAAGGCAGCATCTAATTGCCCTGTTTTAATAGCCATTACCTGTTTTGGCGGGTTCATCCGCTGAATTCTGGATAATATTTTTTCTTCATCAAGATTGTACTTATCTATCGTCCGATGAAGAAGCACATCTACCGCCCCACCTTCCCTAACACATCCAAGGCGAATATCTGACTTTTCTAAATCTTTAATATTTTTTATCTTATCCGGATTGACTACCAAGCCATAACCGTACTTATGGGTTCCGGCAACTATTTTTATGGGAACTCTGGCATTGGCGTAAACATTTATTGCCGGTATTAAACACATATAAGCCACCTGAATATCCCCCCGAGCTAAAGCAGAAGCCAAAGCCATACCGGTTACGTAGCTCTCATAGGAAGTAAAGTTTAACCCTTCCTCCTCAAACCAGCCTTTGTCCTGACTTATATAGGCACAGGCAGCATGGTCCATAAATTCTACTGCCATACCGATGGGAACCGTTTTTGAAGGGGCGCATTCACCAAAGGACGCAAAAATTGATAACCCTAATATTAATGACAATATAAAAACTTTTTTCATTGATTTTCCTCTTTCGCTATTTATTTTTAATGAGCACAAAAACAGTATTGTTCATACCCTTTAAGGTAAGCAACCCCGGCAATAGTAACCCCATAAAAAATAATCGGCTTTTCTATTAAAAGTGGGGTTAGAGTATCATTAACCACCGTAGTGCCGGTAGCCAGGATTAAATCCGCCCAGGATAAAATTTCTTTAGTATAAGCAACATCCTCTATTAACACCCCACACCTTTTTCGACCTATATTATCTGGATCTAAATCTACTACTCTAATTTCAAATTGAGCTGCTAAGGCCTCCACCATTGCTGGTTGCATCCCGATAAAAGCAATACGAGGTTGACCAAACCGCTCTTTAATATAATCTACCAGGTGAGCAGCACACTCTGCAGGTTCTTTATCTTTGCAGTGAACTGTCTTAGAAATATAATTAAGGTGTCGTAAAACAGCATTTAAAGTAGAAATAAAAATGGCTCTCTCAAAATTATTATCTAAGGACATATCGAAAATCTCCTTTAATGTGCCACTATAATTTCCCGGCATATCAGTAAAGGCCTGGCCCAAACTCCCTTTAAAATCTGCTTGAAGCATTACTTCTTTCCCTTTTAATAGAGGAAAATCATCCCGCTCTGGCCTTCCGATAACCTCTTGAGGGGTTAATGTCCGGGCACTTACCACTTCTACCTTTGAAGACATTAGATTCTTCTCTTTAATTAAATTAAAAAATCTCTCTTTTATATCATTATAAAAATCCATCTTCTTCTCTCACCTTTTTATTTCACCGACAGAAAAAACATTGAGGATATCTACACTCCTTACAATTCAAGCAAAATCCGCCTTCTCCCATTTTTATAAAATCATCTTTAGTTAAAACTCCCCCAGTAAAGATTCTTGGTAAAACTACATCTAAAATGGTAGTTCTATAATACATAGCACAACCCGGAACTCCTAATAAAACAGTCTTATCCAGATAAGCCATCATAAACATATTCCCTGGCTGAACTGGGACACCATAAGTTACTACTTTCGCCCCGCTATTCCTTATGGCCCCAGGGGTTAGATCATCGGGGTCAACTGACATCCCTCCAGTTAAGATGATTAAACCAGCTCCTTGTTTTTTATAATAAAAAATTGTTTCTTTAATCTCTTCTATATCATCAGGACAAAAAGTTTGGCCGATATATTGGGCTTTAAAAAATTCTAATTTTTTTCTTATCACCGGCCCAAATTTATCCTGAATTCTTTTTTTATATATTTCATTACCGGTAGTTATAAGGGCAGCTTTTAATTCTTTATATTTTTTTATTTTAAAGACCTTCCCTTTCCCCCTGCATAAATCTTCTACCTGGATTAAATTCTCTTCCTTGATAGTCAGAGGTATAATCCGAACACCAGCTAACTTTTGACCTCTTTCTACCCTAAAATTTCCAGGAAGAGAAGCTATAGAAATATCTTTTATAGAATTTATCTTATATAAAAGTTCAGAATTAACTTTTAACAATCCCTTCTCTTTTGATTTTAAAGTAGACTTTCCTTCTTGGGGTTCATCATATTCTATGTTTTCTCCTGCCACTGCCCCGGCTATACGGATAGCTGCTTCATCTTCATGGATTTCCCCTATTTTTGGCTTCCATACATATATCTGTTCTTTTCCCAATTCCAATAACTTTTCAATATCTTCTTTTTGGATAATATGACCTTTCTTAAATGCCCTCCCTTTAAATTTTCCAGGAACAATCTGAGTAATATCATGACATAAAATCATCCCTACTGCTTTTTCAACTGGTATCTTTTTCATAATATTTTAAATAACACCCCCACCTTAATCCTCCCCCCTCAAGGGGGAGGAAAATTACTAATCCGACAGGCGGCCTGTCCTCGTGAAAACGGGGAACGCCTGTCCTACGAAATTATAGAAAACAAATAAAAAATTATTCATCCTTAAATATTTTCTCATATAGCAAATTCAAACTTTGATCAGCTCTCTTATGGAATATCTCAAATTTCATCATTATTTCTCTTGCCTCATTGGTAATTTCAGACCCCCCACCTTTTTCTCCTCCGACTTTTCTTTTTAAAAGATTAAATCCTAATCTTTTTTCTAAATCCCTCATCAAATTCCACGCCTGGGAATAAGACATATTTATTCCCTCTGCAGCCTGTCTTAACGAACCGGCCCTTTCTACCCGATGAAGGATATCCAAGGGCCCATCGCCAAAGACTTTTTCTCCATCCTTTTCTATCCAAATCTTATATCTCAATTTCAATATCATCACTTCCTATAGACATATTATCTCGTCCCATCATGTCTCGCTCGCAACTAAACGGGCGTATGCAATACGCCCCTACCCCCATAAAATATATTTAGATAAATAATTTACTATTATATTATGATAAGCAAAATGGAACAATTTTAAAAAATTTTATACAGTTTAATTATTCTTTTTTAGATTCGAAAGGAATTATATTTTATAAATATTTTCATATTCAACTTTTCCATCTTGTAGAATTTTTTCTATTTTTGGTTTATCTTCATTATTAAAACGTAAACAGATGCCGCAATCAGAACTTAGATTACGAGGCACTGGAATAAGCTTTACTTTAAGATTTACTTTCTTGGCTAAACTTTCCGCTCTTATAGCTGCACTGGTAGAATAAAATATTACTACACTATAATTATCTTTCATCAGTAAAAGCTCCTCTTGGTTATGCACTTTTGGCAATGTCTCTTATGGCCATAATTGCTTGATCTACTTCTTCAAGAGTATTAAACCAACTCATACTAAAACGAACCGTACCCCTAGGAAAAGTGCCAATGGTTTTATGGGTAGCTGGGGAACAATGCAGACCAACCCGGCACATAATATCATATTCCTCATCAAGCCTTAATCCCACTTCTGAAGGCAATTGGTCCTTAATATTAAAAGAAATTACCGCCACTTGATCTTTAACCTGTTCTTCTCCATAAACTATAACCCCTGGAATTTCTTTTAAGCCTGCTATTAATTTCTGAGATAGACTAAGTTCATATTGATGGATTTTACTAATCCCTTCTTTAAAAATAAAACTTATGCCAGCATTTAGACCGGCTAAACCTACTGTATTGGGTGTTCCACTTTCATACCGATCTGGTAGAAAACCTGGTTGTTCTTCAAACTCTGAATGGCTACCTGTTCCACCTACCTTTAATGGGATTAATTCCTTAGTATCGACTCTCTCTCCTATGACCAACCCTCCTGTCCCGGGAGGACCATAGAGAGCTTTATGACCGGTAAAGGCTAAAAGATCTATATTATCCTTTCTAATATCTAAAGGATAACAACCCGCAGTTTGAGCTGTATCTACTAACAAAAGGATATCGTGTCTTTTGGCGATCTCTCCCACAACAGTAATAGGCAGTAGACTACCTATTACATTAGAGCCGTGATTTAATACGATTAATTTGGTATTTTTTTTAATCGCTCTTTCTATATCAACAGGGTAAAGAACCCCTTGGGGGGAGCAAGGAACAACCTTGACTTCTACCTCTCTTTTTTCTAATTCTCGAAGGGGACGCATAACTGAATTATGTTCCATACTGCTGGTAATCACCTGGTCTCCAGGCCGTAGTAACCCTTTTAAAGCTAAGTTTATTGCCTCAGTTACATTTAAAGTAAAGATAATTCGTAAGGGATCATCAACATTAAATAATTCAGCTAAATTCTCTCTGGTCTGATAAAGTATACGACCAGACTCAATGGAAAGCCGATGTCCAGAACGACCGGGACTTGCTCCTACCTTTTCTAAAAAATACATCATTGCTTGCCCTACCTCTTTGGGCTTTGGATAAGAGGTAGCAGCATTATCTAAATAAATCATAATTTTACTCTCAAACTTTTTTCTTTCTATTTGGAGATAACCATTAAATATTCTTCACTCTCTTCTCTTATCTCTACTTTCCAGCCTGCGCTTGTAGCCATTCGAGTAATATTATCTTTAGAGGTTCCAGTATCTACTAACACTTCTAAAATTCCCTTTTTCATCTCCAGAAGCTTATTTCTAACTGCAACTACGGGAAGCGGACAGGAAAGTCCTCGAACATCGATACTTTGATTCATTTTTTATCCTCCATTTTCTTTTTCCCTAAATCACTCATGCTAAAGCCAATAACCAGACAGATGATCAATCCTGCAATAACTGAAGCTGGGCCCCAGAGACCGGGACCTTGGGCAGAACTGGCAGCAGCAAAATTATGAACAAAAGCTGCACCCGCAATCATCCCCAGGACAAATACAGCTGCATCGGCATCGCCTTCTCCAGAAAGAAAGAGTTGGCGACCGGGACATCCCCCGGCTAATGTGAAAGCCAGCCCAGCTAAAACCATACCCCCGAAATTCCACCATTGATTAGTATGAGCGATAGGTTGATTCTGAAAACCAGGTTGAAATTGCTTCAATATCAAATTACTCACTAAAGCAGCCAATAATAGACTAATAACCCCGGTAAAAAGATAAGTATCTTTAATAAGGATTACATCTCGAACTGCTGCTACCGTACAAAATCTGGTCCTTTGGGCTAAAAATCCTATTACCATAGCCACTAACAAAGCGATAAAGAGAGGAGCATGTTGCGAACCTGGTCCTTGACTACTAAAAAAAACTGCTCCGGAAGGTAATTGTGGTCGAAAAAGAAGTAAAAGAAAAAGCCCCATCATTATAAGGGGCATAATCCAACCAACTAAAGGATAAGTTCTTTGATTACGACCTAAATTATAACCTGATCTAATAAATAAGATACCTATCCAAATCCCCGCCACTAATCCAGCTAAACCGAAAATTGCACTACCATCCCCACCAACTAATCGAAGTAAGGTTCTCCAGGGACAACCTAAAAAAACTAAAGCTCCGATCATCGCTAAAAACCCCAAGACAAATCGAACAAGTGGGGCCGAACCACTACGAGCTTTAAACTCTTTAAAGATTAAGGCGGCTATCAAGGAGCCAAAGACCATACCAATAATCTCGGGACGGATATATTGAACCACCGCTGCTCGATGTAAACCTAAAGCACCGGCAATATCTCGCTCCATACAGGCCACACAGATTCCCATATTGGGTGGGTTTCCTAATTTTTGTAAAACTGTCGCTGAAATTCCAATAAATACACCAGTAAAGATAATATACTTTCTGAAACAAAAAAATTCTTTTAACATATTTTAATCCTTTCTTTACTCTTTGATTTGATAACCTCTCCTATAATCTTACTCTCAGCAAAACCTTCCTGATGTAAAAGTTTTATAGCTTTTTCTACCTGTTGGGGGTTAATAGAAAGAAGTAACCCTCCCGAAGTCTGTGGGTCATAAAGAACAATCTCCTTCTCAAAAGATAAATTAATATTTTTTTCTGCTATACAAGAATAAATCTTTCGATTCTTCATCGCTCCTTCTGAGACCATACCAGTATTAACATAATCATAAACTCCTTCGATTACAGGAATATCTTCAAACATTATTTTTGCTCCTGCTTCTTTTCCGCTTAATAACAACATTTCGCTAAGATGTCCAACTAAACCAAAGCCCGTAACATCGGTAAGACTATGAATATTCAATTCTAATAGCTCCTGGGAAAGTTTGTTTAGTTTAGTCATCCAAAAAACTGCCTTATCCACTACTCTTTTCTCGGCAATTTCTCCCTTAATAGCGGTGGAAATTATACCTACTCCCAGGGGTTTAGTTAGGATGAGGAAATCCCCTACTTCAGGTGTATTATTATAAATTACTTTCTTCGGGTCAACTAATCCTACTACTGCTAATCCATACTTTGGTTCTTTATCATTTACTGAATGACCTCCTGCTAAGATTCCACCTGCTTCCGCAACTTTTTCAGCACCTCCTCTTAAAATTTCATTAAGGAGATTATATTTTTTCTCTTCTTCGGGGAAACAGACAATATTCAATGCCATAAGGGGTCTTCCACCCATAGCAAATACATCACTTAAAGAATTGGTAGCAGCAATCTGCCCAAAAGTATATGGGTCATTAACTATAGGAGTAATTAGATCTAAGGTGAATACAATCCCTGTCTCTTTATCTAACTTATAAACTGCGGCATCCTCATTATGTTCAAAACCAGCTAACAATCGCTTATCTTTATCTTTAACTTGCTTAATTTTACTTAAAAATTTCTCAAGGTCCTTAGGGTTTATCTTGGCTGCACACCCTGAAGCCCTGGTCATCTGCATTAGCTTCTCTATCATTTCTTATCTTCTCCCTTCTTACAGCTATTCTTTCCCCTTCTAACTTTAATAATCTCGGCAATAATGCTTACGGCGATTTCTTCGGGAGTCTGTGCCTTTATATCGATTCCAATAGGGGCATGGACTTTAGCAAGTTCATCTTGAGATATCCCCTGTTCTTCTAAATGTTGAAAGACAGTTGCATTTTTTTTACGACTCCCAATCATCCCTATATAGGCACCATTTGACCTTATAACTGAACCCAAAACTTCTTCATCTTTCAAATGTCCTCTGGTCACTACAATAATGTAAGTAGAAGGAGTTATCTTAAGTTGATTCAGGGCTTTTTCTGTATCTTCAGCTATTATTTCATCTGCTTCTGGAAATCTATCCTGATTAGCAAACTCCTTTCGACTATCGATAACGGTTACCTTAAATCCCACCATCTTGGCTAATCTTGAAACATAAACTGCAATATGGCCTGCCCCAAAAATTAACACCTCTTCTTTCGGTTGAAGAACATCTATAAAAACTTTCATATCCCCACCACAGATGGCCCCTTCATCCAAAGCAGCTTGTTCTTTGGTTAAATGATAAGTTAAAAGCTTTCCCTTGCCTTCCTTTAGTGCCTGTTTTACTTCTTCGATTACTTTGGCTTCGGTTATTCCCCCTCCAATAGTGCCGGCTATCAAGCCATCCTTACCCACTACCATCTTCGCTCCCACCTCTCTTGGGGTTGAACCTTTAGTCTCAACTATGGTAACCAAAGCAATTGCTTCTCCTTTATCGATTCTCCTTAAAGCCTCTTTTAAAACCTCTGACATCTCCTTCCCCTCCTTTGATAAAATTCCATTTCATCATCGTTATGCTTATATAAATATAACGGCATGCAAAAAAAATACCTTTTCTTTAGGATTGTAAAATATTATGTTAAATTTTAGTATGAACATTCTTTTTTAAAGTATACAATATTACTTTAGAATTTTTCAAGATTAATTAAACTTTTATAAATAATTTTTCCTGATTATTTTTTATTTAAATAAGCACATATTGCCTCAAGAACTCCTCCGCCTATTGAGCGGGATTTATCGGAAATAGTAAAACAGTAATCTCTAATTCCTCTCGGGTCAATATCACCAACCTTCATTCCTTCAGTAACCCAACTTTGAGGATAAATTAATCCTCGTAGGACACCAGATATTTCTGCTTTCAGAGGAATTCCCTCAACCTCTGCAATTACCTCTCCTTCCTTAACCAGATCACCTATTTTATGTAACGGCTTAATTTTACCATCTGTCGGAGCTCGTAACAGTCTTCTCTTCGATTCTCCTCCTACTTCTCCAGGTATACCTGTATCTGGCGCTGCCTGTCCCTGATAGAAAACTCGGCCTAAGTTATGTCCTCGCTCAGTTTCTATTACTACATCAACATCTTCCCCGGCAGTAAATCCTGGACCTAATCCAATGACCAAAGGTGCTTGGTCTATTTTTGTCCCTAAATCTCGTTTAGCCAAAATAGCATCCACTAAAACAGTAGGAGAAAGTTTTTTAATACAACAACCTTGGGGATCTATTAAAACCGGAATCTTCCCCTCTTTAATAATATCTTCCGTCTTTTCCCAGAAAGAGGTCAAAACAGCTTCTATGCCCTCAACAACAATCTTACCTTCATAGACAGTTCGGGCAAAAGAAACCGGTAGGCGAATAACTGTGGGGCGCTCTATCTCTAAAATTACAATTTTGAAACCAGCACAAAAAAGTCTTACGGCTACTCCCGTAGCTAAATCTCCTCCGCCTCGAATAACTACTAATATATTATTCACTTCACTTTAAATCCTTCCCATTTTATGAAGAGAATTAAAAATACTTTTTATTTTCTCGTAATCTTCTTCCCGGTCAATATCTAAGAATATGGATTCATCTGGTATTTTAACCCTTTTTATTCTCTCGGAATGAGCTTTAATTAAAACTCTCCCTCCTACATCACCGGAAAGCTTCATCAACTCTTCTTTCCAATAATTATCAAAAAGTACCGGATTTCCTTGCTTATCTTCATAAAAAGGAACCACTATCTCTCTTTTACCCGGAGTAAAAGCTTTAAGCATCTTATATATTATAGAGGGATTAATTAAGGGTTGATCACCTAAAAGAATAAAAATTCCCTCTACCACCTCAGAAGAAATCTGATAAAGTGCTTTTCTTATAGAACTGCTCATCCCAGACCTGTATTCAGGATTAAGCACAATTTCAGCTCCCCAGCTCTCACCTATCTTGATAATCTCTTTATCTTCCGGGCGGACCACCAAAAAATATTTATCTAAAGGAGCTAACTTTACTGCTTGTAATACCCATTCTATCAGCTGCTTATCACCCAGAGGAAGGGTTAATTTTTCTTTTCCCATCCTTTTACCTTCCCCTGCTGCTAAAATGATTCCACAAATCATAATGCTTTCTCCTCTTTTATTAACTCAATCACCACTTCCTTCTGGCCTGCAGCTCCTATAATTATATCACTAATTCTCTGGTGACAGGTCTTTAAAACTTGAAAAGTCAATTCTTCAGCCATTTTTCGGTCTTTAGAATCTTCTACTTTATTAATAAAAAGATGGCAGCGGCAATCTTGAGGAGCTCCTTTAAACAAACCTTCGGGATGGCAAATTAAAAGGGATAAGGCCTCTATTCCAATCTTTTCTCCTAATTTTAATCCGGTTAGCTGGGAGAAAATCTGAGAACGAAAAACATTTTCTTCCTGCAAAGAAAGGCCCAGAACATCTATACCAATCACTCCAACTAAATCTGTAGTCGATAAAGGGATTACCGGCTCATGGGGAGCGGGTGCCTTTACCGGCCTCCCCGATGCTCCATCGGCTTCTATTAAAATAAAATCCACTAAACCCTCTCCCCACCATTTGTCTAACCATTCAGGAGGCGTACCGAATACTTTTTCTTCCCCTTTATCCTTCATTTTCTCTCCTATAACTACTAATCTTCCGCCTTTGCTTTTAAGAGAAAAATATTTTTTAATACATTCCTGAATAATCTCTTCATTGTGGTCTTCAATTAATTTGCCCTTTTTTATAAAAGGAGATAATTGCCAGGCAAACATCTTGGTGGTAGTAGTTAGAATCGTTCGTTTATTTTTAAGAAGCAGTTCTTCAGCTAATCGACTAAAAAGAGTGCTCTTCCCTCCCGCACCTACGAGAGATATGAAAGCTTTCTCTTTTAAATTTAAAGTCTCACAAATTTTCACCTGTTTTGTTCTCCTTTTTCACTCCCTCTTCAATCTGCTCTTTTTTATAGCTTTTTTAGCTGTTTATTTTTCGTCTAATTTCCTTAATTTATCAATTAACCATGTTTTTACTTTTTCTGCACTTTCCCTTTGATTCAATGGTAAAAATTTGGTTAAATCTTTTTTGATTTCCTGATCTGGCATCTCTTTGATAACAGTCATAATTTCTTTAAGATTAGTCTTTCTATTATAAAAAGACATCTTCAAATTAACCAAATCTCGGTCAATTTCTATCTTTTTACTTAATAAAAACCAGATATCAAATAGGTCTCTTCCTTTACCTCTAATTATAAGAGCCCTAATCTTTTCGGCTAAAATTTCTTTAACAGCTAAATGCACCACTAAAGGATAAGGTGAAATAGGAAAAATAGTTTCAATATAATTATTTTCAATATAAATCGGTTTTTCTCTTAAAGAAATATCCAACCTAACCGTCAAGGGAAAGCTAAAATCCGATATTTCTTGAAATATTCTTCCAGTAAAAGAATCGGCAATAGACTTCTCTTGTTTGAAGGATACTGGGATTTCCCTGGAAAGATTTTTAATTGCCTTTTGGATTAAAGACTTAATCTCTTCTTCTTTTAGATCGCTGCTAAAGTCTAAATCTTCAGAAAACCTAAAAGACCCATATAAAAACTTAATTGAGGTCCCTCCTTTAAAATAAATCTGATTACTTTTTGGTAAATCATAAAAATATTTTAAAAATAGGAGTTGGAGATATTCTCGATAGACAGAAAACGAATCTATCTTCAGTTGTTTGGAAAAAATTTGTATCTGCTCTTTACTTAACATATTTTTCCACCAAATTTTTTAAAGGTAAGAAATTATAATATCTCATCATTTTTTTCAATTTATTCTTGTTAATTAGGGACAAATTCAATTCATCCAAGGATATATTTACTAGTCCTTTAGAAATAAAATAAAGCTCATCTAAGAGAGCCTTTTCCGGCTGGGCAATTAAAAAACTATCTTTTTTTATAAAACCAAAAAAATACTCCCTTTTCAGGTGGGCAAATTCAAATTCCTTCTCATTATAGATAATTTTTTTAGTTTTACGAGGAGTAACCGAAGTAATAGTGTAGGGAAATTGAGCTAAAATTCCATAAAAAGA
>Ga0209979_1003923_pt1 | contig 12703 bp, 9 predicted proteins | sample AnhtaG_FD_183114 | JGI IMG/M metagenome (GOLD analysis project Ga0209979, IMG submission 183114) | Deep subsurface microbial communities from Anholt, Denmark to uncover new lineages of life (NeLLi) - Anholt_01485 metaG (SPAdes) (version 2) | ecosystem: Environmental > Aquatic > Marine > Oceanic >...
AGAGGATCAAGCTCTATTTCACGGGGGATGCCATCAACACTCTTGCCGACCTTGACGAACTGATAGCTCCCATAGCCACTTTGGAGCCGGATATCGGCTTTCTGACCACTCACCCCACGGAAGGTGAGTTCCCGTTCTTTGAGGGAAGCGTGTTGCTGGCGCGAAAGCTGGGACTGAAAACGGCGGTGCCCTCTCACTACGCCTGTTTCGTGAGGCGCACCTTTGATCCCCAACAGTGGGCATCGCTTTTCCCGGCAGGCCGACCAAAGCCTTTGATCATTCCGCGGAACTCGCACATCGTCTACCCATGACGTGGTGCCCTCCTGCAAGGCGATCACGTTTGTCTCGGTTGCTCTACCGGGGAAGCAAGGGAAGCTTCAGCCTGACGGGTTCAGGAGCGCCGATTTCAGGAACTCTGACAGTGTAGTAGGGCCGAAAGGACCAAATGGAAAAGATACTGACAGGTTGTCCGGGCAACTGTGGGGGGAGCTGCCCCATCTTGGCCTATGTGGACGAGGGGCGGGTGGTTCGTGTATCCCCAGAGGAGTGGTGCGATAACGACCTGCGGCCCCAGTTGAGGCCCTGCACCATCGGGCTCTCTCAGGTACAGAGGGTCTACCATCCCGATCGGCTCCTGTACCCGTTGAAGCGGGTGGGCGAGAGGGGTGAGGGCTCGTTCCGACGCGTCTCTTGGGAAGAGGCTTTGGATGAGATGGCCTCGGAGATGACCAGGATCAAGCGCCAGTATGGGGCTGAGGCGATACTGAACCTGAGCGGAAGCGGGAACGTGCAGGGTTTGATGCGCAGCGCGGGGACGCTCGCACGCCGGTTTCTGAACGCTTTTGGCGGTCAAACCGCCACCAGGGCGTCCATCTCCAACCAGGGAGCCATATTCGCCTCTCGGCTTACCTTCGGCCTGGGGATCTCTGGGCCAGGCCGAAAGAGCCTGCTGCAATCCAGACTGGTGATAATGTGGGGGCTCGATCCCTCCAACTCGATCCAGGGCACCAATATGAGCTGGTACCTGGCCCAGGCCAAGGAGCAGGGAACGCGGTTCATCTTTGTGGATCCCCGTTTCACCGACTCGGCGGCGGCCCTGGCTGATCAATGGATACCCATCCGCCCCGGAACCGATACCGCCATGCTGATAGCCATGGCCTTTACGATGATCCAGGAGAAGCTGTGCCACTATGACTTCTTGGCCAGGTGCACCTACGGTTTCGAGGATTTCAGGGACTATTGCCTGGGAGTGGCAGACGGTACGGCCAAGACGCCCTCTTGGGCAGAGGCCATCTGTGGAGTCCAGGCGGAGGCCATCGCGGCATTGGCGCGAGAGTATGCCACGAGCAAGCCCGCCAACCTTTGGCCTGGCTATGCTCCGGGCAGAACAGCGTATGGCGAGCAGTTCCATAGAGCCTGTATCGCCCTGGCGGCGATGAGCGGGAACATTGGCATCCCTGGTGGTGGGGCTGGCTGCTATCTCGGCCGAAGCTTGCGGGAGACCCTTGGGGTGTCCCTGGTCAGGGGGCTCGACAATCCCACAAGAAAGTCCGTTGTGGGGTGGCGATGGGCCGATGCCGTCGTCCAAGGGAAGCGCGGTGGCTATCCCAGCGACATCAAGATGATCCTGTCCGTGGCGGGCAACCGCCTGAATCAGTGTGGGGATATCAACAAGGGGATCCGAGCCCTGAAAAAGGTGGAGTACTTGGTCGTGTTGGATCACTTCATCACTCCCACAGCCCGGTATGCGGATCTGGTCTTGCCGGTGACCACTCAGTTTGAGCAAGAGGACGTGCAGCTTTCGAAGGGGAGTCGCCCGTATTTGTTCCATAGCGGGAAGGCTATCGAGCCTCCTGGAGAGTGTCGTTCCGATCTCGAGGTGTTCACCGAGCTCGCGCAGCGGTTGGGGTTAGAGCATTTCCCCCCGGATGCCGAGGAGCAGTGGTTGCCTGAGCTTCTGAGTGATGCCCCGGTTCGGCTGGAGGAGCTCAGGGATCGGGGCGCGTACTGGCCTCCGGCAGACGAAGATGTCCCGCTTCAGGAGTTCGCCCGAGACCCCGAGGGACACCCACTCCCAACGCCCTCGGGGAAGATCGAGATCTACTCTCAGAGCATGGCCAAGAGGGGGAGGCCCGCCCTTCTTCCTTGCGTGCCAACCTACATCGATGCCTGGGAAGGTCCGGGCCACCCGCTGAGTCGCCGGTATCCTCTGCTCCTGGTGACCTGCCACTCTGGCCGACGGGTTCACTCCACTTTCGACAATGTGCCCTGGCTTCGCGAGCTGGAACCTCACACGGTGTGGGTGAACCCGACGGACGCTGAGGAGAGGTGCATAGGAGACGGAGAGATGGTGGAGGTTTTCAACGACATCGGCTCCACAATCATACAGGCCAGAGTCAGCGAGCGGGTCATGCCAGGGGTGGTGGGCATGTATCAGGGCACGTGGTTCGAGCCGGATGATTCTGGTCGGGATTGCTGTGGCAGCGTCAACATGGTGTGCAAGGACACCATTTCGCCCGGTGAGGCGGCAGCCACCAACGCCGTGCTCGTCCAAGTAGCTCGTTGGGAGAAGTGAATGCAGGTCGGTTTCTACTTCGATCAACAGAGATGCACCGGCTGCTATGCCTGTGTGGTTGCCTGCAAGCAGTGGCACGGAGTACCTGCTGGCCCTGCAAGGTGGCGGAGGGTGGAGACTATCGAGGCCGGGCGGTTCCCCGATCTGTGGGTGGCCCATCTTTCCCTTTCCTGCAGTCACTGTCTGGAGCCGACCTGCGCTGCCGCCTGTCCCACGGGGGCCATCACCAAGAGAGTTGAGGACGGCATCGTGGTGGTGGATAAGGATCTTTGTACCGCCTGTCGCGCCTGCCTGGAGAGCTGCCCCTACGATGCACCTCAGTTCAGGGACGATAGCTCGCCCATGGAAAAGTGTGACCTCTGCCTGGATAGGCTGGGAGAGGGGCTGAGGCCCGTGTGCGTGATCTCTTGTCCCCTTCGAGCGCTAGATGCAGGCCCTATGGGGGAGCTGAGGGCTACATACCAGGGGACGCTGGACGCGCCCGGCTTTGCCGATTCTTCCCTCACCCGGCCGGCGATCCTCTTCCGCCCCAGGATAGGTGGCTGAGACGGGCCACAGTGCACGGTGGCGTTCGACGTGAGGGCTGACTGGCGGCAATGTTGCAGAATCTGGATAGGACATGATGAAATCATTCAACCACACCGCCTTGCCCGATCAGCGGAAAGAGCGAATTCAGGTCACCCCGGGTGAACCATCAGGAGGTGGGTCATGGGCATGACCGTCGCTGAGAAGATACTATCCCGAAAAAACCTGGCCGGGACGCCCGTCCATGCTGGCGATCTCATCGATTGTTCCATTGACGGAATCATGGTCCACAATTCCTACAGATACGTGGCGGCCGCCTACAGGAAGATAGGCTTTCCCGACGGGCCACCGCGCGTGTGGGATAGCGAAAAGATCTGCCTGATGCTCGAGCATTTCCAGCCACCCGCTAGCGAGCTAATGGCCGTTCGCAATAAGGAAGCGAGGCAGTTCGCTCGGCGTGTGGGCTTGAAGCATTTCTACGACACGGAGCTGGGAATCTGTCACCAGATGATGTTCGACTACGGCCATGTGCGGCCAGGGGAGCTCATTGTGGGCACGGACTCCCATACACTCGTATACGGGGCGCTCAACGCGGCAGGCACAGGGATCGGTGGCGAGGAGGCTGCATACGTCGTTGCGTTTGGGGAGCTGTGGTTTCAGGTGCCCGAGACGATAAAGATAGTCCTCAAGGGCAGTCCTCGCGACTATCCCATGGCCAAGGAGATCGCCTTGACCCTCGCCGGGCTCTACGGCGATGACTTGGCTCAGTACAAGGCCATCGAGTACACGGGCTCCCCGATCAAGGAGTTGAGCCTGGACAGCAGGATGTGTCTCTCCTGTCACGGGGTGGAGATGGGGGCCAAGTTCGCCTTCTTCCCCGCGGACGATGTGGCCCTGGAGTATCTGGGTGACCGGACGGATGTCCCTTTCCAGGTGACCGCGGCGGATGCAGATGCCGAATACGTTCGGGAGATCGAGTTGAACCTTGATGAGGTCGGCTTCGTGGTCGCTCGGCCACATCGGTTCGACAACGTGGCCCCGGTTGAGGAGGTGGCAGGGGTAAAGATAGACCAGGCCTTGATCGGCTCCTGCGCCAATGGGCGGTTCGAGGACATCGAGATCGCCGCTCGAATGCTGAGAGGCAACAAGGTGCACCCCCGGGTGCGCTTCTTCATCGAGCCGGCCTCCTGGACGGTGTATCGTCAGTGCCTGGACGCGGGCATCATTGGGCCTCTTATTGAGGCAGGCGCCCAGTTGCAGGCGCCGGGATGCTGGGTCTGCGAGGCTCACGGCTCGGTGCTGGCCGATGGCGAGGTGTGCATCACCTCGACGACCCGTAACTATCGCGGTCGCAAGGGCAGCAGAATGGCAGAGTTGTACCTTGGTGGTCCGGCCACGGTGACCGCAGCGGCGATCGCCGGAGAGATCGTCCATCCCAAGGAGGTGTACGATGGCTTCTAGGCTTGATCGGGCCATGAGAGGAAGAGTGTGGAAGTTCGGCGATTCGGTGGACACGAATCAACTGGCGGGCGTCGCCAGTGCCAAGTCTATGGAGGACCTGAGGCCGCATTGCCTGGCAGGGCTGAGGCCGGAGTTCCCCTCCCAGGTCAAGCCGGGGGATATCCTGGTGGCAGGCACCAACTTTGGCGCCGGGTCCAGCCGTCAATCGGCGGTGGAGGTCTTGCAACACATGGGAATCCAGGCTCTACTGGCCGAATCCGTCGCCCGGATCTACTTCCGCAACAGCATGGCCCTGGCCTTCCCAGTCTTTGTCGCTCCCGGGATAACTCGAATAGTGGACGACGGGCAGGAACTTGAGGTGGACTATGCGACTGGTGTGGCCAGAAACCCGGTCACTGGAGCCGAGGTCAGAATCAGCAAGTACCCACCCTCGGTGGAGCGCGTGTTCCAGGCGGGTGGCCTTGCCAATCTCATCGCCCAGCGCCTAATAGAGCAGGGCGTGAATAACGAAAGTCTAGCTTTCTGAATGAAACGAGAAGCAGGAGGATACCAGATGTCTCAACGGGGCAGCACAGCAGCCAACGAGGATCGTGCCATAACCTTGGTCGCGGTGGGAGATATCAGGCCGGAGCGGGAGGATCCCCCTTCCATGTTCCGATACTGTAGTGACGTGTTTGGAGCTGCAGATATCGTGTTCGGGCAGATGGAGGCACCACTGTCCGACCGAGGCTTCCCACAGTTCACGCCACACGCACCCGTCCGGCTTCCGGCGCACAACATTTCGGCGGTCAATCAGGAGGGCGCCGGCTTTGACGTCATGTCCTTCGCCTGCAACCACGCCATGGACTATGGCTATGATGCGTTCTTTGACACCATAGAGAGTCTCAAGAGGAACGGGATCGCCGTGGTCGGCGCGGGCGCGAATATCGAGGAGGCGCGAAAGCCCGTTATCATCGAACGGGACGGCACGAGGGTGGGCTTCCTGGCCAACATATCCGTCCTTTCTCCGGGCCTCGAGGCCGGCGAGAACGTTCCGGGCTGTGCCCCGTTGAGAGCCCACCACTTCTACTGGCAGTGGGACTATCAGCCGGGGACTCCTCCCATCATCGTCACTCAACTGATGCCCGAGTACCGCGCGGCCATGGAAGAGGACATCGTGAAGCTGAGGCCTGAGGTGGACGTGTTGGTCGTCTCGATGCACGCGGGGGTGCATTTCGTGCCCAAGATGATCGCCATGTATCAGAAGGAGGCGGCCTACGCGGCTATTGATGTCGGAGCGGACCTGGTCCTCCAGCACCATTCTCACGTCCTCAAGGGCATCGAGGTGTACAAAGGGAAGGCCGTCTTCTACGGTATGGGAAACTTTGCCTTCGATCCGCACACCCCGCGCGAGCCAAGCCGGCCCCTGGGAGATCCGTTTTTCACGACGCGCGAGACCTACACTGTCAAGCCCATGGCTGGCTGGGAGAGGCTTCGCCATGAGGATGCCTTGAAGACCCTGATCGCCAAGGCGTACATCCAGGACAAGAGCATCCAGAAGGTGGCCTTCATTCCCGCCTACATCACGTCCACCCACGAGCCCGAAGTGCTTGATAGAGGACATCCCAAGGCGCAAGAGGTGTTCGACTATGTGAACGAGATATCGCAAGCCGAGAATCTGAACGTCGCCTTTTCCTGGGATGGGAATGAGGTCTTGATCTCTGGCTAGCTCTGCGGCTTCCGACATGCTGGACGACCGGTTTGTGGTGATGAAGCGGAGAGGAGGACTCTGTGTACGATCTCTTGATCAAGAATGGGCAGGTCATGGACCCCGCGTCGGATCTTGTGGGCAAGCTGGACATCGCCATAAGCAATGCCCGGATAGTACGAATTGCCCAAGGAATCGAGGAGGGAGAGGCGCGGCGAGTCCTTGATGCCGCTGGCAAGCTCGTGGTCCCCGGCCTCATCGACCTGCATGCCCACGTCAATTTCGGCGTGGCGACCCAGGATGTCAACGAGAACAACGCCCCTCCAGATCTGGTGGGTGTCCAATCGGGGGTCACAACCTTGGTGGACGGCGGAAGCACCGGATCGCACAGTTTTGGCGGGTTCGTCCGCTATGTGGTGCCCGCCTCTCGCACCCGGCTTCTGGCGTTCCTCAACCTGTGTCGAACCGGCTGGCTCGCCCAGCCAGCCATGAGCACCCGTGCTTCTGTCGATCTGGAGGCCACGATTCACACCATCCAGGCCCACAAGCCGTTGATACCGGGCGTCAAGCTGAGCTTGTGGGGCCCAGTGCTGGATGTGTTCGGAATGGAGGCAGTGCGCCTGGCGGTTCGCGCAGCCCGAGAGACGGGCACGCGCCTGATGGTTCACATCGGCGATCTCGGAGATCAGCCCCATCCGCAAGTCGCCATGTTCACCCGCCAGATGCTGGGCATGTTGGCCCCGGGTGACATCGTCACCCACGTGTGCACTGCCAGGCCAGGGGGTGTCCTGGATGGGAACCGCCGCGTGATTCCCGAACTCCTCGACGCCAGGAATCGCGGGGTGGTGTTGGACAGCGCTCAGGGCCGCACCAACTTCAGCTTCGATACGACCCGTCGTCTGGTGGACCAAGGAATAGTGCCGGACGTCATCAGCAGCGACATCACCCTGGGCGGCCGTACGTGGATCGTCTACAGTCTCACGGAATGTATGAGCAAGTTCCTCTCCTTGGGTTTCGGCCTCGAAGAGGTGATCAGGATGACTACATCGAACACGGCTCGAGCCCTGGGCATGTCCGATACTCTCGGGGCCATAGCAGTCGGCCGTGAGGCCGATCTGTCGATTATTGAGGTAGTCGAGGGCGAGTGGGAATTGAGTGATAGCTTCGGTCAAAGGTTGCGTGGTGAAAAAGCTCTCGTCCCGGTGGCGACAATAAGGGCGGGAGGCATAATCATGCCCGATTGGGGGCCCCATCCCTGGGGTTGGCTGCCCTCCCGAATGGCGACCGGTACTGACTGACGTCGGAAGATGACGCCTCACACGAAGACGTTCTCTGACAGAACGCTGCGGGGGCCAAATGGTGGAATATGTGGAGACTAGGCGGCATCCTCTGGCGCATGGACCCATTGCCCTCATGGCCTCCGGCTGAGACCGCGAGGATGCCTTGACGCGTCACGTAGAAGCACAGAGCGGGAAGCACTAGCTGTCAACGGTCCGTAGGATCTCTGTGCAGGATTGTGCCTTGAGTTTGGAGTCTGTGGCTCAGCCCTTGCGATGTCGTTTCTGATTGCCCAACGGATGTACCTTATGAAAGGTGGTTTCGATGAACCCGAGAATCGCCTATGTTGCTTCGAAGGAGCCTGTCCGTCTTGAGGCGGTATTGCACTCGGCCAAGCCGGACCTGGAAGTGGACGTGATAGAGGCCGGCCTACCAGAGAGCGAGAAGGCAGCTCGATGTGCTCCTCACGAGATCATCATAGTTGGAGCACGAACGCCAATGAGTGTACTGCTATCGTGTGATAGGCTCAGGTTCGTTCAGTTGATGAGCGCTGGGTTTGATGCCTATGATGTGGGAGCACTAGGGGAACGAGGCGTGCAGATCGCGAACAACGCTGCCGCCATAGCTCCGACCGTAGCAGAACACACCATCCTGCTCATGCTCGCGGCCAAGCGCAGACTCGTCGAGAGCTGGCTCAGCGTTCAGAGTAGGGATTGGGACGCTAGGGCGAGAAAGAATGAGATGACTGAGCTCACCGGATCAACCGTCGGGGTCATAGGTCTAGGTCACATCGGTCGGCAGGTGGCCAAGCGTTTGAGGGGCTGGGAAGTCAAGCTGCTCTACTTTGACCCTGTTCCCGCTCCGCCTGAAGTTGAGCAAGAGCTTGGTGCCACTCGGGTGGGCCTGGACGAACTGCTGAGAGGATCGGATGTCGTCACGCTACACGTGCCACTTAATGCCAGGACCCGACATCTGATTGGCGAAAGCGAGCTACGAATGATGAAGTCTACGGCTATCCTCGTCAACACGTGCCGTGGCCCCGTTGTGGATGAACGAGCTTTGTGTGCGGCCCTGGCCAACGGGTGGATAATGGGCGCTGGCTTGGATGTCCTGGCGGTCGAACCGGCCGATCCCGACAATCCTCTTCTAGAAATGGGGAATGCTCTGGTGACACCCCACGCAGCCGGTTCAAGCATCCAGCGCGCGAAGCGGACAGCGAAAGTCGCCCTTACGAACGTGAGAAGAGTGTTGAAAGGACTGTCACCCCTGGGTATGCTGACGGCTGCGCACACAAAACTGGATAACACTCCAACCCGTTGATGGCTAGACGTGTATGCAGGTGGTCTGTGGCGATCAGGCCACGATTGTGCCCAAAGACCGCGATGCCGGGCTCGGCATCGGACCGTTGGCCGAAGGGTGGTCTTCACGCCACGGGCCTCATGTTGTGCATCTCGATGATCTGGGTGTGATCAAGCATTCCGCAGGAATTGGGGGTGCGGTCAACTCCGAAAGGGGGAGTAGACGCAAGGCCCGGGACTCTCCCGATCATCGTTGCCGTTCCCTGGTGCCGAGCACGGCCGTCAACGGTGTGCCACAGCTTGTGCAGAACTTGGCACCGGCTCTGGTCTGCCTGCCGCAGGAAGCACAGGATCAAGGTCGCTCTAGATACCAGTCGCAGATGCGGCAAAGCCGCCAACATCCTGGGCAAGGGCGCAGTGAAGGACACCTACAACCTGTTGGCTGACGGCATCGTGAAGTTGGTGAGCGACTTGGCGGCTGGAGCTGGAGAGAACCTCAAGGCGTGGGCGAGTGAGCAGGGCTTGGCGCGGTACTTTGGCAGCAGCCTCAAAGGGGAAGCGAACATCGATTGGGATGATGAGGCCGCCCGACGGGCTTTCCTCAATGAGGTGGTTGCAGACGCCGACCGTCTCTTGGAGATGGCGCGCCAGGCCTTGGAGAGCTCTGGTGACGAGACGGCGCAGGAGTGTCTCCGTGAGGCGGCAGAACTGCTGGTCCAACTGACCCATTCGGGGCGCCAAAGCCATCCTGCGACCGACAGAACCGCTGTCTGCCCCAACCCCCCACCAGGCGTCAGATACCTGTCGACTGACGAGATCGAGCAGGTTAGAAAGCAATTCGTGGATGCAGCGTGTCTTGCCGAGAAGGTAGGTCTTGACGGTATCGATCTCAAGCTGTGTCATGGTTACTTGGGCACAGAACTGCTAAGGCCGGCGAACACGAGGGATGACAGGTGGGGTGGGACCTTCGAGAATCGAACCAGGTTCCTTGTTGAAGCCTTTGAAGAGATCAGATCTCGAATGAGCTCCAGCCGATTCGTATTGGGATCGCGCATCTCGTTTCATGAGGGCATTCGCGGAGGGTGTGGAACCGGTGGCCCGACGAGTACAGCGTATGACCCTTCGGAGACGTTTGAGCTGATCAGGCTCATGCATAGACTGGGGTTGGGCTATGTCAACGTTTCGGGGTCTGGCATCGGAGCGCAGGACGAGGAGGCGTTGGAGGCAGAAGAGGAAGAGGTCAGGACGTTGTGGTACGAACGCTTGACCAAGTCATTCATCGAACAGGAGGGTATGCGCTTGACGGTCATTGGCTCCGGCTATAGCGGGCTGGGCCCGGATGCCTTGTCAACTGCCAGCAGGCGTCTGAGGTCCGGGTACACGGATCTGGCCGGCTTTGGAGGCCAGTCGTTCGTGGCCCCCCTTTTCCCTGCCAGAGCACGAACCGGTGAGCCAATCGACGGCTGTGTGGGCTGCTGGGCCATCGAGACGACAAGGCGAATAGACACCCGCTGGGTCGAGGCGGTGAAACAGTCCATAAGGGGGTGAGGGTTCTCGGCGAATGCCCGGGCAGGGTGCCGTCGGCAGTCCGCCGTACAGTGCTTGTGGGTACCTCCGGATTCGTCATTGCATCGGGGACTAGGTGAACGACGTTCCTGCTCGGACCTCCGAAGAGACGGGTCTTCGATCACGAGGGCCCTGGCCTGCGAGAGAGCGTCCGGCGCGGGCTTACTCGCCAGTCCCGCTGGCGCCGCTCGCACCACCCCCGAGCATGGTCCAAGTCGACTTGGCGCCTGAGCAGATGTGAGATACAATCCTCCGCGCTGAGTGTCAAAGCACTTGGGCGCAGATCTCTTCCCCTGGCGAGAGACAACCCACGGATTTGTCAGTTTGCGCTAAAGCGCACATAGACAAGACCGCAATAGCCAGCAAGAGGTCAGAGTAGACTGGCATCTTTTGCGCCCATAGCTCAATGGACAGAGTGCCGGACTTCGAATCCGTGGGTTGCAGGTTCGAATCCTGCTGGGCGCGCTAGAGGTACTGTTGAGTGCCAGTGAATCGACCCTCTTACGGCCTATTGCGGCGGTTAGGAGGGTCTCTTCATGTCCACGACGGAAGGCAACCCACGGATCTATCTACTTTCCCGCAGCCCCATCGAGCAAGAGATCACCGCCTTTCTCGTCGACCGCCAGGCTCGCGGCTTCAGTCCCAGCACCATAGAGTATTACCGCGAGAAGCTGGCGACATTCCGCGCCCATTGCATAGCTCAGGGCGTAGGTAGTCTGTACGCAGTCACGGCGCGACTGATGCGCTCTTTCCTCCTGGCATTGTTTGAGACGCACAATCCCGGCGGCAAAGGGCCGAGATCACCATCCCACAGCTCATCGAACTCTTTGCGGTTACCAAGCTCACCGAGGGGAGGAGCAAGAAGACAGTGGAGTGGTATGAGGAGAAGCTTGGCAGGTTTGCCTCGTATCTGGCAGATGGTGGGGAGGCTGCCATCAAGGACCTCACGCTTGCCAATGCAAGAGGCTTCGTCGCCTCCCTTCAACAACAGGACTCTCGTTTTGAAGGTCATCCCTACAGGCCGAAGGAAAAGGGCGGTCTGTCCACTTACACCATACACGGGTACGTCAGATCGCTGAAAGCGTTCTCCTCGTGGCTTGCGGAAGAGAGTTTCACTTCAAGACCGGTCTTTGCCAAGCTCAAGAGACCCAAGCTTCCCCAGCCAATGATCGAGATACTCGCAGATAGGGAAATCGACAGCATCTTCTCGTGCATCAACCCCAAATGCTTCTTGAGAGCAAGGCAGTACACTATCGTTCTGCTGCTTCTGGACACAGGGATTAGGGCCAGCGAGCTTTGCGGGCTCACGCTCGATAACACCGATATCGACAACGGCACGATCAAGGTCATGGGCAAGGGCAGAAAAGAGCGGATCGTGCCTTTCGCTTCGGGCACCAAGAAGGCACTTCTCCGCTACGTTACAACCTGGAGGCCAGAGCCTGCTTACGAAGGGATGGACAACCCGTTTCTCTCTATCAGAGGCACTCTGCTTTCGTACAACGGGCTCAGGCACGTCATCACGAGGATAGGCCACAGGGCTGGCATACCCAGGCTGCACCCGCATCTCTTCCGCCATACCTTTGCTGTCAAATACCTGATCAACGGTGGGGATGTGATGACCCTGCGGCTCATTCTGGGCCACGCTACGCTGGAAGTCACCAGGACGTATGTGCACTTGGCGGAAGCCCACGTTCAGGTCCACCATCACAGATTCTCGCCCGTCGACCGAATCCTGGCGAGGGGGAGGCTGAGGAGAAGGAGAAGAGGCGGTAGGAGGAGTATTGGGCGGGGTTTCATCGGCTGAGATAGTCGGAGTGAACGGGAGACCCCTTGGTGCCAGACACCCGGTGAGCGAAGTGGCTCCTTTGACTAGAACCTGAACCCGTCGGGCTGAAGCTTCCCTTGCTTCCCCGGTAGAGCAACCGAGACAAACGTGATCGCCTTGCAGGAAGGCACCACGTCATGGGTAGACGATGTGCGAGTTCCGCGGAATGATCAAAGGCTTGGGTCCGCCTGCCGGGAAAAGCGACGCCCATTGTTGGGGATCAAAGGTACGCCTCACGAAACAGGCATAGTGAGAGGGCACCGCCGTTTTCAGTCCCAGCTTTCGCGCCAGCAACACGCTCCCTTCAAAGAAGGGGAACTCACCTTCCGTGGGGTGAGTGGTCAGAAAGCCGATATCCGGTTCCAAAGTGGCTATGGGAGCTATCAGTTCGTCAAGGTCGGCAAGAGTGTTGATGGCATCCCCCGTGAAATAGAGCTTGATCCTCTCCATTTCGATCACGTACCCAAGGTGCGTCACGTCGGGCGGCC
>Ga0209979_1003924_pt1 | contig 12701 bp, 9 predicted proteins | sample AnhtaG_FD_183114 | JGI IMG/M metagenome (GOLD analysis project Ga0209979, IMG submission 183114) | Deep subsurface microbial communities from Anholt, Denmark to uncover new lineages of life (NeLLi) - Anholt_01485 metaG (SPAdes) (version 2) | ecosystem: Environmental > Aquatic > Marine > Oceanic >...
AAGCTGGAGCGGCTGGTGCCGAAGAAGGGCAGCACCTTTCTATACGAGTACGACTTCGGAGATAGCTGGGTCCATGAGCTTCTGCTCGAAGACATTTTGAAGCGTGACCCCGGCAAGCGCTCTCCAGCCTGCCTGGCTGGAGAGCGTGCGTGTCCGCCTGAGGACTGCGGTGGCATCTATGGATATGTTGAGTTGCTTGAGATCATAAGCGATCCCGAGCACGAGGAGTACCTGGACACCATGACTTGGCTGGGCGGCCAGTTTGAGGCAGATTTCTTTGACATCGAGGCAGTGAATCAGAAGTTGCACTCGATGCGGCTGAGATAGCCATCTAAGAGGCCCAAACCACCTCATCCTTATTGATTAAAAACCTACAGGGTCCTAAGAAGTCGCCGGGGTAACGCCATTGAGAAATCTGGGACAACATTAGTCTGCAGATGTTCAGCTTCTTGCACAAAAACTCATAATGTGCAATTGAGGTAACAGAAGCTCGTTTTGTCACTTCATTACACAATGACGAAATTTTGAATGCTCTAAATCAGGGGTTCGTCATCGGCTCGAGGCATTGACAGCCAGCAAGCAGAACTTTTAAAATGGTCAGAAATGTTGATATAGGAAATCCCGGTCAACCCTAGTTGAGCTCTTGCTTTCCCCCCCTTTATCAAATCAAGAGAAAGGCTCACCTATGTTGGCTGTAGAGAAGTCACTTGACCATGCGAATAAGGGACATGGTATCTTGACTGAACTGACTGATTTTAAGCATCCAATATTTTGTATGCTTCTTCCTCGTCGACTTCGGTCACATAGCAAATGCCGCTGATCTTTGCTGCTTCCCCCGTTAAGGCCGCAATATCGTCCCGAGTGATATATTCCAGGGCAAACTTGCGGGATCCAGCCATTATCTGACGTAGGCCTTGGGCGAGTCTTTCCATGTAGGTGTAAAGACCTAGTGCACCTGTGGGTATCCTGGCGAAGTCGCTGCCAAATCTTTCCTTCAATGCTGGTGCAGTAATGAATACTTCCTCAGGGGTTGTGCCAAATCGCTCAATGTATACTGGCACTTGCTTTTCTGTCATTCGTTTTCCGATGGTCTTTCCTACCATGGCAGCTGCCATAGGAGCCCTAGCCATACTTATGACCTTAACATAGGGGGCACCCAATGCCAGTCCCTTGAATATCTGATCTTCAAAGGCAAACCCCCCACCGATAGCGATATCTGGAAGGTACTCCCCTTTGGCAGCAAGTTTTTCTGCGAATTTGTACGTCAGTGACCATAAGTGGACTCCGGGGATGCCCCATTCATTCATCATTCTCCAAGGACTCATCCCTGTTCCACCACCGGCACCATCTATAGTCAAGAAGTCTACCTTAGCCTTGGAGCAAAACTTCAATGCTCTCGCTAGATCAGCTGGCCGGAAGGCTCCAGTTTTAAGAGAGATGTGCTTGGCTCCTCTCTTGCGAAGCTCTCCTACCCTTGCAAGAAAGGCTTCCTCCGTAACCATTCCAACTCTAGAATGTCTCTCAAACTCCTTGAATTTTCCTTGTTTGAATGCCTCAGCTACTGTTGGGGAATCTGGATCAGGGAGTAGAATATAACCCCTCTCTTTAAGCAGCCGTGCTTTGTTTAAATCTTCGATCTTGACTTCGCCGCCAATGTCCTTTGCACCTTGCCCCCACTTAAACTCAATAGCGTCGACACCCAGCTGGGATATGGCATATTCGGCGACTCCTAACCTAGTATCCTCGATATTGGATTGGACAATGATGGCACCGTAGCCATCTTGTTGCCAGTCTTTATATAGTTTTACCCTTCGTTCAAGTTCTGGGGAGTGTACTACCTTACCACCAACTATCTCTGCCTCCGGATCCATTCCGCAGACGTTTTCTCCGATGGTGAGTGGTATACCGGTAATGGCGGCTCCTATAGCTAGACCCTCCCAGTTATTTTTGGCGATGGCAGTTGAACCCATGGCTCCAATGATGATGGGCAGCCTAATTTTGATGCCGCCGTCTAGCCCAATCTTATTCTCCAGATTTACATTGGTGAAAATAGCCTTATCCGAGTTCGGCTCTATACCCCTGGCTCCTACTGCAGTTCCTAAAATCGTGAAGTCGGACAGATCCACCGGGTAATCCTTCTCTGCGGCAGTTGAGACCATGCCAAACGGTTGGGGGTATATGACTTCCGCTCCTCTATAGGCTGATTTCCCTACCTCACACATTCCAATGCATCCATCTATGCAAGTGGCGCACAGGCCACTGAGACGGCTTATGGAACCCTCGGTCCTATTTTTAGTCAGCGTAGCTGCAGATGCGTTTATTGGCATTCACCCACCTCCTTCTTGATATTTTCCCTTTTTGGTTCTCTTACACATGTTCCACAATTTCCCTCAGCTCCCATATAACACATAAGGTCTGGATAGAACTCAAGGCAGGTTGGCTCGGGGCTGAGGCAGCTTCCACAGACAACCCCTGGAGGCTCTGTGCCCTGACAACGGAGCTGACATGCAGGGCAAACATACATGCAGGCTCCGCAGCGACGACACACCTCTGACGTGCGGTCGAACGGGGTTGTTATCTTTAGCTTTCCTCCTCTATTGACAAAACCTATTGCCTTGGCCCCCATCTGCTCGGCGCAGATTCTAACGCATAACCCACAATATACGCAGTCTTCATGCTCTACTTTGAACCTCACCTTCTGGACATTGAGCTTCACCGCCAGGTCCTGAATAGTCTTAGAACTCGGGCAGCTTGATAGCAAGAGTTCAACTAGAAGTTTTCTAGCCGCTGTCACCCTCCTAGAATGGGTTCTAACCACAAGACCTTCAGTAACAGGGTAAGTGCAAGAGCTTACTAGTTTTGTGTTTTCCCCTTCACCTATCTCCACGACGCAGAGACGGCAACCTCCCCATGCCGAAAGCCCATCATGGTAGCAGAAGGTAGGTATCTCTATGCCATAGAATCTGGCCGTTTCCAATATGCTCCACCATTCCTCAGCCCTAACATCTAGACCGTTTATCCTAAGCGTTAACATCTGTCTCTCCACTTCGTCTCCGTATCACTTCTGTCCCTTGCAGAACAGATTCAGGCACTTTCTTACCAGAAAGCCTAGTAACAGCACCAAAGCGTGGTGGACAAACATCAAGACAAGCTTCACATTTGATGCATTTGTCTTGGTCGATGATGTGGACAAGGCCTTTACCACCAGTGATAGCCTCAACTGGACAATTTCTGAGGCAAATCAGACAGGCCTGGCACTTCTCGGGCTCGATATAGTAGGATATCAGCTCTTTACAGACACCTGCCGGGCAGCGCTTCTCCTTGATATGAGCTTCATATTCATCCTGGAAGTACCTAATAGTACTGAGGACCGGGTTAGGCGCAGTTTGACCAAGACCACAAAGGGAGGTATCTTTTATAACAAGCGCCAATTCCTCGAGCAGTCCAATGTCGCCTTCCTCCCCTTTTCCCTCTGAGATGTCGGTTAGTATCTCCAGCATTCTCTGGGTACCTTTACGGCAAGGTAAGCATTTGCCGCAGGATTCATCATTAAGAAAATTGATATAGTAACGAGCAATATCAACCATGCAGGTATTCTCATCCATAACTATCATCCCGCCTGAACCCATGATAGAGCCGGCTTCCGTTAGGCTTTCATAATCTATGGGCAGCTCGAGAAGTGAAGACGGGATACAACCGCCAGAAGGTCCCCCAGTTTGAACAGCCTTAAACCCTTTGCTGTTCGGAATCCCTCCACCGATATCGTAGACAATTTCACGAAGCGTTATTCCTAATGGAACCTCAACGAGACCTGTATTGTTTATCTTCCCGACCAAGGAGAAGATCTTAGTTCCCTTGCTTTTTTCAGTCCCTATTTTTGAATACCAACTTGCTCCCTTTGCCATTATTAGGGGGACATTGGCCCATGTTTCAACGTTATTTATGTTAGTTGGCCTATCCCATAACCCTCTCTTAGCTGGGAAAGGCGGTCTCTGTCTCGGTATACCTCTCTCTCCTTGAATTGAGGCTATAAGGGCTGTCTCCTCTCCACAGACGAAAGCGCCTGCCCCCATTGATATTTTTATATCAAAGCTGAAGCCGGAACCCAGTATGTCATTGCCAAGAAATCCATATTCCCTTGCTTTTTCAATCGCTAATCTACAGTGCTTAACAGCCAGTGGATACTCATCGCGTACGTAGATAAAGCCTTCACCTGCCCCTATTGCATAGCCCCCAATTATCATACCCTCAATCACACTGTGAGGATTCCCCTCTAGCAGGCTACGGTCCATATATGCTCCCGGGTCTCCCTCATCGGCATTGCAAATCACATACTTCACATCTCCCCTTGCTTTCCGGCAAAGCTCCCACTTTCTTCCCGTTGGAAAACCAGCGCCTCCTCGCCCACGTAAGCCAGACTCCTTTATCTCGTTAATTACTTCATCAGGGGTTTTCTCTTGGAGAACTTTCGATAAGGCACTATAACCGTTGGCTGCTAGATAATCATCAATGCTCGTAGGATCGACCTGAAGGTTATTGGCTAACAAGAGGCGCTGCTGCTTTTTGAAAAAGGGAATTTCGTTTAAATGTGTGAATCTTTCCCCTGTGTTTGGGTCTGCATATAATAGTCTATCGATAACCTTCCCTCTGAGGACTGTCTCAAGGATAACCTCCTCTGCATCATCAGGAGATACCTTTTGATAGTAAGTCTCTTCAGGATATATGATAAGATTGGGTTCGCTTTGGCAGAAGCCACCACATCCCGTAATTCGCAGAGCAATACTATCCCGAAGAGAATGTTTCTCGACCTCTTTCTGAAATGACTCCACAACTTCGGAGGAACCACGAGCTTGACAGCATGTTCCTGAAGGTATCACTATGCACGGTAATTTCGATGACCTACTCTGCAGTATTCTCGCTCGCACGTCCTCCAAATCCTTAGAGGTGCGTATTCTGTCCGCTTTTACTTCAGCGAGCATAAATTTCTCCCCTAATCGTTCTCAGAATTGACTCTACTTTCGTTGGTGTCACCTGACCATAGTATTTACCGTCTATCACAACGACTGGACCAATAGCACAACACCCTAGACACATCACCGTCTCCAAAGAGAATTCTCCATTTTCGCTGGTTTCTCCAGGTCTGACGGCTAGTTTTCGCTCAATCTCTTCGACAATTCTATTGGCACCTCTGACATGGCAAGCGGTGCCGAGACAGACTTTGACGAGGTGGCGCCCCCTAGGCTTAAGGCTGAAAGACTTATAAAAGGTAGCGACGCCATAGACATCAATGAGGGGCATGTCAAGCGTTTCTGCGGTTTCTATTAACTTTTCTTCGGGAAGGTAACCATACTTTGCTTGGATGTCCTGTAATACTGATAGCAAAGTTTCATTACTTCCATTTTTAGTCGCTATCACCAATTCCTAACTCCATAATGGTGGTGACAATTTTGCCCAGGGCACTAAGCATGTCTGCATGACTGGAACATCTCCACTCTTTCTGCCAGACTTTACTGGAGTTTCCGTCACCGCTACCAAGTAGATTGCTTCCCAGAAACGGCGGGATGACGTAAATATAGAAAGAACAGTCTTCCCACATTGGACGATTGCGACAAATTCTCCTTAGTCTGTCCACTCCTTCTTCTAGAGAGACACGCGGTGATGCCCGCATATGCCATTCCGGGTTGCAACAGTCTTCCAACGCTCCTTCATACCAGTCCAGCTCCAAGAGCATTGAGGTACCATCGGCCCATACAGGTAATACCGAGACTGTTTGAGCTCTCCTTTGGTCACAATAACATCCGTCGATTCTATTTGCTAGCGTTACGGATGGCACTGCGTCGGGAAACTCATTCCAAGCCTTAACTCTTCTCAGAGTCTCTGGGCCATATCCTTCCGTATTTTTGTATACGGGAAGATTAATTACTCTCGATATATCCCATTTCACACGGTTTACAGATATGTTTGACAAAGATGGGAATCTTCCGCCGATATGTTTCTTTGAGCCACCATCTGGAACTTCTAGAAGTATCGGATGCCACGCATCGATTGGGAAGTCACCTGGCACTATTTCTGCTACTAGTCCCATGGCACTATTTCTCTCCTGCCTTGTTTTGTGATTGCTGCCGTGTGGAATTAGTCACTCAACCCTGCCTATATCTCCGGCTCCACACGGCCCGAATGGATACGTAGCTGCCTTGTACTTAAATTTCGAGCAAGACCTTCACGACCAGACACAAATTACAACGTACCATACTATGTGTTTCATCTTTAATATACTGCCATTTGTGTTCTACTCAAAGACTCCGGTGACCGTGTTCTAAAGTCCGATTAACCGGCCAAAAGATACGGTACTCAGCGCACTTGTAGCGTAGCAGTGACTAAGTTAGAATAATAGTAATATGACCGAAACACGTTCAACCTCTGCCCCGCTCCCCAGGAAGCCAGGCAAAGTTACCATTCTCATAGCTGATGACCATCCTCTGCTACGTCAGTCGCTCAGGAATATTCTGGATAAGCAGACCGATTTTCAAGTTGTAGCTGAAGCTTGTGATGGTGAGGAAGCAGTTAGACTCGCCAACCAGTTAGAGCCAGATGTGGTGATCATGGATATAGGTCTGCCTAAGCTAGATGGCCTGGAAGCGACACGGCAGATCAAAGCAATACATCCCAACATAGTGGTGCTAGTGCTAACCGTCTACGGTGATGACAAGCATGTCCTAAACATCTTGCAAGCGGGGGCTGCTGGCTACTTGACAAAGAGCGTCTTTGGCGAAGAAGTGGTACAGGCTATACGAGGAGTAGTTGCCGGCGAGGTAGTGCTATCTCCATCGGTTGCGCAGCTGCTCCTCAGACAGGCTGCTCGCTACCCAACGAAACCTGTGCTACTGGAAGCGGGGGAGAAATTGTCAACGCGGGAGTTGGAAGTTATCAAGCTGGTAGCTCGCGGCATGAGTAACAAAGATGTCGCCATGGCGCTAGGGCTTAGTTTACGCACGGTGAAAGGATACTTGGCTAATATCTTTTCCAAGTTAGGCGTAGCCTCGCGAACTGAGGTTGTCATCAGCAGTCTACAGACTGGCTTTCTAACGCTCGATGATATTCAGTAGAGAAGATTCCCACGAATCGGCTTAATGCCGTCTTTCCAAGGAAACCGAGAACCAAAGAAGCCTTTCCTAGAAGCTCAATAACAACATTGAGGCGGACAATACAACGTCTTATGTCGCTACCCAAACTAGTAACACCTGTGTCGCTGTTTGCTATATTTATCGCAACACCTCTAGCGTTAAGGTTGTCCCTTTACCCAACCCGGACTGCACTTTCAAGGTACCATCAACCAGCCGAGCCCTTTCTTGCATCCCCAGCAGCCCCATCTTGCCTGAAAAGGCAGCAACGTCGGTCCCTTGGGGCAATTCGAAGCCTTGACCATTATCACTGATGAGTAATTTAACCCTCTCGACACTAAACTCTACTTGGACCAAAGCCTCAGTTGCTCGTGCGTGCTTACCGACATTGCTTAGAGCCTCCTGGGCAATCCGAAACAACATTAGTTCTGTCTCCGGCGTGAGTCTTCGTGGGGTACCCAGTACCTTACAGTGAACAGTAATTCCATACTGATCAGCCACGTCACTAGATAGGCACCGAAGTGCTTCAAGCAAGCCTAGCTCTTCCAACATAGGTGGCCGTAAGGCTCGACTCAGATAACGCACCCCTTGGAAAATATCGTTGATCCTGTTACGCAATTCTTCCAAATGCTTCACAATGTCTTCAGAGAGTTGCCACTTGGTTTTGATCAAGGAGTCAATATCCATCCCTAAGCTGACGAGGGCTTGAGCCGTCTCATCGTGGAGTTCTCGGGCGATACGCCTGCGTTCCTCCTCCTGTGCTTCAACTACTTTATTAGCGTAGGCACGTATGTTCTCACTGATTTGCTTCTCTTTAGTTATATCCCTTACTATACTTTGACTGATTGGAGATGAGTTTCTACTAGTCAACAATCTGGTTGCTACCTCAATAGTCCTTTTCTCGCCATCTTTCCTGATCATCTGTAGCTGATAGCGTTGGCCAATGGCCGCAGCTTTACCGTCAAGTTGGTTTTTTTGGATTTCTGTGATGGTCTCAAAGCTAGGTGCCGAGAGCCATTTCGAGACGTTCATGTTTGTCAATTCATCGACAGTGTAGCCAGTGAGTTCCGCTATTGCTCGGTTGGCCATAGTCACGTTGCTTGCCACATCATGGAGGAAGATGCCCTCATTAGCTTCCTGAAAAAGGGAGCGGTAGAGCCTTTCTGAGTTCTGAACGGCCTCCTCTATCTGCAAGCGCTCCGCAATCCTTCCCAGCCGCTCAGCAACAGTGTTAAGTAGTAGCCTCTCTTCTCTCAAGAATGGACCTTCATCAAGTTCTGGCCTCTCCTCTAGGTAACAAACCATCATCTCACCTGCTCTCTCCCCATCTACCTCAATAGGCGAAGATAGCCGCCACTTGGTTTCTCTAAAGTCTCGTGTCTCGAAACTCTTGTTGTTAATAGTGATTCTAGCACAGGTAATATCCGGGTACTGCCAGGCTGCACGAATCAGATTTAGCACTTCCGAATATATTTCATCTGAAGTAATATCTGATTTTTCACGAAGCTTGGCAATACCATAGAGGCACTGCAGTTCTTTGACACGTTCATTTAAGCTATGCTCTAGCTTCTTGTGCTCGGTTATGTCCTCTCCCAAGTAAATGATGCCTATGATTTTGCCGACTTTGTCGGCAAGCACGGTATTGTGCCATGCGATTAGTCGTTCTTCCCCACACTTGGTCAAGACCGGAGTTTCACGGTATTCAACCCCGTCAATCTCTCCTTCAGCCATCAACTTTTCGAAAACTGCTTTTGCTTCATCCTTAATTCTTTTAGGGATAAAAGTATTAAACCAATTCTTACCAATTATCTCCGCCTCTTCCCATCCCAAGATTTCACAGCCCCTTTTATTTATAAAACTCACTTTCTGATGAGCATTAACAATTACGAACATAACTCCCACAAGATCAAGATACCTTTGTATGTTATCTCCTCCTCCCTTTATGGCTTTCTCTGCCTGCTTGCGCTCATTCATTTCGGTGCTCGCCCTCATGACGCCCTCCATGTCTCCTACCCTGCCAGAGATAGGCGTCTGGATACATTCAGCATGATCTCGACAACACCATGATATTACTTGCTAGCTCTCCTGCGACACCCCTCTGCCCAGTTTTGTTATAGGGCTTCCCATCGCCTGCGTCGCTCAGCCTCCCATCTATTGTATCACATTACTCTCATGGCGAGCATCACCATTACCCCCTGCCTATATCTTTTGGCCGGGCTGTGACTTTAGAACATGGTCAGTGGACTCTTGAACAGAATACAAAAGGCGGTATACTGAGATTGGAAGCTGCGAGTTGAAGTTGCTCAGAACAAGGGGTTGCTGAACAAATCACTGGCGAGTTCTACACAGACGTCGTAAGAAAACAAACTCCTCTTGGCTGAACTTGTTCAGTGACATAGCAGCTGACAACTACAAGTAGAGACGGCATTGAAGATAAGTCTATCGGCTGCACTAAGTTCACAAACTAGCACCAATGAGACATAAAAGTAGCTTAAGAGGACCAAAAGCTGGCGGCACAACTCTGACCTGCTCTCAGTGTGGGGCTGAGCTGAACGAAGCAATCTACTGTGAGGCTTGCTTGACACGCAGGTATATTGACTTTGAGCAAACAGTTAAAGACTGCCAAAGGAGAACAGATGAGGTGCAATCAAAGCTGTGGATCATCGAATCTCACCTAACAGAACTGCAGAATTACTTCATTACAAGGAGCACGTAGTAGCTCGGCAGCGTATTCGGAACTGTTATGCGTAGATCAACGATGAGCTAGGAGTACAACTATTTAGTCTTGTAGGGCGGGCTAGTGAACGGCATTCATGCTGCCAGGGCCGAGAGCGGAAGACATGTTGCTGGTGCTAAGGTTAATTGGCCATTCCTAGCCTACCGTTCGGCAACCAAGAGGGGCGTGAAGGGGGGTGGAATGTCAAAGATAGCCTTTGTATTGATTCAAACAGCCTTGGGAAAAGCAACCGAGGTTTCCACTCACATTAGGCACACAGAAGGAGTGAAATCGGCTTATGCAGTAACCGGGCCCTATGATGTCATTGCGGTGGTAGAAGCAGAAGATTTCACAGAGATGGGAGACATTGTTACAACTAAAATTGCCCGCATTCCCGGTGTTGATAGATGGACAGTGTGTGCTGAACATCAGTAGTGAAGATAGCCAGTGGGGCATCAGCTATTAGTCAAAGGCGAAACTGAGTGAGATTGAGTACAACGGATCTGTGTCGCCCCCAAGAATTCAGGACAGGTTTTTATGGCATCATAATGGAGCAGCTGCATTTTATGACGCTCCCTAGTGTCTTCCAATCCAAGAGACTCCTCAGGGCTTCGTGATAACGCCGCGTACTCTACAGATGACCCGATCGCTTCTTCCAGGGCACTGGCATCCCATAAGGCAAGAAATTGACTCCTCCCTTGACCGTCCAATGGTACCTTCCGATCTTTCCATTCGCCTGTGAGCGGTAGGGTGAAGCTTTGATATCCCTGATACTCACGAAACTTCCTGAACTGCGAGGATGTAAGTAGTACTGCAAGCTATGTTGTGGGGACAGTGCCAAGTAAAGAGGCGTAAGACAAAAGGTTGTCCCAATTCGAGATACCTGATATGGAAGGTACAGAGTGGGCAAAACTTAATCTGGCTAATCTAATTGAGGAAATGCCTTAACACAATGAATAGCCAAGGTAGCCACTTGATTATGAGGTCAGAGACTCACGCGCTAATAGAAACGCATCCCGGGGTGTTAGAGCTACTGAGGGTTAAAATGATAACCATGGATCAGATAACAGAGGCAAGATTCTAGGGTTACAATGAGCCGGTTTACATTGAGCTGTCAGCGGAAGTACTGTAAGCATCAGGGATTCCTGGGAATTAGGTTATTAGGAAAGGTTGTTCGCCTTTGAATCATACCAGAGTATGCGATACTCTACTTCAGAATAAAGGTTGCCTGGCTGGTTAACCTTTATTATTACATAAAAACAGGTGTCCTCCTGATTATAGGCTGAAAACATCTAGATAGGCAGGTCACATTTGCTTGAATTGTTACTAAAATATTACACTCAAATTATCTCGAAGGATAAACCACGATCCCTTGACTTCATAAGATCTATGGTTCAAAATTTGGGAACTACGCGGTTATTAGTAATAAGGGCCGCCGTAAAATGAAAATTTAGGGGGCAAGAAATGAATACGATTGAAAGGGCGTTAATGCATGCTTTGTTTACCCACCTGCATCACAACATTGATCATGCGGTCGATTTCAGAGCGCTCGAAGAGCTAAACCGGAAAGTCAGTCAGAAGTGGCCAGGAGTGTTGACTATAGGGCCAGGAGATGATGCTGCTGTCTTTCAGATGCCAGGGATTGAAGGGTATTTTGTGGCGAAGCAAGAAAGCCATTGTTCTCCCTGTGTACCTAGGCCTTATGATGCTGCTGCAACTGGAGCTGGCGGTGCCATGCGAGATATAACTGCCATGGGAGGCAGGCCTATTTTCCTCTTGGATTTCATAGGAACCAGACCATTAGAAGAGGAGGTGTTAGTAGGACCTTGCGGTTTCACGGGCAAATGCACCTGTGGGAAATGCAAGGTAATGACCAGTCAAGAAAGGCTTAACCTGATGATTAAGGGGCTAAGAGACATGTGTGCCGCTATGGATGTTTTCGTTATTGGAGGGGGCCTTTCGACCTCTTTTACTGACATTGTCCCAGCGGTAGTCGTGGCGGTAATTGGCAAGTTAGTTACTGAAGAACCGCTTACTAAACCAGCCAAAGTAGCCGGAGATAAGATTATTCTTATTGGCGAAACCGCCAATGATGGGAACGATACTGTGTTTAGAGCGGGATTAGTCCCAGAGATGCGGCCAGCTATAGCTCTCTTTGAGGAAGAAAGGACGACTTTGGAAGCCAGCTTAGCTGCCTTTAAGACAGGTAAAATTCACGCATGTTCCGACCTGGGAGCGGCCGGTATCGGAGCAGCCGTCTGCGAATCAGCCAGATACGGCGGTTTTGGAGCAAAAGTCGATCTATCGGCAGTTCCAGTTAAAGTCGAGGGGCTTACTGCAGAGGAAATCCTCATTTGCGAGACTCAAGCCAGGATGGTTCTTCAAGTTTCTTCAACCGATGCCGATGAGATAATAGCAGCTATTCAATCCAAAAACGGAATTGCTGCCATTATCGGTGAGATTACCAATGATGATAAAGAAGTGTTTGAATACCGGGGGCAAACCGTAGCCACTATCCCCAATAAGCCCTCTAAGGAAATTTTGGAGAGCTTGAAAGGAGGGAATTAATCATGCCACGGGAGTATAGTCAAGCTGGGGTGGACTATACAAAGATTGAGCCCTTTAAACAGGCAATGCAGGCAACAGGTAAGCGTACTCTGAATTTTCCTAATCGACGGGGGGTCTATATTAACGAAGAGGCAGGCGATATCTTTGAGTATCGCGGCCCGCACAAACAATTATGGCACATGATTCAAGAAGGTCTTGGAAACAAAAACTGGATCGCTGAATGGATGTATCAGCACGCCGGTACAGGAAGAACATATTACGAAGGTATCGGCATAGATACTGCCCTGATGGCAGTA